>ENA-OFCE01000009-OFCE01000009.1-metagenomes-genome-assembly--contig:-NODE-9-length-170296-cov-7.542237_pt1 | contig 170296 bp, 146 predicted proteins | sample MGYA00153388_OFCE01 | MGnify analysis MGYA00153388
TTTAGGCATTTCCTGACAGGACGTCAGTAAATGCCGGCCCCGGAGGAAACGGAGAAGGCATTAGAGCCTCTAGTCAGTGAATTCCCGGGCCGAGCGCGGAGGGGATGCAAAGGGGAACCGATGCGGAATCGGTTCCCCTTTGAGACCACGAAGGCACTACGAAGACGCTTATAAGGAATACCCAATAGAAACCACTCAATAGGCACACCCTAAAAAACTCCCTCAAAAGAAGCCACTAACCAAAAATAAAAGGAGAAAAAAGCCATGCTCACACTCGTCAAAAACGCCCAAATCTACACCCCCGACCCCATCGGCAAAAAAGACCTCCTCATCGCCGGAGGCAAAATCGCCGCCATCGAAGACGAAATCATACCCAACTTCCCGGTGGACGTAGAAGTCATCGACGCTGAAGGGAAAATCCTCACACCCGGCTTCATCGACCAGCACGTGCATATCACGGGCGGCGGCGGAGAAGGTGGATTCGCAACCCGAACGAAAGAAATCGATGTTTCCGACCTGCTTGATAACGGTATAACCACCGTTGTAGGCGTTCTGGGAACCGACGGCATTACCCGGAGCATGGAAGGCTTGTACGCAAAGGCGAAGGCGCTAGAGTTGGAAGGGGTATCTACCTACATCTACTCAGGCTCCTACCAGGTGCCTCTCGTTACCATGACGGGAAGTGTACAGCGGGATATGGTGCTGATTGACAAGGTGATTGGAGCCGGGGAGATCGCCATTGCAGACCATAGGTCCTTCCACCCAACAGTAGATGAGCTGGCAAGGGTCGCATCGGAGGCTAGAGTTGGCGGAATGCTGTCCGGCAAGGCAGGGGTGGTACATTTGCACATGGGCGATGCAGAAGAGGGTTTTGGGCTGATTTATAAGCTTCTGGAGAAGACCGCCATACCGGTTACACATTTTGTACCTACTCATGTCAATAGAAGCAGGAGACTTCTGGAGGAAGCAGTGGATTTCTGCAAAAGAGGAGGAACCGTAGACCTGACGGCGGGGTTTGAACCGGAAGAGGGCTTTGCAGCCTGCGTGCCTGCCTATGAAGCCATGAAATATTTGATAGACCATGGAGTGAACCCGAACTTTATTACCTTTAGTTCGGATGGCAATGGAAGCAAGCCGTCTTTTAATGAAAAGGGAGAGTTGACAGGGATTGAAGCTGCCAGTTGCAGAGTACTGCTGGAGGACATGCAAAAGGCGGTAAAATCTTCAGGGATGACCATGGAGACTGTACTGAAAGCTGTGACTTCAAATCCTGCCAGGGTACTGAAGCTAAGTACTCTAAAGGGTGGCGTATTTGTCAGCGCAGATGCCGATATGGTACTCATGGACAGGGAAGTGAATGTGGAAATGGTCTTTGCTCAAGGCCGAAGGCGGCAGGTGTAAGGAAGAAATAGTGTATACCTTTATTTTGTAATAAACATTTAATATTTGCCAAAAGGTAACAAAATATAATAAAAATCATAAATAGCAGGACTTTCAAGTTTTATCTGCTTTACATATGGCGTATAATTATTTATAATACTACTGTGGTATAGTAGTGGATTTTTTATAAATAGAAGGTTGGAAACACGAACGGATACCCTGAAGGCTGGCCGCAAAGCCAGTTGCTTTGTTGTGTCGGTTAATGTAAAACGTAGTACTTATAAGCTTATTCCCCTGGGGAGTATACAAATGACAAATATGGAATCCTTTAAAGAGGAATTCCCTTTAATTTTTTGAGGTGATAATTTAGTGTGCAGGGTTGTGATTTCAGGCTTTTACGGCTTTGATAATGCAGGAGATGAAGCAATACTTCAATCCATGGTATCCGAATTTCGCAAAACAATTCCGGATATCCATATCGTCGTGCTCTCCGCAAACCCTTCCAAAACCACACGTGACCATCATGTAGAAGCTGTTGACAGATCGAATTTAGTTGATATATATTCTGCAATAAAGAATTGTGATGTGCTTATTAGTGGGGGAGGAAGTTTGCTTCAAGATGCCACAAGCGTTTTAAGCATGTGGTATTATAGTGGTATTATACTGTTGGCTTTTCTCTTCAAAAAGCCTGTGTTTGCTTTTGCGCATGGCATAGGGCCGATTGTAAACAGATTTAACATACGATTACTCAAATACATAATGAATCGCGTATTAGGAGTTTCCGTGAGAGACAAACGTTCTCAGAGTGAGCTTAAAAAACTGGGGGTAGAGCGTAATGTTTCCTGCACCATTGATCCGGCTTTTTTGATCAATGCCGTAGCAAAGGAAAAAAGTCTTGAATTGTTAAAGAAAGAAAATGGGAATACAGAATCGAATCGTCCAAAGGTTGGCTTTTCCATTCGCAGGTGGAAGGGCGATGTGGATATCAGCGGCATTATCGCAGAGGTTGCAGACAAGGTCTACAGAGAACTGGGCGCGGATATCGTACTGTTTCCCCTGCATTACAAAAAGGATATTTCCCTTGCAGAAGAGATTGCATCCAAAATGGAGGAGAACGCCATTATTGTCAGGGGGAACTATACATCGGAGGAGCTTATAGGGCTATATGGGCAGATGAAGGTCAATGTTTGTGTACGATTCCACGGACTTGTGTTTTCCATCGTCAATAGCGTACCTGTGGTTGCCATATCCTATGACCCTAAAATTGATAGTTTGATGGAATCCCTGGAAATGAAGACGGCTTTACGATACGAGAAACTGGGCCCTTCGGGAATTTATAATGAAATCAAGAACAAATGGCAAAATCAAAAAGCCATTTCCCAGCAAATGAATTTGAAAACGGAAGAATTCAAACAATTGGCTAAAGAGGGAATGGATGAAGTTACAAAGTGGCTTGAAGTGGTTAAAAAGTAATGAATTGAATAAAATTATACTGTGATGGAGGGGCCGTCTTTTATGGATGGTTCCTTATTTTTTTGGGCATAGTAGGTAGTAAAATATTCTAATTTAAGGTACAATGGAAGTAGAGAATAAATGGAAATTCCGTGTTCTCTTTTAGCTTGTGGATTGAGAGGTGTGAGCTTGGCTAGAAATTATATGAAAGGCTTAAAAATATATCTTTGGATCATTATTGGTTCGATTTTAACGGCGTTAGCCATCAATATTTTTCTTGTGCCCTATAAGATTGCGCCGGGAGGCGTCAGCGGTATCGCTACGGTGATTTACTATTTAAGTAATGAACGCTTTCCCGTAGGCGTTACGATGCTGGCGTTGAATATTCCTCTCTTTCTTCTGGGGATGCGGTTTATCGGTGGAAAATTCGTAGTACGAACATTGTTCAGTACGGTTTTTCTTTCGGTGGTTATTGACCTTTCAGAACCTTATACCATGGCTTTTGTAGAGAAGTACCTTCATCAAATGAATGTGCCGTCGGATCCGAATCTGATGCTGTACTCGGTGTTTGGCGGCTTTTTAATGGGGGTAGGCCTGGGCCTGGTATTCCGATACGGAGCAACTACCGGGGGAACGGATCTGGCAGCAAAGATTGTACACCATTTTATACCTCACATAACGATAGGGCAGATCCTGCTCTTTATCGATACCGGAGTCGTGGTACTGGCTGCTGTTGTTTTCCAGAGCTTCCAACTGGGGCTTTATGCCATCATAACTCTTTTTGTTACCTCCAAGATTATCGACGCATTGGTGGAGGGTGTGAATTTTGCAAAGACCGTCTTCATTATATCGGATAAATCCGATGAGATTGCCCAGAAGATCATGAATGACTTGGACCGCGGGGTTACAGCCCTGAAGGGAACCGGGATGTATACCGGGATGGATAAAAAAGTGCTGCTGTGTGTGCTTCAGAGGGGTGAGATACCGACACTCAAAGAGATTGTTAAGAGTGTGGATGAGAGAGCCTTTGTTATACTTACAGATATACGAGAAGTTTTAGGGGAAGGGTTTCAGAGCCCATGAGTGAGCGTATTTTATAATTGGAACTCCCCGGTATGTTATATAAAATATAAATAAAGCGAATGAATTATCAGTATTATGTTAGAAAGAATCGTATACTATACTGTAGAATGATGTAATTAAGCGGGGGTGCAATGTATGCGGTATGTTATCCGACAGAAAGTCTTCTCTCTTGGGGACAATTTTGCTATAAAGAATGAGATGGGAGACGACTTGTTTATTGTGCAAAGCCAGCTTTTGTCCTTTGGAAAAAAGCTGCGAATCTATGACCTTGCAGGCAATGAATTATGCTACATTGAACAGCAGCTTTTCCGGTTTATGCCGGAATATAACATATACCTTGCCGGTCAACTTGTAGCAAATGTAAAGAAAAAGTTTGCTTTCTTCAGAAATGACTTTGAGATTTCCAGTGATCAGGGACATTACGATGTTGAAGGAGATTTCTTTGCGCATGAGTTTAACCTGATTAAGGATGGAAGAATCGCAGCAAGGATATCCAAGGCATTTTTCTCTTTTACCGATACCTATGGCGTCGATATCGATGATAACTACGACCAGGTTACAACGCTGGCTCTGGCTATCGTAATCGACATGGCTTGCCATGACCATGACCACTGATAAATTAATGTCGAAATTTTATCAAATTACGGTTTAAGGATACCCCGTGGGGGTATATAATGAGCAACAGGAAATAATAGCATGGCATGAATGAATTGCAAATGGCAAACATAATATTGTCTGCATTTTTAAATTACTAAGTGGATTTACATGGAGGTATGATATATGAATGTTACAGTTTACAGCACGCCTACCTGCCCTTGGTGCGTGAGAGTGAAGGATTATCTGAACTATAAGGAAGTGCGGTATAAGGAAGTCAATGTCGCTGAAGACCGCGAAGGTGCTGCCGAAATGATAAGTAAATCAGGCCAAAGAGGTGTTCCTGTAGTGGATATCGAAGGGAATATTGTTGTAGGCTTCAATCAGGCGGAAATTGATCGATTGTTGTCTGTGGGAAAGCAATAAGCTACTGTGAAAAATAAAATAAAAAATTGCAGAGACCCTCAAAACCCATGAAACGGTTTTAGAGGGTCTCTCTTATGTTGGCATACAGTTGTAAAACTGTGATGAATATCACATAAAACCATGGTAAATGTTACGGCATTCCCAGATTAAAATGATAGAATGTATTTACAATATAAAAAAGGTGAAACTAAAGATAAGGCACTTTGAACCTTATATTTATCAATAGGTGGAATGCTTGTTTTTTGGGGCAGTTTACCCACTGGATAAATTCGGGAGTAAAGTGATGTTTGTAAGGAAGATTGAAATTATAGTTTGAATTTTAGGAGGATGACACAATGAAAATAACAAAGGATATGACGATCGGTGAAGTAGTAAGAAATTTCCCACAAAGCGTGGGGGTTTTGATGAGCTTTGGTATGGGATGTGTAGGATGCCCGTCAGCACAGGCTGAAACCCTTGAAGAAGCTGCCATGGTTCATGGAATGAATCTGGATGAGTTAATGAATGCATTGAATGCTGCAGTGTAGCAGGTGAACCCGGGAGGTCGCAATTATGAGTTTATTTTTAGGCAAAATTCACTTTTGGCTCTACAATAAAATTATCTGGTTTGAACAGATCGAAGAAGCGGTTCGCCAGTGGGGGGAAGAACAGGGTCTTCCCATGGAGGAATGGACCGGGCGTATATTTGGTGAATTTGGTGAACCTACAGGGGGAAAGCCGCTGGAGGAAATAATCGATACATCCAACATTCATGGATGGCTGCAGGACAAAATAGAAAAAGCTGAGCTGCGGCAAGCGGCACTGGTTACGGAAATCCTGAAGCAAAATTCCGCCTATAAGGCGGAACTTGTACAGATATTTGCGACACAAGGCCAAAAAGCTGCCGGTGAATATGAGGGACAGGTAGAGACTCCGGAGGAGGCATTTGATGTCCTAAATGATTTTATCCTGGAGGGAATGCCCTGCGACCGGGTAAATCAAGTCGTCAGCAGCAGTGATAGTGAATTTGTCTGGAAAACGACAAGATGCCTGCATAAACCTTACTGGGAGAAAATAAAGGGCGATGTGCAGAACTATTATGATTTGAGAGAAGCATGGATCAGAGCGTTTGTTCAAGTTTTGAACCCGGAATTGAAATACGAAGAATTGCCGGAAAACACGCATCGGATCACCCGGTAGGGAGAAGGGAGCCTGTATGAACTGTATAGAACTTATGGTGGAAGAGCATGTCTATATAAAGAGAATGCTGGCGGTAATCCGGAAATATTGCTATAAGATTTTGAAGGACGAAGAGGTGCAGTACGAGGACTTCTACAAAATTATCGATTTTGTAAGGAATTATGCTGACAAACACCATCATGGCAAGGAAGAGAGCATGCTCTTTAACCGGATGGCGGAGGAGATGGGACCGGCAGCGGAGAAGCTGGTAAAACACGGAATGCTGGTGGAACACGATCTGGGCAGGCTTCACATGCAGGACCTGGAGAATGCTTTGAAACAGGTGCTGGAGGGGGATGACGAAGCCCGCCTGGATGTTATCGCAAATGCAATCTCCTATACCCATTTACTTCACAGGCATATCCAGAAGGAAGACGATGTGGTTTACAAGTTTGCTGCAAGGAACTTGGACCCGGCTACTATGGAGAAACTAAATCGGGAATGCGAGCAGTACGAGCGGAATGAAAATGCAAAGGCTGTGAGACAGAAGTATCTGGCTATGGTAGAAGAATTTGAAGCCAGAGTAGGATAGAATAGCCGCAGCGTTAGGGCAGGCATGAATGAGATCTCATTCGTGCCTGCCCTTTTGCTTTACATAAAACTGTTACAAAATTATTAAAATAAAGCATGTTTATGGAAATAACCGGTATTTCATTATAAAATAATAAATATACGGGCAGGATGTGGGCATGTGAAATGGTAAAGAATAAAAAGAAGGTGCGATTATTTTGCGTGCTACTCTTCACAGAGGGCCTGAATTGTCCTGAAACCGTAAAAGTGATACTTATAAAAAAGAGGTATAAAATATGAAAAAGTTGCTGATTGTTCTCCTGTGCGGGCTTTTGACTGCCTGCTCTGCCCCTGATCCCAGGCAGATTATCAAGCTGGAAACCGGACAACAAGGGAGAAAGGCCACGGAGGATGGACAGAAAACCACTCCTGCGCCGAAAAGGAAGGCAAAGATAAGATTAGTGAATGAAGAGGGAAAAACCATAGAAGAACGGTTTTCCGTACCGGAGGGCTTTGAGAGAATAAAGGCAGAGGAAGGCTCCTACGGACAGTATCTGCGGAAGCTGCCCTTGAAGCCCCATGACTCAAAGGTGAAATACTACAATGGGGAAACGAAGAGCAGGGATGTCCATGAAGCGGTCATTGACATTGATGTAGGGGAAAGGGACTTGCAGCAGTGTGCAGATGCAGTCATGCGGCTGCGGGCGGAGTACCTGTACGCCAAAGGGCAGTTTAACAAAATCCACTTTAATTTTGTCAGCGGATTTAAGGCGGATTATCCTACCTGGGCACAGGGGAACCGCATCGTAGTGGAAGGGAACAAGGTGAACTGGGTAAAGAAAACCGGCTATTCCACCGAGTATAAAAGTTTCCGGCAATACATGGACATGGTATTTGCCTACGCAGGAACTGAATCTCTGGACAAGGAAATGAAGAAGGTACCGCTGGAAAACATGCAGATCGGAGATGTATTCCTAAAAGGAAGCCTACCAGGGCATAGTATTATTATCGTGGATATGGCGGAGAATAAAACAACAGGAGAAAAACTGTTCATGGTGGCGCAGAGCTACATGCCGGCCCAGGATATCCATATACTGAAGAATCCTCAGGACAGTGACATGAGTCCCTGGTATTCCATAAATTTCGGAGAAACTCTCATTACTCCGGAATGGCAGTTTAGCCAGAATCAATTAGTACGGTTTGAGGAGTAAGGACATTCGGAGTAAGAAAAGTAATAGTACTTATACAGGATCAACCCTCACCCTCCGACCCCCTCTCCCGGGCTCGGTCTATGCATTACCCACATCGTTGGAAAAAGATTGGGAATCAACCCTCACCCATCTATCTGCCCTCTCCCGGACTCGGTAGAGGGCAGGAAGGGTATTCCTATAAAGGTACTTTAATGAAAAACGATATAATTTTTTGTGCTAAATTTCCCATTTGTTCGTATATCTCCCTTCTCCCGAGCTCGGGAGAAGGGATTAAGGGATGAGGGTTGAAAGCTTAATGGTAATTATTATGAAACACCAAACCCTTGCATCCCTAAGCGTCTATGACTTGTGGGTAATGCATAGCGGGCTCGGTAGAAGGAGAGCCTATAGTATAGGCCCTGGTAGAAGGGGCTAGGGGAAGAGGGGTATAAGAAAAAGGAGAACAAGAATGCATAAAAAACTGGGATGCCTGCTTATACACGGCTTTGGAGGCAGTACGGAAGAGGTGCGGCCACTATCGGAAAAGCTGACGGAAGAGGGGTATAGGGTCCTTTGCCCTTCATTGAAGGGGCACACAGGGATAAGAAAGGATTTAAAGACAGTTACCTACAGGGATTGGATTGCTTCTGCCCAAAGTGACTTGGAGAAGTTGAAGAAGGAGTGCGATTCTATTTGCATTATAGGGTTTTCCATGGGCGGGCTCATTGCAGTTCAACTGGCCCGCAAGTACCCGGCAGCAGCGGTGGTGACACTGAACTCTCCCATCTATTATTGGGATGTGAAAAGAGTTTTTCTGAACATCGTTGATGACTTCAAACGAAAAAGCTATGACAACATATCCAGGTATATAAATTCCGGCAGAAAGCTACCGTTAAATGCTTTAATTCAATTTCGCCAACTGCTTTCCCAAACAAAACCGCTGTTGCAGGAAATCCGCTGTCCTGTTTTTGTCGCCCAGGCACTTCAGGACGATACGGTGAGAAAGAAGAGTGCCGACTACATTTACAGCCATGTATCTTCAAAAGAAAAAAGCCTTCAATTTTATGAAGGCTCGGGGCATTTGATCCTGTGGAGTAAAGCTGCGGAAAAAGTAATGAACGATGTTCTTTATTTCCTCTATAAGCTGTAAAATTTCTCGGCTATTAATGGGCCGGGAAGAAGATCATCTGCAAAGCAAAAATGACTCCGAATACATACAGGAGTGGGTGAACCTCTTTTGCCTTTCCACTGACCAGCTTCATGACGGGGTACGCAATAAATCCGATAGAAATGCCGGTAGCGATACTGGAGGTCAGCGGCATGCTGAGAATGATCAAAAAAGCGGGAAATGCATCATCAAAGGTTTTCCAGTCGATCTTTGCCAGACCCTCCATCATAAAGCAGCCTACAACGATAAGTACAGGCGCTGTAATGGCGGAAAGGTTGGAAAAAGCCGAGATGGCGGGTGAGAAGAACATGGAAACCAGAAACAACCCCGCGGCAACCAAAGCCGTCAAACCGGTACGGCCTCCTGCAGCAACACCGGTGGAAGATTCGATATAAGCCGTACAGGGACTGGTGCCAAACATGGAGCCTACTACTGTGGACACTGCGTCCGCCATAAGGGCTGATTTGGCTCTGGGCAGTTTTCCTTCTTTCATAAGACCTGCCTGTTCGGCTACCCCGATCATGGTGCCGGTGGTATCGAAAATGGTAACCAGTAAAAAGGCAAAGACGGTTGTATATAGCCCATAGGTGAAGACTCCTGCAATATCAATATCAAAAAATACCGGCATGGGGGGCGGGGCTATGATTCCGTCAAATTTCAGCAGACCGGTGAAGAAACCGATGATTGCCGTAACCACCATACCGATGAACAGTGCTCCATTGATCTTTCGGGACATCAGTGCCAGTGTTATAAAAAGCCCGGCCAACGTTAATGCAGTGGCAGGAGCGTGCAAATCTCCCAGAGATACAAGGTTTGAGGGGTTTGCCACAATAATCCCCGACATTTTGAGGCCGATAAAAGCGATAAATAAACCGATGCCCGCTGTAATCCCGTATTTCAGAGGATTGGGAATCGCCTCGATCAAGGTTTCCCTTAAACGGGTAAAACTGAGCAAGGTAAACAGGAGTCCTGCCAAGAATACTGCGCCGAATACTACCTGGTAAGGAATTCCCCGGGTTGCAACAATACTGGCAAAGTAGGCATTCATCCCCATTCCGGGTGCAATGGCAATAGGATATTTGGCAAACAAGGCCATATAAAGCGTTCCTGCTACCGCAGAAATGATAGTAGCCATAAATACCTGGTTAAAAGGAACTCCTGCCGAAGATAATATGACGGGATTCACCACGAATATGTAGACCATGGTCAGAAATGTGGTCACTCCTGCGGTAATTTCCGTTTTTACTGTAGTTCCATTTTCCTTTAAACTGAATAATTTTTCCATAACATCCTCCAAACTGGTGTGTCAATTCCAATGACTGGCATTGTGCGGTGCTCTACTTATTTTTCCGAATTGTGGAATATTTATTAAAAGAGCCGGAAAACATTATACACGGTTTGACGGTTAAAGTACATACTAAAGATATCCAACTTTAGGCTTGAATTTTTCCGGCAGCAAAACTGTCCCAAATCCGGATATTTTTGCTGCCGGAAAATATAAGGTTTAAAATTGGGTATCTGCAAAATCTGTGATTCCTGAGTTTTTATAAAAAGTAGCCTGCGGGAAGGAGTAGTTATTTGCGTATAATCGTATAATAAGATATAAAACGGGTATTTTAATTTCAAAAACGTGGGTGAGGGAAAATGATACATTCATACGAGGAAAGAGCGTTGGAGGACCTGTTAAAGTGGCAGCAAAGGATGAACAGGAGACCTTCTTTTACAAGCTATATAACCAAGGGGATACAAACAAAGGCGAATAATCTCATTCCTGACAAGGTGCATGAGGTAGTTACAGCGACCATTAAAAATATGGTAAAGGCAGTGCTGGTGGGATCGGAGTTCACTACGAAGGCGCCTCTGGTTTACGCGTCTTTACAGCAGCGTGAAGAGCTGGTAAAGGAAAGGCTGGAGTACTATAAAAAAGGTGCAGCCTTAAGCGGTGCCGGGACTGGAGCCGGAGGCATCCTGCTGGGCCTGGCGGATTTCCCCATTCTCATTGGGCTGAAGTTCAAGTTTCTCTTTGAAGTAGCCAGTTTATACGGCTTTGATGTGAAGGATTATAAGGAAAGACTGTATATTTTGTACGTATTCCAATTGGCTTTTTCCAGCCAGCAAAGAACCCAGGAGGTGTACCGGGAGATTCTGAACTGGGAGCATTATATAAAAGGATTGCCGGAGGATATGGAATCTTTTGACTGGAGGACGTTCCAACAGGAATACCGGGACTATATCGACCTGGCAAAGCTGCTGCAATTAGTCCCGGGTATCGGAGCGGTCGTAGGCGCTGTCGCCAATTACCGGCTCATGGACAAACTGGGAGAAACCGCCACCTATGCCTACCGTCTCCGGTTGTTTGACCGAGAGGGTCCACACAATAGTTAGTTCAGGAGCGTGGGAATTTTGATCTACTTAAGGGTATCGCCCTTTAAGGATAGGTATCAAGTATCCTGCTGCTTAGGAAGTACATCCTGGGGGCGCAGGGGGTGACAACCCCTCTGCTGGCCGCTTCAGCGGCCAAATCAAGGCGCCCCTTCCTCGGGAAGGGGTCGGGGGATGGGTTGACGCTGCGTATAAAAGTCTATAATACAATGAAATTCAACACAAAGAAAGCACGGTGAAAAAACTTTTGCCGTGCATTACTTTTACTGAAAAAAATGATAAAATTGATTAAAGTTATGGCATTATGATACAATATTTATTAAAATATATTATACATATTATTAAGCTATAGGAGGGTGTGAAAATATAGGTATTCCTTTGCGTGGACGGCTGATGGGGTCCCATTGGCGGTGCAGCGGAAATTATGGAGTATTCTTTCACAGCTGCCTGTAAGTAAGGAGAATGAACGATGGCGGTTAACGTAAGAACCAGGTATGCACCCAGCCCCACAGGGTATATGCATATAGGAAATTTGAGGACTGCACTTTATGAGTATTTGATCGCGAAAAAGAATAACGGCAAATTTATTTTACGAATTGAGGATACAGATCAGGAAAGATATGTAGAAGGTGCAATCGACGTAATATATAATACCCTTAAAATGGTTGGATTGCAGCATGATGAAGGCCCGGATATCGGGGGAGACTACGGCCCGTATGTTCAAAGCGAGAGGAAAAATATATACAAGCCCTATGCAGAAAAGCTGGTAGAGACCGGACATGCCTACTACTGCTTCTGCACAAAGGAAAGATTGGCGGAGTTAAGGCAAAAAAGCGAGGAAACCGGAGCGCCCAACAAATATGACAGGCACTGCCTGGGCCTCAGCAAAGAGGAAATTCAGCAAAAGCTGGAAAGCGGCATACCCTATGTAATTCGCCAGAAAATGCCGGATACAGGAACTACAAGCTTTGAAGATGCAGTGTTTGGCACCATTACGGTGGAAAACAACACGCTGGATGAACAGATCCTGTTGAAATCCGATGGGCTGCCGACCTATAATTTTGCCAATGTTGTAGACGACCATCTAATGGAGATTACGCATGTGGTAAGAGGAAGCGAATACCTGTCATCTACGCCCAAATACAATCTCCTGTACCAGGCTTTTGGATGGGATATACCTACCTATGTACATCTCCCTGTAGTGCAGAAGGCACCGGGAGTAAAACTGAGCAAGCGGTCGGGAGATGCTTCCTTTGAAGACCTGGTAGAAATGGGATACCTGGTAGAGGCCATTGTAAACTATATAGCACTCTTGGGGTGGAGTCCGGGAGGAACCCAGGAAATCTTTACTTTGGAAGAACTGGGACAGGCTTTTGATATCAGCGGTATCAACAAGGCGCCTGCCATATTTGATATGGCAAAACTGAGCTGGATGAATGGCGAATACATTAGGAAAATGACGCTGGAGCAGTTCCATGAGGTGGCAAAGCCTTACTATACGGGCCATATAAACAACTCAGCCATTGATCTGAAGAAGGTGAGCCGGATCCTTCAGCCAAGGACGGAAGTGTTGACTACAATCCCGGAAAGCGTGGATTTTATTGATGTTCTTCCGGAATACGACTGTGAAATCTATGTGCACAAGAAAATGAAAACAACCCTGGAAAACTCCCTGGAGAGCCTTAAGGCGGCCGTACCTGTATTGGAGGCTGTTACCGACTGGAGTGAGCAGACCATCCATGATACACTGATGGAACTGGTACAAACACTGGGTATAAAGAACGGACAGATGCTGTGGCCCATTCGTACCGCCATTACAGGAAAGCCCGTAACCCCAGGGGGGGCTATCGAGGTGGCGGATATCCTTGGAAAAGCGGAGACCTTAAAGCGAGTGGAAAACGGTATAAAGAAGCTTGAAGAAGCGACAAAATAGATAGGACTACAAGGAGGGAAACAATGGATAACGATAACATAAATGCAATGGAAGATAAAGAAGAGGGTAAAATAGGCTCGAATTTTGTACAGGACTTTATTAGGGAAGATTTGGAGAGCGGAAGATTTGAAAAGGTTCTGACACGGTTTCCACCCGAACCCAACGGATATCTCCACATAGGACATGCAAAGGCCATATGCATCGATTTTGGCATGGCCAGTAAGTTTGGGGGGCAATGCAACCTCCGTTTTGACGATACCAATCCCACAAAGGAAGAAACGGAATATGTCGATTCCATCATGGAGGACGTACGCTGGCTTGGTTTTAACTGGGAGAACCGGTTATTCTTTGCCTCCGACTATTTCGACAGACTCTATGGCTATGCGGAAGAGTTGATTCAAAAGGGAAAAGCCTATGTATGTGACTTGAATGTCGATGAGATCAGGGAATACCGCGGTACCTTGACGCAGCCGGGAAAGGAAAGCCCCTACCGGAACCGCTCAGTAGAAGAAAACCTAGATCTTTTCAGAAGAATGAAAGCCGGTGAATTCGAAGATGGCGAAAAGGTACTCCGGGCAAAGATCGACATGACCTCACCCAACTTAAATATGCGTGACCCTGTTATATACAGGATTCGTAGAGCGCATCACCATAGAACCGGCGACAAATGGTGTATCTACCCGATGTATGACTTCCAGCATCCGATTTCCGATGCCATAGAGGGTATATCCCATTCTTTGTGTTCGCTTGAATATGAAGATCACCGCCCGCTTTACGAGTGGGTTGTAAATAATGTAAGCGTTCCGGCCAAGCCGCGGCAGATCGAATTTGCGAGGCTGAACCTGAACTATACGGTCATGAGCAAGAGAAAGCTTCTGGAGCTGGTAAAGAACAATTATGTAAACGGGTGGGATGACCCGAGAATGCCTACCTTGTCAGGGCTTAGGAGAAGAGGATATACACCGGAGGCCATAAGGGATTTCTGTGACAGAATCGGAGTGGCTAAAACAACCAGTATGGTGGATTTGGGACTTCTTGAGCACTGTGTCCGGGAGGACCTGAATAAGAAGGCCAACCGTATTATGGGAGTACTGCGGCCATTAAAAGTAGTGATTGATAATTATCCCGATGATCTGGTAGAAGAGTTTGAAGCGGAAAATAATCCGGAAGATCCTGACAGCGGCACTCGGAAGGTTCCTTTCTCGAAGGTGCTGTACATCGAACAAGAGGACTTTGCCGAGAATCCGCCCAAAAACTATTTCCGTTTGTCTCCAGGGCGTGAGGTACGGCTGAAGCATACCTATTTCGTGAAGTGTGAGAGCTTTATAAAGGACGAAAATACAGGGGAAGTCATTGAGGTTCACTGTACCTATGATCCTGAAACAAGGGGAGGAAATGCTCCTGACGGCAGAAAGGTGAAGGGAACCATTCATTGGGTATCTGCTGCCCACGCACTGGATGCCGAGGTCAGGCTGTATGATACATTGTTTACGGTACCCAACCCGGACGATGACGAAAAGGATTATAAGGAAAACCTGAACCCAAATTCTCTAGAGGTGCTCACTTCCAGTAAAATAGAGCCCAGTGTGAAAACTGCGGCGCCGGGAACAAGGTACCAGTTCCTTAGGATGGGGTATTTCTGCATTGATACTAAGGATACGACTGCGGATCGTCCGGTATTTAACAGAGTTGTGGCGCTAAAGGATTCATGGGCTAAGGTTGTAAATAAAGGGTAGTAAAAACAGGGCAAAGAGGTCTGGTCTCTATAATGGCAGGCCTCTCTGCTTGAATGTTTCAGGTAAAATTTTCACGCAAAAAAGCCTTGACAACGGCTTGCAAAGTGTTTATAATAAGCTATGCAAGTGATTGATGCGGGTTTAACTCAGCGGTAGAGTGTCACCTTGCCAAGGTGAAAGTCGCGAGTTCAAATCTCGTAACCCGCTCCAAAATAAACAGTCAATCGGCAGATTGACTGTTTTATATGGCGCCATAGCCAAGTGGTAAGGCAGAGGTCTGCAAAACCTTTATTCCCCAGTTCAAATCTGGGTGGCGCCTCCAAAAGAGAATCCTCAAAAGGCTTGAAATCAAGCCCTTTTGAGGATTTTTGTTTTACCGTGCGGTTTTACCAACTTGGTAAAATTCGGTAGCTTTTAGACTATTTTTCCCTTGCTATTGTAATGCAATTGTAATACGAAAAAATCACGGCTCACTAAGAGTTAACAATCCAGAAATAAGATTTGGATTGGATTAAAGAAGGAGCGTGCTTTTTTATGAACAGAAGATCGCATGGGGAAGGTTCAAAACGTCTTGATGGGAAATGGACGGCCGGAATTCAGATTCCAAGCAATAATATCCCTTCCTATTCTTTGATAGTCAATACACGGGCATATTTGAAAATCTGATTGATGGTAGAAGCATGGGGATGAGTCTTCGCTATTTTCGCCAGTATACATTAATAGCTGGATAAAGTTACTAAGAATCCAAGGCATGGAATCATCATAATTCTGGAGTACAGAAAGCAAAGAGGTGTGTTCGGTATATGAAGTTATTATTGGATGTTTAACTGGTGGTTCTATTTTTTTAATGCTGTCATTGTACATAATATGACATCTCCTTAATTATATGTATTACCAATTTTTAAAGTTAATGAATATATTTAACATATCACGCATATGACTCTATGCAATATCGCATTGGTTTATTGAGTTATGGATAAGATAATATAATATAAGTGATCTTGTAGATTTAAAATGTTCTTAATCTCGCTTGCCTTAAAAAGGTATAACCAACATTACACCCGAAATGTAAACTTAAATGTGTGCAAATGAACAATAAACTTAGGGAATAGGCATAAACAAATTTTGTGGAATAATTTTGAAAATTTGTATATTGACGTTATAAAGAGTAGTGTGTTATATTAAATAGGTAGTATTTTATATAAGTTTTCATTAATGCATTATGAAAAAAATTGAATTGTAACATTTAATGTTAAATTTGTAAAATTAAATTTGTGCAAATGACAATTGGCTAATCTGAAGGTTTTGTAAACAATGTAAAGAGAATTATGTATTTGTTGTTTAGTTAATTGTACTAGCATAGATATTTTGATTAGAGGTTTTATAGAAACACTTATTGGGCGTTAATCGCTGCTGGGTCACGTTAACCACTGGTGAGGATTATACAGTGAATATCATTGTAACTTATTGAATAGGATAAGCGAAAGGGCGAAGCTACGTACATAGAATGTGAAAATTGAGTAGGTACATAAGTTTACAATTTAGTGATTTGTGTTTATTAGAATAGGTATATGTTCTACTACAATCCCGACTGTTTCGGCGGACTATCCGGGCAGGAATTTGTTGATCGCCTTATTGAAGAGGGAGTATTGGCTTTTATAGCATATCCAGCTATATCCGACACACTATTCTTTAAGGAAAATAATTTTGCAGGTCATATAAATGAATATCCTCACAAGAATGAAGCTGACCTTACAAATGCAAGAAAAATTGCTGCTAATGTTGTATGGTTACCACATTTTACATTACTAGGGGGTGAACAGGATATTTGTGAGATTGCAGGTGATGTTAAAAAAATTCAAAACGCTATTTGTTAAATATCACAAGTAGTATGCGGATGCTTAGTAATTACTAATTTTGAGTAGGTGATACATTGAGAAAGGGGATAGTTTTTGATTTTGATGGTGTAATAATCAATTCTTCTGAAATACAAAAGCAAGCTGAATATTTTGAAGCAGTTGTATGTTCGGATGATGTAAAAAATCCAAAGCCCGATCCGGATAGCTTAATTCTTGCTATCAACAATCTTGCTGTCAGCTTTGACAGCGCGGATATGGTTGGTAATACTAGGAATGATATCATATGTGCAAAGAGGGCCGGGGTTAAGATTATTGCCGTCAATTGGGGAGATGTACCTAAGAAAATCCTTGAACGGGAGTACCCGGACTATATGGTAAATACAGTTGAAGAACTTTTGAAGGTAATTGTATGTTTAGCAGAAGATAATGAGGCTTGTGTAAGTACATGAAGAAACTATTTGTTAATTTAATGGAAAATAGTTATCCAATTTTTATCAACAGCAACTACGATGGTGTGTCCGAATGCCTCCATGAATTCTGTTCAGATTCTAAAATTGTTATTGTAAGTGATACAAACGTAAACTATTACCAATCAGAAGAGCTGATCCAGACTTTAAAATCAAGCGGATATGATATTTATAAATATGTTTTTGAAGCTGGAGAAAAAAGTAAAAACTTGGATACAGTTGTGGATATCTACAAGTTCTTACTTGCTCTGGGAGTGGATAGGAATGATATTATACTTGCTTTCGGAGGGGGTGTAGTAGGAGATATTGCGGGCTTTGTGGCTGCTACGTATTTGAGAGGGATTAAATTTGTTCAGATCCCAACTACATTACTTGCCCAGGTCGATAGTAGTGTTGGTGGGAAGGTAGGTGTTAACTTCAATAATTGTAAAAATATTGTTGGAGCTTTCTATCAACCTAAATTTGTATATATTAACACAAATTCCTTGAGAACTTTACCGATTCGAGAAATACGTTCTGGGCTGGCTGAAATAATTGTACATTGCCTCATAGGTGACAGTTTTCTGTTTGAATATATCGAGGCGAATTTTGCAAAGATATTTCAACACGATAATGATGTTTTAAAGTATGTAATAAGTAAAAACTGTTTAAATAAAATTGCTGTTGTAGAACAAGATGAAAAAGATCAGGGTTTGAGGGCTATCTTGAACTTTGGACATACTATCGGACACGCCATAGAAAGTGTATATAATTTTGAATTGTTGCATGGAGAATGTGTATCTATCGGTATAGTAGGAGCGTTTAGGATAGCCTGTCATATAGGAATGACTGATGAAGGAACATTATTAAGGGTTATTAACATACTGAATAAAATCGGTTTACCATATTACTTGGAAGGACTAGATGTAGATAAGGTATTTTATCAAATGCTTTTTGATAAAAAGATTGTTAATAATACTTTGACTTTCATACTTCCCAAGAGCATAGGTCAAGTAATACAGCACCCAGTTGGAAACAGGGACTTAATACAGAAGATCCTAAAAGAATTAAGTAAAGGTCCTGTTGAGTTGGAGGGTATATGAACGATTTAGGAAAAATTCATGATGAAATTTATTCGGTTAATTCAGAGTTACTGAAGCTTATCAGCAGATTGACTATGCTATTTATTGAAATAAATAATTTGAAAAACAAAAATGAAACTGAACATACAGAAATTAATTTTAAAGAAATGACAAGGAATATTATTAAATGTAATCAAGGGAATATTCCTGATGAATTGTTAGAGAAAATATTTACTACTATTTTTGAATCTACATTATGTAATTTAAGAAAAAACTATGAAAGGGAACTTCTGGTAAATTCTAAACATACTAATCATTTCAAAAAAATAAATGAAATGTTTAATCTATCTTCAGATTTACCAACTATAATAGCAGGACCATGTGCTATAGAGAGTGATGTATACTTAGATGATGTCGCCAAGGTTTTAAAAAGATATAATATAGGATTTTTGCGGGGAGGTGCATATAAGCCAAGGACATCACCATACGATTTTCAGGGTTTAAAGGAAGAGGGTTTAAGAATTCTCAATAAAGTCAGTAAGCTATACAGTTTAATTTCTGTAAGTGAAGTTGTAGACACAAGAGATGTTGAACTAATGGCTGAATATATAGATATATTACAAGTGGGTGCAAGAAATATGCAAAACTATGAACTTTTAAAAGAGATAGGGAAATCGGGGCGTCCAGTAATTTTAAAAAGGGGAATAAGTGCATCTATTCATGAATTTATTTATGCAGCTGAATACATTGCCCTACAAGGAAATAGAAATATTATTTTATGCGAAAGGGGAATTAGAACCTTTGAAACGAAAACACGTAATACACTTGATATTTCCAGTATTCCAATTATAAAGAGTGAAACAAATCTACCTATTATTGTTGATTTGAGCCATTCTCTTGGACGAAAGGATATAATTAACCCTATTGCTAAATCTGTCCTAGCAGCAGGTGCAGATGGGATCATGGTGGAAGTTCATCCGAAACCTGGGCTTGCGCTTTCTGATAGTAAACAGCAGCTAAATATTGAAGAGTTTATAAGCTTATTAGACAACTTAAATACTCAAGTTTCCCACTGCAATTTTGCCAACTTTCCCTTGAAATAAGCGGGCAGGGAAACGATAAAATGTTCTAAAAGCTCATAGTTCTGTTCTTCTTTGGTGAGTGGTAACTTTTCATCCAACACAGATTTGAGTAGGCTTATAATAAGCTGCAATACTTCAATGAATTTTATTATGTGTAAAGGAATTTTATTTATAGGCACCCGCAAGTTACTGAATCAAAAATAGCGGTTTCTGTACAGGTATTCCTGTATGGATATGTATTAATAGATTTTGTGAGGAGATAATGATGAAAAAAAAATTACCAATTAAATTAAACCCCGGTAATACGACTGATTGCTTTATTGTTTACCTGTTAACCATTCTTATGACAGATGAAAGATACTTACCATGGTATGTTGAGAGATTCATTGAATTAGAAATGGGTATATTTAAAGGTAAACCGGTTCATGATTTTTGGATGTATTACTATGAGTATATTACTTTTGATAAGTCTTATGTATTTGATGAAGTTCTTGATATTAAAAGATTTATGTATAAAGACAAGGGGAATATTGTCCCTGATGTTATAGAAGCCATAAATAATTCCCAATATGTTATGTTAGGAGTGGATTGTTTTTATGTCTGGGATGGAGAAACAAACCATGGCTATCATGAATGTCTAATACATGGATATGATGAAGAAAAGAATGAATTTTATTACGTTGATATTGAATATGGGGGATGGGTTGAGAAAACTGTTAGCTTTACAAGAATTGCTGAGGGCTTCCACGCTTGTATCAATGACTATAACAATTACCATGAACGTCTGCTTTATATGCCAAGGTTTCATATGCCTGCATTTACAATTTCTCCGAATCAATCATTTAACAGAGAACCGAATTTAATGAGAATATTTACGACTGTTGACAGCTTCTTAAGAGGCTCAAGACATGATGTTGCCGGAATGTATCCTTATGGACCCGGTGGTAAAGGAGAATATTTTGAAAGTATATTATGGAAAGGGATAAATATTTATAAAGGAATATATGAGGAGCTTTATGATTTTCTTAAAAACAATACCAATCAAGATCTGGAAAGAAAATTTATGATTGGTATGAAGAAACTAATAGAGAACAAAGAGGCTTTGCTGCATAAAATGCAATACCTTCATATACATAGGTATATTGAATTAGAAGACCCTATGACAGAAGGTATGGAAAAGCTGATAGTAATTATAAAAAAGGCATTTACAGCATTGGGCAGGTATCACAAAACACATGATGAAAATGATTTCTTAAATGCAATGAACATGATAAAGGATGCAGAAGAAAAGGATGTCTTGGTTTTGGGAACAATTAGGGACTTATTGGCAAAAAGTACAAAAGATTTCTATGGAAAAGTTTAATTTTAATAAATATTAAATTATGTTGTTTTATACAACCTGGGGGGTTCATGACATTATTTGATTATATTAATAAATATGCATCCTTATATCCGGATAAAGTTGCATTAAAGGATGAAAAAAATCAGATTACATATAGTGAGCTTGTTTATCTGATAGAGCAATATTCTGAACATTTCAAAAAGCAAGGAATCGAAAAAAATAGCAGAGTAATACTAAAGCAGAGCAGTTCTTCAGAGTGGGTAGTAATGCTGTTGGCGCTGCTGTTTGTACCGTGTTGGGTCATACCTGTATCCCATGATTTGAGTGCAGAAGAGTTGGGAAAAACCATAGAAATTTCACACACGAATATTGTAGTTGGTGATAATATAGGTGAAATTGAGCTTTTAAAAGGTAGCTCATTTAATAAAGAACTTCAGTTGCCGGAAGAAAACACCGGTATTTATCATATGACATCCGGTTCAACAGGAATTCCGAAATATTGCATAAGAACTCTTGATGCACTTACAAATGAAGGCTTAAGCTACAAAAATACTTTGAAAATAACTCATGAGGATTCAATAGCCTGCATACCGCCTCTATACCATTCATATGCATTGGGTGCAGCGTGTATGGCAAGCCTTGTTTCCGGGGCAAGCCTGTATATAATCAAGGAATTTCTGCCTAGAAAAACAATGGAAGCAGTAGAAAACGAAAAGCCTTCCATCCTTATTCTTGTCCCCGTTATGGCAAAAACTTTGAGTCTTGTAACAATTAAAAGGGAATATGACTTTTCTTCATTGAAAACGGTGCTTGTAGGAGCGGGCCCAATATCAGAGTCCGTACATCATAGATTTATGGAGCGTTTTAAGTTGCCACTGATGAGTAATTACGGCAGTACTGAAACCGGTGGTGTTATATCCAGATTGACTAAGGAACCGAAAGAATCAATCGGCAGGCCTATGGTTGGAGTGCAGTTGAAAATCATATCTGTTTGCGGAAAAGAGGATGAACAAGGTGAAGCAGGAGAGCTATGGATTAAATGTCCGGGGATGCTGGAAGGTTACTTAAACGATGAGGGCTGTCCGCTGGATGAAGACGGCTATTTTCCAATAGGAGATCTGGCGGTACAGGATAGTGATGGGTATATATATTTGAAAGGCAGAAAGAAATCCATCATAAAAATTGGTGGGAAGACCGTTAATCCTGGTGAAATAGAGCAGATATTACTTAAAATACAGGGTATTAATGATTGTCATATTTATGGTGTTATGAATGAGTATAAAGAAGAAATGATTAAGGCTCTTATTGTAACAAATGAAAATTATACGATGGAAGATATAATTCAGTATTGTGCAGAGCATCTGAGCGGGTATAAAGTGCCGAGAATTATAGAGTTCGTCAGAAGTATACCAAGAAATGAGCTTGGCAAAGTAAAAATACACGATATTCAATGAGGAAGAACTATGAGAGAAAACAATAAAATTCATATTGGATTTGTTGGATGCGGTTGGATTACCGATATTGCCCATATCCCTGCATTTCAAAAGGTTGATGATGTGTGCATTCATTCTGTTTTTGATTTTGACCAAGTAAAAGCAGATACAATAAAGAGCAAATATGGGATAAAAAATGCTTTTTATGATTACGATGCTTTTTTAGATTCAGATTTAGATGCAGTAGTTATATGCAGTCCAAATTTTACCCATGCAGACTATGCAGTAAAAGCATTAAACAAGAAAAAGCATGTCATGTGTGAAAAACCAGTAGCTATAAACATGGAAGAAATGGAGAGGGTTGTAAAAGCTGCAAGATGCAATGACAGGCTCTTTATTCCGGCCTACGTAAATCGGTTCAGAGAAGACGTAAGCACTATGCTCCATGCAATTGAAAAATATAGACTTGGTACAGTAAAAAGAGTAGAAGGAAAATGGTTGAGAAGGTTTGGCGTACCCAGACCGGGTACATGGTTTACAAGCAAAAAATTATCCGGTGGCGGGGTGCTGATTGATTTGGGACCACATATAATTGATATTTGCCTTGAGCTATTAAAAAGTAAAAATATCAAGGACTATTCACTGGAGGTATATAAAAATTATTTAAATGCCGAAAATATTTCAGCTGCATGGTTTGAGACCACAGATTGCAGGGAGTTAGATATTGATGTAGAGGATGGAATAAAAGCACAGTTGCTTTTTGAAGAGGATCTTACCATGGATGTAGAACTGAGTTGGTTGGCACCTGTTGAAAACGACTTTACCTCAATACATATAGAATGCGAAAGTGGAAGTATAACATTGAAAACCCTTTTTGGCTTCAGCAAGAATAAGTTATGGGATAAAGATACCTTAATCCTAAATATGGGTGATCACAGAGAGGAAATTTGCTTTGATCCTGCCAATAACAATGCAGTAAAGGCTTTTGAGGCCCAGGCTCAATATTTCGCTGATTGCGTGAGCACGGGTAGAACTCATAAAGTGAATTTCGATGAGGCCTATTATACGACTAAGGTAATAGATATATTGTATAAAGCAATGTAGGAGATATTTATGAGTGGATACTTTATTGGAATAGACATTGGTGCGACACATTGCCGGGTAAAATGCTGCGATACAGACAAAAAAAATAGTTATATAACGGATAAGCAGCTCTTTAAAAGATTTGATACTGTACGGGAAGAGATTGACTACAATGTATGCAGTAGAATCGACTGGTACATAAAGAACCATGGACTTTCTATAAACAACCTAAAAGGCATAGGTATAGCAGTACCTGCTTTGTTTGACAGGAATACAGGCGAACTTATGGGTTGGCCTAATAACCCGAAATGGGAAAATATAAATTTGAAGTCCATTATTGAGGAGAAATACAGCGTTCCTGTAATTATTGAGGAAGATGCAAACAGCGCCGCTTATGGCGAGTATGCACAGGGCAGCGCAACAGGGATGGAAAATATTATCTATATAACTGTGAGTACGGGTATAGGCTCAGGTCTCATCCTGGATGGAAATTTATATATAGGTCATCATGGGTTTGCAGGAGAAATTGGTCATATAGTCATTGAAGAAGGTGGTACTGAATGTACATGCGGCAAAAAGGGCTGTTTTCAGGCACTGGCATCAGGACCCGCAATACTCAAGCGATATAGGAGCTTAAAAAATGATGACAGGAACTACACACTCGAGGAAGTATTTAAAAGCATGGAAAAGGGAGAGAAGCAGGCTTTACAGTGTATGGAAGAAGTATCCGGGTACTTGATGAAAATGATTCACTTCCTTGTTATGCTCCTTGACATTGAATGCGTAGTTTTGGGCGGAGGAGTAGTCATTTCTAATGATTACATTTTTAGCAATTTATTAAGAAAGTTAAGAGAATATGAATTCTATGGAAGACTGGTTGAAGTGAGAAAGGCTAAACTGGGTGATGATAGTGGAGTCGAAGGTATATTAGGCCTTATTTATAATAAGCTGGAGCCCGTTAGTATTTAATTACTTAAGTATATTCTTGAAGGGAGATAGTATTATGAGCAACAGAAAGACAAAAACCAAGCCATTTCCGGCCTGGCCTATGCATAGTGACCGAGAGTTGGAATTAGTGCAGGAGGTTGTAAAGAGCGGTCAATGGTGGAGAATGAGCGGCAGCAAAGTTGAAGCTTTTGAGCAGCAGTTTTCCAAGTACCAGGATGTAAAATATTGCATGGGTGTAACAAATGGAACTCATGCAATACAGCTAGCTTTGGAATGCCTGGACATTGGCAAAAATGATGAGGTTATTATTCCTGCATTTACTTTTGTTTCAACATTGACAGCTGTTATTTACTGTAATGCAATGCCAATTCCTGTTGATGTAGATAAAGACACATTCTGTATAGATCCTGACGCAATAAGAAAGGCTATCACACCACGTACTAAAGCTATTATTCCGGTACATATGGCGGGACATGCCTGCGATATGGATGAGATTTGCAGCATCGCGAAGGAGCATGGACTATATGTAATTGAAGATGCAGCACATGCTCATGGTGCGGAATACAAGGGAAGAAAAATCGGTTCCTTTGGCGAGTTTGCAACATTCAGCTTTCAAAATGGAAAAATCATGACATGTGGCGAAGGTGGAGCTATTGTTACCAATAACGACGAGTTGTATAAAAAAGCATTTCTGATACACGGAGTGGGCAGGCCAAAAAATGATAGGTTATATGAGCACTTGTTTTTGGGCTCAAATTACCGCATGAATGAATTCCAGGCTGCAGTGTTAATTGCACAATTAGAAAGACTTGATGAACATAATGTGAAAAGAGACAAAAATGCTAAAGCATTAGATGAGTTGTTAAGTACCATAGAGGGCATAGAGCCACAGAAATACAAGGAAGAAGCTAGTGTAAACACTCATTACATGTACATGTTTTATTATAATGCTGAGTATTTTGGTGGCTTGACAAGAAATGAGTTTGTCAATTGTTTAATTGAAGAAGGAATTCCGGCGTATATTTCCTATCCGGCTGTATATAACACTAAATTCTTTAAAGATAAGCACTTTATGCGCAATATGGGAGAGGAAAATCAGTACAGAGAATATTATCTGGAAAACTCTGAGAAGATTCAAAAAGAGGTTGTCTGGCTTCCTCATTATACTTTGTTGGGGGATGAACAGGACTTAGCTGAAATAAAAGACGCAATTCTAAAAATACAAGCTCAATATGCTGATGCATGACTAAAAACTATAAAGTTGGCACTTATAGCAATAGTTTATGTAAAAGATTACTTAAAACTTGATAAAAAGATAAAATGTTTCGGGTAATCACAATAAGCGTTATTTTTACGTAGAAGGGGGGCGAAATAGTGAAAAATGCGGTAATTTTTGATTTTGACGGTGTAGTTATAAACTCACTTTTTGTCCAAAGACTTGCTTTTTATAGCAGCTATGCTTCAGTTGGCGGGGAAGGAGAACCGTCCTTTGAGGAGTTCCTGAATCATAGCGGGGATTCTTTAGAAAATATTTGTCAGAAGATGAATTTACCCGTTGAAATGATTCCAATATATCGAAAGATAAGTAAGGAAAACATTGATAAAATTATGATCCACGACGGTATAGTAACCTTACTGAAAAAGTTGACCTCTAAAGGTATTGTATGTTGTTTGTGTACCGGTAAAGAACGAGATAGAGTATTAGAAATTCTTAAGGCTTTAAGTTTGGATAAATATTTTACAATGCTTGTTTGTTCAGATGATGTTACCCACCCCAAGCCACATCCTGAAAGCCTCCATGTTATTATACATAAGTTGAATTTAGAGAAAAGTACAAGTGTAATGATTGGTGATGCACCAAATGATATTATTTGTGCAAAAGCAGCCGGTGTAAAGAGCATCGGTGTAACATGGGGTGACGCGTCTTTGGAATTATTGAAGGAACAACAACCGGATTTTCTGGTTTCCAGTACTGAGGAATTATATACAGCTATTATGACTTCATTAAAAAAAGCATCATAAGCATGTTGGCTGTAATTTTGAGGGTAGTAGTAAGATAATTCCGTTTACGTCTATTAACACATAATGCTGAGGATAAGATTGTGAGGATATATATGGATAATCAGATTAAGCAAACAGTACGGGAGATAATAATGAAGGAACTTGGGATTAAAGAAATAAGTGATGAAACGGATTTATATTCCATTGGCATGGAGTCCATTAAGTATATAAATATAATGGTGGAAATTGAGGCTGCTTTCAAAATTCGTATTGATGATGAGACTGTAATAGAAAGCAATCTAAGAAGTGTTAATCAATTTTCTAAATTCATAGAAAAATTATTAAATTAAACTAAAGGAGTTGTTTTGATATGCTGGACAAAAATACGATTAAAGAGAATTTGAAGAAAGCAATAAAAGAAACATTGAAGCTGGACCCGCAGAAAGAGCTTCCTGATGAAAACCTGTTCGCATCATTAGGAATAGATTCTTTAATGGCGTTGGAGTTGTTGATTTCTATAGAACAGGCATTTGATATTCAGATTGAGGATGAGGATTTGAGTGTAGATTTATTATCTTCTATCGGCCGTTTAACAGATTATGTATATGAAAAAAGTATGAACAAAAGTGCATAGCATAGTGGTTATACATATTTATTATATATCGCCGATTTTTTCAGTAGATAAGAGCAGCCTCTTTGTGCCTTAAGCACAAGTGAAAGGAATGAAAGTCGAAATGTTTGTTAGTGTAGTAATACCCACTTATAATAAGTTACCAAGACTAAAACTGACGCTTGCATCAATTGAAAATCAGACATTGGGGCAGGAAAACTTCGAAGTCATTATTGTGGATGATTGTTCTACAGATGATACGGAGGCTTTTATTGCTTCTAAAACATGGCCTATAAATTTAAGGTGCTTCCGGTTGGATAAAAATTCAGGCCGTTCAGTAGCAAGAAATATAGGTATTGAGAACAGCAAAGGGGAGCTCATAGCATTTACAGACGATGACTGCCTGGTATCCCCGGATTTCCTTCAAAACCATATTCGCCTACATAAAAAGAATTGTGTGTCTCATGGAGCAATTTGGAACCTTCCTTTTTTCAAGTTTTTTTCGGACCCTGCCAATGGGATACTTTATAAAGAATTTGAAGGAAGAGATATTGCCAATTTAGGTAACATAAGCATTACAAAAACTGAAGTAAAACATAACTTTCAAAAAATCATTAAAATGGGAAGAAAAACAAAATTTGAGAAGCAAGTGGAGAAATGTTTAGCTGATGAGCAGACTGCTTTCCATTGGTTGTCCTGCACAGGTGGGAATATAGCCATTGAGGCTGATTTATTAAAGAAGGCCGGGGGATTCGACAAGCAATTGGGAAAGCCCTGGGGAATTGAGGATATTGAATTGGGATACCGGCTACACAAAAACGGAGTGAAGTTTCAATACATAAATGACGCCCCGGTATATCATATTGCCCATTACAGAGCCAATAGTGAAGAACTGTCTAAAAGAGCAGTTGAATATATGGAAAACAAATATCCAGAATTAACAACCTGCAAACTATACGAGAATTTCTTTAACGGAACCCTGGAATACGATTTGTTGGTACAGACATTAAAAAGCTGATAATTCTCATGCTTTAATTTTTATAGATAGCAGTATTAGCCAGATGGGAGAGATATATGTCTAAATTAAAAAACAGGCTTTCTTATAAGCCTGAGTACAATTGCACCTTCAGTTCAGTTCTGAGCTGTATTAAATATATAGAAAAGGATCTTGATGTAACAGCTTCCGACCTTTATATTTTAGGCGGAGGTATCGAAAGCCTGCAATATAATACGGAAACCAAAAAGATAGGCAACGGCAATATGTTCCTGGTGATTCAAAACGGTTTAAGGGCATATGGTATAGAATTCGGACTGTCTGTGAGAGATAAGAATATCAAAGAGCCAATGCAAGTCTGGTATGAGGATGATAGATTTTTAAAAAAAGATATTCCTGTCATTGTGTCTGTTCACGTAAATTATTTAAAATATCATGAGTATTATTCCAACCAGTTTGCTGTAGACCAGGAACTACAAGGTCATAACATAATACTTACCGGAATTGATTTTGAAAAACAAACTGTTCAAATGGCAGATGTATTTATTAATACAAATCCAATAGAAACTTATGAAGGAGAATTACAATTAAAGGAATTGACAGAGGGCCGCAGAAGGGAAAACTTTGCAAGTCATTACTTAGACTTTAACAACCTGAAAAACCAGGCCGTTGATAGGGAACAAGCCTTTGTGGATAGTATGAACCGGTATTACACTCAGCAAAGTCCCTTTATGATGTTGGCAGGTGTTTATGAAGATATAAAAAATGCGCATCTGCACTATGATTACAAGTCATTAACAGATTATATAAAGAATCTGTACTTTTATATTAAATTGAATGGAGTTATTCTTCAAAAGATATTTATAAACCAGTATTTAGAAAAGCTGCAAACGGGAAGTAGGCATTCCAACACTACGGAATTGATAGATATAAACCGTGAAATTGTGTTGATTTGGAACAAAGTATTAGTCAATTTGATAAGGTGGAATTCCACAAAAGAAACAATATTTCAGGATAAGATTCTTATGTTCTTAAATCAGATACAGGACCAGGAGAAGAACTACTACGGAAAACTGAGAGGAATCACTTAGTTATCAGTAAAGGGGAGCGTTATGGAGAAGGTAATTAGTGTAAAGGGCTTGACTAAAAGTTATAGGGTGCATAGCAAAAATGAGGGCCTCAAAGGCTCTATTAAGGGGCTTTTTAAAAGAGAGTATATTGATGTAGAGGCGGTTAAAAACATATCATTTGAAGTAGATAAAGGTGAAATTATCGGCTTTATCGGCCCTAATGGAGCCGGCAAAACAACGACTATCAAGATGTTATCAGGCCTAATACACCCGACGGACGGTGAAGCTGAGGTTTTAGGATATAAGCCTTGGGAACGTAAAAACATGTACCTGAAAAAAATCAGCTTGGTAATGGGAAATAAAAATCAGCTTTGGTGGGATATCCCTGCCCTGGATTCATTTATTCTTCAACGGGATATTTATCAGATACCGGAAACAGAGTTTAGAAAAAGGGTGGATGATCTTGCTGAAATAATGAATGTAGAAGATCTTTTAAAAATACCGGTAAGAAATCTTTCTCTAGGTCAAAGAATGAAGATGGAGATTATAGGAAGCATTCTCCATAATCCCGAAGTACTTTTTCTTGACGAACCGACTATTGGACTTGATATGATTGCGCAGAAAGCACTTCGCAATTTTATTAAGGAATATAACGTAAAATACGGTACAGCCATTATTCTTACAAGCCATTACATGGCCGATATTGAATCGTTATGCAAAAGAATCATAATTATAAATCATGGCGAAATTGTTTATGACGGTAATATCAACAACATAAAGAACATAATAGATAGAAAAAAGATCATAAAGATACAGTTTTCTACAGATATAGATAAAGAACAGCTTAAAAAATACGAGCCGTACTTTAAAGATGTGAAAGATGATGTGTACGTGTATAATGTAGAGCCGGAAAACATTTATGAATTTGTATCAGATATAAGCAGACTCCAACCCCATGATATAAGCATAGAAGACCAACCATTAGAGGATATTGTTGAAAATTTTTATATTGGAGGGAATAAAGCATGCATAATATGAAAAAATATTATACCTGCTTTAGATTAGTTGTTCAGGGGTCACTCCAATATAGAACGGATTTTGTTCTAGGTTGGATTATCAGTATATTTACTCTGATAGCACCTATCATTTTATGGACAGCTATATTTAAGGAAAATAAAGAAATCTACACTTATAACTTTGGTACTATGTTAACCTATTTGATAATAAGTAACATTTTTTCCAAGCTGCTTTTATCAAGTGAGGTAAAAGACACCATAGCAGCTGATATCAGGGATGGAAGACTATCGCAGTTTTTATTCAAACCCATTAATTATAAGCTTTATATGCTTGTATTTTCTTTCGGGAACAGAATATTCCGATTTTTACTAATTTTTATCCCTGCTGTAATTGCAGCAGGCATATTAAGCTGTTTTGGGAAACTCTCATTTAATGTATCATTGGGCAATATCATGTTATTCATTGTCAGTGCTGTTTTTGCCATATTATTAAGCTATCACATTTACTATATACTAGGTAACATAGCCTTTTGGATGCTTGAATGTACGGCTTTATTCATAACTTTGGATATTATATTCTTTTTCTTAGCCGGGGGATTATTTCCATTAGATATATTTCCGAAATTCAAAGTTGTATCAAGTTATCTCCCATTTCAATATCAGTTGTTTTTCCCGGTAAAAATCTGTACGGGGGGATTATCACCTAGCGAGATCTTTAGAGGGCTGTTTGTGCAATTTGTCTGGATTGTAATAATGATGATTATCTCTATGTGGATTTGGAAAAAGGGCATGAAAAAATATTCTGCGACGGGAGGGTAAACCATGAGCGAATTATTAAGATATATCAAAGTATATAGGACATGCTTGAAAAATTCCTTAGTGCGTGAAATGGAATTCCGATTAAATTTTTACATTTGGGGATTAGCCATGTTAATGGAATATAGTGTAGTGCTTTTATTCTTTAATGGTATATACGCTGCAGTTGATTCTATCGGGGGCTGGACCAAATATGAATATTATTTTTACCTGGGCTTCATGCAGATATTACTGACTGCTTTCATGATATTTATTTTTCCAAACGTATGCTCACTGCCCTACAAAATAAATAGCGGAGAAATGGACTTTATTCTACTAAAGCCTATAAGCTCGCAGTTCATGGTATCACTAAAGAACATAAATTACGGATATATCGTAAACATATTTGCAGGATTTGCTTTAATTGCATATGGCTTGGCAGATGCTGCAGTAAACATCAGCTTGGTTACAATAATTGCTGCACTGGTCTACTCTGTCATTGGTACAGCCATTTTATATTCTATATTTTTTGTTTTATCGACGGTTGCTATTTGGACGAAGCGTGCAGGGTTTGCTTCGGATATTTTCTTTAATCTTTGGGAATTTATGAGACTGCCCGGATCAGTTTATGGATACCTGTCCCGGGTTATATTTACATATATCTTTCCGATTCTGCTGATTTGCTCTGTACCTGTGGATGTATTTTTAAACAGGTCAGATGCAGAAACAATGATTACAGCCGCTATTATTGCGGTAATATGGTTTGCTGCTAGTATTCTTTTTTGGAACCGTTCCATAAAAAGCTATACAAGTGCGAGCTCGTAATGAGATTAGGGGGTAAAAATGAAATACCGAGTAGCTGTGGTTGAATGTAATAATTATCAACCTGAAGAGATAGGGAATGCAATAAATACTATATTTCAACTATTGGATTTTACTTTTGATGAGAATAAGATCAAGCAAATACTCATTAAGCCTAATTTATTGAAGGATTCTCAGCCGGAGCAAGCTATAACCACACATCCTGCTATTATTGAAAGATTAATTCACAAGCTGAAACAAAAAAATATGGATATCAAGGTAGGAGATAGTCCAGGATTCGGACTTGCAGTAGAGAAGGTAGCAGAAGCGGCAGGTATAAGGGAAATCTGTAATAGGCTAAGTGTTCCCATCGTTGACTTAGGTAAGGGAAAAACCTTTGAATTTGATACTGGTACAAAAGTAGGTTGTTTGCCTATGTCCCAATATGTAGACCAGAGTCAAATTATTTCAGTACCAAAAGTTAAAACCAGTAGAGGTGTTCTGCTGACCTGTGGTGTGAAAAATATGTTCGGATGCATTGCAGGTGAAAGCAAATCACTGCTTCATCAATATGGAAGAGATGTTGATACATTTTATACAACCCTTAATAACATATGTAATCGTGCTCGTCCTGTATTAACGATAGCAGACGGTATTACCATTATGGAAGGCAATGGCCCTGATGAAGGGACGCCCAGGCATCTGGGACTAATGTTTGCAGGAACAGACCCATATGCTGTGGATTGGGTAGTTTCATGGGCACTGGGCTTAAACCCGAAGGCAGTTGGCACTATCCGGTTTCACAGGGACTCAACTCTTGAAGGCTTTGAAGATATTGAAATTGTAGGGGTTAGCCCGGAATCCTTTCCCAGAATTCATCCTGAACTTCCAAAGCTGTTAAGTGCACGGCTTCAAAGATGGTGCAGTCCTAGAATGGAGAATAATTAGTATGTTAATTTAATGGGATATCTCATGGATATAATGATTTTAAGGTACATGTTTATATATTACTATGAATTAGAAAGGAGCTTGAGGCATGGCATTTGAAAAGAATTTTATGATGGCTGACTGGGTTATGTTTGAAGATTACTGTAATCTGAGATGTAATTATTGTATTCTGAGTTCGATTAAAGATTTTAAAAGCAAAATACCGCAAGAGAAAATAGAATTCTATAATGAGTATCTGAGAAAAACTGCCCGATATATGCAGGAGCATGACATTATGATATTTAAAGTATCGGGAGGAGAAGTACTATTACTTCCTGAATTAATGCCTATACTGAAGGAAGTTAATACTTTCGCACGAGTACAACTTTTAACTAATGCAACATTAGTCAATGACAAACATATTCAGATTATGAAAGAGATGCCCAATTTTGGTGTTCAGGTGTCATTGGACGGGCATACATACCAGATGAACAAGGATCGTTTTTCTTCTGAGGCTGGTTTTAAGAAGGTTCTGAATAATACGAGGAGAATGCTTGATGAAAATATTCCCGTTGAGATCAATGCCTGTATTACAAGAGATAATATTGAAAATATCGAAGACTTTTTCAAATATCTCATGGAATATGCTGACAAAGAGCTTATGGTCTATCTGCTTCCAATCAGGGGACATGCAGGTGAGGAAAATATGTTTACCATACAGAAAGAACAGTTTAAGTACATAGAAAGCATCATAAATAATTATGACAAGTATCGTGCCATTCTGCCGCCTAAGGAATACTTTACATATTTGCTTGATTATCTGGACAAGGGACATAAGCCTAAAGGATGGCGATGCTGGGTTACATACCTAATAATGGGTCTGCTGTACGAAGGAGATTTAAAAGCCTGTCCGGGAATTCCAACAAATAATCAGACTGTAAGATATAACATATTTAATAACGACGGTAAACCGTTTGAATACAATAAGTTATACGATATATTAAACAGAAAGTGCTCAACAATTTCCTTGTGCGAATGGTGTTTTAATCATTACGAAGATCTTAATTTGTATCTGAACGGTGTTATACCCATTGAAGAGATACAGAGAATCTGGCTATATAAAGAACCAAGGGTCGTTAAGTTTTTAAAGGAAATGAGGGCATATGTTGAGAGTACTGTAAATACATAAATTTGCGGATAAGAATAACCCGCTAGTGAACGAGGAGGATGTTGTGTGAAAAATAGTTACAACATTAGTTTTGCAATAGTATTGGGCGGTGATCTGGTCAAGTCTCCCGAGCATTTGGGTGTAGCCTATTTAACTGCTGTATTACGTGAGGCCGGATATACCGTGTCAATAATTGAATTGAGAGATATCAGAGACATCGATAAATTGTTAAAACATATAGAAAAAAATCAAGTAGATATGTTGGGATTCAGTACAACCTGCATTAATATAGGCCATATAACTGCCTTATCAAAGCAAGTAAAGGAGGCTTATCCTGCTATAACCCTTGCATGTGGTGGTCATGGGGTAACATTTAAGGATATTGAAGCTCTGAGCGAAATACCTTCTATTGATATTGTTATAAGAGGGGAAGCAGAAGAAACCATTGTGGAATTAGTTCAAAAGCTGGAAAAAAAGTTGACTTTAAAAGATGTGCGTGGTGTTACCTTTAGGGACGTGGATACGGGAGAGATTGTCAGAAATGAAGAAAGACCTTTATTAGATGATCTGGACAAGCTTCCTTTTCCCAGTCGTGATCAGTTTGAACAGCATAATGGACGGATATCGTATATGAGGCTGTGCAGCAGCAGAGGGTGTTACGGCAACTGTGCCTATTGCAGTGCCTATATAGGACGGAAACAGGAAGGGCCCAGATGGCGTGGGCGTTCACCAAAAAATGTAGTAGATGAAATAGAATTTCTGGTCAAAAAATATGATTTTCATACCTTTGACTTTGTAGATTCTACATTTGAAGATCCGCCGAACCCCAAAGGAAAAGAAAGAGCAGGACAAATAGCTCAAGAAATAATAGACAGGGGCTTGGAGATATTTTACAACTGCTGTTTCAGAGCTGAAAACTGGAGTGAATCCGATCATGACCTATTAGACACTTTGGTTGAATCAGGATTAGAGAAAATCAACATAGGGTTTGAAGCCGGAAACAATAAATTATTGAAATTATTGTGCAAGAGAGCAACAGTAGAGGATAACTACAGGGCACTATCTGTTATCAAGCAGCATCCTGAGATATATATTACCTTTGGTTACCTGTTTTATCATCCTTATGTTGATTTTAATGATTTAAGGGATAACGCACGGTTCTTATATAATACAGGAATTGGCCAAGTCACAAGACATTATCTATGGCCTCTTGAAATATACCCATCAACCACCATTAAGGACAGGTTAATCAAGGATGGATTGTTGAAAGAGGGAGGCGTAGTCTACGATATCTATTCCTATGATTTTGTATATCCGGAAGTTGGTATGTTGGCAAAGCACATGGTTAAATACCTGAAGCATGATATCATATGGGATTACGAGATATTCGATATTGTTTTACATACATATATTACACGCTTACTCAGAAAATTCAAACAAAATAAAGAAGCCGCTGACCTGGTAAATGAATTTTGGACTTTTGTTAATCAAAAGAGAAGCGAACTGGCTGCATACAATTATGAATTTATAACAACCTGGATTGATACTGCTGAAGGCGGATGGACGGATACTTTGCTAAGTAAAGCTGAAAGCCTGGATATATGTAAAATCATTACGGAAAATAAGGCAATGATACAGGATAAACAACTGAGATTGAGCAGAACATTACATAGTATGGGCATAAGGCTGACGGGAAGGTAAGATGAGAATATATGAGTTCAAATTATAACCGCTCCGAGTATAGTTATCTATTCAGAACAATGAAAGAAATAAAACAATTCACTTTTGATAATGCAAAAGTAAAAAGTGTGCTGATAATAGCTCCTCATGCAGATGATGAAATTATTGGCTGCGGAGGAAGCCTGTTATGGCACCTGGAACAAGGGCACTCAGTAACCTGTTGCTATTTGACTGACGGATCTAAAGGTACTACGGATACAAAACCTAATAGAGAAACAGTTATTGGAACAAGGCAGCAAGAAACAGAGCAAGTGCATAAGAAGCTGAAAAGTACTCGTACTATATTCTGGGAGGTTCCTGATACTCAACTGGAAGTAAACAGTGAATTGGTATGGAAAATGAGAGATTTGCTTTTGGAAGTCAAACCTGACCTGATATATGTATCGTCTCCCTTTGAACGGCATTCAGATCATAAAAATGCATTTTATCTTCTGAAATCAGCGATAGAAGAGATAAGAACCACAGGATATAGTTTGGAGGGTTTTGTGAATATCTATTCTGTTTGGGATGAACAAATCCAAAATTCATTTATGGATATAACAGGATATATGGATGCAAAGCTTGAGCTGTTGGACTTATATGAGAGCCAGGCAGTCTTTAGTATTAAGAAACTTACAATAATGAAGGATGAACTGGCAGCATTACGCAAACAAGTGCCAAATGTTCTATATTGTGAAGGATTCTACAGGGTATCGGTAAATTGTTTGGAGGATGCTTTCAAAAAGCTGATTTGAAGCATTTACATCGATACATTTAGGGGGAGTAACATTGGCAGTCTTTGATATAACAAACTATTGCAATACAAGCTGCACCTATTGTAATAGGAAAAATATAAGTGGTACCGGTAATCTGAGGCAGGAACCTTCAATAGATACGATAATCGACATACATGAGCAGTTGAAAGCTCTAGGAGTAGAACACTTGGCATTACAAGGTGGAGAGCCACTGTTAAGAAAAGATATCGTAAGTGTCATACAGCAGATAAGAAAACTGAGAGGCAAGCCTTACCTTGATTTGAAAAGCAGATGGGATGCATTGATTAGTAAGCAGTTAACCCATAACAGGCTCCAGGTAATGTGTTATCAGATATTAAAGGATATTGGATTTCCCATTATGAGCATAACTACTAATGGTACATATTACAGCAAAGATATAGAGCAGGCTTTATTCAACGCGAATTTCCATCTTGAAGTATCACTGGACGCTTGTGAAGAGCAATTAAATTGTCAATTCAGAAAAGGTGGCAGCTTTGATTTAATAACGGATACTATAACAAAATATGCAAGAATGCTTCCTGTCATAATGAACACGACAGTGTATAAGGAAAATGTAAGTCAGATAGACAAACTGATATCCTTTGCCCACAAGCTTGGATGCATACATATTGTTCTTAATCCATTAAGAACTGCCGGTACTTATGCTGACTGGACAGACGACTACTTAACACAAATCAATAAAATATTGGATACAGCAGAGCAGAGAAATTTGACGATACTTGTGGAATTTATTCTGCCTATGAACCGGGTAGCAGGCACAAATGCTTTAGATGAGCTGAAACATAAATTAAGAAAGGCATCCAATGTTATGATACAGTTTTATAAGTGTCAGGCTTATAAGAACATGGAAAGTATTTATATAGGGTCTGATTTGGAGGTATACGGGTGTCCTTGGATTGCAGGCTTCAAAAAGTATTCAATCGGGAATGTTGGAAAACAACCAATATCAGAATTATGGGAGTTGAAATGTATAGGTAAGTTTTGCAACACAAACCATGAAGATAATAAATTGGATTGTACAGCAGCAGATAATTGCAGAGGTAATTTACTGTAGTTGCTCTATTCTTAACGAAATAATTTAGTTCTGGTAAAAGAGGTGTATTTATGTCCAGAGTTTATATTAATGGTGATTTGAGGTATGATTCCGGCTTAACAAAAGTCTTGGGAGATGCCCTTGAAAGACTGGGCTTGATTAAGCTGATAGATAAAGGGCAAAAAGTAATGTTAAAGGTCAATGTAGCCGGTCCTTTTCCTGTAGAGCAGGCTGCTACAACTAATCCTGAAATGGTAAGAGCTATGGTCAGGTTAATCAAAGAAGTTGGCTCCACACCTGTAATAGGGGATGGACCCAATTCCAATCAACCGTGTTTTTCGATATGTGGACTGAAGCAATTAGCCGAAGAGGAAGCTGTAGAGTTAGTAAGGTTTAAAAACTATGCTCCTGTGGAAACTGATGGAGAAATATATAAATCAATAAACTATGCATCTGAAATATTTGATGCTGATAAAGTAATTAGTATGGCAAAACTAAAGACTCATACATTTGCTTATTATACCGGGGCGGTTAAAAACATGTTTGGTGCAGTAGAACCGAAACAGCGTAAGGAAATGCATTTGCATAATAATATTAATGAGTTTTCAAATATACTGGTGGATGTTTTTAATGCAAGAAAGCCGGATATAGCAATAATGGATGGTATTACGGCTATGGAGGGCTTAGGACCTACACACGGGCATCCGAAGGAACTGGGTGTTATTGCATGTTCCAGTGATGCGTTTGCCCTGGATAAAGTATGTTCAGAAGCCATAGGATATACAGCGGATCAGATTCCGGTATTGAAACAAGGTGAAAGAAGGGGTTTGATTACATTTGATGCAGATGCAATTGAAATTATCGGTAGTGCCGGTATAGATACATCAGAATTTAAAAGAGTTCCTGTACATTCGGATATAGTCCATAAGCGTTTTGTGAAAATGTCACTGGGTAATCCTGCGTTTAAACATGATAAATGTATTAAGTGCGGATTATGTGCTGAGGTTTGCCCGGCAGAGGCAATTGAAATGACAGAGAAACTGCCTGGGGTAAAAGCATCAAAGTGTATAAATTGCTACTGCTGTCATGAATTATGTCCCATAGGAGCTGTAGTATTTGAAAATCGATTATAAATTTAAGCGGGGGTTTCTAAATGGGGAATAATACCTTTCTTGTAAATGATCTGGTTGTATATGAGGATGTATGCAATAGCAGATGTACTTACTGTATTACTTCAACAAGCGATTTAAAAGAAAAACATAAACTGATGGTGAATAAAAACACATACGATAATGAGAGTTTAATGGCACGTCTGGATCAGATAACAGAAGCTCTTTTTAATAAAACGGGTGCCCGCATTCTGAAGGTAAGCGGTGGCGAAATATTTCTGGTAAAAAATATTTTAAAGTTTATAGAAAAGCACGGTTGTAGCTATAAGCGCATACAAATACTGACAAACGGCCTTTTGTTAAACGAAGAATTAGTTGAAAATTTGTCAAAGATACAGAATGTATGCGTGCAGATATCAATTGATGGTCATACCATGGAAATGAACAGATACCGGGTAGAAAAGCAGAAGCTGCAGGATAAGATTTTAAGTGGATTAAGACTATGCCAAGTTTATAACATTCCTGTGGAAATCAACTGTGTACTGACAGATGCCAATACTGACAAAATTTATACTTTTGCGGAATATTTAACCCAATATGACCATGTGATTTTGCAACCCTTCCCAATAAGAGGAACCTTAAGAGATAAGTTCTACCCAAAAGAAGAGCAGATAAAAGCCATAGAAATACTGATTGAGAATTACAGTAAATATGAACATGTATTACTTAGCCGTGTTTATTATGAAAAGCTGTATGAATTCATGACTCGGGGAAAAGGAACGGAACGCTGCTATATTCCGTTTATGATATACCAGGCCTTTGATGATGGTGTATTGACCCCATGCCCTAATATATGGTTTAAATCACTGGGGAATATCCTTTATAATGAGGAAGAAACACTGGATAAGCTGAATACGGATAGTTTTTATACAGTATTGAAGCGCAGCAAGCATCTCCTTCTCCAATGCCAAAACTGTTTTACTCCATGGGAAATTCTCAACTTATACCTGCATGAAAAGGTAACTATTGAAGATATCAGGAAAATTTATCTCTTTAACGATCCTGAAATAATTAAATACCTAGAAAACATGAAAGACTCTATAAAAATCAATAGTTGATAATAAGGAAGTGATTTTATGAATAACAGTTCCGCTTCTTATGAAGAAGACAAAATAGCTCAAAAAAAAACACCTACAATAGCAGTAGTAAATGGCCCTAATATAAACAAACTGGGTATAAGAGAGCCAAATTTTTACGGTAGTGAAACATGGGCCAGTATAGAGCTGCGGCTAAATGAGTTGGCAGCCCAACTTGGTGTCAAATTGATTTTTTTTCAATCAAATCATGAAGGATTTATTGTTGATTTCATACAGGACAATTTGGAAAATATTGATGGAGTTGTGATAAATCCTGCAGCGTACACAAAGACAGGTTATGCAATACTGGATGCCCTCACATCTATAGATATTCCTTTTGTTGAAGTACACCTTTCAAATATTTACTTAAGAGGTGGATGGCATGCAGAAACAATTTTTGCTGAAAAATCAGTAGGACTTATTTTAGGTTTTAAAGGAATGGTATATGAGTTGGGATTAAGAGCTATACATGATTTTATCAGTAAAACCACAAAAATATAATTGTAAGCTATTTCTTTAGCCTTTCCTCCCATAAGTAAAATCAGATACCTTTAATCTTGATATATAACAGATCCTTAATCCTGAATTTGGACCGATTACAAATAACTAATATTGCACACCATTTCCGCAAAACTGGCCCTTGATGAAGTAATTGACTGTATGAAAAACTGTAAAAGCCTCTACCTCTCCAGGTAAAACTGTATAAGATATACTTACTCACTTTTTTGATATAAAGGCAGAAGGGAGGTAAAAGTATGTTTAAGTGTATTAAGTGTGTTTTGTTCAATGTCCCTGTCAGAAATAAAGTAAAGTCATGCTTGTTTGCACCTTTTCCAATTCAGAATTAAACCTTACAAATGGCATAGAAAAGCCAAGTGAATTTAGTTTATGTTAAAGGAAGGTGTATGCTCAATGAAGTGTAAGATTACTGTTAGTGTGACTATATTATTATTTATCCTTATAGCATGCGTGACATCAACGTATGCTTCAACTTTCAAATCAAACATATTGCCAGGGTTTCTCATAGACAGCGGGACATGGACAGAAAGCCAGAATGATGGTGTTTGTGGGAGTAGTACCGGAAATGCATTTTATATGTCTCCATACAACTACTCCAATTTTATTTTCCAAAGTGATGTGAAAATTACAAGTACATATGGGGTTGCAACATTGGTTTTAAGAGCTGGTACAAGTGTATATTCAAGCTATGGTCTGAATATTGATCCCAATATGGATACTGTAAGGCTATTCAGGTTTTCCGACAATTATACCATAGCCAGCTACCCGACTGTAATAAACACGGATACGGTTTACAACATTAAGGTTGAAGCAGAAGGAAATGTTTTTAATGTTTATTTAAATGGAAGCCTGATTATTTCCAATATGATAGACTCAACATTCAGCAGTGGAAGAGTTGGATTAAATGTTTATAACGGAACTGCATATTTTCAAAATGTGAATTTATATGAGTTTAAAACGAACATTTCCGGGTGGTGGTCCATATCCGGTATATCCGGTACATGGAGTAAGTCAAATGAAGGACTGACAGGAACATATGACGGCAATAAAGGCTTTTATATGTCTTCACTGACAGCATCCAATTTTATTTACGCTGCTGATATTAAGGTTGAAAGTGCCTATGCATCTGCAAAACTGGTATTTAGAGATCAAGGAAGTGAGTTTTCCAGCTATGCGGTAGAAATTGACCCTAATATGGACAGGGTCAGACTGCTTGATTTTTCTTCCGGGGATATACAGGTATATAACACACAAATTGATACCGGTGTAACATATAAGATAAAAGTTATTGCTAACGGCAGCAATATAAAGGCATATTTAAATTCCTCAAAAGTTATTGATGCCAATACCACTGCGTATTCAAGCGGAAGAGTCGGGCTAAGTGTTTATAACGGGACTGCGGATTTCAATAATGTAAATATGTATAATTTGGACTACTTATCTTCAATAAAGCTGAACGCTTATGACAAAATATTAAGAAATGCCGATACACAGTCTTTAAAGCTGACAGGAGTTATAGGTACTGAGACTGTCGACCTGAATGGAGTGGGTGCATATACAAGCAGTGATACCTCAAAGTTGACTGTTGACAGTGAGGGAGTAATTACGGCAAAAGCCGATACAGGAAATGCTATTATAACCGCCACTGTGGGTAGTAATACTTCCACACTGAAAATAAGTCTGACTGATTTCAAAGAAAGTTTAAGATCACAGTACCATTATTCTCCAAGATCAGCAGGACTATTTGATACAAGAGGCGTGTATTATAACGGGCAATACCACTTGTTTCACCAGGGGGATGCTGTATGGAGCCATGCTGTTAGTACTGATCTGGTTACCTGGAAACACATGCCGGTGGCAATTGAACCTGATGGACAGAAGGACCAGATATGGGCCGGCAGTACTGCTGTTGATGCAAATAATACAAGCGGGTTTTTCCCAGGAAGTTCGGGATTGGTTGCGGCCTATACGTCAAAAAGTACCGATACAGGTTTGGAACAGGTATGCCTTGCTTACAGCAAAGATGGGACTACATGGACTAAATACAGTGGTAACCCGGTCATACGCAATATAGATAATTCCCTAATGCGTGATCCGAAAATATTCTGGTATGCGCCTACCGGCAAGTGGATTCTGGTAATCGCCTGCAATGATAGAGTAAAATTTTACTCCTCTACCAGCCTGAAAGATTGGGACTATATGAGTGAATTCGGGTCAGGACAAGGAAATCATAATGCAATATGGGAATGTCCCGATTTGTTTGAACTTGGTGTTGACGGAAGTACCACCAACAAGAAATGGGTTCTGGTTACAAGTGTAGGTACTAACACAACCTTGGATGGTTCCAGGATGCAATATTTTATTGGAAGCTTTAACGGTACTGCATTTACAAATGATAATTCTGCAGGTACTACTCTTTGGATGGACTTTGCCAATGATATATATGGTTCAATAATCTTTTCGGATGTACCGAATGACAGAAAATTATTTATTGGCTGGATGGGCTGCTGGAAATATCCTTTTAGTTTACCTACCTATAATAGTGATTCTATTCCAAGGCAGCTTGACCTGAAGACTATTTCAGGAACAGGTGTAAGACTGGTACAAACACCTGTAACCGAATTGACGGCTATTAGGCAGACAACTAATACATATGCCGGTAAGACTATTACTCCGACTACTGCAAACATACTTTCTAACATAACATCAAATTCGGCAGAAATTGTTGCAGAGTTTGAGTTAGGAACTGCAACTGAATTCGGTTTTAAGGTGCGAACCCTTGGCGGAAGAGAAACAAAAATCGGGTATAATGTTACCGGATCTTACTTGTTTATTGACAGAACAAATTCAGGTCTAAAATACTTCTCAAATGATTTGACCAATAGCTTTACAGGTGCGTTATCACCTGAAAACAGTAGAATTAAAATGCATATTTTTATAGACAACGGATCTGTAGAAGTGTTTGGTAATGATGGGAAACTGGTAGGGACGGCTTTGATTTTCCCTGAAGATACAAGGGATGGGCTTGTTCTATACAGTGTGGGTGGTAATGTTAAGATAGTATCACTCAATGTTTACGATTTGAAATCCATATGGAGGGCAGATGCCACCGGAACCATACCAGCAGAAGTCAAACTTGACAATACGGAATTCAATATACCTGTTGGCGGGGCTATTACCCTGTATGATCAGGTATTGCCAAGGACTGCAAAAGATAAGACTGTTACATGGACATCAAGTAATCCTGCTGTTGCGACAGTAACCCTGGTGGATGGCAGAAGTGCCGTTGTTCGTGCAGGTGCTACCGCGGGGACTACAACAATAACGGTAACAACTGCTACAGGGGCAAAGACTGCAGTTTGTACAGTAAATGTATGCGACATATTTCCTAACACAAACATTACTAACTGGCCGGTTCCAGATGGCGAAAGATGGAACTATACACCTGAAGGCAGGCAAGGATTATCCGGCTCTTTTGATAGCTTTTACATGTCATCAAACACTTACACGGATTTTGACTACAGTGCAGATGTACAGGTAGACCAGAGTACTCCGGGTGCATGTGCGGTTCTTGTATTCAGGGCACAACAAGGTAATGACAAGTCCAGTTATGGTGTTGCTTTAGATCCAAACCAGGGATTGATAAAACTGTATACATTTACAGGTACTTATATGGTTACAGTCCCTGTCAATATTAGTACAGGAACCTGGTACAATTTGAAGATATCCGCATCAGGTACAAGCATTAAGGTTTATTTGAACAATTCATTAGTTATCGATGGCAGCAATTCGGATTTCGCCAGTGGAAGAGTCGGTATATGTGATTTCGGTGGAAAGGTATACTTCAAAAATGTAAATTTGACAAGTTTTTAAGATATTATTTAATGCTATTCAGTTACCGAAAAGGGGGAGGGGCTTGCTGCACCTCTTCCTTTTATGGGCTTTAGCCTGTTGAGCTCGTGAGCGAGCGAAACAAAGAACCACCCGCTATGCGGGTGCGCGACAGAAGTTATACAAAAAAATCACCTTTCCGTTATAATGGAGTTGTTCAAGCTACTATATAACGAAAGGATATGTACTATAGACCAGCTCAGGGCTATAGCCTGACTCATCTTGTAAGGTATATAAATGAAGCCTCAAGGCTTAAAGTACCTGCATTAATCATGTGGCAGGACAGCGCTTTAAAAACAGTGTATGCGGTTGAGCTAATCAATGCACTAGACCAGCACAAAGATAAAATGCTTATACGTCTTGGTACGGATATCTACACAAGGGAGAAAATCCTTCAAGTTGAAATACCTCTTGAATTACATGGAAAGCTTATAGACTTATTATAGTAATAGTATTCCTGGAAAATTGTAGTTGTTTTGGCAAGCGTTTAAGAATATAATATTTGTTACACATATTTTATAGCACATAATTAATACTTGACTTTGACGTCGTGTCGTCCTTTATGCTTATAGTTGAAAGGAGGATATTATGGATTTACAGACAATAAGCATGGTATCAAAAAACTTCAATATTTCAACAAGAACGCTTAGGTATTATGAGCAAATAGGATTACTCCAAAGCGTTAAAAAGGACGGGTATGCATATCGTACATATGATGAAAGTTCCCTTAATAAGTTAGAGCAAATTATTATTCTGAGAAAACTCCGAATACAATTAAAGGATATTCAATTAATTTTGCAAACAGAAGAAGCTTCAACTACGGTTAGAGTTTTCCAAGATAAGATAAGAGAGCTTTCAGATGAAATTACTGTACTATCTACCATAAGGTCAATTTTGGAAGATTTTGTTTCCCGTCTGAATAAGAATTTTGAGGTCAAAATTAAGCCCAAATTATTGGCTGATGAGTCCTTACTTAAAATCATTGACTCTCTGAGTATGACAAAAATTAATTTTAAGGAGGAAACTTCAATGGAGGACTTAAAGAGTGCTAACAATAATGTACCTAGATTGACAGATGTGAGAATTGTATATTTACCACCAGCAACTGTAGCCAGCATTCATTTTCACTGTGACGAACCGGAAGCTCACGCTAATGAGGTGATGGATAAGTTTGTTAGAGAAAACAACTTGTGTATAATAAAACCGGACTTGCGTCATTACGGTTTTAATCACCCTAATCCATCGCCCGACACTCCTGCTGGTATGCCGGACCATGGTTACGAAATGTGGGTTACTATACCGGATGATTTTATTGTATCAGAGCCACTTAGAAAAAAATATTTTGCAGGTGGATTATATGCAGCGCATATGATTAAAATGGGTGACTTTCATGAATGGGATTGGCTTTGTGAATGGACAAATAATAATAAAGAATATGAACCAAATTGGGGTGACCCGGAATGTATGTACGGTCTGTTGGAAGAACACTTGAATTATGTAAATCATGTTAATCTTCAAAATAGTGAACCTGAAGGTATGCAGTTAGATTTACTGATTCCAATAAAGCCAAGGCTTTAAAATAATAGTGTAAAGGTGATTGAGAATGCAATTGGTGTAGAAAAAAGAGTTTCGGATGAGCCTGCAAAACCTTTATTCCCCAGTTCAAATCTGGGTGGCGCCTCCAAAAATGAATGAAGATAGACTAAATTGTACTTTTAAGAGTAAACAATTTAGTCTATTTTTATGCTTTCAAGTCTTTACACTGTCTTTTAGCCTGAACTTTGTGTCCAATGAAGCATATACGGAAACCGTCCGGTGTTATGCGCAATAGAAGTTGAAAAAGCGAGACCGGTACTAAAACAAGGTCTCGCTTTTAACGAAATAAGGAGTAGGTTACAGTACTTATATTTGAAGATCCATTACAGTGTCCACCAGTTTCATGTCAGCTTTGATCTGGTCTGCTGGACTATATGCATGGTAATAGCCTTTATCAATCATGTAGCGGGATATTCTTTCGTGAGTAGCGACAGCTTCATTAAGTTGCCTGCTAAGTACTTCCCTGACACTAGGTGAAGCAGCCTCCGTGAGTGCCCAGGCAAAATTTCTAACACCGGCTTTTGCTGCGATTAGAAAATCAGTTGCAATCGCCTGGTTATCCATTTTGTCTAAATGTGTCAAGCTTTTAATTGTTTCGTTCATAACGTTACCTCCCTGTTTAATGCGTATTTGTACTTGTTGTTCCTGTTGCTGTTACCCCTGCTGAGGATACGGGGGCATGATGCAGTAAGCCGCGTAAATCCTCAATACTGGCTTTTGTCTTCCTGACATCGTCCTGCAGCATTTGAATCAGTTCATCATCCGTTGCTAGTTGCATTAACGTTGCAGCTTTAGTGGCACAGGATGCTTTAAAAGCTATCAACTCATGTACCTCGAAAGTCTCATGGGGAGAAATGGTATCTTTGGGCATAAACGTACCTCCTGATAATTTGATTTCAGTAGTTATTATTTACATATGACACTATAAAATACTTTACATAGTAGGTTTTCCCTATCTTCTTGCTTTCAGAACATCATCCACAATTCCATACGCTTTGGCTTCCTCTGCTGACATAAAGAAATCTCTCTCCGTATCATCCTTTATCTTATCAAAGGGTTGGCCTGTGCGTTCGCTCAGGATATGGTTAATCCTATCCTTGATTTTCAAAATCCATTCAGCATGAATTTTTATATCTGTGGCCTGGCCTCTAACTCCGCCAAGGGGTTGGTGGATCATAACCTCACTGTTTGGGAGAGCAAATCTTTTGCCTTTTGCACCGGCAGCCAACAAGAACGCCCCCATACTGGCAGCCATTCCTATGCATATTGTAGATACATCCGGTTTCACATATTGCATGGTGTCGTATATGGCGAATCCTTCAGTAACAGAACCTCCGGGGCTATTAATATAGAAGAGTATATCCTTGTTGGGGTCTTCCGCTTCCAAAAACAGCATTTGTGCTATAATAATGCTTGCAGTAACATGATTAACCGGATCACTCAGGGTTATGATACGGTCTTTTAGCAGTCTTGAATATATATCATAGGAACGTTCGCCTAAGTTTGTTTGCTCTACAACAACAGGGACTAACGGCATTTTAATCTCTCCATTTCATTTTAATATTTAAATGTATTATCCTAATATAACGGATGTATTATTCATACCAGCCCTGTTTCAATATCAGGGATATGAAGATCGAATGGATTTACCCATACCGTAAGAGAGTACAGGATTCTCTGCCTGAGCTTTTAGGAAGAAGAGTACTATGGTCACTTTAATTCCGACCTTTTAAAAATGCCTCCAGGCCGTTCCTGATGCAGAGAAGCTCAAACCTCCGATTTGATAATCCTTGAAGGTTGTCAATTATATCAAAGTCGCCTTCTGCATCCTTTATCATTTCAATTGCTTTTTTTATCTTTTCATTAGTTGCAGCCATTTTATTCTCCTGTTACATTCTATGTTGACGATGCCTCTCGCGGGTTTTCTTACTTTATTATCAAAAATCCGCTTATACTTCCCATACCCAATCCGTATGCAGTGCCTTTTATATGGTGGCAATAATATTTGTTAGTCCTAATTTTTCTGCATATCCTACTGCTTCATTATATTCCTTTTTACTGATCCTTCTCGAAAGTTCAGGGAAAGTGTAAGACTTATGTGCAGGATAGTATTGGGACATGATGTTTACAACAGAATCCTTTGATAAATCCTCGGAAATGAACTCCAGAACCTTATCTGTATCTGACAGGTTTTCAGGCATTACAAGATGCCTTATCAATAGCCCCTTATATGCAATTTTCCTATCATCCACTTTAAGATTGCCGACTTGGCGGTACATTTCCTTTACGGCTGCTTTTACAATATCAAAGTATTTGGCTGAATGGGTATACTTTTTTGCTTTTTCATTATTGCCAAATTTTATGTCGGGCATATATATATCGATAACACCTTCCAGAAGTTTTAGGGTGTCAAGCTCGTCATAGCCTCCGGTATTATAAACAATGGGCAGTGTCAGTCCTTCTTTGGCAGCAATGGAGATTGACTCGGCGATCTGTGGGACATAGTGGGAGGGGGAGACAAGGTTTATATTATGGCACCCCTTTTTTTGCAGTGAAAGCATTATTTTTGCCAATTCCGAGGGTGATACCTCATACCCTTCGCCATACTGGCTTATCTCGCAGTTTTGACAAAATACACACTGCAGGGTGCAATAGCTGAAGAAAATCGTTCCTGACCCACTTGTTCCAACAAGAACATCTTCCTCGCCGAAATGGGGGCCATAGCCGTCTATTACCATATCAGCCCCTGCCCTGCAAAAACCTCGTTCATTATTTGGCCTATCAACCTTGCAGTGATGGGGACATACTATACAGCTTTCAAGCCTTTCCTTAAGTGCTTTTACCCGTTCATCAAGCTCCCCGGTTTGAGATAGTTTACTATATCCCGGTGTATAATCTCTCATATTCTATCCTCATTTAATTACGTAATCCGATATTCTAAAAATAGTGGATTAAAATAAAGCTAGAGATCTAATGTCCAGCTTTATTTTAATCCACTCACTGTATGTCGACTCTTCTGCCCTTCATTTGTGTGGACTCAACTTTCGGGACTGTGATTGACAAAATGCCATCCTTATATTCCGCTTTTGCCTGCTCGGATTTAACTTCAACGGGTAGGGGAATTGTTCTTGAAAAGCTGCCATAGAACCTTTCCGTTCTGTATGCGTTTTCATCCTTATACTCTGTATCCCTTTTCGATTGTCCCGATAATCTGATAGAATTTTCATCTACGTAAACATTTAAGTCTTCCTTAGATACTCCTGGTATTTCAGCCTTCACTACCACGTCTTCATTCGTTTCGTAAACATCAACTCTTGGAGAAGTGGCTTTGCTAAAAAATCCGAAGGGTGTACGCTCTATGAAGTTCGCCATTTCCTTGCTGATGTTATCCATATCTCTGAAAGGATTCCATTGAACAAGACTCATAAAATCACTCCTATTTGATAAATTAGTCGGTAATATAGTTTCCAGTTTTAAAGTACTTATACGGATTAAAGTCTATAAACAGATCCTAAGAGTATGATATAAGGCTGCACTGTGCGGGTATTATTTTTGATAAATTGCTAAATATATAAATGTGATAGAAAAAATACGCAGTGGATGTATAGTATTGCAATTTGCCGGGACCGAAGGAATTTTCAGTGGAGTAGAAAGTTAATGATACCTTTAAGAGATACGATACCAAGCAGAAACAAGCCCTTAATGACAAGATTTATAATAGCTTTAAACGTAGTAGTTTTTTTGCTTCAATTTATTACACCGGATGACCAAGTAAGTGGACTTGTTTACTATTTTGGATTTATCCCCGGTGAGTTTGGTGAAGTACTGAAAACACAACCGGTTTCAGTACTTGGCTACTATCCAATAGTAACCAGCCTGTTTCTTCACGGAGGATTATTTCATCTGATAAGCAATATGTGGGCTTTATGGATATTTGGTGACAATGTTGAGGACTTGATGGGGCATTCACGGTTTCTTGTTTTTTACCTTTTATGCGGCGTTATTGCAAATCTTTCGCACTTTCTGTTTAATGCGGTATCATCCATTCCAGCGATAGGGGCTTCAGGGGCAATTGCAGGCGTGATGGGGGCTTACGTTATCCTGTTTCCATTTTCACGTATAGTAACTCTGGTACCGTTGCTCTTCATACCCTTGTTTTTCAATATCCCTGCGGTAATATACCTTTTTATCTGGTTTTTCTCGCAGCTTTATTCGGGTGCGGTTTACTCGTTAATTGATGGCAGGATGGTAGGAGGGATAGCATGGTGGGCTCATGTAGGAGGCTTTATTGCCGGTGTGCTTTTGCATAAGCTGTTTCGAAGGCGAAGAAAATATGGTTTCATGTATTGAATCTATTTAAATTTTTGTTCAAAATGAATGCTTATTATTACTCAAAATATATAAGGCTGCTGGAAATTATATTTTCCAACAGCCCGAGGAGAATATCATTCGATATTCTCCTCGTTCTCTGTATCATATAGATTATAAGTAACAACTTTTGAAGATCTCCTCGTTTTTGTCACTTTTGACTGACTTTTCACCGATGCCGCGGCTTTTGAAGCTGAGGATTTGGCTTTGGCGGGCTTGGAAGTTTCTCTGTTGATACAACTTTTGTTGGTACAATTGCCACCTAGTTTAATGGATCCGCAAGTACAAAATTCTGCCAATTAATATCACTCCTTTATATATACCATAAGTATATCACAAAATTGCCTGTTTAATGATTTTTATTTTAAACTTTCTTTGCAAAAGTGCTATTTTAATATATAATCTAGATAATGCGGGTGTTTGGTGTTTTAGAACGCTGCATTTCAGCATAAGATAATGAGGTCGTAGTAGTTTTAATTTATATATGGGAGGTTCCAACAAATGAAGAACTACATAAGTGGAGGGTTAAAGGTACTGATTACCTATTGCATAACGCTGGTTATATTTGTGGTGTTTCTATTTACTGTCATAAGCCTTGCCAAGGATAATTTCGGGTTTTGGCTGTCCGTTTACTCCTTTGCCATGTTTTTGCTTCTCGCCAGCATGGTTTATTCCGATATGAAAAGACTTGCCATCAAGGAGAAGAGACCCCAGTACGATCTACATCCGTATTTGATGAAAGGCTTGGTATACGGATTGATCGGTATGATTCCCTTTGCTGTGCTTGAAATTATTTACCCCTTGATAAATCTGGGTGACCCGGTATTGGAAAGAATAAAGCATCTGGCATTAAATACATTGCTGGGACCCCTTTACGGTTTTATTAAATTAGGGAATGAGTCCGCAGCTGCGTATGTTCTGGTTTTATTTATCGTACCGGCTATAGCAATGCTTGGATACATGGCAGGGCTTAAGGGCTTTGAACTGAGGAAAAACAAGAAAGCTCCAGTGAAGACGAAGAAATAGAGGTGGAAGAAATCGTGACAGGAAAGACGGAAGCTTTATTCGAGAGTTACAACATGGTAATCGAGGGCAGTTATAACAAGGCTTTTATGAGCAGTGAAAATGGAGATCCCTTTAAGGTGAAAGAGGGAGCCGTTTTGAAGTATCTGGAAGCAGATGTCAAGGAATGGGAAAGAACACCGATACAGGAGTTGGGTGATCGGACTCCCGGTGAATATATGGAAAGTATTGATGACCTGGAAACCCTGATGGAACTTTTTAAAGCAGGCGCAGTGCTTTGTGACAGGGATTTGCCGAGGGTTCTTACAAATCGGTTGTTCCATTTTGGTGAAATGGCGGAGAACTACCTGTTAGAAATGGTTGAGAACGTTGTAAAAGCCGATGATGTAGATGCCTACTACATTTTTCTCATATCCATCCGAACCCTGGGAATTTGGAAAAGCAGCAAGGCTGTGAGTCCGCTGCTGGATATTCTAAGGGGCTGTGATGACAGTGATGAACAGGTCATGGAGGAGATACAGGCGGCTCTTGTAAACATCGGCGTGCAGGCGGAAGGACAGTTGGTGGAGGAATTGAACCGGTCGGAAGAAATCGATCTTTATCATGAATACATTCTGCTGGCTTTGGCTGATATAGGAAAACATGCAAAATCCGAAGCCATTTACCGGTGTTTGAAGAATACCTTCCTGAAAATGGAGAATAAAATCATCGGAGCTTCCGCCCTTGCAAATTACGGTGATGGAAGGGCAATACCGGCACTCCGGGGTGTAATTGAGAGAAATAAAGAGACCATCGATGTAGAGACCTTTTACGAACTGAAAACTGCAGTGGAGAATTTAGGGGGAAGTATAGATGATATAGCGATTCCCCGGTTTAAAAAAGGATTCTAAGAGTGATTCTATAGGAAGAGTACTTTGAAGATGAATTTATCCGGAGGGTAAACCGTCCTAAAACCTGGTCGTTTTATCCTCTTTGTCTATTCAGATATCCAACTTTACACCTTACAATTTCCAGTGGCAAAAATGACCGGGTTTTGGGGCAGTTTTACTACTGGATAAATTCAAGTATAAAGTTGGATATCTATAGAATGTGTAAAGCAGGCTGCCCGCAGGGAAGCTTACAGCTGCAACACTATATACCAAGGGGGAAATGATGAGATTACAGTTAAATGGCCGCAATAATAAAATCGCACCCTTGCATAATGTGAGTATAGTTAAAAAATATCCCCAATACACCGCTTTGGTTGCAGTGTTTATCGTGTCGTGCCTTATATTTAAGTTATCCGGACTGTTTCATGGCCAATTTGAAAAGGTAATGGGGGTCGTTACATACCTGAGCTGGCATAATCTCTTTGAATTTTCCGGTGCCCTGGTGTGTTTTTCCGTATTTATAGTTCCCTATTATACCTATGGCGAAGATAAAAATCTGAAGGCATTGTTTGTCGGGAGTATTTTTCTGGCTTCAGGAATACTGGATATATTTCATACTCTTAGCTTTAAAGGGATGCCGGAATTTCTTATTGAAAACCGTGATGCCAATCGAGCGACCACTCTTTGGATACTTTCGCGGCTAATAACATCCATAGGTCTATTCGCAGCGTCCTTTATAGGTCCTGAAACCAGAACCCGGACAGACAAGCGTCTTTTTCTGGTTGCAGCCGTTCTAATCAGCTTTTCAAGCCTGACCGTCGTTACCTATTATCCTGATTTGCTGCCACCGATGTATATCGATGGGATCGGGTTAACAAGAGTTAAAAAAATCTTGGAGTATATTGCTATGGCTTTATTTGCGGCTACCCTCGTGCGATTTTTGATACGATATAGGGAGACGCAAGACAATCTCGAGGTAATGTTTTGTATTGCGCTTTTGCTCAATATCTTTGCGGAATACGCCTTTATCAGCTATTACAGTGTATATGATATTTACAACTATCTGGGACACATCTACAAATTCGTTGCTTCTTTCGTAATTTTCCGGGTAATCTTTATCCGGGATGTTCAAAAACCCTATATCGAACTGAGCAGGGCAAAAGATGAGATAAAGGCCTATGCTGAAAATCTTGACAGGATCGTAGATGAGAGGACACGGGAGTTAAAACAGACTAACCAAAAGCTGATAGAAGATCTGGAATATGCCAGGGACATACAGAAGGCGTTACTACCTTCCAGCCTGCCCAGAGAGCATGAAGTGTGTTTCGATGCCAGATATTTTCCGGCAGAACGAGTCAGTGGGGACTTCTATAATGTATTCAAGCTGGATGAGCAGCATATCGGTGTGTATATCGGCGATGTTTGCGGACATGGGGTTCCGGCGGCCATGCTTACAGTGTTTTTGAATCAAAGTATGAAGATGATCCATGAGGAAGGTCCGGAGGGCGTGAAAATCATGAGCCCGGCCGATGTGCTGAAAAATATTTACAAGTCCTTTAACAATACCAATTTTAGGGAGGACATCTACCTGGTACTACTCTATGGAGTATATAACCGCAAGACAAAAGAATTTGTATACGCTTCGGCAGGTATTAATGTGCCGCCGCTGGTTATGGAAGCCGGGGGAAGGGTAAGTGAATTGCCGGTTAGAGGATTCCCCATCTGCAAATTTATTGAGTTCTACTCTGGAGACTATACAGATATGCAAATACAGCTTCAGAAAGGGGATAAGGTGCTTTTTTATACGGATGGGCTTATTGATGCTGAAAATAGCGAAGGTGAGAGGTTTTCGGACTCCAGGCTCAAGGCGGTAGTGGAGCGCAATATCAATCAGCCGGATGTAGTTCTGGCCGAGGAAATCACGCAGAGCGTTTTCGGTTTTACGGGCAGCAACAAGCTGAAGGATGATGTTACATTTTTCATTATGGAAGTGCATTAAATATATGAGCCAGAAGTGCCAGGTTTTCTAGTACTTCTGGTTTATATAGCTGTCGACTACGGATCTGCGTTCTTCCTCTATGAATACATTTTCATACCGAAGCATGTTTAATATGTTCTCGTTTTTTGAGTGGAGAATAAAGTCATCAAAATCCCGCACCACAATCTCAAAGAGCTTGTTTTTTAAATTAGGGGACTTCACTTTTACAAAATAGGCTTCTACTCCCCGAAAATCAAGCAATTTAAGCAGTCTTTCAGTGACATGATCCTTTTTGGAATAGAAATGGTTGGCCAATTCCAGGTAATCCTGCCTGGCAGCATTCCTGCTACTGGCGTCATGAGCCTTTTTTTGGTAGTATTTTGCCAGTACGTTATAGTATTGATAGTTATATATAGCTTTCTTTACATTGTCGATTTTCTGAAACGGCTTAATGTCAAGGGCATTGACGGATCTATAGTTCTCTTCTATAAATTCCTCTTTGGAAAGGTCTCCCTTCACATATTGATCAATAAGACTTTGCCGGTTACGAAGAAATTGATCGAATTTGTTGTTTATCATTTTATCCTGCCTATCCGTAAGAAGATGCGAAAAGTATGGATTCCCTTTCAACATCCCGTTGATACTTCGTTTATATTTCTTTGTATTATCTTTTACAGGTATCTTAAATTCTAATTGAATTATGTGCAATTGTAAAGCCAGACATGCAAAGAAATCCATCATGGAATGAATTTACACGTCATCCTGTGCTTCTTATCAAAATTTTTAGAAGGAATTATAACTTTTTGTGGCGAATAATGTACATTTATGATATCATAGGTATGTTACGTCAGTAGATAGAACTAATCCTGCCTAATAGAGAAGAAAAATGCTTATGTTCACATTACAATATTATAAAGCGTATACCGCGCCGTGACAGTCTATACTGTCTGGTGGAATAGTTTTGGAGGGGTTATGTTTACTTACATACTCGGAGCGGCATCGGTTGTGGTTATGTGTTCAGCAGCATTAGTCTACTTGCTTATCAAGTATAATATGATAAATGTAAATGCTCTCGTAACGATAGGGGCAAGTACTATTACGGGGAGTTTGTTTTTGCCTGTCATAAAAGCTGTCTTTGTCAGGCTTTCATCCTTTGCGTCCGTATTTATTGGTATTGCTGTATCCTTTATGCTGTTTCTCATGCTGGTTTTTTGTATAAGCTATACCATCTCTGCGTTGATCCTGGATAAAGGTATAAAAAGATTTTTATGCGATATGAAAGAGATGAGTCTAGAAAGAGGGTTCCCTTGGTTCTATAACAGAAAAAGGAATGAAGAGCATGTTGGGACTTTCAAGCAGGTTAAATTCGGTATTGCCAACGTGGGGAATATGAACTTTATCGCCGGTGTGCGTATGCCTTTTGAATTAAAGAGCAGTGCAGAGGTTATTGAAGAAAAAGAGGAATGCAGTTCTCCGGAATTTCAGGAAGCTGCTTTATGTGATAAAGCTGTAGAAGAGGAATCTGTTTTCGAAAGGGAGGAGCAATCGGTGAACAGCTTGGAGCAGTGTATCGACAAGGCCTTTGATTGTAAGGAAAATGGAGATATGGAAGACGCGCTGCTATATTACATGGTGGCCCTGGACTATAAGCCGCAGAGGGAATTGGCGGCTTGGCTTGTTGTGGAAATATGCTCCTTATATAAGACCCTGGGGCAAACAGATAAGATCAGAGAATTTCTTGATGAGATCCTGAACACGGAGATGGGAACCGTTGAAATGAAGACCCTTAGTGGATTGCGAAAAGTTTATGGATAACCAGTTGAACTATAAAAAGATTTTTAATATATATTGAGGAGGTTCGTTATAGTATGAAAAGGACGGAAGATATTTTGGGACTGCCCATTATCAGCATATCCAATGGGCTTGAGGTAGGTAAGGTAAAAAGTGTAATTATTAATGCGGATAAGGGCGCCATCGATTATGTTGTAGTGGACAATGAAGCGCAGATTTTCAGTGCCAAGGCAATTTCATCCAATGATATCCTGGGAGTGGGGGAGTATGCACTTACCATTGAACATGAGGATGTTATGAAGGATATTAGTAAGACACCTTCTGCGATAGAACTTATGCAGAAAAATATTCAGGTGAAAGACACAAAGGTTCTCACCAAGAAAGGACGACTCATCGGTAAAATCGGGGATTTCTACGTGGATGACGACAACAAATGTTTTATCACCGGGCTTGAGTTTGTCGGGGATAAAGGAGATGGAGCTACAAAGATTATACCCCGGGCCCATGTCATCACCTTTGGAAAGAACCTTATCGTAGTAACGGAAGAGATTGAAAATGTACTTATGAACAGTATGGATGAACTGGATGTAGGGACGTTGGAAAAAAAAAACTATGTTTGATTGAAGATCAGGAGCAGAAAAGTTCTGTAAAGCAGAATACTCCGGCAGCGGCCTGCGAAGTGTTCACGGGTAATGGCGGCAGCGAAGACTCCCTGGAAAAGGTTGAGGAGTCTGCCGTGGAAGAGGTATTTTCCAATTTAGCAGAGGTCATGGAAATCGCAGCGGCTGTACAGGAAGCTTCAGACCCTGTAGAAACTGTACTGCAATTGGAAGCGGATCAGGAGGAAAAAGCTGAAAGTGAGAGTACCGTTTCCGAGAACACTGCGGATACAAATCCGGATCCCGCAACAAGAACGTTTGAAGAACGTCAACAAAGATTCCTGCAGGGAAGAAGGGTCGTAGAGGACATCGAAGATGATGAGGGAAATGTCCTTGTAAAGGGAGGAACTATCATTGATGAGGAGGTTGTTACCCTCGTCAGAAAGCACGGTAAATTGGTTGAACTGATCATGAATAATGTAAAATAGAGATCCAAAAACCCATCAAAGTATATACTTTGATGGGTTTTTTTAGGACCGGCGGAAATAAGCTTCCACTAAATCTTGTTATGCTTTTAGAAAAACTTCTCAATGAGTTCCAGTGCATTATCCTGCATGATTTTCTGTCCATACTCGCTCAGGTATCCTTCATAAAAGGCGATGTTGGATATCTTGGTTCCGTACTCGGAAAGGATGTTTTCAAACATCTTTATATTGGATGTAGTAACGCCGCTTCGGGATAAGAGAAGGTAGTAGGTTGTTTTGCATTTATAAAGAGTGCTTTCACCACAATAAAGCGACTGTACCTTCCTTGTCAGCATGCAAAGGTCGTCAAAATCATTAAATGCGTACATTAGAAGGCTGGAACACACCTTCCGTCCCTTCTTTTTGGAACGCAGCTCTTTTTTTGAATACTTGCTTTTTATATATTTCTGTATGGATTCAAACTCTCCGTCCTCATCCAGCTTGGTTATGGTGATGGTAAAGCCTTCTTCGATATCGGGATACGCTTCAATGCACAGTTGAGCATCTGAAGTATCAAACCCGAACTCAATTTCTGCCTGCTCCATCATGTCCCAAAACAATTCCTGTGCTGCTGGAGAATTGTAATTCAAAGCATTGATGTCGATATTTCTTTCTTCAAGGTCGGAAACTGAAATCGTAACCTTAATTTTATTTTCATTAATTTTTTCCATCTTCATAATTAATCACCACCATTATAATCATTATACTTCGGAAACCAAAAAAAGAGAAGTATTAAAATTTTAACAATGGACGGGTGGTAAAAAGGCAATTTGATGCAAGGCATGAAATATAAGTTATCCTAGATTTTTTATAAAGTCAAATACTATATAAGAAGAAATTTAAAAAATAAAGAGAGGAGAGGAATAAGATGGAAGACGAAGCGACAGGAATTATAAGTACGGAAGACGATGGGAAAAGTGCCGATATCATATATAGTGCAGAAAAAGATTTTTATAAGGGGGTTGGAGGAGAACTCAGGTTCAAGGCGGAAGGGCTTTTTAAAAAAGCCAAGGAAAAGGGAATCTCCATCGAGGAAATTAATATCACAACCCTGCGGGAAAACCGGGAAGAGTTTCCCGGCGTCGGAATCATCGAGCTGCCCACCTTTGTAGTTCAGGTGAGGGGAAAGCACATGGCCAGTGGACAGGTGATTATCGATGGCAAACAGATTGATTATTTCAATCGATATAAAAAATACCTGGCAGAAAAGCTGGAAGATAAAAATGTACAGAAGGATGAAAGAGGCCGGAAGGTCCGGGAGTTTGGCAGAGTGAAGCCCAGAGAAGAGATCGATTTAAGCCTCGGTGAGTGGGAACGCTTCCAGATCGCCAAGAGCTTGCTGGAGGATAAGGAATTTGGTTTGGAAAAAACCATAACCGGTGCCTGTGACAGAGTTATTCGAAAGCTTATGGGGGAAAATGACTGGTTATACCCGGAAGAAGCACGATTGCTGGATGAGGAATATACTGTAGTGCAAGGTCGTATTGCACGGGATCAGGAAGAAAGAAAAGCATCCATACCGCCGGCGAGAAAAGCTACCGACCGGCAGGTGAACTTCCTGAAGTCAAAGTTGAAGAATCTGGGCTTGGATCCGGAGAATGCGGCTGTTATGCGGGAAGTGATCCGGCAGGGGGGCCTGGATGGACGAGATATTAATGAGCTTAGTACTACCGATATGAGCAAGCTTATTGATAATATTGCAACCATTGCGGGCAAAGTGAGAGAGGGAGCTCCCAAAAGCAATTTCCCGGCCAGATACAATAAGGATGAATTTGCAGAAGGACATGAGGGGGTACGGATGTGACAACCCGCTCCCCGGATGAAAATAGTGTTGAATAAAAATGAATTTGTGACAAATTTATCAAAACTCATATAAAAAGGTCTATATTTGGTTGAAATGATAGATAGGGTTGATTATAATAAGGAGTAGCAGATAAAATAAACTTGCATTTTGAAGTGCGAAAGAATAACTTCTGCTATAATTTGGCTACTCTGTAGCAGCGAGGTATTATATGAAGGAAATCGTACTTGCTTCAGCATCGCCAAGGCGGTCTGAGCTTCTAAAGCAATTAAATATAGAATTTCATGTGAGTCCTTCGGAGCTGGAGGAAGTGTTGGATGAAAGCCTTCGGCCGGAGGAGCTTGTACAAAAGCTTTCTTTTCAGAAGGCCTCTGATGTTGCAGAAAAAATGAGAGAGCAAAATAAAACGGACTGCCTGGTTATTGGGGCGGATACCGTTGTCGTTAAGGAGAAGGTTCTCGGCAAACCGGGAGATACCCTGCAAGCCTATAAGATGCTAGAATCCCTTCAAGGGGCCTGGCATGAGGTGATTACCGGTGTTACACTGGTGGATGTGGAAAACCGGAAGACAGTATCCTTTTTCGAAAAAACTCGGGTAAAAATGCGAGAACTCAACAGCCGTGAAATTGATTCCTATATTAAAACCGGAGAGCCCATAGACAAAGCCGGTGCTTATGGGATCCAGGGAATGGGGGCTGTTTTGGTAGAGCGGATTGAAGGCTGTTACTTTAATGTGGTAGGCTTGCCTTTGACAAAATTAGCCGTCATGCTGAGAGAATTCGGTGTGGAGGTTTTGTAGATGCCTGCAAACATGAGGAACAAGCTAAAAATCAAAGACCTCCCTTTGAGTGAGAGGCCTTATGAAAAAATGGAAAGCGCGGGATCCGAGGCTTTGTCCAATGCGGAACTTTTGGCTATTATCATACGGACAGGAATCCAAAATGAAACTTCCGTTGATCTGGCCCAAAGACTTCTTACGATGGACGAAGAAGGAAGCGGACTGAGCTTTCTCTACGATATGTCCCTGGAGGAACTTCAAGGAATTCATGGTATTGGAAGGGTCAAAGCCATACAGATTAAAGCGGTGATGGAGCTCTCAAAAAGGATTGCATCTTCCTTTGCTGCCGGAGGACGGGTTACGGTTAAATCTCCACAGGATATCAGCCGTCTTTTTATGGAGGAAATGAGGCACTTGAAAAAAGAGGTATTTAAAGTTATATTTCTAAATACCAAAAATCATGTCATAAAAAGTACGAATATATCTATAGGAAGCTTGACTGCCTCTATCGTTCATCCGAGGGAAGTTTTTAAGGAAGCTGTGAAAGTCGGGTGTGCCGCCGTGATTTTTTTACACAATCACCCCAGCGGGGACCCGGAACCCAGCAGTGAGGATATTGAAACCACAAAAAGATTGATGAGTGCAGGAAATATTTTAGGAATAAAAGTTTTGGATCACATTATAATTGGTGATGGAAAGTTTGTAAGTCTGAAGGAAAAAGGATTTATGTAAAGAATTATGGAGGTAATACAAAGATGGGATGGTTTGCTAAGGATATTGGTATCGATTTAGGTACTGCAAATACACTGGTTCATGTAAAAGGAAAAGGAATTATTATCAGAGAACCTTCCGTTGTGGCCATTAATAAGAGGAACAACGAGATTCTGGCCGTGGGAGATTCGGCGAAGGAAATGATCGGTAGAACTCCGGGAAATATTGTGGCCATAAGACCGATGAAAGATGGAGTTATTGCTGATTTTGATGTTACCCAAAGCATGCTCAAATATTTTATAAAAAAGGCCATGACGGGTGGAATGTTTAACAAACCCAGAGTAGTAATCTGCGTTCCTTCCGGTGTAACTGAAGTGGAAAAAAGAGCGGTGGAGGAAGCAACCTATCAGGCCGGAGCAAAGGAAGTTTACCTGATCGAAGAGCCCATGGCCGCTGCCATCGGTGCCAACCTGCCCGTTGAAGAACCTTCCGGAAGCATGGTTGTCGATATCGGAGGAGGAACCAGTGAAGTTGCCGTTATTTCCCTGGGAGGCATCGTTACCAGCAAATCCCTGCGAGTTGCCGGAGATGAATTGGACGAATATATTGTGAATTATGTTAAAAAGGATTATAATTTAATGATAGGAGAAAGAACCGCGGAAGAAATAAAAGTGACAATAGGGGCTGCCTATCCGAAGCCAAAGGATGAAAAAATGGAGATCAGAGGAAGAGACCTTATCAGTGGGCTTCCGAAGAATGTAACCATTTCTTCCTCCGAGATTATGGAAGCGCTCAAGGAGCCGGTAAATTCCATTGTGGATGCCATCAAGTACACGCTGGAAAAAACTCCGCCCGAGTTAGCTTCCGATATAATGGACCGGGGAATCATGCTTACCGGTGGAGGTGCCTTGCTCAGTGGCTTGGATAGGCTCATCAAGGAAGAGACCGGAATGCCTGTGGCTATTGCAGAGAATCCTCTGGATTGTGTTGCCATGGGATCAGGAAAGGCTTTGGATGAAATCGAAACATTGAAGAAGGTTCTTATATCTCCTAAAAAGGTAAAATAGTACTTTCTAAGGGGGGAGAGAGACTTTTTGATACGTTTATTTAAAAGCAAAGTGTTTATTGTGTCCGGTGTGACCGTTGCGATGCTGATTATTGCAGGAGTCACCTTCAGGCAGAACTCTGTAGTTAATAGAATTACCAATGTGGTTACGGTGCCTTTCGCTCCGGTGCAGAAGGTTTTCTCCCTGGCAGGAGTAAAGGTACAGGATGGAATCAACTTTTTCAGGGACATCGGTGCCGTACGGCTTGAAAATGAGGAACTGAAGGCCAAAATCGATGAACTGGAAAAGGAGAATCTGGCACTAAAGGAATTCAGGAAGGAAAACAGTGAACTGCGTGAGGCTCTTAATATCAAAGACCAGTTTGCTGATTATGAGCCTATGGGGGCTAATATTATAGCAAAAGATACGGGAAATTGGTTTAATATATTTACCATTGACAGAGGGGCAAAGGATGGAATTAAAAAGGATTCTCCCGTAGTCACCAGTAAAGGGCTGGTAGGAAGAGTGATTCAGGTGGATGCCTTATCATCCAGGGTAGAAGCCATTATCGATAAAAACAGTGCAGTCAGTGCCAGGATATCGCAAAAAGGGGATTATGTACGGGTTAAAGGAGACCTTGAGTTAAAAGACACAGGGCTCTGTCTTATGGACCGCATCTCTCCTGAAATCGATGTGGCAGTGGGGGATGATATTGTAACTTCCGGAATCGGTGGAATTTATCCGCGCGGTATCCTCATCGGAAAGGTGAAGGAGATCAGAAAATCCAGTGATGAACTGAATAAATACGCTATATTGCAGCCGGCGGTTGACTTCAAAAGGTTGGATGAGGTTATTGTATTAAAAAGTAAAAATGAGAATGCAGGTAGTGGACAGTAATGAAGATAAAAATGCTCATTTATGTGGTAGCTGTTTACTTCATTGTGCTATTGCAGTCTACCTTGATAAATTATATAGCCATATTTAATGTAAAGCCGAACCTGGTTGTGATTTTTATCGTATCCATAGCTCTTTTACGGGGCAATGTGGAAGGGGCTTGTCTGGGTTTTTTTGCAGGGTTGACCCAGGATATGCTGTCGGGAAAGGCAGTTGGACCTTTCGCTCTGATGGGAATGTACACCGGGCTTATTATAGGCTCCGTTAACCGTCGGTTGTATAGGGAAAATTTCCTTGTATGCATATTTTTCACCTTTATAACCTCGATGGTTTATGAGTTTATTGTTTTTGTACCTACGCTGATGATTACAGGATACCAGGAGCTCCTTTTTGTACTAAAAGGGGTGATTGTGCCCGAAGCTGTTTACAATAGCGTGCTTTCGATTCTTATTTACATACTGGCGATACGAATCCACCATAAGTTTGAGGAAATCGACAAATCGGCCAGGAAATATTAGATGGGATACTTTGGATTTGAAATTTAAAATAAGGCCCTCACTTCTCTGTTTCACTTCAAGTGATGTTCTGCTAGAAGATGGCATAGGACTGAGGGCTTTTTAATATGGTTATCGTGTGTAATGGAGGTGTGTATGAAAAAGCTACTAAAAGACAGGTATGTAATTTTGGCTACGTGTTTTGCGTTGTTTGGCGTTATTATGTTCTGGCAGTTGTTCAATCTACAGGTGATTCACGGTGAGGATAATTATGAAAAATCTCAGAACAGGCTTTTGAGTGACCGGAGTATTCCGGCTCCCAGGGGAAATATTATGGACCGGTACGGAGTTCCGCTGGCGACCAGCCGCCAGGGGTATACAGTACAGATTGTAAAAACTCACCTGAAAACTCCGGAGCTCAATGAGATGCTGCTAAACCTTACAAAAGTCCTGGAGAAAAACGGAGATAACTATACCCGTGGGCTGGCGAGATATTTAAATACTGAGAATGGCCAGATTGTTTACGGTACATCTCTTACAAAAATAGAGAGCGATGCGGAAAAAATTGAAAAGCTTAAAAAGGATATAGGAATTAAAGACAAGTATTTTAATGCAACCAACCCCCAGGAGATATTTGAATACTTCAAGGGAAAGATGATGTTCAATATCAGTGACAAGTACAGCCTGGAAGATGCTTACCGCATTGCCACGCTGCGGTTTGAACTGACGATCCAGGGATTTACTCCCCAGAACACGATTGCTTTGGCTTCTGATGTCAGCAGGGAAACGGTAGCGGAACTGGAAGAGAGGCATGATGACTTCCCCGGTGTAACGACTGAGTTGATGTACTTGAGAAGGTATAATGATGCCCAGCTGGCTTCCCATGTCGTTGGATATATACGCAATATTGACTCCGATACCTACAATAAGAAAAAGGATCAGGGTTATAAGATGACGGACCTTATCGGCAAAGCGGGAGTAGAACTGGCGGCCGAGTCCTATCTGAAAGGCAAGGATGGATTAAAGAGCATCGAAGTAGATACGGTGGGAAGAACTACAAAGCAATTAAGTGAAAACGCACCGATACCTGGAAATGATGTAATCCTTACCATTGATACAAAGCTGCAAAAAGTCGCATTGGAATCACTGGAGAAGAACATTAATTACATTCGAAGCCAGGCGGATTATAAGAAAAACTTTGGAGATGCTGTAGCAGGTACTGCTGTGGCGATTGATGTGAATAATGGAGAAGTGTTAGCTATGGCCAGCTACCCTGGCTACGATCCAGCCATCTACCTGGAAGGTGCAGAAAACCGGGGAGCACAAGATCTTGTACAACAGTGGATTAGTGATGAGAAGAATCGGCCTATGCGTAATCGGGCCATCCAGGACATCTACGCTCCGGGTTCAACCTATAAGCCCTTAGTGGGGATTGCAGGACTGGAGGAAGGGGCTATTGGGCGTTATGAAAAAATAAATGATACAGGTAAGGTAAATATCGGGAACAAGGATTTTTTCTGTCTCGAATATAGGGAAACTGGATATTTTACTCACGGCCCTATTGCATTGGCAAAAGCGCTAGAAACCTCATGTAACATCTATTTCCATGAACTGGGTGACCGATTGGGAATCGATAAAATAGATAAATGGGCAAAAATATTTGGATTAGGGGAAAAGACAGGGTTAGATATCGGTGCTGGTGTGGAAGAAAAAGGAATTAGAGCTAACCCGGAGTATAAGGCCGAATGGGCTCCCCGTATTAATAAGTGGGCAGAGGGACTGGCCCTGAAGGAAGGAAGGAAATTTACGGAAGATGAGAAGGAAAAGTCTGCATGGTTTCGAGCTGATACGGCTCAAGTAGCTATAGGCCAGCTTTTTAATACTTTTACTCCCCTACAGTTGGCTAACTATGTTTCGACGCTGGCCAATGGCGGGAAAAAATACAAACCTCATGTAATAAAGAAGGTTGTAAAATATGATGGTTCCGTAGTGACAGAAACAAAGCCGGAATTTGAGCAGGTTCCTGTTAATCCAGCAACCATAGAAGCGGTAAAAGAAGGGATGCTGGCCGTTGCGGAAGGATCAGAAGGTACAGCGCAGGGACTCTTCGACAGCTTAACCTACGAAGGCAAAAAGATTAAGGTGGCCGGTAAGACGGGTACTGCCGAAACGGGTATTGCAAATAGTTCTTCCAATGCATTGTTCGTATGCTATGCACCAGCGGATAACCCCAAAATAGCGGTTGCTGTGGTAATCGAAAAAGGTGTTTGGGGTGCTAATTCCGCACCTGTTGCAAAAGATATACTGGAGGCTTACTTCAACCAGAACAACATGTCTACGGTGAACGATACCGTAAAATCGGAAGCTGTAGTGTTTACCAGATAGAGAATACAGGATAATTATAAAAATAGTTTGTATTGGAAGTCCATGCTTGCACAAGGATCGAAACTTCAATACAAGCTATTTTTGTATATGGTGTTGGATAGGAGGAATATTATAGTATATATATAATTATATCTAAAAAGATATTGTGCAGCATATATTTAACTTTAGTGGGAAATGGTATATAATCTAGTAAGGTCTTTATTTTGACAGACCTTTCTAGATTAAAAAACGGATATAGTTGAAATGCTAATAATAATTGTCAATTCGTTTTTGGGGGTTATCAGTGAGCATGGGTGCAAGTGTCACATTTAAGGGGACGGTCAATGGACTAACAATTATATTGAAGGAAGAGGATGAATTTAAAGCCATCCTGGATCAGATTGAGAAGAAGGTGCAGTCTGCAGGAAAATTTTTTAAAGGGGCAAAGCTGCATGTCAAATACAGGGGAAGGAAACTGAGCAGGGAAGAAGAAGATACGGTTTTTGAACTCTTAGCCACAAAGAGCGGTGCTGAAATCAAAAGTATCGGGGAAGACAGGGAGGAATCCCAGAGGACTGAATCTGCGAAACCGTCACAGCCCCAATATAAGATAAAAATGAACAATTACTTCTTCAAGGGTATTGATCAGGGTGCCAGTAAGTTCTACAGGGGAACGGTCCGGTCAGGCCAACTGGTAAGCTATGAGGGAAACCTGGTTGTTATCGGAGATGTAAATCCGGGGGGAGAAGTCATCGCTACCGGAAATGTAGTTGTGATGGGATCTCTTCGGGGAATGGTGCATGCCGGAGCCGATGGAAACAAGGATGCCATCGTCGTTGCTTTCAATCTGCAGCCCACACAGCTTCGGATCGCGGATGTGATCACTCGCTCGCCGGATGAAAAGGAATCAAGAAATGCATTGGTTCCAGAGCTTGCTTTCGTAAAGGATGATATGGTATATATAGAAAAATATTTACCGCAAAGATAGGTGCAGCAAGGCAAGAATTAGGAATGAAGAATTGACAAAAGACGCAAAGAAATATATATTTTTATTATAGGGTTTAGATTACTATCAGATGGAAAAATGTGGAATGTTAGAAGTGTATTTACATTCTTCACTCCTCATTCTTAATTTTTGATGGAACTAATTTGGGAGGTAAGTAGTAATGGGTGAGGTTATAGTCGTTACTTCAGGTAAAGGTGGAGTGGGAAAAACAACAACTACTGCAAATATAGGGACAGGACTCGCATTACAGGGAAAGAAAGTTGTATTGGTAGATACGGATATCGGTTTGAGAAATCTTGATGTGGTAATGGGGTTGGAAAACAGGATTGTATATGACCTGGTAGATGTTGTTGAAGGCACCTGCAGGGTTAAACAAGCTTTGATAAAGGACAAGCGTTTTGAAGGGCTATATCTTCTTCCTGCCGCACAGACCCGGGACAAGTCTGCTGTTAAGCCGGACCAGATGTTAAAGCTGTGCGAGGAATTAAAGGAAGAATTCGATTACATACTTGTCGACTGTCCTGCGGGAATTGAGCAGGGATTTAAGAATGCAATCGCAGGAGCCAGCAGGGCCCTTGTTGTTACAACTCCCGAGGTTTCTGCAGTAAGGGATGCAGACCGGATCATCGGCCTCCTTGAAGCCAATGAACTCAGGAATCCCAAGCTCCTTATAAACAGAGTGAGACCGGATATGGTCAAACGTGGAGACATGATGAGTATGGATGATATTATTGATATTCTTGCCATTGATCTCATTGGTGTAGTTCCCGATGATGAAAAAATTATCGTGTCCACCAACAGGGGAGAACCTGCTGTTACCGACGAAAAGTCTTTGGCAGGACAAGCCTATAGGAATATCACAAGAAGAATCATGGGGGAGGATGTACCCATGCTGGACCTCGAAGCGGAGGAAGGGTTTGTATTCAAGCTGAAAAAGCTTTTCGGCTTAAAAACCACATGATAGGGGGAGAATTATGCTTTTAGATTTATCAAAAATCTTTGGGAAGTCAAGGACTTCAAAGGATGTTGCAAAGGAACGGCTTAAACTGGTATTGATCCACGATAGAGCCAATGTTTCTCCTCAATTTCTTGAAATGGTCAAAGGTGAGATAATTAAGGTTATAACTCATTATATGGATGTGGACGAGAATGCGTTGGATATACAGCTTACCAAGACCAGAAGTGAGGATGGGGAAGGAGTTGTTCCTGCCCTTGTTGCCAATATACCCATAAAGAGTGTTAAAAATAGCGGCAAATAAAGTAGGTATGGGATGATAGTTATATGAACATAGCATTGATTGCACATGACAAAAAGAAAGAGCTGATTGCCTCTTTTTGTATTGCATATAAAGCGATACTACAAAAACATAACTTGTTTGCAACAGGTACAACCGGCTCTATTATTGTAGAAGCTGCAAATCTGGAGGTGCACAGGTTTTCACCGGGACTTCTGGGAGAGCAGCAGATCGCTGCGAGAGTAGCCTATAATGAGATTGATATGGTGATATTTTTTAGAGACCCAGTTACGGCACAGGAACATGAGCCGGGAATTGATTCGCTGCTTAAACACTGCGATATCAACAGCATCCCTTTTGCGACAAATATAGCCACCGCTGAAATGCTGATAAAAGGGCTGGAGCGGGGGGATCTCGATTGGAGAGATTTGGTGCGTGAGGAATAGGATATATTGCCCCTGTAATTTGACGATCCGTCTAAAATACAGGGGCTTTTAATTTGCCTCAAAAATCAAAGCGATGCACACTTTTATGTGCATCGCTTTGATTTTTGAGGCAATGTGTTCTAATTTCATCATGTCGGAAATATAATTTAGTAAAATTATAAATATACGTATAGGTACGCACTTTGGTTCTGAACTTATCCAGCAGGTAAACTGCCTCAAAAGCCGGGGGTTTTACCTACAGGTAAATTATAAGGTACAAAGTGTCGTTCTGTAAATGGAAGCAGCCACAGCTGCAAACAAACAAAGGGGCTCAAAGCACTAACCGTTCTCTTTTGAGGAGTGTGACAGGGTTTGTTTCTTTGAGTACGTTAAAGGATGGGTGCTTATGGAGAATGTAGCAGTAAGGTCAAGATACCCGCGACATGCTATGACTGCCAAAAGGAAAAGAAAATCCGTGAGGGAAACCGGCAGCTATAGAGATAAACTGGTTAAACAGGTGATGATATCCGTATTGGTTCTTATGATTGTCGGTATTGTAAAGAATGCCAACACGTCGGTTACCAACTACCTATGTGACAAGCTGAGCGAAATTTTATCACAGAATATTGAGACCCAAAGCGTCTATGACCAAATGGAGGGATTTATCAATAAGGTATTAAAAAAGGATGACACGACACCGGTGAAGGAGGACGGAAATACAGGAAAAAATCTGCCTGAGAACGGTAGTGGCTCCAATACGGATGAGAAGGGGACTGGTGGAATGCCGGAAGAACAAAGCCAGAATACCTTATCAACCCCTGCTCCATCGCCAAAGCCCACGAGCACCCCGCAGGCACTTGCGAAGAGCGATACCTCATCACAGGCAGTCAGTCCTGCTGCCGTAACAGTGAAAAGCCCGTTTATAACCCCTGCGGAAGGAGCACTGGGCTCCCCTTTCGGTGAAAGAATCGACCCTTATACGAAAAGTACCAAAATGCACAAGGGCATCGATATTGAAGCGGGCCAGGGAGCTTCCATAAAGGCCGCTGCCGCTGGTGAGGTTATGGATGCAGCCTATGAAAAGACCTTGGGGAATTACATAAAAATTCAACATGATGCCTCCACGAGTACAGTGTATGCTCACTGCTCACAGCTCATAGCAAAAAAGGGCCAAAAAGTAAAGCAAGGGGATATTATTGCAAAAGTGGGAAGTACCGGGCAATCGACAGGAGCGCATCTTCACTTTGAAATATGGAAGGATGGTAAGGCGGTGAACCCGCTGGGCTATATAAAGGTTCCGGAGAAGTGAGAATTGAAATAAGAAAATCCATCAGTATCGAGCTGGATATGCTTTTTTTTATCACCTTACCTGTCATTTTTGCAGCAGGGTATACAGCTCAGTATGTGCTGACATTTTTTGCTGCATTCATCCATGAAGCGGCGCATATGGCTACAGCACGAGTATTGGGAGAAAAGACGACCTTACTGCGGATTTTACCGGTGGGGCTTAATGCGGAAATTGAAGACAGGGTGTGCAATAAATATGGCAGAATTGCCATTTACTGCAGCGGACCTGCAATAAATATGGTAATGGCAGTTGTTCTTACGATAGTGAACACATATTATTTGTATTCATCAGATAATATGCGTTTTTTTATCCTGATGAATGTATATCTTGGGGCGTTCAACCTGCTTCCGGTTTTGCCTCTGGATGGAGGAAAGATTTTAAGAGAAATCCTATGGGATCGTGTGGGGATTTATACCACCGGAGCTTTGCTGCGGCGAATTTCCACACTGCTTGCGCTATTGATTGTTATAGTTGGGGTCATACAGCTGTATGCCACCACATATAATTTTAGTCTGTTAATTATTGGCCTATACGTTTTTTTTGCCATGAAACCGGGGGAAGGAGAGGTTGGATTGTTAAATGTAAAAAATGTAGTCTACAGGCGATCAAGGTTGATGAAAAAGGGGATATATCCTGCCAGGGACCTGGTGGTTATGAAATGGGTACATATGAGTGAGTTAATAAAAAACCTGGATTTTGACCGATTCCATATCGTTCATGTATTGGATGAAGACCTGCGGCTTCTAAAAACCTTCACAGAGCAGGAGCTAATTGACGGGATGCTGAAAAATGAGGTAGACATAACTTTTGAAGAGTTCATTCGGTTACAAAAGTAAGACAATTTTCGAGAAAATATACCATTCTTATGTAAATTGCGATATAATTAACCCATGAGCTGATTTCTATGGATAACGAACTTTAAAGTTGAATTTACTCTGCAGAAAACTATCCCAACTGCCGGATGTTTTTCTGCTCCGATTTATTTAGGTTTAAAGTTCGTTACCTATAACACAAAGGATGGTATTATGAAGAAGCTAAAGATAGTTGCAGCGCTGGCGGCCTTATCCATGCTGGCAGGCTGCGGGGGGAAAAACGCAGTAGAGACGATAAAGGAACAAACCACAGTGGTAGATAAGGGAACCTATGCAGCAGGTAAGAGTACACCAACCCCTACCGCTACACCGGTACCGACTGCCACACCCACACCGGTTCCGACACCATCGCCTACGCCGGTGATTGGCCAACAGACGGCGGCAAGGACACCGGGCACTATAAAACTTGACACTGCGGTCTTGGATAAACTGGATAATACAAAGGCAGGCTGGTGGATCAGTTTAAATAAAACCCATCAACCTACCACGGTGACACCGGAGATTAAAAATCTAATTGATAAACACAACGGCATCTACATTGGAGATACCTCTAAAAAAGTAGTATACCTTACCTTTGACGAAGGATATGAAAATGGGTATACTCCAATGATTCTGGATACATTGAAAAAAAATGACGTAAAGGCCCTATTCTTTGTAACCGGGCCTTATGTCAAGGACCAGGGGAGTCTTATAAAGAGGATGTTGGATGAAGGACATCAGGTAGGGAATCACTCCGTAAACCACCCGAGCTTACCAACAGTCGGTTATGCTGGTTTGGAGAAGGAACTCCTTGGATTAGAGCAGCAGTTTACCGAAAAATTTGGAAAGGGTTTCAAATATATGCGTCCTCCCATGGGAGAATACAGCCAAAGAACCCTGGAGGCTGCAAAGCAAATGGGGTATAAAACGGTATTCTGGAGTTACGCTTATAAGGACTACGATGTAAAGGACCAAAAAGGTGCGGATTATGCCTATAAGATGGTGATGGATAATCTCCACAATGGAGCTGTTTATCTCCTTCACGCAGTTTCAAAGGACAATGCGGAAGCGCTGGACAGAATCATTAAGGATATAAAAGCCCAGGGATATGAAATACGACCTTTTGATTTATAAGGGGATGTAGACGGGCAAAATTAAAGGGATGGCATTTGCCATCCCTTTAATTTTATATGATGTAACAGGTGTTCTGTAACACGAACTTAAAAGAAAACACATTTATTGTTATAATAATCTTCTTTTTATTTCAATATCTATATTTGAACAAACTCCCTCGAAATTATTACTAATATCATTATTTGTAAACCTAATAACAAGCAGATTATATGCATTTAAGATTTTAGTTCTTTCTTCATCATACGACTGCCCCTCATTAGTGAAATGCTGGCTACCATCAAGTTCGATAACTAATCTAGCCTTATGACAATAGAAATCAACAATGAAATTATCGATAGATTTTTGACGTTGAAACCGAGGGTGATATTTATTTAGAAATTCATACCATAGTTTTCTTTCTTGCTTATATTCTCCTGTAGAATTCACTATGAGAGATGCTCCCTCCGTCAGCCTGGCGGCTGCCACCTCCCTCTGAGAGGGGGATGTCACCGCAGTGACAGGGGGAGTGACTCTTTTATGCACTTTCCTTCACTCTACGCGAAGTACAGAGTACCCTGATTCTATCAAAAGATCCAAAGATGCCTGCATACTTTCAACATCCGGGAGGGTGATTCGCAGGCATCCTTGCTCGAATTCCCGGCTGTTGGATATGTTCATGTTTTTAATATTAATTCCGTGCTTCCCAAGGAGTGTTGCGATTTCGCCGATGATGCCCGGTTTATCTACAACATCAACCACAATTTCATGAACGGAGGGTAAAAGTCCCTTGGTATTACTGGAGAAGGAATCCCGATAGAGCTTGGATGATTCAAAAAAAGAAAAAATACCCTGGCGGTCTTCTTTCAGCAGCTGCTCTTTAAATTTACCCAGGAGATCTGTAAACGAATCCAGAATGGATACGACCTGCTCCTTGTTACTCATCACGATGTTTTCCCACATCTCAGGACTGGAAGAGGCGATCCGGGTAATATCCTTAAAGCCGCCAGCCGCCAGCATCTGCATCTTCGCATCCGGTGTATCGGTTTTTTGGACCAGATTTACCAGGGCCGAGGCCACAACATGGGGAAAATGGCTGATGCTTCCCGTAATCCTGTCATGCTCTTTCGCATCCATAATAACGGGAATGGCACCGATACCAGCGATGATTTCCTTTAGAAAGGCCACTGCCTCCTGCGTAGCAGAATTTGCAGGGCAAAGCATATAATAGGCATTCTCAAACAAGTGGGCAGAGCCCGCTGCGTAGCCTGTTTTTTCGGAACCTGCCATGGGATGTCCGCCGATAAAGCAGGGAGCCTGCTCCAAGCTATTGATATAATCAATGATTTCACCTTTTGTGCTGCAAACATCCGTAAGGATGCACCCCGGTTTGACACTGTGCAGGAATTTATCGATAAAGGCCATAGAGGTTTTTACAGGAGTACAGATAAACAGAATATCACATTCCAGAATCCGGGCATCGATTTCGGTGCTGCCGGCCTCAATAACCCCGTCATCGACAGCTTCCTTAATGGACTGTGGGGATTTATCCACAGCAAAGATGTGCCTGGCCCCCAATCGAAAGCGTAAGGCCTTGGCCAGGGAACCACCGATGAGTCCCAGGCCAAGAATACCTACTGTTTTAACCGCCATAGCTAAATTCTCTCCCAAGGATTTCAGCCATTCTGCTGATGTCCTTGCACAGGGAATCAAAGCTTTCCGGGGTTAATTGCTGTGCAGCATCGGATAAGGCGCAGCGTGGATTCGGATGTACTTCAACGATCAGACCGTCAGCTCCCGCTGCGATAGCCGCCATGGACAGGGAATGAATGTACTGCGATTTCCCGGCAGCATGACTGGGGTCTATGATAATGGGCAGATGACTGCAGTTTTTTACTACAGGGACGGCACTAATATCAAGAGTATTCCGGGTTGCCGTTTCAAAGGTCCGGATTCCTCTTTCACAAAGTACTACATTGTAATTTCCTTCACCCATGATGTATTCAGCAGCATTGAGCCACTCGTCAATCGTGGTGGCAGGTCCCCGTTTAAACAGTACGGGCTTTTTGGAGCGGCCCACTTCCTTGAGAAGGTGGAAATTCTGAACATTTCGTGCTCCGATCTGGAACATGTCCACATATTGATCCGCTACTTCAACCGCCTTTTCACTGGTAACTTCACTTATAATTAAAAGCCCGGTGGCTTCCTGGGCTTCTTTTAACAGCTTCAGGCCTTCTTCTTCCAATCCCTGGAATGCATAGGGGGACGTTCTGGGTTTATAGGCACCGCCCCGGAGAAACTGAGCACCTGACTTTTTCACTGCCATGGCAGCCTCGAGAATCTGCTCCCTGCTTTCTACTGCACAAGGTCCGGCCATCATAATCAGTTCCGGTCCGCCGATTTTTACCCCTTTTACATCCACAATGCTTGGCTCGGGTTTAAAAGTCTTTCCGGCCAATTTATAGGATTCAACAATAGGGACCAGCTTTTCAACTCCCGGCATGAGTTCCAAAGGAATATCCTTCAGGGCTCTTTTATCCCCTATTATGCCGATGATGGTTCTTTCGGTTCCCTGGGAGATGTGAACACCCAGCCCAAGAGATTCTAACGTTTTTGAGATTTCCATGATGTGCGATTCCTTAGAATCAGGTTTCATTACAATAATCATTCAAATCCTTCCTTTCTGCATGTGCTCTTGCAACTACAACTATTATTTACCATACTACCATAATACTATTGATCGTTCGGAAGGAAAGCTGTGAGCTCCGACCGTAACGATTGAGGGCTTGTAAAATAATAATCTGGTCTATAATTTTGCTACACCCTTCATTGAGACAATAGCCATCGAACTTTATATGAATTCACTCCGCATCCAACTGACCTAACTGCCTGTCATTTGGATGCTACGCAGAAAGTAATGTATAAAGTTCGCTGTCCGAGTCGGGCCCGCAAAAAAGACCAGCTAATTATTTTACGGCGCCTAAAATAAAATACTATATCTTTATAATTTATAATGTCTATAACAGAATGTCAAGTAAAAGAAAAATGTGTAAAATAATATTAGGATAAAACAAAAGCAGGGCGGCCGCCCTGCTTTTGTTTTATCCTAATACTGCTTTGAGTGCATCAATAAATATTTCATTTTCTTCCTGCGTTCCGATGGTGACCCGAATCCACTCGGGCATCCCAAACCCCGGATCGAAGCGGATAATCACGCCTTTTTGTAACAATTTACGGAAAACCTCCATTCCGTCGGTTCGAACATTTACCATCATAAAGTTGGTTTCGGTAGGTATGTACTCCAGTCCCAGCTGCGTGAACTGTTCGTAAAGGTACTCTTTACCGGCACGATTGCCTTCATGGCTCTTTTGCTTGAACTCGGAATCCCGTACGCTTGCCAGAGCTGCTGCCTGTGCAAGGGTATTTACATTAAAAGGAGGCCGAACCCGGTTCAGGTAACCGGCAATTTCGATACTTGTCATTCCGTAACCGACTCGAAGAGAAGCCAGTCCATAAACCTTGGAGAAGGTCCTGAGGATGATCAGGTTCGGATAGCTTTCCAGCAGCGGCACGGATTGAGGGTAAGTGCTGTCGGTAACAAATTCATAATAGGCTTCATCCAGCACTACGATAATGTTTTTCGGCACATCCTTCAGAAAATTTAGAAGTTCTTCCTGGGTAAAGAGAGTACCGGTAGGATTGTTTGGATTACAAAGCCAAATTACCTTGGTTTTATCGGTGATTCTGGCTTTCATGGCATCCAGATCGTGCTTGTGGTTCTTAAGAGGAACTTCCACTACAACACCGTCCATGGTTCTAACGGCGATTTCATACCATAGGAAGGAGGGAACAGGCATTATGGATTCATCCCCGGGATTGATAAAGACCTGGGCAATGAACGATATGATTTCATTGGAACCCGCCCCAAAGACAAATTGCTGGGGCTTTAGACCGAAAACCCGGGAGAGTTCATTCCGAAGTTCGGTACAATTACCATCCGGATAGAGGGCAGGGTTTTCAAGCATATCTGTTACAGCTTTTTTTGCCATGGGTGAACAACCCAGGGGGTTTTCATTGGATGCGAGTTTGATAACCCGCTCAAGACCCAGTTCTCTTTTTACATCATCGATAGGCTTACCTGGTACATAAGGGGATATCTTTTCCAATGATTGTCTAAATGTTAGATTCGACACTTCCATCATCTCCTTTAAAGGTAGCGTACTTTGAACCTCATCATAGCCGGTGGGTAAAAGGCCTGGGTTTTAGGCCGATTTGCCTACTGGAAAACTCGATCAAAAGTATGAGACCTGTGTATAGTATTAAGTATAACGAAACTATTGTAGAAATTCAATCCATATCCATCCCTATCCCTTATTTAATTCCCATTCCGCAGGGTGGATAACTTTAAACGTATCTTTCTAAAAAACCTTCAGTATTCAAAAAGGTCCTTTCAATGGGGCTTGTGTCAGAAGTACAAATTGCGTAAACGGAGGTATCGTCCAGGAAGGATTGGGTAAAACAATAGCTCCCTGTTCCACTGTCCACGGTGACGGTGATCACGTCGCTTCCAATATTCATGCTAAAAGAGTCCAGGGGTATACTCAGTCCTTTTCCCTCTGCTTTGATATAGCTTTCCTTTAAAGTCCAGAGCCTGTAAAAATAATGAAGCTTCTTCTCTTCCGGCTGGTTCATAAGAGAACGATATTCATCTTTCGAAAAAAATCTTTCGGCGATTTTGAAATCCATAGGCTTTATTATTTCTACATCGATTCCTACCGGCTGATCATCAACGGCACATACCACCCACGGGCCTGAATGTGAAATATTAAAATGCACATCCTGAAATCCGGGCAATAACGGTTTGCCGTATTCATTTACTCCAAAAACCAGATCCTTGTTTTGCAGGTTGAACCTTTTACAAAGAGCATACCTTGATAAAACATCCCCAAGGAGAGTTCTTTGTGCGTCTTCAAATCGATGAAACCGGAGTATCCGTTCTCTTTTTTCTTCCGATACGCAATTTAATAGCCTTGAAAAGTCTTCTTTTTCCATTGCTTTATCAATTTTAAGTATATATGCATCCACCATATTTAAAGTAATCCTTACACTTTTGTTAATAGCATTGCTTGAGTTCGCTGCCTAACTCTATTTTACTATGGCTTCCAGGATTATACAATGGATTTTTATATCCTTTAATTATACAAATGCCGTAGTTATAATCAAGGGATATGTTTTTATCCCTCTTTTTAGAAAAATACCAATATAATACAATAAATGCCAAATCCGTACAATTGCTTAATATCCATGTTTTGCTATACTATTAATAGGTAGTTTACCTAATATTTTACTTACGTTTACACATATATCAGGCCTTCTCCTTTTATATAATGATTCAATACGCTTTTTATGATTACATCTGTTTTGTACATACTGCTGTAGCTATTCGTAACCGGTTGAATCTGAATACTATCATTACCAGTAGTATGGTACACCTTCCGATACCTTTGGATAAATAAAATATATCCTGCTACTGCCATCTGAACCACCAGGTTATAAATGTCGTAGGGTACTGAACCGTTCGGCATTTCTTATAACATATACTTCCGACCTGAGGTTTTCCCGAGGGTGTTTATCCGACAAGCAAATTGATTTACGAAATGGGGGTGATAGCAAAGCTGTATTTCAAAAGTAAAATCAGGTAGAAAGGCGATAAAAGTATGAGAGTATTGCCTAAAAAGTATCTTTCGGTGATTTGGGCGTCGTCTGTACAATAAATCCTCGGGAATAAGGTGGAAAACCTTGTGACGTAGGGTGAAAAGACCTGTAAATGCATTAAGGCAAATACAGAACTGCCCGGTGTACCAGCTTTGTAGATGGTGCATCAATAAGATTTTTACAGTCGGTGGGGAAGAAAAAAGGGAGAACCGGAAAGAACTGTCCCTGCTGTAGTAAAGTCCTTGTTAAAGAAATTTATACACAGTTTGGAAGGAGAGTATGTAAAAGATGAAAAGCATATTTAAAAAGCTATTACCGCTCCTAATAGTAGTTACCATGGTAATGTCCCTGGTGCCCACAGCATCCTTTACAGCGGCAGCAAGCTATAATGTCATAGCTTATCTTGCAGCCTGGGAAGCCTGGGATGCAAACACTGTGGATGTTTCCAAGCTTACCCACATCAATTATGCCTTTGCCAATATCTCCAACAATAAGGTAGTCCTGGGAGATGCCGGTGATGTGGCAAAGTTTGAGGAGCTAAAGAAGTTAAAGGCAAAGAAGCCCAGCTTGAAGACATTAATATCCGTAGGTGGGTGGACCTGGTCCGATAATTTCCATGCTGCGGCATTGACGGATGCCAGCCGTGAGACTTTTGCCACCAGTGCCGTAAGCTTTATGAAGACCTACGGCTTTGATGGAGTAGATCTGGATTGGGAATATCCGGGACAGGCAGGAGCAGGTAATCCCTATGGTCCTGAAGACAAGCAGAACTTTACCCTTATGCTTCAGAAACTGCGTCAGAAGCTGGATGCACAAGGAACAACCGATGGCAAGCAGTATCTTCTGACCATCGCGGCAGGAGCAAACAGTACCTATACTGCCAATACCGAAATGAGTAAGGTTGCACAGGTATGTGATTTTGTTAACATCATGACCTATGATTTCCATGGAAGTTGGGAGTCAAGAACCGGTCACCATACAAGCCTCTACGATCCAACAGGGCAAAACCAATCCAGTGCAGACACCTCGGTAAAGCTCTTCAAAGCCCAGGGAGTACCTGCAAGTAAAATTGTTATCGGGTGCGGATTTTACGGCAGAAGCTGGACAAATGTAAATAAAACCAATAACGGTTTGTACCAATCGGGTACGGGTTCAAACACCGAGTACACCTATAAGACCCTGGCTGCCAGCTATATAAATAAAAACGGCTATACACGCTACTGGGATGATGCTGCAAAAGCTCCCTACCTCTTTAACGGAAGCACATTTATAACCTACGATGACGAGCAATCGGTAGAAGCGAAAGCAAACTACGTTAAAGCAAACGGGCTTGGAGGAGCCATGTTCTGGGAATATACCCAGGACAACGGTACTCTGGTGGCAAAGCTTTGGAGCATTCTCGGCGGGAGCACTCCTACACCAACCCCCACAGTAACTCCGACTCCAACACCAACTCCTACACCAACTCCTACACCTACGCCCACTCCTACCCCCACATCCACGCCGACCGGTGTTCCTGGAGCCGCAACTGTAAGTGCAGACAATAATCCCAATACCGGTAATTATACAATCACGGTAACAATACCGGCCGGTAATACGGCAAATCAAATGAAGCTGTATGAAGGAAGTACTGTTGTGAAGTCTCAGGCAGTGACACCGAATGCTTCCAGTGCACAGGTTATTACCTATGCAGTGGCCGGCAAGCCTGCAGGCCAGTACACCTACCGGAGTGATCTGAGTAATTCCTACGGTACAACCCAAAGCGCAAATCTCATTGTTACTGTACAATCGTCACAAACCAATGCCTGGGCAGCAAATACAGACTATAAGATAGGAGATCTCGTGACGTATGGTGGAAAGACCTACAAGTGCATTCAGGCCCATACCTCACTGGTAGGGTGGGAACCGCCCAATGTACCGGCTCTGTGGCAGGTGCAATAATAAAGTTTTTCACGGATTTATTGTAAAGGAATGAAGTGAGTAGGGATAACAGTTAAGAAAAGTTGTCCCTACTCACAAAAGTTTTGTTAAGGAAAGCTGCTTGTGATTTGAAAGGGGAGTATGTAAAAGATGAAAAGTGTATTTAAAAAACTGGTACCGCTTATGATGGCGGCTGTCATGGTAATGTCTTTGGTGCCTGCACAGTCTTTTAAAGCGGCAGGCTACAACGTAACGGCTTATCTTGCGGCCTGGGAAACCTGGGATGCAAACACGGTAGACGTTTCCAAACTAACCCACATCAACTATGCTTTCGCCAATATCTCCAACAATAAGGTAGTCCTGGGAGATGCCGGAGATGTGGCAAAGTTTGATGAGCTAAAGAAGTTAAAGGCAAAGAAGCCCAGCTTGAAGACATTAATATCCGTAGGTGGGTGGACCTGGTCCGATAATTTCCATGCTGCGGCATTGACGGATGCCAGCCGTGAGACTTTTGCCACCAGTGCCGTAAGCTTTATGAAGACCTACGGCTTTGATGGAGTAGATCTGGATTGGGAATATCCGGGACAGGCAGGAGCAGGTAATCCCTATGGTCCTGAAGACAAGCAGAACTTTACCCTTATGCTTCAGAAACTGCGTCAGAAGCTGGATGCACAAGGAACAACCGATGGCAAGCAGTATCTTCTGACCATCGCGGCAGGAGCAAACAGTACCTATACTGCCAATACCGAAATGAGTAAGGTTGCACAGGTATGTGATTTTGTTAACATCATGACCTATGATTTCCATGGAAGTTGGGAGTCAAGAACCGGTCACCATACAAGCCTCTACGATCCAACAGGGCAAAACCAATCCAGTGCAGACACCTCGGTAAAGCTCTTCAAAGCCCAGGGAGTACCTGCAAGTAAGATTGTTATCGGGTGCGGATTTTACGGCAGGAGCTGGACCAATGTAAATAAAACCAATAACGGGTTGTACCAGTCCGGTACGGGTTCAAGCACCGAGTACACCTATAAGACCCTGGCCTCCAGCTATATTAATAAAAACGGCTATACACGCTACTGGGATGATGCTGCAAAAGCTCCCTATCTTTTTAATGGAAGTACCTTTATAACCTACGATGACGAGCAGTCCGTAGAAGCCAAAGCAAACTATGTTAAGGCAAACGGGCTTGCAGGAGCTATGTTCTGGGAATATACCCAGGACAACGGTGCTCTGTTGGCAAAGCTTTGGAGCATCCTTGGCGGCAGCACACCAACGCCTACGCCGACTCCCACTCCCACACCAACTCCGCCGGCCGGCTCTAATCTTGCTTTAAATAGGCCTATAACCTTCTCCAGTGAGCAGGTAGGCAACGAAGCCAGTCATGCTGTGGATGGAGACACTGTTGCAAGATGGTCTGCGCAAGTCTTCCCACAGTGGATCAATGTGGACTTGGGCTCCGTATATAGTGTTAACAAAACGGAAGTTGTACCCTATATGGATCGAGCCTACCAATTCAAGGTAGAGGTTTCCACTGACGGTACCAACTACACGCAGGTGGTGAACAGGACCGCAAACACTACCGGTGGGGCTTTGATCGCCGATACATTCACGGGAACGAATGCAAGGTATGTAAAACTGACGGTGACAGGCTGCTATAATGATACTACCACTTGGGCAAGTATCAATGAGTTCAGGGTGTTCGGTGATACTTCAACCCCAACCCCGACGCCGACTCCAACTCCAACCCCAACGACTACTCCTACACCGGGGCCGATATGGAATTCCACTATGAGTTATAGTGCCGGTACACATAATCTCGGTAGTACCAATACAGGCACACGTACCACTGAATTTGACATGACCCCGTTGGCAAACGGCATCGACGGGCTGGTAGGCTATGCCGATACATCGACGACAGTAACTGCGGCAACCAACTTAGCCATGATTACCCGTACCAATGTCAACGGTACCTTCGAGGTAAGAAATGGTGCTGCCTATGCTGCATTGGCTGCTGTTCCATACAGTGCTAACAACACCTATCACTTCAAGATGGTTGCAGACCTGAATGCCAAGACCTACAGTGTATGGGTAACACCTCCGGGAGGTTCTGCCATCCAGATCGCCAGCAACTATGCCTTCCGGTCGGATGCACCTGCCACCGATGACCTGGGCCAGGTCTGTGTGAGAACCGCCGCAGCCGACAACCAGATGAAGGTGGCAAACCATATCGTTTATTAATGCTACTATAACTTATTGTAGCGTCAGTGCAAAAGGAAAATATAAAATAACTTGCTAAATCGAGAATTTGTAGGCCCTTAAAATGCACAGCTTTCCCCAAAGAAGGGGAGCTGTGCATTTAATAAGACCGGATTTTACTGAATAATGGAACTTGAAGGCCCTTAAAAAGAAAATTTACAATAGGAGGAAATTTTATGAACGCATGTAAAAGCAGGGCTTCCGCAAAGGCAGTGGCCCTTATACTATGCATGGCTTTAACCCTGTCACTGTTTTCCATACCGGCCGGAGCAGCAGCATCCGGTGCTCCGGGAAGTGCTACCCTTTCCCATAACCAGTGGGGAGGCGACTTTGACGGTGACTATGACCTCACCTGGAATATGTATTACGGAAATAATGCAACCAGTTGGAAACTGTATGAAAAGGTCGGCGGCGGAAGCTTTACGGAAGTTTATAGCGCCACCATTGCAGACAATACCCCCAGTGCCCAAAGTGCAATAAAGCAAATACGGGGAAAAACCTTGTCAGGTACATATTCCTACTATGTTACGCTATCCAATTCCTTTGGTACCACTACAAGCAATACGGTGTCCCTGGTGGTTGGAAATTCAACGGGGGATATCCTCATCAATGGAATTGACAACGGGCCATTGGTTAACCAGTTTACCATCAGCCAGGGAACTGCCAGTTTCCCACTAAGCTATGTAGGGACAGCAGCACCGGTATATGTGGTTGATACAAACAACAGCAGCGTAATCAACTGTTCGGTGAATAATGGCACTCTTACGCTAAAAGGGCTTAAGGCTGGACGAGCCTCCTTGCGGATAAAAGAAACCACAACAAACGTCACCCGGTATGTGGGTGTCAGAGTCAGAAACGCAAACGGAAGCCTCCCGGGAATGCCGGACTATGTTTCCGTTGGATCGGTAAGTGAGGACACTACTGGGGATTTGAACTTCTGGAAGGATTTTCAGCAGGGAGATAAAAATAAAAGAATGGATGCCCGCTATATTTACATAAATGGCGGCCCTATCAGCGGATGGAATACATGGACTTCCGTTCCTGGTGACCGTGCCAGGGGATTCATAAAGGAAAGCCGGAAATTAGGCATGATTCCTTTCTTCGTTTTTTATAACATCCCCGATACGGATGAGAACTATGCTGTTGACCTAAACCATATTCAGAGTTCTTCCTACATGGATGCATACTATAAAAACCTGAAATACTTTTTAGATATCTGCAAAGAGACGGCAGGGGACGATACGGTAGGCATTGTTTTTGAGCCTGATTTCCTGGGCTATATGATGCAGCAGTCAGGCAAACAGCCCGATCAAATCTCGGCCCAGGTGAGTACAGCCTACAGCAGTGGGCTTTTAACCAAAGGAAGTGATCCGGATTTCCCGAATACGGTTCAGGGCCTGGTGTCATCCATTAACTACATTGTAAGAAAATATTATCCGCAAGCGTATTTCGGATGGCAGTTCAACATTTGGGCCTATGATGGGGAAGGCGTTCCCGGAAATGGAATTCTTCATAAAACAGAAACCATGGGAATAACAGCCGGCAGGGAATTTATAAGGAGCAAAGCCCAGCTTATTACCAATTATTATGTAAGCGCCGGTGTAACCTCTTACGGAGCTAATTTCGTATCTATAGACAAGTACGGTCTTGATGGCGGCGGTGTAGGGACAAACTCTGCAATAGACCCGGAACACTCGGTCTGGTTCTGGAATGCAGACATATGGAGCAATTATCTGGTATTTGTAAATACAATGCATACGGGAACAAACCTGCCGGTAGTTTTGTGGCAGATACCCGTAGGCCATATCAATACCAGCCAGGCGGCGGATCCGTATGATGGCGGTCTGTTTACCAATCTTGACGGAAGTGTTACTAAATATGAAGACTCTGCACCTACTTTCTTCCTGGGAGATACTTTCAAGCCAGGCTCGGATTTACGTTACCAATACTTTAAAACAAATGCCAGCGGTGACCCTAAGGTAACAAATAACGGTACCGACACGGTAACCTGGGGAGCTCACATGCAGGAGGCAAAGGAGGCTGGGGTAACGGCTGTATTGTTTGGAGCGGGAGTCAACAGTAGCACGGATGGAGTAGGTTCTCCTCCTACGGACGATTACTGGTGGATCACAAAAGTACAAAGATATTTAGCCAATCCGGTGCCATTAGGTGGGAGTGCACCAACGCCAACTCCGACCCCGACGCCTACACCTACACCTACATCTAGCCCAACGCCTACACCTGCGCCAACGCCTACACCTGCGCCAACGCCTACACCTGCGCCAACCCCTACACCAACACCAACTCCGACACCAACCCCTACCCCTATAAACCAGAAACCGGGTACTCCTCAGCTTTCGTGCGATAATCCTGTTAACACCGGGACATATACGATAACCATGAGTATGCCGGGTGGCGTCAATGGAACCTCCTGGAAGCTGTATGAAAATGATACGGAAGTACTCAGCCAGAATTTGGCTGATAATACGCCCAATGCCCAGACTGCTTCCAAAGCATTTGCTGCAAAGGTTCCGGGGACATACAAATACAAATGCAGTCTCATCAATTCCGTGGGTGCATCGAACAGTACGGAACTTACTGTTACAGTCAATTCGACGCAAACGAATGAATGGAAGGCCGGAGTCAGCTATAAGGCAGGAGACATAGTTACCTATAAGGGAATTGAATATAAGTGCCTGCAGGCGCATACTTCGCTTGTCGGGTGGGAGCCGCCGAATGCTGCCTCACTCTGGCAGGTAAAATAGAATAAGAGACTCTGTATGTTGCATCAGGTTTTTCCGTATTTTTAGATTGTAGAATTCGTTCATAGATAAAGCCAGGGGAGCGCTGTTTTGGCACTTCACCTGGCTTGTTTTTTTAGATAGTTTTCGTTACCGAGATACATCTGAAGAGGTTTTGCCATATTCAGGGAAGTGCAATTTTTATCCCGATAAATATAGACAGTGAAAAGTAAAAATGATACTATTTGCCTATAGAACGCGATCACATTTGAAGAGAGGCAGTAATTCACTAAGGATTGGGATTTTATTCATGGTACGAATAAGGAGAAGCCTATGTCAATAAACATATTGAAAAAAACATTTCTTTACCATTTTTGGTTCAAAATGAGTATTCGAGGCAGACTGATTTTATACTTCATATTGTCGGTTTTAATCCCGACTTCGGTGATCGCCAGTACCATTTATCATAAGTCTTCAAACATAATAACCGGTAAGATGAGCCAGCTTGTAGAAAAGAACCTGAATTCGGCAGAGACAAGTATTTTGCAAAAACTTGAAACCGCCGATGACATATCTACATTGATCTCTTTGAATAGCAAATTAATGGAGATACTGGAAGCCAAAAAGCCCCAAGGCTCTATCTATGTGGTACAGGAGATTAATGATTTAAATGCGATCCTTGAGGGATATCATTTGTCAAATTTAACAAACTTCACGAAAACGACGCTCTTCCCTAAAATCTATATGCTGGATAGACCCGAGTATAAAAACTTCAGGTTCTCAGACAAGGTTTTTGATATCAGTGAGATTGAAAATGAGAAGTGGTATCAGGAGTTTCCTTATGGAGTCCTTCGCGTTGTCGGACTGGATAAGATCCGAACCCTTGTCAATACCACCGACAGCATCAAAGTGGCCCGGAAGCTGTATACCACCAAATCCGTAGGTACAGAATACAATGCAATACTTACCATCGATATCGAAACAAACTACTTTAACGATATCCTGGAAAGTGTCAAAGCCTCTGCCGGCAGTACGGTTTTTATCGTGAACGAGAATGGTGAGACTATTCTTAAAACGAAAAATTATGACAGCAGTAAAATAAGTATCGATACGAGTTTTAAAAACATATCCGGGCAAAACTCTTCCTACGATTCATGGATCGCTCCAATGAACGGAACTGAAATGCTGGTATCGGTCAAACCTGTTGGCAAAGTTGGATGGAAGCTCGTTTCCATTTCCCCCATTAAGGAATTGAATAAGGAAATCATATCCTTTAATAAATTGGTTTATATTGTGATAGCAATATGCGGAATCATTTCGTTCCTAATGGCCCTGCTTCTGTCAAATGATATTTCACGGCCCATTACAAAACTCGTAAAATCAATGTCCAGTGTAAAAGAGGGGAATTTTGATATCAATATCTCCTATAAAAGAAATGATGAATTTGCGTTTCTGGTAGAACAATATAAAACCATGATGAAAGAAATCGGAGAGTTGATCGATAAGTTATATATCAGCGAGCTGGCGAAGAAAAAGGTGGAGCTGCGGGCAAAGGAATACGAGTTAAAGGCTCTACAGGCCCAAATTAATCCGCATTTCCTGTACAATACCCTGGATTCTGTCAATTGGCTTGCTTTGAAGTATAAAGCCCAAGATATCAGTATCATGGTAAAGAGTCTTTCAAACTTTTTCCGATATAGCCTTAGTAAAGGAAAAAGCGAAATAACATTGGAAGAAGAAAAGGGGCAGATCGAAAGCTACCTTATGATCCAAAGCATCCGGTTTAAGGAAAAGCTCAACTATCGAATTGATTTTTCCCCGGAGATACTGCGCTGTAAAACGGTTAAGCTCATACTTCAGCCTATTGTTGAAAATGCTATTATCCATGGAATCGATAAGCGTAAGCAAGGCGGATTTATCGAAATTCTCGGGTATAAAGTCGAAGACCATATTGAGATAAAAATATCGGATAATGGTGTTGGAGCCGATGTACAGGAACTGAACAATCTTTTAAAAGATAGGACCGAAACGGATACATTTTTCGGTACAAAGAATGTGAATGAAAGAATCAAGCAGTTTTTCGGCGATGAATACGGCTTGCAGTTTTACAGTAATGAAGCCGGGGGCGTCACTGTGCAGATTAGATTGCCTTTTAAACTGGAAGGGCAGGATATAGATTAAAATGTATATTTTACGATGGAACCTGGCTGATTCCGGAATCAGCAGCGGGCAGTCATATGCTATATAGCTGGAAAAGGAGTGGACCTATGATAAAAATGATACTGGCGGATGATGAAAGTATTGTTCGGGAGGGTCTCCGCAACATAATAAACTGGGAGGAGTACGGCATAGAAATCATTGCCGAAGCATCCGACGGGCAGGAAGCCTACGATCTATGCAGCAAGCTTCTGCCGGACATACTTTTTACGGATATAAGAATGCCGCATATGGATGGGTTGGAGGTTGCAACAAAGCTGAAAGAGAATGGAAATACACTTAAAGTGATTGTATTTAGCGGCATACAGGATTTTGACTATGCAAAGTCCGCGTTGAATATCAACGCAGAGGGCTATATTTTAAAGCCGCTGGATGTCGATGAGCTCACCGGAGTGGTAAACAAAGTGGTAAAGCAAATTAACAATGAAAGAAATATGGCGGAGCGGGTTCAACAGCTGCGATTGCAATTGAATGAAAACTTTGGCGCTGCACGTGAAAAATTTCTCCGGTTTCTGATTCTGGGAATGTATAAAAAGGAGCAGGAAATCATTGATAAACTGAGCTATTTTAAAGACCCTTTAAAATCAGAGGAGCCAATTTCTGTTGCTGTTTTGCAAATCGATGACTATAGTAAAAAAATCGAACAGTATCTGGAGGAGGACAAGCAGTTGTTAAGCTTCTCCGTTACCAATATCGTAGAAGAGGTTATGAACCAGCATTCCAATGGCATATGTGTTGTAATGGGCGAAAATGAGTATGTATTGTTAATGAACTGTAAAAAAAGTAACGCCCTGGAGGAAAACGAAATATACCAGGAAATTATAACATGTCTGGATAAATATCTGGATATTTCCGTCTCCATTGGGGTGGGTCGAATTGCAGAGAGCACTCTTGCTATCAATTCCGCCTACAGGGATGCCAGTAATGCGCTGTATTTCAAATTTTACACGGGAAAGGGTTCTATTATCAATGCTGCGGATATAAGCTTGAATTTTGATAAAAATGAATTTCCGGACCTTTATGCAGAGGAAGCCGAACTGGTAAATCTGATAAAGTCAGGAAATGTGGAAAAAACGGAAAAAACCATTCAGGAATTGTTTCACAGCTTCAGCTTGCATAAAAAATATACCATCGCTTATATTCAAAGAATCTGTGACGAAATTATATACATGACCTCAAGGGCAATCTATGAGCTGGGGGAGGATATCGGTGAAATCGCAGGCAAACGTACAGACATCGTGGATTCCATCTACCGGACCGAAAATATCTTTGACCTTCAGGGACAGGTTTCAACGCTGCTTATGAAGGTCGCCGGCTATTTTTCAAGGAAATATACCCAGAAAAACAGTAAGGTTGTTGCTGATATTAAAAGACTCATCGAAAAAAAGTACATGGAAGATATCAGCATCAACAAAATTGCAGAATCCGTGTATCTCTCGCCCAACTACATTAGTGTGATCTTTAAGCAGGAAACGGGAGAAACCATCATCGATTATCTTACAAAAACCCGTATGGAAGAAGCCAAGGTGCTGCTGCGGGAAACGGATTTTAAAATATTCGACATATCCGAAATGGTAGGATTTCAGGATGCCTCTTATTTTGGAAAGGTATTCAAGAAGTACACAGGAATTCATCCCCAAAAATATAGAACCTTTGGTAATTCTACACAAATCGAGGAGTAATTTTGTTTTATCTTCGTAGGATTTTACGGTTTGGAAGAGATAATTCCCTTTAGCTTTTATGCAGAAAAAATTATAATTGTAATTGAAATAAAGATCGTATGGTTTTACAGAGTATAAAGGAGGATTCTACAGTGAAAAGAAACATTACAAAACTCATGAGTGCCGGTATTTGTTTGATTCTTTCGGCAAGCTTGCTTGCAGGCTGTGGGCAGGGGAAGGAAAAGGCTCCTGGCGCATCACCTGCACCCGGTAATGGAACCCAAACGAAAGAAGTGAAGATGGAAACTGTTCAGGTTTGGTCCAATAATGCATCAAGCAAGGCTGAAGATGAAAAAATGGTTGCCGACTTTAACAACGGAGTGGGTAAGGAAAAAGGCATTACGGTTGAATATAAGATTTACGGCGGAGATTATATGAATGTTCTGAATGTTGCGGCAGCCGCTTCTCAGGCACCTCATATCTTCAAGCTTGCACAGGGAAACCTTGTTCAATTCGCGAATGCAAACTGGTCTCTTCCAATCGATGAAATGCCCGGGGGAAAAGACTATTTAAAGAAATACGATGGACTGCTGCAGCCCGGCTACAATATCATCAAGGGAAAAACCTATACCGTACCGGTTGCAGTAAGCACGCTGGGTGTAGCCTACAATAAGGACCTGCTTAAAAAGAATGGCTTTGCAAATCCTCCCCAAACATGGAAAGAATTAAGGGAAATGGCGAAAACCATCACCAAAAACGGTGGGGGTAAGGAGTTTGGCTTTATCGAAGGGTTAAAAAGTACCGGATATGTAGCTGCCAATGGTCTGTGGCATTATGTTGCATCCACCGGACATACCGAATTCAACCATCAGACGGGAAGATATGACTTTGCATCCATGAAACCGTTTCTTCAGTTGTGGGTGGACATGAAGAATGATGGCAGCTGGTTCCCTGGTGTGGAAGGACTCAACAATGACCAGGCAAGAGCGCAGTTTGCAGAAGGAAACATAGGCTTTAAGCTCTCCGCAAGCTGGGATCCCGCAGTTTGGAAGGATCAGTTCCCTGCAAAGATGGACTGGGGCATTTGCAGACCGGTTGAAGATGTAAATAACAGGTACAAGGATTATGCATACCAGAGTATTTCATTAGTCTTTGGTGCAAAGGCGAAGGAACTGCCGGAAAAGGCTGTAGAAGTGTTTAAGCTCTTTACCTCCGATGATATGATTGTAAATCTGTATCAGGCAGGAAAAGCGATTCCATACAAAGCTGATCTAATAAAACAAGCTAAAACGCAACCTAATATCAAGAACTTTACTGAGTTTGCAGATCTTAGCAATTCCTATCAGTTCATGATGAATCCGAAAGGCGAACTGAAGCTGGAAGGTGAGACTGCGGAAGTGGTTCTGTCAAAGGTTATACTGGGTGTAATCACACCGGATAAAGCAGTCGCTGATCTGGATAAGAGGTATAATGAAGCATTGGATCGGGCAATAAAGGATGGATTGGATATTAGCCAGTTCACAGATAAAAAGGATACAAGCCTGAAAAAGTAACTAAAAGAAATGGTTATGCCGGTCAGACGCATTATCGATGATGCGTCTGACCGGAAAACTATAGGAAGGTGATTAATTTCGATGAAGACAGCAAGCCAGTCCAATACAGCAATATCCAAAGCCGGAATATGGGAAACGATCAAAAGAGCACTGAAAAAAGATGATAATATACCTGCGTATATTATGATTGCGCCCATGCTGTTAGGATTTTTGATTTTTACCATATACCCCATCATTTATGTAGTACGTTGGTCCTTTTTTGATTACGATGGATTTACCAATGCCAGATTCATTGCGCTGAATAATTTTATCCGGGTTTTCACCCGGGACGAAAATTTCTGGAATTCGGTTGTGAATACCGGTATTGTCACAGCCGGCAAAATGGCTATCGAGATCCCTCTTGCATTAGTTATTGCAGTACTGATTAATTCAAAATCAAAAGTAAACAATTTTTTCAGAACCATTTTCTTTATGCCTACTATCGTGAGTATGGCAATTGTAGGACTTATTTTTTCAATACTTTTCGGTTCTTATAGTGGAATTGTAAATACACTGTTGATCAATATCGGAGTTACAGCAGATAAAATCAACTGGTTCGGAGATAAGTGGCTTGCTATGGCGGTTGTCATACTTGCAGCCGTTTGGAGCCATTACGGCATTAATATGGTATTCTTTCTAATGGGCTTGCAAAGTATACCTAAAGAATTATATGAGTGCGCAGATATTGACGGTGCGAACCGTATTCAACAGTTTTTCAAAGTGACTGTTCCCATGCTGAAGCCCATCATGCAAACCATATTGATGCTGGCTTTGGTAGAAGGTATGAAAATGTCGGAATTGGTGCTGGTTTTAACCAACGGGCAGCCAGGTGGGCAGACGGAAGTTGTAATGACCTATATATACAAATATTTCTTCCCGACGGATTCGATGTCAGGTGGTCTCATTCAATATGGATATGCCTCTTCACTTGCAGTAGTTACGGCCGTCATTATCGGTATAGTTACGATAATATACCTGAGATTATCTAAAAAAATGAGCGAAATTTAAAGAAGGAGACACTATGGGAAAATATTTAAAGTATGTATCAAAACCTTTAATATATATGTTTTTGCTGATTGTTTTTGTTGTCAGCGTGTTTCCGGTTATCTATATTATTCTTGCATCTTTTAAAAGCAATGCTGAAATATTGACATCAGGAGCAAAACTTTTACCTGAAAAATTTATGACGGAAAACTATGTTAAAGCTTGGAATCTGGCAAACTTCAAGCTTTATACTTGGAATAGCTTATACATGACATTTTTCATTGTGATCGGCTCTATTATTACCTCCACAACACTGGCCTACGTTCTGGATCGGGGAGTATTTGTAGGGAAGAAGTTCATCTCTGCCATGCTGCTTTCAACCATGTTTATTTCGCTGGGAACTTCCAGTTTGTTTCCACAGCTTCAAGTTGCAAAACTATTCGGATTGCATACTTCCTTATGGGGAGTTATCGTGATCCGCGTACTGGGTATCAATGTAACCCAGGTATTTGTGGCCAGAGGGTATATGACAACCATTTCCAAGGAAATTGATGAAGCTGCAAAGATCGATGGGTGTGGTTTTATCCGGATCTACTGGAACATCATATTCCCACTTCTGAAACCTCTTGTTGCGACCATCGGATTATTATCCTTCAGGGCTGCATGGAATGATTACATGCTGCCGATGGTGTTCACTTTGGCGAAACCGGATAAGGCACCCTTGGTTGTGGGAGTTGTAAATCTGAGAAATTCAGGAGAAGCAGCCTCCTCATGGAATCTGATGCTCGCCGGTACTACCATCGCGGTTGTGCCTATGCTGACCGTATACCTGTTCCTCAACCGGTACTTCATCGAAGGTTTAACAAGTGGTGCCGTTAAAGGGTAAGAGATAAACTGCAATTACAAATTTCATAAGCGTGTATGTATAGATAAAGTATTGAAAAAGCTTCGGTGGCAGGAGATGTATTCCCCTGTCACCGGTTTGGTACGGGATGTACATAAAGATGCAGCCAAACATAGAGGGACGTGCCATAGGCAGTGTGCAAAGAGTACTTCCTCTTTTTCGCAGGCTTGTTTGGGCAGCCTGCTATACCCATTTATGGTAAACTTCTTTTCCCTAAATTGAGATGAAAATTTCTTAAAAGCCGGTAGTACCAATGTACAGCTGGCTCTATAAGCTTTCAATTGTTTATTTTTAGTGCCAAGCACTATTAAGGGAGAGTGAAAATATTACTTCATCTTTTTTGCGGGCCCTTCACGGCGTCCGTGCAGGGTGTAGCAAAAGGATAGATGAAGTTATATTTTCACCGACCCAAATAACCCATCAAGCATTGAATAGAAAGGAGAACCTATGTTAAAAATGAAAAGATTACAGTGTCTGATCTTGGTAGTAGCTATGATTGCCAGCAGCACGTTTTTTTCAACAACCAGTGTATATGCTGCTACAGTAAGTTCCTATTCACTACCTTCCATTTACTCACCCTCTACAGCCTATTCCCTGAAAGTAGGCGGTGTGAACATTCCTGTAGTAAACTACGTGGGGGAGTATGATTATGCAGAGCTTTCCATGTCCGGAGGAGCTGCCACTGTTGAAGTAACGGCGCTGGGGGCCTCCAGTATTTCCTCCTACAGCATCAGTCCTAAAAAACTTGGGCTGACGGGGACAACCAGTGGAGGTAAGTTGACCTTTACCATTAGTAAGGATGAGTATCTGATTGTACAAATCAACAGCTTGAAAAAACTCATCATTGCGGTAGACCCGGAGGAAACGGATAAACCGGCTTCATCCGGCACCGGAATATTTAATGTAAAAACGAATTATAATGCGGATAGCACAGGGGCCACCAAGACCTCGGATGCCGTTCAGGCAGCCATCGATGCTGCCAGTGCTTACGGACAGGCGAATGGCACCCAGGGGATTGTTTACGTACCCGCCGGCGTTTACAGAGTGGGAAACCTGGTACTGAAAAGCAATGTTAGATTATACCTGGAAGGTGGAGCCGTGCTTCGTGCTACGGATAACCCAGATGATTATATCGACCACTGGTATAAGACCTCCCAGGGCCGGTGGGTTACCTGGTTTATCTATACGGAAGAAAATGCGGACAATATAAAAATCTATGGCCGCGGGACCATTGATGCAAACGGGTATTACCTTGCAAACCAGGCGACTCCCAGAAAATTGGGAACCAATCTGCTGGTGCCTGTGAATTGCAGCAACTTTTCCGTAGATGGAATTACTTTCAGGGATGCAGGCTCATGGGGTATCATCACAGCCAGATCTCACGATCTTACCTTCACGAACATGAAGATTTTCAACCATTTCAATACCGGTGAAGATGATGGAATCGATGTGTGCGAGTCACAGAATGTGTTGGTGCAGAATGCCATCGCCGTTGCGCTGGATGATCCGTTTTCTACAAAATCATGGACATCGAAGGAATGGACGGAACCGACCAACATCAGCTTGAACTGGCATGGGGAACCACAAGCTGTCAAAAATGTTACTTTTGATGATTGTATTGCCTGGACCTACTGCTATGGTTTCAAGGTAGGCCAGGGAGTCAGACAAGTCCATGAGGATGTAACCTTCAAAAATAGTGTGGTCTATGACTCTTCTGCTGGAATCGGCATGGAACATAAATACGGCAAAGCAGAGGTTAAGAATATAACCTTTGAAAATATCGATATTGAAGGCGTTAATAATACCAATGGCCAAATCTCAACCTGGTGTGCCTTCGAAATCAACGATGGTTTGAAAGAGGGAGGCGGTCCTGTCTCCAATGTGAAGATTAAAAATATTACGGTACGCAGTAAAGGGAAAAATGACGGAAGAATCAAGGGTTTAAGTGATACTTCATCCATCAACGGATTTACGCTTGAAAATATTTATATGTTGGGGAATTCAACACCTGCGACCACACTGGAAGCGATGAATATCACGCATGTAGCGTATGCCAATGGGATTACAGTTCTGCCCCATCAGGCAACATCGAAAATCGAGGCCGAATATTACAACGAAAAAGCGGGAATCACCGTAGGGACTACAAGTGATGTCGGTGGGGGTTCCTTTATAAAAGGGGCTGTAGGCGCTTGGCTGGCATACCACAATGTCGATTTTGGAAGCGGTGTATCCAGTATTGATTTACGATTGAAACCTACAAAAGCGGGAAGCATTGAGCTGCGTTTGGACAGTCTGACCGGACCTTTGGTGGGAACTGCAAGCTGGGCAGCCGGAGGCAGCAGCTATACCACCATGAATGTGCCGGTTTCCCAAGCCAGTGGCGTGCATACCCTTTATCTTTTAATGCAGCGGACTGCAGGCGATACGGAAACTATCGCAGACGTTAACTGGTTTGACCTGCGTTATACGAAAGCAGAAGCAGAGAATCATAACGGCATGTCAGGTGTTGTGGTGCAAGACCTTCCAACGGCTGGAGAAGGACAAGCCATCACAGACTGTAATGATGGAGACTGGGTAGCCTATAATAATGTTGATTTCGGTTCCGGAACAGGAACTTCCAGCATGAACCTGAGAATTGCATCCCAGGAAAGTAACGGGTCCATTGAACTCAGGCTGGGCAGCCCTACAGGAACCTTGATAGGTACAGCCAATGTTGCCGGCACAGGTGGCTGGCAGAATTGGATTACCCTAAATGTTCCGCTGACGGGTGCTGCAGGGGTACAAAATTTGTATCTTGTATTCAAGAAACCCGACACAAATCCGGTCGCCAATGTCGATCAGTTCAGCTTTATAAAAAATACTTCCGGCAATGAATTCAAGATACCGACGGCACTTGCATTGGACAGAACCTCTGCCACTCTTGATTTGGGACAGACCATTGCATTGAATGCAACCGTAACGCCAGTGGATACAAGCTACAGCGATATCCAATGGACCGTTGCCAGCGAGAGCACTTCCAATGTTGTTTCGGTAAGCAATAATGGCTATGTTACTGCGCTAAAGCCGGGAACTGCTGTTGTTCGAGCGACCAGCTTCACAAATCCGAATGTTTATACGGAGTGCAGTATAACCATATCAAATACGCCGGTAACAATTGTATCAACGGAGCCCGTCAATGTGACGACCATAACAGGAGTAGGGCCGGTATTGCCTTCCTCTGTAAAAGCAATTGCGAGCAATGGATTACCCTCCATATGCTCCGTAGTATGGGAGGGCATCGATCCGGCGAAATATGCACAGATCGGCAGCTTCACTGTACTGGGACAGGTAACCGGTACTACGTTCACAGCAACAGCCAATGTGACGGTAACCTATGCACCTGTGCCTGTGCCGTCTACAGAAAATACAATAAAATATGAAGCCAATGCAAATGATGTACCGGTTACCACTTCTTCCAGCGGTGTTGTGTTTGCACAGGGAAATTCAGGCGTTGATGCTGACTCCAGTAACGGGTTAGGCTATGCAAAGTTTTTGGCTCCAGGCGATTGGGTGGAATTTACGCTGAACATCCCGGAGGCAGGAACCTATAATGTAAACCTTTGGGTAAAGAAACATGCCGGTAAGGGAATTGGGCAGTTGTATATTGACGGAGTCGCGCAAGGAGCGCTTATCGATGAGTACTACAATGGAAACTTATTTACCGGAGTTGACCTTGGAAATGTTGCGTTTACTTCAGCCGGGGATAAAAAGTTCAGGCTGGTGAGCACGGGGAAAAACCCATTGAACACGGCAGCTTCCAGCAGCCTTCCTTATACAATGACAGTGGACTATATCAAGCTTACTCCTGTAAGTGCAATGATTCTTGACAAAGCCAAGGCCACTTTGGATAAAGGGGAGTCCGTAAGCCCGCAGGTTATATTCAGCAACATTGATGCAAATTCCAGAAACCTGAATTGGTCCGTGTTGAGTGAAAGTGCTCCGGATGTGGTATCCGTAAACAGTACAGGAAATATCACTGCGTTGAATCCCGGTACTGCCGTAGTTAGAGTATCCAGTGTGGTGTATGACCTTCATGTGGACTTTAACGTAACAGTAAAAACACCAGTCATTACCTCTATCGAGGGGGTAGATGTAAAAACAAAGGTAGGAAGTGTACCTGTATTACCGACAGTTGTAAATGTAGTATACAGTGATAATACAAAAGTAGAACGAGCCGTTGTATGGAATAGTATTGATCCTGCACAGTATGCTCAGGTGCGAACCTTTACAGTGGCTGGAACTGTATATGGAACTTCGGTACTTGCGACAGCAAAAGTAACGGTAAACCCAGCCATTCCGACCATTATCTCTATAGAGACGGTAAAGAAAACTACAAAAGCAGGAAGTGCACCGGAGCTGCCGACAGTAGTAAACGCAGTATATGATAATGGTTCAAAGGTAGTGCTGGCCGTTATCTGGGACAGCATCGATCCTGCAAAGTATGCACAAGCAGGAAGCTTCACAGTGGCAGGAACAGTGGCAGAAACCTCAATACCTGCGATAGCAGAGATCACAGTAGAACCGAAAACAACAGGTGGTGATGGCGGTGGGTATGTACCGCCCGTTGAGGAACCAGGGAAAACCGTGAAAGTGGATGTGAAGGAAGAAGATCTTCATACGGCCATAGAGAATGCGAAAGATAACACTGTAAAGATCAATGCACAGCCGGTGAAAGAAGCGGAGGAAGTAATAGTAAATATTCCTGCACAGCAGCTTCTAACCCTCGGAGAAAAGAAAATCGAAAAGGTGGAAATAGATACAGGCATAGCAACCGTAACCGTTCCGGCAGAAGTCCTGAAGGAAGCGGTCCAAACAGGTTCAACCAGCCTGAAGCTTTCAGTAGCCAAGGCCGATGCGGTAGGATTGGCAGAAGAGGTAAAGCAGGCTGTTGGAAACAACAAGATATATGACTTTACCTTGAGTGTGGATGGAAATAAGATAAGCAGCTTTGGCGATCATGCAGTGAACGTGGAAGTAAGCTATACACTCAAAGCTGGAGAAACGGCCAATAAAGTAGTTGTATACCATATCACCGACAGCGGGAAGCTGGAGATTATAACCAATGGAAGATACAACGCTGCAACAGGAAAAGTAGTATTCAGCCTGAAACACTTCAGCAAGTATGCAGCAGGATATGTCGATGTGACCTTTAAGGACATTGGAAATGTAGAGTGGGCAAAGGAAAGCATCGAGGCTCTGGCCGCCAGGAAAGTAGTGGATGGAATCGGAGACAATGCCTTTGATCCTGATAACAAGGTAACAAGAGCCCAGTTCATCAAATTGTTGATGAAGGCACTGGAGCTGGCGGATGAAACCGCACAGTGCTCACTCAGTGATGTGAAGCCGGGAGAATGGTACTATAATTCCATTGCTGCGGCACAGAAGCTGGGGATCGTAGTAGGGAAGGAAGATGGGACCTTTGGTGTGGATGATGAGATCAGCAGGCAGGATATGGCGGTAATGGTATACCGGGCAGCGAAGCTCTTACAGTTGGAACTGGGGAACCAGACCACAAATACCACGGAGTTCATCGATAAATCCGAGATTGCAGGGTATGCGGTCGAACAGGTAGCCGCCATGCAGAAGGCAGGCATTATCCTTGGGGATAACGGCAGATTCATGCCCAGAGACAACGCTACAAGGGCAGAAGCCGCCGTCATCATTTACCGGGTGTTCGGATTTGTAAACTAAGGATAAATGAAATATAGCAGCATAAGATCAGACGATCCAACGCACTCTACTGTGTTGGACGGGAGTAGACATGTCAAAACCCTATTAAGCTTTTTGCTTGGTGGGGTTTTGTTTTACTTTTACATAGTCTGTCCCAACGAACTAAAAAGTTTTTTCCTGGAAGGCATTTCTCTGATTAGACCGGAAATAAAATTTTTAACACCGGAATGTTAGTGTATGGCTGACAAGGATAAATATGGGATAATGCTGACTCCGATAACATTTTTTACGAGTTAATAATGCCAGTTTGTTATTCTTTTCAGGCTGCAATAACACTTTTTCTCGAAATAATCGCCCATAACATTTTTAACAGTCCATAGCAAAATTGAATAAGAAACTTTAAAAAAGCCCTTTGTTATGGAGAGGCATTATTATTATAGGAATCACTGAAAGAGAGTGCTACTATAACCTCATTAGTATATCTCTTCCCGTAAGCAGCGTTTTTGCAGTGAAGAACCTCAGGATGAAAACTGTATAAAGACTTGTTTAGGGGATAGGTAAAAAACTAGAAAAGGAGAGTAGTGTATGCTATCAATGAAAAGAATTTTAAGTTTAGTTTTACTTGTGGCAATGGTAGTGTGCGGCATCCCGACGACTGCCGTACATGCGGGAACCGGAACGATTGCTTCGTACCCGCTTCCTTCCATCTACACACAATCAACGGCATATTCATTGAAGGCAGATGGAACAACCATCCCTGTTGTAAACTATTACGGCGATTATGATTATGCAAATTTTTCGATGTCCGGCGACTCAGCTACTGTAGAGGTAACTGCATCCGTGGATATTACAGACTATAGCATCAGTCCCAAAAAGTTTAATAAAACAGGAAGTGTAAATGGCAAAACTCTTACATTTACCATCCAAAAAGGTGAATATCTTATCGTATGGGTCAGTGGATTAAAGAAGCTGGTCATAACGGCAGACCCGGAAGAAACGGATAAACCGGCTTCTTCCGGTGCCGGGATCTTCAATGTAAAGGATACTTTCTATAACGCGGATTCCACCGGAGCAACACTTACAACAACAGCGATACAAAAGGCAATTGACGATGCCAGTGCATATGGCGGTGTGAATGGCCAGGGTATCGTTTATGTACCCGCAGGTGTTTACAAAATAAGCAATCTGAAGCTGAAGAGCAATGTAGCATTGTATCTGGAAGGCGGCGCTGTTCTCCGGGCTTCAGCCAATAAAGCAGATAACATTGTTTTTTGGCATAAGGATTCTCAGAACCACGATATTACCTACGTCCTGTATACGGAAACGGGCGCAGACAATGTGAAGATATACGGCCGTGGAACGGTAGACGGAGACGGCTATAATGTGCAAAAAGTAAATCACTTTGGGAACAACCTGGTAGTACCGTATTGTACCAGCAATTTCATCATGGAGGGCATCACGGTTAGGGATTCCGCATCCTGGTCAGTAACTCCCATCCGGTCCAATGATCTGGTCTTTACCAATATAAAGCTGCTGAACCGGATGGACCTTGGAGAAAATGACGGTATCGACGTATGTGAGTCACAGAACGTCGTTGTGAAAAACGCCATTGGTATTGCGCTGGATGACCCCTTTTCTTCGAAAACCTGGAATGAAACTGCGGATATAAGTAGAAATTGGTTTGGCAGTCCTGAAATCAACGAGAATGTTACATTTGACAATTGTTTTTCGTGGACGGTTTGCTATGGCTTTAAAGTTGGCGCAGGCATATTGCAGAACCAGAATAATATAACCTTTAAAAACAGCTATGTTTATGACTGTTCCCTAGGAATCGGTATTGCCGGAAGCTACGGTACCGGTTCGGTATCCAATATTACCTTTGATAATATCGATATAGAAAAGATATCCTTTACAAATAGCATCTGGCGGAATTGGCTGTGCTTTTTTGTTCAGCCTTCGGGTGCCCGCTTAACGAATGTAACTGTAAAAAATATCAATGTACGGGACAGAGGAGCGAATCCATCCATATTAAATGGATACAGCAGTTCTGAAGTCATTGACGGTGTGACCTTTGACAACATCACCATGGCAGGGAATACTACACCCGCAACCTCTCTGGATGAGCTTAACATTACAAACAGAAGCAATTATAAGAATGTCAGGTTCCTTCAGTCTTCATCCGTAAGGCAGGCGGAACTCTTTAATTCCAGTTCCTTGGTATCTTCAAATCTTTGCTCGGATGCAAATGGGGGCACGTATATTACAGGACCCAATGGAGCATGGGCTGCCTTTAATAATGTAGACTTTGGAAAAGGTGTTTCCAGTATAGATCTTAGGGCCGCAACTGCAAATGTCGCTGATTCATCCATTGAATTGCGCCTGGATAGTCTGACGGGTCCGGTGATCGGTACCGCAAAGATCGCAAATACAGGGGGCATACAAAATTATGCAACGATAAATGTACCTGTTTCGGGAGCCAGTGGTATCCATAAACTTTATCTTATATTCAAGAGGACTTCCGATTCAAGCAATGTAGCGAGTGTCAACTGGTTTGACGTACGTTATACGAAAGTGGAAGCAGAAAGCTACAATGCAATGTCGGGAGTTGGGACGGAGACCTGTTCGGATACCGGTGCAGGATTGAATTTGACCGATTGCAATAATGGAGATTGGGTCCGGTACGACGCTGTTGATTTTGGCTCAGACTCAGGAGCCTCCAGCATGAATTTTAATGTTGCGTCTACAGAAACTGGAGGAACCATAGAACTGCGGCTAGACGATAAGACTACGGGTTCCTTAATCGGAACTGCGGTCATAGAAAGCACCGGCAGTGTAAATACTTGGCTAAACAGAAATGTAAAGCTCACAGGGGCAACCGGCGTACACAATCTATTTTTAGTTTTCAAAAAATCAGATGCCAGTTCCTTTGTAAAGGTAAACGATTTTAGTTTTATCAAAAACACAACAGGAAATGAATATAAGCTGCCAACCGGCATGACCTTGAATCAACCTGGCGTTTCCATGGATATCGGGCAGGTGACAAAGTTGATTCCAGTCTTTACTCCAGTAGATACAAATTACAACTTTGCAACCTGGTCTCTTGTATCTGAAAGTACACCCAATGTTGTAACCGTTGACAGCACTGGACTGGTAACGGCTTTAAAAGCTGGAACTGCAGTTGTAAGAGGGACCAGTACCGATCCAAATGTATATGCGGATTGCGCCATTACCGTTTCATCCCAGAATGGTTTTACCATTGCATCCATTCCGACGGTGAATGTAACAACAATTGCCGGCGTTGCCCCGGTATTGCCCGGAAAAGTTGATACAATCACTGATAAGGGATCAGTTGCTGTTTGTGATGTAACCTGGGGCAGCATAGATCCGGCGCAATATCAAAGTATGGGAAATTTTACGGTTTCAGGGGATGTAAGCGGTACGGCGATAAAGGCAACAGCAGCAGTTGCAGTAACCTCTGCATCCTTACCCGTATCCACTTCAACTACCTATGAATTTGAGAGCCTTCCCGTGGTGACGTCCGCTGGTTCCAGTATAGTAAATGCACCCGATTCTTCAGCCAGTGGCGGTACATTGGTGTATTTCGGCAATGCTGTAGGGGATTGGGTAGAATACACTGCAAATGTGCCAAGAGCAGGAACCTATAATCTGAAAATCAAGTTGAAGAAACATGCATCCAAAGGGATTTTCCAGTTATATATTGATGGCGTATCCCAAGGTACACCCTATGATGAGTATGCCAATGGAAATGTATACACGGAAGTAGATTTTGGCAGTGTAACCTTTACTTCCGCCGGAAATAAAGTGTTCAAATTTGAAATTACCGGGAAGAATGCAAGCAGCGGCGGACCACAGATCACACTGGACGCTGTGACTCTTATCCCCAGCTTTACAGGAATAAAGCTTGATAAATCTTCCAGCACTTTAGCTGTGGGTGACACAACAAGCCTGCAAGCGATATTCGGCAATATGGATTCCGAAAGTGTAACCTGGTCGGTTTTAGATGAAAGCTCTTCCGGCGTTGTATCTGTAACAAACACAGGCGTTGTTACGGCTCTCAAAGCGGGAACGGCTGTAGTTCGGGTTGCAAGTAACAAATATGCAAGTGTTTATGCAGATTGCTTTATCAGAGTCAAAGCCGCATCGGATATTTTACCGGTACAATTGGTCACAGTAGTAGGAAAGGCACCCACCTTGCCATCGACAGTAACTGTGATTAATACCGGTGACAATTCCTCCACACAAGCGGCTGTGGTCTGGGACAGTGCGTCAGCAAATTATTCGCAGGCAGGAAACATTACGATAAAAGGTACTGTTGCAGGAGTTACGGAGCTTGCAATAGCAAATATAAAGGTCTTTTCACCGGATACCCCTTTAAAGGTAGCATGCGTAGGAGATAGTATTACCAATGGAAATGGTACCGCCAACCCCAATTACTCTGCTTATCCTATCGATCTAGGCAGAATACTGGGACCGAATTATGTCGTCGGTAAATTTGGTGTGAGCGGTGCAACGCTATTGAAGCACGGAGATTTGCCTTACTGGAATCAAACTGAATATTCCAACAGTTTAAACTTCCAGCCGGATGTTGTCATTATCCAGTTGGGAAGCAATGACTCCAAATCCCAGAATATAGGTGCTTATCCCGGCGAATTTGTAAGCGACTATAAGGAGCTGATCAGCAGCTATAGAAATCTTGCTTCACATCCGCTTGTTTATATAGCACTGCCTCCTACCGTTAATACGGATGACCCTGCTGTAGCGTGGGGGATTACAGATACTGCACTGACAAACTTAATTCTGCCGAAGATACGGCAGGTTGCAGACGAAGCGGCTGTTTCATTGATTGATAATAATACATTGACAAAAGGCATGCCGCAAAACTTCCCGGATAAGGTTCACCCCAATGAAGAGGGTGCAGAAATCCTGGCCAATCATGTGTTTTCCGTCATGACGGGTATAATACCGGGAAGTAGTGAACCGGGCACCGTTGAAGCTGAAAATTACAATATGATGTCAGGAGTCAGTACCGAAATGAATTCCGATGTGAATGGCGGTAGTGATGTTACATCCATTACCAATGGAGACTGGATTGCCTTTAATAATATCGATTTTGGATTGGCTACCTCCAGATTGGATGTACGATTTGCCTCTGCCAACAGCGGTGGGAATATTGAATTTCGTCTGGACAGTCCTACGGGCACTTTAATAGGAACTGCAAATGTGACAAATACCGGCGGATGGCAGACCTGGGTGACGAAAAACGTTGCACTTACCGGAGCGAGTGGTGTGCATAACCTATACCTGGTTTTCACAAAGCCTGACGGTTTGGCCATAGCAAATGTAAACTGGTTTAGACTGGTGCCAAGTGACCCGCCCACAAGTGTAACTGTAAGCCAAAATAATATTAGCCTTGTTGTTGCACAAACTTCAACGCTGACTGCGCAGGCTGCTCCTTTAGGGTCAAACACAGCCATCACCTGGACCGTCAGGAATGAAAGTGTTCCCAATGTGGCAACCGTTGATGCATATGGCGTTGTCACCGCGCAAAATGAGGGAACAGCCGTAATCAGAGCCGCAAGTACGGTGGATCCGAATGTTTTTGCTGAATGCACCGTAACAGTATTGCATAAGCAAGTTAAGTCCGTGCCGCCTTTAAACGTAACGACGACGGCCGGGACTGCACCTGCTTTGCCCTCGAAGCTGACGGTAACTTATGTTGATGATTCTACAGCACAATTGGATGTCGTATGGAATATACTGCCTTCCCAATATGCGAATGTAGGAAGCTTCACAGTTTCAGGTACCATAAGTGGCACAACAATACCGGCAACGGCAACAGTAACGGTAAACTATGCATCTTTACCGGTTACAACAAAATATGAAGCGGAGAACAGCCTCATCACAGTGTCATCCGGTACTGTACCAACAGGAGCCACTGATGCTGGAGCCAGCAATAACAAATCCATCTATTTCGGTTCTGCCGTAAACGACTGGATTACATTTACGGTAAATGTACCGGCAGCAGGCACTTATGCGGTAAAGCTCGGGTACAAGAAGCGTCCGGCTAACGGAAAGTGGGATTTGTTTGTTAACAATAGCACGACTCCGCTTGCCAACATCGACATGTATGCCAGTGCAAATACCTTTGCCTCTTTGGATGTGGGTACGGTCACAATAAATACCGCGGGAAATATACCGTTCAAATTCCAGAGTACAGGTAAAAATGCAAGCAGTTTCAATTACAATTTATGTGCGGATTATATAACGCTTACGCCTGTTTACTCATTCACACTTGATAAAGCCACAGCTTCCGTAGTGCAAGGATTGAATACTACTTTGAATCCTGTATTTGCCGGTATCAGTGCAGGGAACACAGGTGTAAAATGGACGGTTCAAAGCGAAAGTACACCAAATGTAGCTGCTGTAAGCGATACGGGAGTTGTAACAGGTGTGAATCCGGGTACTGCTGTAATCAGGGCTACCAGTACCGTGTATAATAATTTTTATGCGGAAAGTACGGTAACAGTTCAGGCAGCTACCATCACAGCATTACAGCCGGAGAACGTTACGACAGTGGAAGGAATAGCTCCCGAAATGCCCAAAAAGGTAAATGCAACCTACGATAACAACGCTACAATACCGGTAGACGTAGTGTGGAATACAGTTGACTCCTCCGTGTATGCGAAGGCCGGAAGTTATGTAGTATATGGGACCGTGGCAGGTACGGCCATATCAGCAGTGGCGCATTTGACGGTAGAACCCATTCATATTGTTCTAAATCCATCACAACTATCCTTGATAGTAGGACAGAGTGCAGGTGTAAGTGCAACCTTGAATACCCCATATGATACGGTGGCCTGGTCAGTTTATAGTGAGAGTGCTCCCGGTGTGGTAAAAGTAGATCAAAATGGGCTTGTAACAGCCATGAACGTGGGAACTGCAGTGGTCAGAGCAACCAGTACTGTAAGCGCAAGTGTGTATGCGGATGGTAATATAACAGTAACAGCAGCACCACAGGTACCGCTGACGATTATATCTATAAAGGAAGAGAAGGTAACAACAGTAGTTGGAACTAAACCGCAATTACCGACGGTAGTGACAGCAGTATACAGCGATAATACAACTGCACCGCGGCCTGTATTATGGAACAGTATTGAACCTGCATTGTATGCCCAGGTGCGGACCTTTACAGTGTCCGGTACTGTATATGGAACCCCGGTGCTTGCGGTAGCTACAATAACGGTAGAACCAAAGCCGACAGGCGGAAATGATAATGGCGGAGGATATATACCACCTGTTGAGGAACCAGGGAAAACCGTGAAAGTGGATGTGAAGGAAGAAGATCTTCATACGGCCATAGAGAATGCGAAAGATAACACTGTAAAGATCAATGCACAGCCGGTGAAAGAAGCGGAGGAAGTAATAGTAAATATTCCTGCACAGCAGCTTCTAACCCTCGGAGAAAAGAAAATCGAAAAGGTGGAAATAGATACAGGCATAGCAACCGTAACCGTTCCGGCAGAAGTCCTGAAGGAAGCGGTCCAAACAGGTTCAACCAGCCTGAAGCTTTCAGTAGCCAAGGCCGATGCGGTAGGATTGGCAGAAGAGGTAAAGCAGGCTGTTGGAAACAACAAGATATATGACTTTACCTTGAGTGTGGATGGAAATAAGATAAGCAGCTTTGGCGATCATGCAGTGAACGTGGAAGTAAGCTATACACTCAAAGCTGGAGAAACGGCCAATAAAGTAGTTGTATACCATATCACCGACAGCGGGAAGCTGGAGATTATAACCAATGGAAGATACAACGCTGCAACAGGAAAAGTAGTATTCAGCCTGAAACACTTCAGCAAGTATGCAGCAGGATATGTCGATGTGACCTTTAAGGACATTGGAAATGTAGAGTGGGCAAAGGAAAGCATCGAGGCTCTGGCCGCCAGGAAAGTAGTGGATGGAATCGGAGACAATGCCTTTGATCCTGATAACAAGGTAACAAGAGCCCAGTTCATCAAATTGTTGATGAAGGCACTGGAGCTGGCGGATGAAACCGCACAGTGCTCACTCAGTGATGTGAAGCCGGGAGAATGGTACTATAATTCCATTGCTGCGGCACAGAAGCTGGGGATCGTAGTAGGGAAGGAAGATGGGACCTTTGGTGTGGATGATGAGATCAGCAGGCAGGATATGGCGGTAATGGTATACCGGGCAGCGAAGCTCTTACAGTTGGAACTGGGGAACCAGACCACAAATACCACGGAGTTCATCGATAAATCCGAGATTGCAGGGTATGCGGTCGAACAGGTAGCCGCCATGCAGAAGGCAGGCATTATCCTTGGGGATAACGGCAGATTCATGCCCAGAGACAACGCTACAAGGGCAGAAGCCGCCGTCATCATTTACCGGGTGTTCGGATTTGTAAACTAAGGATAAATGAAATATAGCAGCATAAGATAAGACGATCCAACGCGCTTCTACTGCGTTGAGCGGGAAGCAGATCTATCAAACAAAACCCACTGAGAGTAAAGCTCAGTGGGTTTTGTATTTCCATGAATGGTGAGGGCATGCCCAAATGTGTCATATAATAATATAGAAATGGACTTGATTCCATTTAAAGCAAATGTCGCTATGAAGTTTTATTGGTATATACGAAATAGAAAACTAGTGTTAGGATAAGAATATAAACAAGTTCATAAAGGATGAAAGTAATAACAGCAAAAAGGAATCAATGCGGGAGTTAATAATATAAACGTAAACATGGGGTGATCGTTTGAAGATTTTATTGGTTGAAGATGATAAAACAATAGCAGCCGGGCTGGAATATTCCTTGCAGCAGGAGGGTTTCACCACAGTGCTTTGCTATGATGTGACATCCGGTAAAAAGGCTTTAATGGAAAATAAATTTGACTTGTGTTTGCTTGATGTATCGCTGCCGGACGGAAGCGGTTACGAGTTGTGTAAACTGGTACGGACAAAAGGGGATGCCCCTGTTATCTTTTTAACTGCTTATGACGAGGAAGTGAATGTAGTTATGGGCCTGGATATGGGGGCTGACGATTATATAACAAAACCGTTTCGCATCCGGGAGCTTATTTCACGGATAAAGTCTGTGCTGCGCAGATACCACAAGGAGAATGACGCCAAATCAATTCTTGAATTAGGTAATGTTCGCATAAACACTCTGGAGGCAAAGGTTTATAAAAACGGCGAGGAAGTAGTACTCACGGCGTTAGAGTACCGTTTGCTGCTTACCTTTGCAAATAATGCGGGGCAGATTTTATCACGCAATCAGCTTCTGGAGGGGATTTGGGATGTGGCAGGGGATTTTGTAAATGACAACACATTGACAGTTTACATAAAAAGAATACGGGAAAAATTGGAGGATGATCCTCAAAACCCTAGCATTATCAAGACCATTCGAGGTCTTGGGTATAAGGCTGGTGATTCATATGCTGCGAAATAGAGAACTGCGACTCTGGCTTCTATTCATACTGGGCCTATCCGCAATAGGAGCAGCTTTTACTTTCTTCTTAAGCACCCTTGCAGGAATTGTAGTTCTTATAACCCTTTCTCTGCTAATTGGTTGCAGCTTCCTGTTTATCCACTGGCACTATAGAGAAATCGAAAAGCTTTCAGGGTATTTGCGCAGCATTTGCAACGGAGATTATTCCCTGGATATTAGAGATAATGCAGAAGGGGAACTCAGCATCCTTAAAAATGAGATTTACAAGGTAACTCTTATGCTGTCAAAGCAGGGGGAGCTCCTTAAAAAGGAGAAAGGACAGCTTGCGGACGCTATTTCCGACATATCCCACCAACTGAAAACACCCTTGACTTCCATGATGGTTATGACGGATTTACTAAGCGACAGCAGCTTACGGCCGGAAAAAAGAGTTGAATTTACTAAGAATATTGAGATACAGCTTGAACGTATGGAGTGGCTTTTAACTTCTTTACTAAAGCTCTCAAAAATAGATGCCGGAACAGTGATTTTCAAAAAGGAAAAAGTAGTTGTGGCAGAGCTTGTTAAAAAAGCAGCCAAGCCACTTCTTATTCCAATGGAGATTAAGGAGCAAACACTTACCATAGAAGGTGACGCTGGCGTAAGTTTCATTGGAGATTTGAATTGGACCACGGAAGCCGTGATTAATATAATAAAAAACTGTGTAGAGCATACGCAAAATGGTGGAACAATCTCAATCTCCTTTTCGGAAAATCCTTTGTATACGGAAATAAACATCGCGGATAACGGAAGTGGGATCGCAAAGGAGGACTTACCCTACATTTTTAAACGGTTTTATAGGGGTAAAAATGCAAACGAAGGAAGTGTGGGTATTGGTCTTGCCATGGCGAAAAGCATTGTGGCAAGCCAGAATGGAGATATAAATGTCACTAGCGAAAAGAACCGGGGCACATGTTTTACCATAAAGTTTTATAAACTAACGATATAGGAGGCTGTGATATAAGTGACTAAATTGTAATAATAAAGTCACTGTAAAGTCATTTGAGGCAGGTATACTAAAGCCATACAAAAAGACTTGGAGGTTTTACAATGGAGATAGTGAGAATAGAGCACCTGTCTAAGTTTTATGGCAGCGGTGAAACAGCAGTAAAAGCACTCGATGATATATCTTTTTCTGTGAAAAAAGGAGAGTTCGTTGCGATTATCGGGCCCTCAGGGTCTGGAAAGTCTACACTGCTGCATATGCTGGGCGGTGTGGACAGACCCACTGGTGGAAAGGTTTTCGTGGACAATACAGATATTTATAAGTTGGACGAAACGCAGCTTGCAATTTTCAGGCGCAGGCAGATCGGCCTTATCTACCAGTTTTATAATCTTATTCCTGTACTCAATGTGGAGGAAAATATTACTTTGCCTCTGCTGCTGGATGGACATAAGGTGGATAAAAAGCAATTTGACGATATCGTAAAGACACTGGATCTGCAACATCGATTACACCATTTGCCCAACCAGCTTTCCGGCGGACAACAACAGAGGGTATCCATAGGAAGAGCCTTGATCAGCAATCCTGCCATCATGTTGGCGGACGAGCCTACAGGAAACCTTGATAGTAAAAATAGCAGTGAAATTATTGAACTGTTAAAGATGTTCAATAAAACCTATCAGCAAACACTGCTCATCATTACCCATGATGAGAGGATCGCATTACAGGCGGATCGGATTATAGCGATAGAGGATGGCAAGATTACAAAGGATGAGGTGGTTCGTCCATGAATATTGTAAACAAACTAACCTTACGCCATTTGAAATTGAACAAAAGGCGAACCCTTGTAACTATTATCGGTGTAGCAATTTCTGCTGCAATGATCACAGCGGTGGCTACCCTGGGTATTTCCTTTATGGACTTGATGCAAAGACAGAGCATTTCCAACAATGGAGAATGGCATGTCCTATATAAGAATATTAATAAGACCCAGTTAGAGGCAATAAATAATGATAAGGAAACAAAAGCTGTTGTTATAAGCAGAGATGTAGGTTACGCACCCTTAAACGGCAGTCAGAATAAAAGTAAGCCCTACCTTTTCATCCGGGAGTATAACGAGAAAGGCTTTGAAAAGTTTCCCATTGAACTGAGTGAAGGAAGGTTTCCTAAAGCTGGAGATGAAATTGTAATCTCAGAGGCGATTCTGACCAATGCCAAGGTACCTTACAAAATTGGCGATATTGTAACACTTGATATCGGAAATCGATATTTTAAGACGAGTAAGGACGGGGATAAGCCGTTGCCACAAGAAACTTCATTGCAAAGAGATAAGGATACGGTTCAGGAAATCGTAACGAAGGAAAGTACGAAGACGTATAAAATAGTAGGTGTAATAAAGCGCCCCACCTGGGAACCTACTTGGTCTCCGGGATTTACAGTGTTGTCCTACTACGTTGATGAAAATACAGTGACCTCAAAGGACGTTGTAGACGCAGCCGTTATAGTAAAAAATATTCACGGTGAATTGTTTAAATATGCAGAAGATCTGGCAGCAAAAAATGGAATACAATCAATAGGCTTTAATTATAACCTGATAAGGTATTATGGAGTCATGAAAGATGATTCGCTAAGAAATATGCTCCTTACTTTATCCACCATAGTTATGACTATTATCATGATCGGATCTGTTTCCCTGATCTATAATGCATTTGCAATTTCCGTTTCAGAACGTTCAAGACACCTGGGGATGCTGTCAAGTGTTGGCGCTACGAAAAAGCAAAAGAGAGACTCCGTGTTTTTTGAAGGTGCTGTTATTGGAGCGATAAGCATTCCCCTTGGAATTATTTGTGGAATTTTGGGTATGGGCCTCACATTTATATGCCTAAATTCTATGATACAGGGAGCGTTGGGTGTTACTGAAAGCTTCAGACTCGTGATATCACCGGCATCACTTTTACTTGCTGTCGCAGTTTCTACGGTTACGATTTTTATTTCAACATATATTCCGGCAGTACGTGCTTCCAATGTGTCTGCTATTGATGCCATTCGCCAAACCGCAGATGTAAAACTTAGGGGTAGGGAAGTAAGAACGTCAAAGCTTACACGAAAAATATTCGGTATTGAAGGAGAGATAGGGCTTAAAAATCTAAAAAGGAATAAAGGTAGGTATAAGGCAACCGTATTTTCATTAGTGGTCAGTCTGGTACTATTTTTAACCATGACGTTTTTCCTGTCAGGTTTAAAAAAGTCTCTCATAGTAAGCCAGGAGGGCATAAATTTTGATATACAAGCCTTGATTCTAAATGCAAATGCAGAGGAAAAAGAGAAGGCGATTAGAGAAATAACCTCTCTGGATCATATAACGGAGTTTGCTTATACGAATCGCCTTGATGCAAAATCATGGATTAAGGAAGAATCCATGGCGGATTACCTGAAAGATGCTGACAGGAGTACCATGGAGAATGGTGCGTATCCTTATTCCATCTCTATACATGCATTGAATGATGAGGCTTTAGAGGTTTATGCAAAGGAAGTCGGAGTTGATTTCAACCGCTTAAAGGATACGGAAAAGCTCTCTGCCATCGTTATTGATACAGTAAGGTATAAGGATATGCAGGCGGACAAATATGTCGAAACAAAGTCCATTAAAACAAGTACAGGGCAAAAGCTTGATTTAATGCACTATAATTGGGAAACGAAGAAGGATGACCCCCTAGGCCCGGTAGAAATTGTTGCACTTACGGATAAAATACCCATGGGGGTTACGCCCGCGGGAGCCGGTGGGAGCTTTAACATAATTATATCGAGAGATACTTTTGATAAAATCATAAGTCATGATGAAACCGTAAGTAAAGCAATAAATACGCAAATATTTCTGAAAAGCGATGATCCGTTGAAACTTCAGGAAGATATTGAAGCAATTGGGGATGTTAGCGGAGCAACCCGCATTGATATACGCAATGTGTTTATGGGGAGGCAGAAGGAAGAGCAAATGATTCTCTTATTCTCCGTTTTCACGTATGGATTTATTCTCCTTATTACCTCTATTTGTATTGCGAACATATTCAATACAATATCAACCAGTATCGCTCTTAGAAAAAAAGAGTTTGCCATGCTGAAATCTGTTGGGATGACACCCGAAAGCTTTAGCAGGATGATAAATTATGAAAGTATATTTTATGGTATTAAAGCGCTGCTATATGGACTTCCCATCAGCTTGTCGGTAATGTATCTAATGCACCGGACACTTATGAGAAAATTCGATTTTGCATTTACCCTTTCCTGGGTAAGCATCGGAGCAGTTGTAGTTGCTGTATTTGTAATGGTTGGAGCAGCAATGCTGTATTCCAGTTCAAAGATAAAAAAGGAAAATATTATAGAGGCACTAAAACAGGAGATTGCTTAGAGTAAAGCGTAAAACGGCTGAAATGAATAGGATATGACCGAATTAAGCCAGCCGAAGATAGAGAGATACACGGAACCAGACGCAGACATATGCCGGATAAAACGGGCATATGTCTGCGTTTTGCATGTGGAGGGTTCACTCTATAAATGAACTGTATATGCCCCCAGGATGGAATGCTTTCTATCGGCGTATTTTTGCTCTACATCTGAGGCTTTGCCGTGACAAATCCAGGGGTATGAAAGTGCAATAACAATTTTTCCGGCCCATAACAAAGTTGCTTCCAAGGTGCTCTGCGCAGGGATTGCTATAGCTTTGCATTATTATTATATACGAAACAAAAGACAGGTGTTAGGATAAGAGCATAAAACAAATTCATACAGGGGGTGACCGAAAAAGTGAAAGCAATAGCAGCAAAAGATAATCAAAGCAGTATCAGCGGGAATATAAAAAATGCTTTATCGTATATAAACAAGAAGAAGTACCTGTACCTATTATTGATTCCAGGGGTTGTTTATTTTATCATATTTAACTATGTTCCCATGTATGGAATTATTATCGCTTTTAAAGATTTCAACTTTGCAAAGGGTATTTTAGCAAGTCCATGGATCGGTTTTGATAATTTCAAGTACATGTTTGGGTTGAGTGACTTCTACAAGGTATTTTGGAATTCTCTCTACCTGGGGTTTTTACGACTGGTTTTTGGATTCCCGATACCCATTATTCTGGCCTTATTATTAAATGAGATAAAAAGCCGTGTGTATCAAAGAGTAATGCAGACCGTCCTCTATCTGCCCCACTTCATTTCCTGGGTAGTTATTGGCGGAATTCTGGTTAATTTCCTATCACCGTCCTGGGGAATCGTCAACATTTTCCTCAAACAAATCGGGATAGAGCCGGTTTTCTTCCTGGCAAAGGAAGAGTATTTCAGGCCTTTGGTATTGCTCAGCAGCGTATGGAAGGAATCTGGCTGGGGTACGATTATTTACCTGGCGGCCATAGCCGGGATCAATGTAGAATTGTACGAAGCGGCGCAAATCGATGGGGCCAACCGGCTGCAGAGACTTTGGCACATAACGCTGCCCAGTATAAAGTCCACCATTGTTGTATTGTTGATCCTTCGATTGGGCCAGATTATGGGGAACGGCTTCGAACAGATCTTTGTTCTCCAGAACCCTATGAACCTGGGTGTTTCAGAAGTCTTTGAAACCTATACCTACCGGGTGGGTATCATCGGCGGACGGTTTTCCTTTGGAACCACCGTTGGACTCTTCACCTCAGTCATTGGCGTAATCTTCCTTCTAGCCAGCAACAAAGTAGCGTCCTTACTGAAGGAAGATGGGTTATGGTAAATTTGATTCGTAGATAAAAGGGAGGTAAGAACCATGAAAATAAAATCCTTGGGCGATCGGATATTTGACCTGTTCAACTATGCCTTTGTAACACTCTTCGCCCTGGCATGCCTGTTCCCGTTCTTCTATGTGGCGTCCTTCTCCGTGACGCCCTATTCGGAATATTTGAAGAACCCCTTAAAACTGATTCCCTCTACCCTTGACTTCGGGGCCTACAGGCAGATCCTGAAAATGCCCATGATGTGGTCCGGGTACAGGGTCACTATCATCATCACCGTACTGGGTGTCCTGCTGAATATCTTCCTGATGGTGATATCGGCGTACCCCCTTTCCAAAAAGGACCTGAAGGGTAGAAACGTGATTCTGATGTTTATTACCTTCACCATGTTCTTTAACGGAGGATTGATCCCGAACTTCTATCTGGTAAAGACCCTGGGGATATACAATACCATCTGGAGCATGATCCTGCCGGGTGCTTTGGGAGCCTATAACCTGATCCTCATGAAGAACTTCATGGCAGCCATTCCCGAAAGCCTGGAGGAATCAGCCATTATTGACGGTGCCAATGAAATTACGGTACTCTTCCGCATCATCGTACCGCTGTCCATGCCGGCCATTGCCACCTTCATCATCTTCCATGCGGTCAGCCAGTGGAACACCTTCTTCTCCGCCATTATCTATACTTCCAAAAGAAGCCTGTGGCCCCTGATGCTGATATTGCGGGACCTGGTGGTGGAAGATGGAGGCGTAGCGAAGGATGCCATGGATGACAACACCAGCGTTACGGTGTTCACCATAAAAATGGCCATCATTATCTTTGCAACCCTTCCTATTTTGGTAATATACCCTTTCTTACAGAAGTACTTTATGAAGGGCTTGCTTGTGGGCTCTGTAAAGGGATAATTTTTTGCAGGGAACCAACACCATTGACCATACTCCTGCCTTTGTAGAGGAATTTGGCGGAGAAATCAGTTCTACCGCCTATGGCGTGGGCTATATGAAAGCCCTGCTGAAGGCTGCGGTAAATGAGGGAAAAGCCTGACTTTGAAGGTTAGGGAGGGCGCAAGTGTCCTGCGCTTGAAAGCGGATTATATGTGAGCCAAATTGTGTCCCAAAGGAAAAAGAACATCGGAAGGCTGGCTTTCCGATGTTCTTTTTCCTTTGGGATTATCCAATACAAATTTACTGTTTATCGTTTTCGGCTGGAGTGTTTTCCAGCACCCGATCCCGGTACTGCCCCGGCGTGATTCCTTCCAGCGTTTTAAAAACCTTGATAAAATAATGGGAATAATTAAATCCTACTTTGTGAGCGATGCTTTCTATGGGTGTATTTTTGTCCTGCAGCAGGATTTTAGCCATGGAAATTCTTTTCTTCGTGACATACTCATTAAAACTGTAACCGGACTTCTCTTTAATGATTTTTGTCAGATAATTTCTGTTCATGCTGAGGGCGTCCGCTGCACTATTTAAGTTGAAATCCTCGTTCATAAACTTTTTATCGATAAATTCCAAAATGTTATTGAGCAGGGTGAACTCTTCATTTTCCTCTGTTTTGCCCATCTCGGAAGCGATTTGTATTACAAAATCCGAAACCTTGTTCTTAATCTCGCCAAGATCATAGAGATTCAATATATTCATGGAACCGTCAATCTTCACGGAAATGGGCAAGCTGCTGACAGTTTTCAAAATGGAGGTTTGCAGCTGATAGATAAAGTTCTTGATCTCATTGTCCGACAGGTTAAATTCCGGTTCGGCCAGCTTGGTGAAGAACTTTTCCAGGAAAATCTCGCAAGCCCCTGGATTTCCGACAATCAAGTTATTATTCAGTTGTTTTTCCAACTCATAGGGATACTCATAGGTGGAGTCCTGCTTGGTTCCCTTTACATTGGAATAATGAAGAATGTGGGAGCCGCCGCAGTAAATTTTATAATTCAGCGATTCAATACATTCTCTATAGGCAGTAGGCAGCATCTGAACAGTTTCCTTGGGTGTACTGATGCTCATATAAACCAAAGGCCGAAGGTCCGCATCCAGGCTGTTATAGATCAGGTGGGCAAATTCTCCCAATAACTGTTCACTGCTTCCAATCTCGGCTTTTTGCTCGAAATTCACAAGGATTGCGATCAGATTCTTATGAATCACGAGGATATTCATATCATATAAAGGCTTCATAGGACCGATAAAGGATTTGATCCCCGTCAGGTACTGGTTGAAAGTACTTTGAGAAATATCCGTCTTCGTCAACTGCAGCACGATCGTGGCATAGGTGTCATAGGTAAAGTGCGTAGAATCCAATTCAAGCTGTTTATATAATTCGTCGGAGTCAACACTGCTGTCTGTAAGGAAATCGATCCACAGCTTTTCGTTATAGCTGGACAGCACCTTCTTCATGGGTTTGGTGGAGGATTTCACAATCCATATAACGATGAGCAGGCTTATCAGCAGTAAAATGATCAGGGATATTCCGATGGAATAAAGCCTTGCCAGGAAGATTGATGTTGAATTGATGGAGGTTTCCAGGACAAAATTCCATTGCAGCTCCTTGGAATGATAGGAAGAAGTAATCACTTTATGCTGGCTGATGATATTTTTCATTGCATGGAAATAACCACCCGAGTCCTTGGTATCTGCCTGGGGTGTAAAGGCTTTAAATAAAAGGGAAGCATCCTTGTTTATAATCATGGTATTTTCCTTGTTATAAACATAGAAGTTCATGTTCTCATCTGTCTTGATTTTTTTCAAAACATCGTAGTAAAGCCTGTTTGCGTCGATATTTACCACCAGTAAGCCTTCATATTCCCCTTGATAGAGGGGGACAGGGCAAATAACCGAGATCAACAGGGTTTTTCCTTGCGGGGAATCCACAATGCGGGGGTCTAAAATGCTGATGGTACCTTTATTTGTTAAAACAATAGCCTGTATATCCGGAAAGCGGTCCAGCGGATAGCTGTTGCCGCTTTGGGAGGAATACACGATGTTTTGCGCAGGCAAATAAAGATAGGATGAATAAAGGTAGCTGTTGCCCAGAACGATGCTGTCCAGTTTTCTTTGAAGATCCATCTGGTAGAGAACATTCTGCTTATTGTTTTTAATCAACTGGATCATCTCAGCGTCATATAAGGGTATTTTATAGATACCATCGGTAATTTGCTTCATAATCATTTCAAAGGAGATGGCTACCTGCTCAATGATGCTGTCGTTGGATTTCTCCAGTTGTTCGGAATATACACTTTTTATGGAAGAGTAATATAAAACGATAACGGATAAGAACAGGATAACCAGAAGGGAACTGATTAACCTGATCAAATTTGTTTCAAAGCTTTTTTTCCGTTTTACTCTTCTGCTTTTAACAAATCCAAATATTTTCAGAAGAAACACTCCTTTATTTGAAAGCTGAGTAGGGACTCAATAAAATTATACAGCAAATAGGGAATCGGTACAATGAAGAAATACGAGTTATGTAAACAGATTATTTTTCCAGGATATCTTATGTATCTACTATATATAAGTGAGGTATGAAAGCGCAATAACAATTTTTCCGACCTATAACAAAATTGCTTCCAAGGCGCTTTGCACAAGGAGTGTTATGGCTTTGCATTATTATTATATACGAAACAAAAAACAGGTGCTAGGATAAGAGCATAAAACAAATTCATACAGGGGGTGACCGAAAAGATGAAAGCAATAGCAGCGAAAGATAATCAAAGCAGTATCGGCGGGAATATAAAAAATGCTTTATCGTATATAAACAAGAAGAAATACCTGTACCTTTTATTGATTCCAGGTGTTGTTTATTTTATCATATTTAACTATATTCCCATGTATGGGATTATTATCGCTTTTAAAGATTTCAACTTTGCAAAGGGTATTTTAGCAAGTCCATGGATCGGTTTTGATAATTTCAAGTACATGTTTGGGTTGAGTGACTTCTACAAGGTATTTTGGAATTCTCTCTACCTGGGGTTTTTACGACTGGTTTTTGGATTCCCGATACCCATTATTCTGGCCTTATTATTAAATGAGATAAAAAGCCGTGTGTATCAAAGAGTAATGCAGACCGTCCTCTATCTGCCCCACTTCATTTCCTGGGTAGTTATTGGCGGAATTCTGGTTAATTTCCTATCACCGTCCTGGGGAATCGTCAACATTTTCCTCAAACAAATCGGGATAGAGCCGGTTTTCTTCCTGGCAAAGGAAGAGTATTTCAGGCCTTTGGTATTGCTCAGCAGCGTATGGAAGGAATCTGGCTGGGGTACGATTATTTACCTGGCGGCCATAGCCGGGATCAATGTAGAATTGTACGAAGCGGCGCAAATCGATGGGGCCAACCGGCTGCAGAGACTTTGGCACATAACGCTGCCCAGTATAAAGTCCACCATTGTTGTATTGTTGATCCTTCGATTGGGCCAGATTATGGGGAACGGCTTCGAACAGATCTTTGTTCTCCAGAACCCTATGAACCTGGGTGTTTCAGAAGTCTTTGAAACCTATACCTACCGGGTGGGTATCATCGGCGGACGGTTTTCCTTTGGAACCACCGTTGGACTCTTCACCTCAGTCATTGGCGTAATCTTCCTTCTAGCCAGCAACAAAGTAGCGTCCTTACTGAAGGAAGATGGGTTATGGTAAATTTGATTCGTAGATAAAAGGGAGGTAAGAACCATGAAAATAAAATCCTTGGGCGATCGGATATTTGACCTGTTCAACTATGCCTTTGTAACACTCTTCGCCCTGGCATGCCTGTTCCCGTTCTTCTATGTGGCGTCCTTCTCCGTGACGCCCTATTCGGAATATTTGAAGAACCCCTTAAAACTGATTCCCTCTACCCTTGACTTCGGGGCCTACAGGCAGATCCTGAAAATGCCCATGATGTGGTCCGGGTACAGGGTCACTATCATCATCACCGTACTGGGTGTCCTGCTGAATATCTTCCTGATGGTGATATCGGCGTACCCCCTTTCCAAAAAGGACCTGAAGGGTAGAAACGTGATTCTGATGTTTATTACCTTCACCATGTTCTTTAACGGAGGATTGATCCCGAACTTCTATCTGGTAAAGACCCTGGGGATATACAATACCATCTGGAGCATGATCCTGCCGGGTGCTTTGGGAGCCTATAACCTGATCCTCATGAAGAACTTCATGGCAGCCATTCCCGAAAGCCTGGAGGAATCAGCCATTATTGACGGTGCCAATGAAATTACGGTACTCTTCCGCATCATCGTACCGCTGTCCATGCCGGCCATTGCCACCTTCATCATCTTCCATGCGGTCAGCCAGTGGAACACCTTCTTCTCCGCCATTATCTATACTTCCAAAAGAAGCCTGTGGCCCCTGATGCTGATATTGCGGGACCTGGTGGTGGAAGATGGAGGCGTGGCGAAGGATGCCATGGACGACAACAACAGTGTTACGGTATTCACCATAAAAATGGCCATTATCATCTTTGCAACCCTGCCTATTTTGGTGATATATCCTTTCTTACAGAAGTACTTTATGAAGGGTCTGCTTGTGGGCTCCGTAAAGGGATAATTTTCAATCGGATTAAGGCTTGCGGTATTCTGCAGTTTTAATATAATAAAAGTTAAAGGAGAGATTGTAAATGAAAAAATCAGTGAGAAGTATTCTAAGCATTGCGGTTTGCCTCGCGTTAACTTCTTCACTCCTGGCAGGCTGTGGTAAAGGTACAAGCAATGAAGGAACAAAAACGGCTGCAACTCCAGCGGCTGGCAAGGAAGCACCTGTTACCATCAAAATGTTTAACAGGGTCAATGCACAGGTGGTAATTGAAAATAACCCCATCATACAGGAGGCAGAAAAGCTGGCCAATGTTAAAATCATGTTGGAAGCACCACCCATCAACAACTATGTGGATAAGCTGCAGATCCTTATGGCATCCGGCGATATCCCGGACCTTGTATATAACTGGGGCGGCGCGGATGCAAACCTGGAAACTTGGGCTAAAAACGGACTTATTGCACCTCTGGATGACAAAATCTCAAAATACCCGAATCTCATGAAAAACATTACAAAGGAAATGTGGGATGCGGTTAAATCCGTAAATGATGGAAAGACCTATGCGATTCCAAGAACCAATGTGGTAAACCACTGGGGATATGTAATTAACCAGCAGTGGCTGGATAAACTGAACCTGAAGGCACCCACCACATTGGATGAATTCACCAGCGTTCTGAAAGCCTTTACAACCGGAGACCCGGATGGAAACGGCAAAGCGGATACCTACGGTCTTTCTTTATCCAATCCTTCACTGGGAGCAAACACCATCTGGAACAGCACGTATTTCATTGCATCGGCCTTTAACCTCCCTATCGTAAACGGAGTAAAGGACACCGATGGAAATTATAAAATAAGAGAAAAAATGTCGGGCTACATCCCTTACTTGACATATCTGAAGTCTCTGAACGACCAGAAGATCATCGACCCGGAATTCCTCATCAACAAGATTGTGGTAGATAGCGATAAAGCTTTGCAGAACAGAGTGGGTATCGTCTATGGACACCAATATGCTGTAACGGGTTTATTGGCAAAAGATAAAGAGGCAGACAAGAAATTTACCTACCAGCCCGTTTTAAAAGACAGCAAGGGTGTCGCAACGGATTTGGTAACTCCGGCCACGTGGGGCGTCTGGATGATTTCCAAGAGCAGCAAAAATGTTGACGCCGTATTAAAATTCCTTGACTGGGGAAATACGGCGGAAGCCAATGCATTGTTCCAGATCGGTATAAAGGGACTTACCTATGACAGCTACGATCCGGCTACCAAGAAGATTTCCAGAACTCCGGATCAGGCTGCCAAAGTTGCAACACTCACCAGCACCTACATGACGCTTGCAAATGCCATTAACGGTACCGGTGCAATCATCGAAAATGCAGATAATGATGACAAGATGAAGAAATACCAGTCTGATCTGGATGCAGCCATGAAGAAGGTAACCGTGTTTAATGTGCCGGCAGTAAGGGCGCCTAAAATACTGAACCTGAATGCCAGTCTGCCTGACCTTGTAAAGAAAAAGGACGACTATGAAGTAAAATTCATTGTAGGAGATATTACACTCCAGCAGTTTAAGGACTTCCTTGAAAAAGAATGGTATCCTGCTACTGCGGATGCTGAAAAGGAATATATCGATACGATGAAAAAGATGGGTAACTAACATTTACAGGTAGTTTTCATAGGGATAGGGGATCTAATTTTCCCCATCCCTATTATCATTTTGACGGGAGTTTTAAAACCGGTTGGATAGAGCGATACCTCATGAAGCGATGGAAGACACCTCTGGCCCAATGAATGGGTCCTGGGGGTGCCTTTTTATCATTTAGCAGTTTTTTCGCAACTTTTTAAAAATAATCTTGCTTTTGTGTTTTATGTATACGCAGCATTGGTATATTTATGTTGGCTCATTATAACAGGAGGTATCGTAGATGAAGATTAAAACAAAGCTTATGGTTATATTCGCAGTTTTTTCCTTTCTTGTATTTGCAGTAGTAGCAGAGAACTATATTAATTACGGTTTGCTTGACAGTGATACAAATTTTGTGAATTCATCCGGAAGATTACGGGCAAACAGCTACAGAATGGCATACCTTTCTTCCAACATCGTCATGAATTCCGGAGCGGATAGTGATGCGAAGAAGCAGCTGCTGGAAAGGGTGGAGTATTTCGACGGGTTGATAACAGCGCTTATGAATGGTGATGAAAAGCAGGGGCTAAAAGCTTTGAAAGATGAAGAAACAAAGCAGCAGCTTACGGAGGTTCAAGACCGGTGGAATACAGTGTTTAAGCCTGCTTATCTGAGTATTGCGGCGAACCATGATACTGCATCCCTGAAAACCATTAACGAAAACGTGAATGATTATGTTTCACAAGTGGATAAAATGGTAAACCAGTATTCTGAAAAATCCCAGAACAAGGTTGTTGCTGCCAAAGCCATAGGAGCTTTCTTCCTTGCCGTTTCAATTATTATGGTGCTAGTTTCGCTTTTGGTAATAGGCAGAGGGGTTATAGCCCCTATTAACGCAATTACCCAGGAGCTTAAGAAAATAGCTTCGGGAGAGGGTGACCTAACAAAGACCATCAATATAAAAAGCAAGGACGAAATAGGCGTGCTGACAAATTACTTCAATCAGTTTATTGCCAGCATACGGGACGTGGTAGTTCTTATTTCCGGGTCTTCCACTACGCTGAAATCCTCTATGGAGGCTATTTCCGCTACAAGTGACGAACTGGCCAGGTCAACGGAAATGATAGCAGGAGCTGTGCAGGATGTGTCTGCTGGCAGCGTTGAACAATCCGATATGGTCAAAACCCTCAATGATCTTGTGGGCAGGATGAGCGCCGATATACAGGGGGTCATCGACACTGCGGAAGAATTGATGAAAGAATCGCAAAGGTCCAAGGAGGCCGCCGACAGCGGAAATGCTACGATTAAAAAGCAGGTACAGGAACTTACTGCCGTAGTAGAAAGCGTCAGGAGTGTAGCAGAGACCGTAGGCGTCCTGGAAAGCTATTCAAATGATATAAGGAATATAATCGGAATCATAAGCTCCATTTCCAACGAAACAAACCTTTTGGCTCTCAATGCTTCCATTGAAGCAGCCAGAGCCGGTGAAGCAGGAAGAGGTTTTGCCGTGGTGGCGGAGGAAATACGGAAACTGGCTGAAGAAACGGCGAAATCTACCGTTAGGATTGTGGAAATTGTAAAGAACATTACGAACCAGACCGGGAAAGTAAAGGAACGCATGGACACCATGGTGGAGAAAATTAACATTCAGGAGAAAGGTTTTGAAGAGGTACAGCAAAAGCTCCATGAAATCGTGGACAAGTCTTCAACGACCTATGAGGGTGTATTGGGGATTGAGAAAGTAAACAAGGAAGTATACAGGAATTTCACTGTTATAAGCGATTCTTCGAGAAAGATATCAGCGGTTGTAGAAACAAACTCCAGCAATACGCAGGATGTAGCGGCTGCAGTAGAAGAGCAGACTGCTTCCTTCCAGGAAGTTGCGGCAAATTTGAGTTCACTGAATGAACTGTCGGCGGATTTGAATTCCATCGTTTCAAGGTTTAAAGTTTGATGAAATAAAGATATTAAAAGTGCTTTTGCAGGCAGACTGACGAAAAACACCCCGGGTCCTTTTACCGGACCTGGGGTGTTTGTTTATTACTCTCTTATTTTAGTGCGTTATACCTTTCCTCTACAGCTTTCCAGTTCACGGCCTCCCACCATGCGCTGATATAATCCGCTCTCTTGTTCTGATACTTCAGATAGTATGCATGCTCCCATACGTCCAATCCCAGCAGCGGATATAAGCCATCGGATAAAGGACTGTCCTGGTTTGCCGTTGATACAATGGCAACATCCCCATCCTTATCCAATACCAGCCACGCCCAGCCACTGCCGAACCTGGTAAGAGCGGCTTTTCCGAAGGCTTCTTTGAAGGCCTCGAAACTGCCGAATTTTGCTTCCAGCCTTTCAAGAAGCTCGCCGGAGGGTTTGCCTCCTGCATTGGGGCCCAGGATCGACCAGAATAGGGAGTGGTTATAGTGCCCGCCTCCATTGTTGCGGACTGCCCAATAGATGTCCCCGGGAATTTCGTCCAGTCCTTTGATGAGTTCTTCAAGAGACTTTTCCTGAAGGGCGGGGTAGCTTTCAAGGGCGGCATTCAGATTATTTACATAAGCAGCATGGTGCCTTGAGTGATGGATGTTCATTGTAGTTTGATCTATATAAGGTTCCAAGGCATCGTACGAATACTTTAACTCTGGTAATTGATGTTTCATATAAAAAACCTCCTATTAATTTCTTGTAAAATCATTTTCGCGATTTATATAGTAATAAATTGCTTTTGTATTCTATATATACCACGGTATAAATGAGAATAACTATCAATCTCAACTATTTTTAAAAGATAGCTCTGTTGAATAAAAGATGTTTTTAGTAGTACATAGGGAAATAGTGAAGTGTTGAAAAACAAATGCAGGGGAGAGGAGGGCATGAAACCTTTTGGTATAAGTGCTTTATGATTTGGGCAGAAAGTAGTTGAAAAATGCCTTAAATGCTTTAAAGAAGGCACCGGTACAAATGGATAAGTTGAAGTTAAAAATCCATTTGTACCGATGCCTTCAAACTGTATTGACATGCAAAACTATAAAAGTGATTTATCCGGGGTAACCAATATTTTCACGTGCTGTTTTTTCTCCGGACCGGTCAGTGCCCCAAAGCCTTCCTTAACAATGTCGTCCAGGTGAATTTTTTTTGTTATATACCCTTCAGTCTTAATCCTATTATCATTCATCAATGCAATAGTTGCAGGAAACTCATGCCTATAGGCCAGTGTTCCAATAATTTTCTTTTCACTAAATACCAGGGAATTCGGATTAAAACGGATATCGCCTTCCCAGATGCTTGTTATTACTACTGTTCCGTCATATTTTATGCTGTTGATTGCAGTGTCAAATCCGATCTGAGCTCCGGTAGTTTCGAAAGACACATCAGCGCCGATACCCTCCGTAAGCTTTCTGACTTCCTCTGCAACATCAACTTCACCCGGGTCAAGGACAACATCTGCGCCAGCCCTTTTTGCATATTCCTGCCGTACGGATTTTCTCTGTAACACAATTACCGATTTTGCTCCGGCAGCCTTCAGGCATTCTATAGTAGCGAGTCCGATGGGCCCGGCGCCAAGAACAACTGCTGTTTGTCCGGTCATAAAATTACCTACCCGAAGGGAGTGTAAAGCAACAGCCATAGGCTCGATAAGGGCGGCTCTTTCATAAGACAGGCTATCAGGAATTTTATGAACAAATTCCGCAGGGAAAACCGAATATTCTGAAAACCCGCCGCCGCTGCCGCACAATCCATGGAATCCTAAAGAGGAACACAAATTATATTTTCCTTCCTTGCATGCAGCACATTCTCCGCAAGCTACAATAGGTTCCACAGCAACCCTGTCTCCTACCATAAGGGTGGAAACACCCTCACCGATTTCGACGACTTCACCTGAAAACTCATGACCTAGAACTACGGGAGCTGAATTTTTGCTTAGCGGGTGAGGGGTATTTACAGGTATAAATATAGGACCTGCCAGGTATTCGTGTAGATCCGATCCGCATATCCCGCACCATTTTACCTTGATTTTAACAGAGCCTTTTGTTACTTTCGGTTCAGGAATTTCTTCAACTCGTACATCATTTTTTGCATACCATAAAGCAGCTTTCATAAACATCACCTTTATATTAATTATTAGCGGCTCCCAGGCAACTTATAGGGATAAGGCCACACCAGTTGATCGTTTTGTTTTGGATTCGCCGGAGCCTAAGCTGGTGACGGATGCCATCAACTTTGTTTATATTTTAACAATTATAATGTATGCAATTCAAGTCAACTGATTTGAAAGTTTGGAAATCGGTTTTGTAAGGATACTATTAAGATACGGTATTTACAATGGATTCACCTTTTATCTTTACCCTTATCTGGATTAATAGCAAATTCAGTTGTTTCTTTGCTGTGGTTCTTCTGAACGTACAGCGAAGAAACAACTGAAATCATCCTACCCCCTACATTAGCATGATGGATTTTATTCGACAACACTCCAAACCTCCCTGTAGAGGCAGTTTTACCTCAGTATCCAGTTCTCTAAGGAGTAAAGCTCTTCCTATATCGGATAGATACCAGAGATCATTTTTAGCCCTGCTTTGGTCACTGGAATGGGTGAGGTTATAAGTGGTCAGGACGCCATTTCCAAGGTTTTCAACAACTACACTGCTGCCGATGACGACATAGGGAAAATTATTTAAATCCCGGGTGTTGGTTTCCTTGCTAACGGGGTGCACCACCTGAATTCTCGAAAACTCATCTTCAATGATCGCCGTGTATTGGCGCAGAAAGTTTTTCAACTGGCTTTGCTCCAGAGGGGAATCCAGGTAATAAAAGCTTGCGGTATCCTCCATTGTTTCTTCAATGTAGAGTAATTGCTGTATAAGTCTTTGGAATGCGGGCTTCGTCAATTTAATCATTTCGCTTTAAAACCTCCGCAAATAAAATACATTAAATGGAAAACGCCTCCAATAGCATGTAAGGCATCCCGTATTTTACGGAATGCCTTATTTTTTTCGATGCTAAGGAAATTATGGTTTTCAATTTCCTTAGCATGGGGTTTGCAAAGGGGAATCCCCTTGCCGTTTCAGGGGGGTGCTCAGGAGCGTTAGCTCCGTCGAAGGGGACCTAGGGTCCCATAGCGAAGAACAAAGTGCGGTAGCATTTTGTTCTCTCGTATATTCCCTCTTTAGCTTAAGCAGTCGGACTCCGGAAATAGAACTACCAGAAAAATGGAAAACCGAACCCAAACGGATGGAAAAACGGGAAGAATGGGAACCCGAAAAAGAAAGGAAATCTCCTTCTTATTCTGTATGAGTCCTCTTCCCCCGAACGGTAATAGTCCCCATCCTGATCATACATATACGGATACCTCTCATAGCCAGGATAGCCGCCGTAACCGCCCATTTGCGAATATCCACAGTGACCACTCATGTGAGGATACCCTCCATAACTGCCCATATAGGGATATCCCCAATGACTACTCATATAAGGGCCGTACATGGAAGGGTAGCCGGCATAAGGGTGTTCAGTTGCTGTTCCGGTATAGGTTTGGCTTTCATAACCATCCATAATTAATCCTCCTAAAATTAAGCTTATACTGTATAATATGCTTGATGTCAAAATAAGTTTCTATTTATACAATATTATGTTAATCTTAAGAGCAAAATTCAACCCGTTTCCGTTACTTTAATCCGGATTCAACAGCGCTATTAATTGAACTATACACTTTTCCTATCAAATCGTTGAACTTTTTTGAAGCTTTGATATATTTATCCACTTCAGGAATTTTAGCCAGTTCACTAAAGCTTTTATTCAATTCCGCTACTCTGGCTTCCATCTCTTTTACCCCTAACTTCGAATTATATAATTCCGTTTGTTTTTTATTAAATGCTTCCAACCCGGTCTTCAAATTCCGATCCCGGTCAATTACAGATTTAGCCTGCCTGAGCTCCGCAAACTCCGCTGTTGCCTTAATCGCTTCAGCCAGTTCCTTTGCTTTATCATTGACTGCCATTATAAACACCTCGCATTAAATTTATAAGTAGAATCTGTTATCCCTTCCACAATAAAAAGTAAGGAAATGGCAGATTTCTACCTGCTACCATAGTATTCCTCCAGGCACTGTGATGTGACTTGGCTTGACCGGGAAGCCGGAAAATTTTCAGGCAAAAAACAAAGGTGGCTTTGCCACTTTTGTTTGCGCATGTGCCTTTCCGAAGCATGAGGAAAAGCTGGCACGCGCATAAATTTAATGTTTTTTTATTGTCTAGGAAAGAGAACTTTCCTAGACAATAAAAAACCGTTCCTACGTGTATTGCATTCACATAGGAACGGCTAATTACCGGTTACGCTTTCAACAAGGAATTTATTTTGCAGCGAAGGATTTTAACCATTTCGCCAAAGCCTCAAATCCTTCTCCGGTTTTACAGGAAACCTCAAAGACCGGCACTTTTTCGTTCAATGCCCTGACACCTTTGTAGAAACTGTCCCTGTCAAAATCAATATAAGGAGCCAGATCCGTTTTATTCAGTATCACTACATCTGCAGCCTCAAACATGGAGGTGTACTTATACGGCTTGTCGTGCCCTTCCGGCACGCTGGCAATCACCATTTTCATATTTTCTCCCAGGTCAAAGGCGGATGGGCATACCAGATTACCCACATTTTCAATAAACAGCAGGGAGCCTTCCCTTACAGCAAAATCTTCCATTACGACCTGAATCATATTGGCATCCAGATGGCATCCGCCTCCGGTGTTGATTTGAACGACGGGAATCCCCAGCTGCTCAATCTTCTCCGCATCAATGCTTGATGCAATATCTCCTTCAATAACACCGGCTCCCATATCTTCCTTCAGCATGTCAATGATTTTAAGAATAGTGCTGGTTTTTCCAGCCCCCGGTGAAGCCATGACATTTATGGCTGTTATTTTTCTTTCGCGGAACAGGTTTCTGTTTTCTTCAGCCAATTTGCTGTTGGCTCCCATAATGTCTCTAAAAACTTTTATCTCCATGTTTTCGCTTCCTTTCATCCCTCGTTACACCTTGTAAGGTCACAGGTTTACCTTTTCTGTTTTGACTACAGGCAGGTTAAGACCAAAGTGTATTGCCATCATCCGTATGGCGAAAATGATCATGATACACATGTATATATTAAAGTTTGTATCCAGTTTACCATAGAAACCATAAAATACCAAGGCCCCCAGCATGGATGCCATGGCATAGATCTCGCTTTTAAAGACCAGCGGAACTTTATTCACGAACATATCCCGGATAATCCCGCCTCCGACCCCTGTCAGCACGGCCACAAACAGTACTCCGATAATAGGTAGCTGAAGCTGAATCCCCTTATAAGCTGCCAGTACTGTAAAAACACCCAGCCCAATGGCATCGCAGATCTGAATAATAAACAAGAGCTTCTTTACGTGCTTAAAAGCCAGGCAGGTTACCAGTGCTGTCAAGGTTATAAGGATTATATATTTAGGCTGTGTAAAAAATACGGGAGGATCGTTGCTGATAATAACATCACGAATAATTCCTCCGCCGCAGGCTGTTATAATGGATAATACAAAAACACCAAATAAATCCAGTTTGTTTTTTATTGCTACGAACGCTCCGGACGCTGCGAAAGCAGCTGTACCGACTAAATCCATTATGTCGACCAGTAACATCCTACTCCACCTCAATACTCTCGATATAAAACTCCTTACCCACTCCTGTAGGAACTCCCAGCCCTCCACATGCAGGGCATTCGAATCCCACCTTTGGCTTATGGTACTTCTGTCCGCAGGACTTGCAGAGGAACTCCGCCGGCACTCTCGTAAAATGCAGCTTTGCCCCCTCTGCCAAGGTCCCCTGGCTCATAATATCAAAGTACATTTGAACCGAGTCATCGATGATGGTAGATAAATCGCCGATCACAAGACGTACCTCTGTTACTTTTCCAGCGCCGGCCTTTTGTGCTTCTTCCAGGACGATGGTAATTAATCCTTTTGTTACAGCATACTCATGCATATACAGTATATTCCTTCTTTCCAGAAATGTGCTTCCTACCCTGCCGCTTCCGGTGGTTGTCCATCGGATTCGCTAAAATATAACTTCCATTATAATTTTTCTACACCCTTCATGGATGCCATGGCCATCGAACTTTATATGAATTTACTCCGCATCCAACTGACCCAACTACCAGTCATTTGGATGCTACGCAGGAAGTAATGTATAAAGTTCGCTGTCCGAGTCGGGTCCGCAAAAAAGTGGAAGTAATATTTCCGCCGCACCTTATCGAATCCATAGCTATTATACATAAAAAACACAGTCATGAAAAGCATGACTGTGTCTTATCCATGAAATACCATCTGCTTTTATATCACAGCAGAGCCCGTTTCGCACAACTATATATATACAATCGGATCAGCTAAGTTTCATCCGAATTTGAATAGACTCAGTTACGCTACTCCCTGGCCTTCCTTCGAAGCAGCAGGCTGTTCCGCCGGCTTCGGCGGCTGTACCTGCTTCACTTTTTCCTTGGTACAGCTTGCAGTTTTGTGTCCTGCTTCCTGTAGTATGCACTTTTTGGGACATACTTCAGTACATACTCCACAGATAACGCATTTGAACTGGTCGATTTCCCAGGACTTTTCCGCCCTGTTTACAACGATCGCATCCGCAGGACATTTTTTGCTGCAGATTCCGCAGAAAATGCATGCATCCACATCAATGCCGCTGATGTGTCCTCTGGAATCCTTAAAAGGCTCCCTTTTCTCAAAAGGGTACATCCGGGTAGCAGGCTTTGATCCCAGGTTCTTGAATATATTTCCAATCATATCAAACATGGTTACACCTCCATATCAATCGACAATTGCCAATACAATCCTATCTTTCCGTACAGCTAATGCAGGGGTCGATGGTTAATATCAACATCGGTACGTCCGCCAATTGGCTGCCGGGTAGCATCTTCAGCAGAGCAGGTACGTTAGCAAAGGTTGGTGTTCTAAGTCTGAGCCGGTCGAGGTTTTTTGAACCGTTGGCCCTCATGTAATACAGAACCTCTCCTCTTGGCTGCTCAACTCTTGAGATAACCTCGCCATTGGGATTTCCCTTCACGGGAACACTGATTTCTCCATCAGGTATCTTTGCAACAGCCTGTTTTATAAGGTCTACGGACTGATAAACTTCCCTCAGTCTAACTGCAGTCCTGGCATAGCAGTCTCCGTCCTGTTCGATAACAGGCTCAAAATCCAGTTCACCATAAGCAGCATATCCGGTGACCCTGTGGTCCATCACAATACCGCTGGCTCTTGCCATAGGTCCGAGAGTTCCCAGCAGGGTGGCTTGCTCCTTGGAAAGTACCCCTACACCTACCAACCGGTGTTTTACTGTATAATCGTTCATGAAGGTCTTCTCCAACTGCTTAAGATCCTCCTGGATTTCCTCCGCAACCAGAGTTACCTTCAACAACAGTTCTTTAGAGATATCTCTTCTGACTCCACCGATAATATTTCCGGATATAATAACCCTGCTTCCACAGGTTTCTTCCATTATATCCATGACTTTTTCCCTGTTTCTCCAGGTCTGCATGAACAAGCTTTCAAATCCGAAAGCATCTGCCAGAAGTCCCAACCACAGAAGGTGGCTGTGAATTCTGTGAAGTTCTGCCCAGATTACTCTCAAATACCGTGCCCGATCGGGAATTGTGACGTTCATCAGTTCTTCCATTCCCTGGCAGTATGCCATGGCATGCTGAAAGCTGCAAATTCCACAAACCCTTTCTACCACAAATACATTTTGTGTAAATTCCTTTGTTTCCGTCAGCTTTTCCAGTCCTCTGTGAACATATCCAATGGCTGGAATCGCTTCTACGATCTGCTCGTCTTCCATAACCAGCTTGATGTGAATCGGTTCAGGCAATACCGGATGTTGGGGTCCAAAGGGTATTATTGTCTTACTCATCCTATTTTCCCTCCCTCTTCTCAATGATGATCTGCTGTCTCAGCATGGGGTTCTCGGGAGCATCATCCGTAAGAAGCATATGCCCGCCATAATCAACCACCATACCCAGGAAGTCTACTCCAAACAGTTCTTTTATCTCGTTTTCAACGATGGCCGCAGAAAAGTAAATACCGGAAATGCTGGGTATTTGCTCTCCCTTTGGTACCTTTATTCTGTAATTTACCATGTCATAATTCTTATCAAAGTGGTAGGTAATGTCAACACCCTCTTCACCGATATCTACCGAGGTTGATGTTACAAACCTGTATCCCTGGTGAAACATGTCCTGGACCTTTCCAAGAAGTTGATCCACCGATATTTCAGATAGATTTTGAATCATAAAAAACCTCCAACGGTCAACTACCAACTTACCCTTGGTAACTAACAATCATATTCTTTGGATACTGAACTACATAATTTGGCTTTATATTTCCAATTATTATAAATGCTCTTATTTAAAACAAATTATACAACCCCACCCCTGCCCCTCCCCGCGGGAGGGAAACTTTTTTTCGCGGCTGGGGCCGCGAGCAGGCGGGCTATTGCCCCCTGCACCCTCTAACTTGCTTCACATAAAAGTACTGTATTTTAGTAACTGTCAATCGAATTTACTCCGCTTTCTTCAGTGCCTTCGCCTTGTCTTCCAGCAGGCCCGCTGCTTTGTAGATTCCGTCGATGATGGCCTCCGGTCTGGCACAGCAGCCTGGAACATATACATCTACCGGAATTGCGTTATCCACTCCACCCAGTACATTGTAGCATTCCTTGAATATTCCGCCGGTGCAGGCACAAGCGCCTACCGCCACAACGGCTTTTGGTTCAGGCATCTGCTCGTAAATATTCCTGAGTACCTTCAAGCTTCTATGGTTGACGGAACCTGTTACCACCAGGACATCTGCATGTTTGGGATTTCCAACATTTACGATTCCGAACCGTTCTACGTCGAAAACAGGCGTAAGACAGGCCAGAACTTCTATATCACATCCATTACAACTGGTACAGTCATAATGTACTACCCAAGGAGATTTAGCCCTTGACTTTTGCATAATTCCCATTCCAATACACCCTCTTTCAGTATTAGTTCATCCCTTATTTTTGTAACAGGTACAACCAGACGATATTTGTCATTGCTGCACCGATTCCGATAAGCCAGGTCGCCTTCAGCATCCACTTCCAGGTAACTCTGGCACTGATATTATCGATAACAATTTCCATAAAGTAGCATACCAGTGCAATTACGATTCCCACCCACAACGGTTTGGCGAAGAACAAACTGATGATTCCCATCAGCAGTACCACATCATACCAGTGAGTCAGTTCGATCAAAGCAAGCTGCGGTCCTGAAAATTCAGTCGTTAATCCTTTGATGAGCTCCTGATGTCCATGGTGCGAGGTTGAGAAGTCAAAAGGCGACTTTCTCAGCTTTATGGTCAGCACATACAGGAAAGCTACAAATACCAGGGGCAAATGAAACAAAAGCGGTGTAGACTGCTCAAAGATGTTCTTGATCATAAAGCTCTTGTTAATCAGGTAGATCCCTACAACCATTAACAACATCACCGGCTCATATGCCATCATCTGCATAATTTCTCTCTGGGCTCCGATCTTACTATAGGGAGAACGTACGCTCATGGCCCCAATGATGAGGGCTACTGACGAAAACGCCAGTATAAACATAAGCATCAACAGGTCCTTTCCCAATACCAGCATAATCAGGCTGGCAACTGCAAACACCAGGTGAGCGATTACATACACCATCTGCGTCTGGTTTACAGTAATTCTTTGCTTCCCCATTAGCTTGAAAAAGTCATAAAAAGGCTGCATCAAGGGTGGTCCATACCGGTTCTGCATTCTTGCAGAGATTTTTCTGTCCAAACCGCTCAGCAAGCCTCCGGCAACCGGTGCTAAAACGATCGCCAGGATAACAATCAGTAAATCTCTCATGCTCATTATACCACCACCCCAAACATAACAAGAATAATTGCAACTGCAGCCAGGTTCAACCAGAGAGTCATCTTGTTCTCTCCAAAGAAACCTGACAAGTAGTAGTTACGAACCACTACGGTTTCCACTTTATCTCCAGGACTGATAAATTCAAGTCCTCTTACGTCCGTATCATCTGCATTGGCTCCGCACAGATAAGGAGTCCGGATGCTTTCCGCCTTTGTTTTGGACATGTAGATTCCGATTCCTGCCATTAACAGCAGAAAGACAACAAAGAACGGTATGGATGCAAACCCCCCCATGACGGAGTCGGATGCACCATTCAAAACAATACCGGCAGCTTCTCCAGCTAATGTCATATTGCCATTAACACCAAAAGCTTCCAGTTGCGGATTTATTAAGTTGTTAAACAAAGGCACGATACCAATGCTGGCTGCAAAAACTCCTGCCAACATCAGGGCCAGCATGCTCTTCATAGACATTGACAGCTTTTCTACAGTATGTTTTGCCTTATAGGACATGGTCAAAACAATACCGATCCACTGGGACCAGAACACTACCGTAAAGGCACTACCCAAAATGATAAGCACCAATACGACCGGAGTCGTAACTGCCGCTTCGATGGCCAGCCACTTTGTAATAAGCACTCCGAAAGGAGGCAGCAGCATGGATATCATTCCGATAACCATAATGGTTGCCGTGAAAGGCATCCTCTTCATGAGACCTTGCATATCCTCGATATCACGGCTTCCAATACCCAGTTCAACGGTACCTACGCACAAGAACAGCAAGCCCTTTGAAACTGCATGGAAGATCATAAGCAGCATTGCAGCACCGATGGCCACATGACTGCCCAATCCGGCACAGCACACGATAAGTCCCAGGTTTGCAATGGTGGAGTACGCCAATACCTTTTTACCATTGCTCTGGCTGATGGCCACTGCGGAGCCTGCAAGGAAGGTAAAGCCGCCAACTACAGCAATCATTTTACCCAGTAAAGACCCTGCATAGAGGGGTGAAAATCTTACGACCAGGTACACACCCGCCTTAACCATGGTACTGGAGTGAAGCAGTGCAGAAACAGGCGTCGGTGCTACCATGGCTCCCAATAACCAACTCTGGAATGGGAACTGTGCGGATTTTGTAAACCCGGCAAAGCACAACAGAGCGATTCCCACCGGCAAAAGTCCTGCAAATTCCTTTGTTTGCAGGATTTCTTCAATGGAAAGAGTTCCTGTCACCTTGTAAGTGATGATAATTCCAGCGATAAAGCCAATACCGCCGAACAAATTAATGTATAAAGCTCTTAAGGCGTTCTTTACAGCCTGTTCATTGCCATCATGGGAGATGAGCAGGAACGAGCAGAGCGTTGTCACTTCCCAGAAGAAATACATCCACATTAAATCATTGGTAACAACAAGGGCATTCATGGCTGCAATAAAAATAAAGAGAACCATGAAAAACCTCGGTTGTCTGGATACTTTTAAATGAAGATGGTGTTCATGTTCCTTCATATATCCAAGCGCAAATATGGTTATGACCGGGCCAATAATCGATACCAGCAGGATCATAACCAATGAAAGATAGTCAATCGTAAAAGCAAATTCAGGTTCAGCAACTCCACCGAATACTTCAAATAAAAGCATCGGTATCAATTGCAATAAAGCAAGTACAATCACGAGAGGTTTTTTAAGCTTTACACCAATCGAAATTATATAACCCATTAAAATAAGATCCAATAATTTTATGACCCAGCCTATATACATTCCAATAGCACTGTGTTCGACACTAACCCTGATACTTCCGCCAGAACTGAAAAGTGACCATGCAAATCCCCCGGCAACTGCAAACAAAAGCAAAGCAGATAAGCCAACGATAAAACTGCGCGCCTTTCCGTTCTTAATGAAGTAACAAAACAGGGCACTTAAGGTCGGCAACAGTATTGCTGCAGAGAGTAAAACATCATTCTGCATAACCTTTCCCCTTTCAAGTAATGTTTTTAACCCACCAAGATGTAGAATATTATGTATCTTTCACGTTATGTTCAGATACGGTAAAAATGCACCAAACAGCACCAACTTTCATTTATTTTGTCGTAAAAGACAAAATTTCAGCCACTTCGAGCTTTTTTACCCTACTCAATTATATTCTCTCTCTCTCACCCCGTCAATGTATGTATTTGCTATAAAAATGTGCGATAAAACTGTTTAATGACATTTATCTTTGTTTATATTAAAGTTATTGCAATTTAAGTGATTTTTTAAAAATGCATTTCTTGGAATGCTTAAATATACTACATTACAAAGTTGCTCATTGTATACAATATTCTAAAACACCGTTAAAAATTTAACACTTTTCAGATACGGTTTATCGAAAATAGTAAAAAATGACTCAATAAGCATCACACCTTATTGAGCCATCCCATAACCACCCGGTCAATGCCGGAAAGATCCTTTACAATATATATGTCCTTAAAGGAATGCTGCATGATATTCGCAACATCCGCAGCCTGGTCATACCCCACTTCAAAGGCTAACAGCCCTCCTTTTTTCAGAAAGCCGGAACTTCCCGCTGTGATTGCCCTGTAAAATTCCAGTCCATCCCATCCTCCATCCAGCGCACCTATAGGTTCATACTCTCTTACTTCGATCTGAAGTTCATTGATATCTGCTTTCCGTATATAGGGAGGATTTGATACTATTGCATCAAATCGGTTTATACGCTCCGGTTTATTGTGCAGCTCTTCAAAAAGATTACTTCGGATGAATTCCACCCGGTCCGAAGTTCCCAAACGTTCGGAGTTTTCCCCAGCCACTGCAAGTGCACCAGATGATATATCCACAGCCGTCACCCTGCATTGTGGACAATAGTACGCCAGACTTACTGCAATACACCCGGACCCCGTTCCGATATCCATGATGTGAACGTTGTCAGAGGTATAGGATAATTCCTTTGCATGCTTCAGAACCGACTCCACCAGTGTCTCGGTATCGGCTCTCGGAATAAGAGTATGCGAGTTCACTCTAAACTCCAGGCCCATGAATTCCTGGTGCCCGGTTATGTATTGTACCGGCTGCCCCTGGATCCTCCTGCCGATCATTTTCATGTATTCTTCCTCAACTGCAGGCTCCAACATCGCCTCACCATGTGTATACATATAGGCTCTATCCTTCTCAATCACATGGCAAAGCAGAACCCCGGCATCCACTGCCGGGGCCTCTATATTCGCAGATTTTAAAATGTCCGTTCCTTTTCTCAGTGCTTCTCTGAGAGTCATACCCATAATCCTCCATCCGGGTTTAGGCCTTATCCTGTGCCTTACCACCGATCTGCTTCCCGATCCTCTACCAGAACATTTTTTAGTGCTTCAATGGCCACTTCAATCTGGTCATCTGCCGGTTCACTGGTGGTAAACTTTTGCAATGCGAGTCCGGGTAGGCTCACCAACTGCATAACTTTCAGATTGCTTCTACCGGCAAACTTAATCACCTCATAGGAGAGACCTGCCACCAGGGGAATCAATACCAGCCTTGAAGCAATATTCACAATTACATTGTCTCCCTTAATAAAGGAAAAAACAATAATACTTACAATCATCACTACAAATAAGAACGCCGTACCACACCTCGGATGCCGGGTTGTATATCTTCTTACATTTTCTACAGTAAGTTCTTCTTCATTTTCATAACAGTGTATGGTCTTATGCTCAGCACCATGGTATTGGAATACTCTTTGTATATCCTTCATCTTGGAAATGAGGATGATATACCCGAAAAACAAGGCAATTCTTACAACACCTTCAAATAAATTGTACAGGAATGAACCCATTGCAGTGGTCTTGTCAAAGCCTATGAAATTTGCCAGCAAATACGGCAAAATCATAAAAAGTCCAATTCCGAACACCAGAGCTACAACGACGGAAAAATAGATCAGAACCTCCTGCAGCTTGTCCCCGAACACTTTTTCAAAAAATTTATCCAATTTGCCCGGTTCCTCTGTGTCCTCTTCGATTTCTGCAAATTCTGCCGAATACATCAGCGCCTTGATCCCTATGACCATGGACTCTATGATTCCTACTGCTCCCCTTACTATGGGCAGCTTAAAAAAGGAATGCTTCTTAGCCAGGGTCTGCAAGGGTTTCTTATCAATAGTGATACTTCCATCCGGCTTTCTAACTGCGATAGCGATATTTTCCGGCCCCCGCATCATTACACCCTCGATGAGAGCTTCTCCTCCAATGGACGTAGCGTGCTTTGGCCTGCTTTGTATATCATGATTGCTCATTTTACTTCCCCCATACAAAAACATTATACTCTACATTATACATGAGCAAGCCCGGTAAGGCAACCTTATTGCCGGGCAAGAGACACGGTTTACTCTCTTCCCGTACATCGTACCAACCACAGACACGTTTCTTCCTTGATTTTACTATGCCCGTAATAAGTGTGGCCCAAACTCCGCCTCCCTGTTTATTGATTGATCTGCGGAGCCATACATGACTGCTATTTTTGCTTCAAATATTCTACAATGATTTTGTCCAATTGCTCACTTGCCTTTAATACGGTATCCACATTATAATCATCCGTGGATAGAAGCTTATGCAAAGTTTCCCTTAGTAAATCCATTTCACCCTTTAACTCCAAATTTATCATACTAAAGACCTCACATTTTATCATTTGTAAAAAAAGTATACTATTATTTTTTCGATATAATAGTGTGTAAATTTTATCGCAAATTACAAAATTTTTCAATATCTTTTAGCAAATAGTTACTTAAAAATAATATTTTTGTAAATTTCTGGATTTGAGTGAGTAAAATTAAAGGCTGAGGGTTTACCCTCAGCCTTTTTTTGTTGCGATTTATTATGCTTTATCCACAATACCGAATTTTTTCTTAAACTTCTCAACACGTCCACCAGTATCAATCAGTTTCTGCTTTCCGGTAAAGAAAGGATGACACTTTGAACATATTTCTACGTGCAGGTTCTTCTTAGTGGATCCTGTTGTAAAAGTCTCACCACAAGCACATTTTATTACCGCTTCACTGTAATTTGGATGAATTCCTTCCTTCATTCTGCTCACCTTCTTTCACATAAACCTTATATAATTCAAGGGACATTGTACCGAGGGCCCATACGATCAAGCGACCTATGTAAACGGCACATTGTATTGAGAACATTCCCTCTCAGCCATATAATCTTGCTTTTCGTATTCATTCGCAAAGACAAAAAATATTCTAACATAAAACTCTTATGCACGCAAGCATTATTTTTCAACAAAAGCAACATTTATGCCCTTCACGAATTCTTCGTTATTTTTCGTCTGAATCAACCTGCTGGTAAGCATTTCGGTCACTTCCGCAGTACCCATGTTACTCATGGCCTTTCTTATTGCCCAGATGCCCTCCAGCTCCTTCTGGCTAAGCAGAAGTTCTTCTCTTCGTGTTCCCGATCTTTGTATGTCAATAGCCGGGAAGATACGCTTTTCGGAAAGCCTTCTGTCAAGGTGCAGCTCCATGTTGCCCGTTCCCTTGAATTCTTCAAATATGACATCATCCATCCTGCTGCCTGTTTCAACCAAAGCAGTAGCGATAATGGTCAAACTGCCGCCATGTTCAATGTTTCTGGCCGCACCGAAGAACCTTTTAGGCTTATGAAGGGCTCCGGGATCAAGACCTCCCGACAGGGTCCTGCCGGTGGGCGGGATCGTCAGGTTGTACGCTCTTGCCAGACGGGTAATGCTATCCAGGAGGATTACAACATCCTTTTTCTGTTCAACCAGTCTTTGGGCTCTTTCCAGTACCATTTCCGCAACTTTTATATGGTGCTCGGGCACCTCATCGAAGGTAGAGTAAATAACCTCTCCCTTTATAGAGCGTTGCATATCGGTAACTTCTTCCGGTCTTTCGTCGATAAGAAGCACAATTAATTCTACTTCAGGATGGTTTGTAGAAATCGCATTGGCAATTTTCTTTAAAAGAATGGTTTTACCAGCCTTTGGCGGTGATACTACCATACCACGCTGCCCTCTTCCGATAGGCGCGATAAGATCGATAAGCCGTGTAGATAACTCTCTGGGACCTGTTTCCAGTGAAAGCCTCTTATCCGGATAAATGGGAGTCAAATACTCAAACGGCACCCTTCTTGATGCTACATCCGGTGCATCGCCGTTCACTGTCTGCACGTAAAGAAGAGCCTGGAACTTTTCGCCTTCCTTTGGTATTCTGCCTTTTCCCCGGATTTTATCTCCCGTCTTTAAACCAAACCTTCGAATCTGTGAAGGAGATACATAGATATCCTTCGGTCCTGACAGATAGTTTTCTCCTCTTAAAAATCCATAGCCATCGGGAAGTACTTCAAGTACGCCTTCAACGGGGTCGTCACTTTCGATTTTTTCGAAGTTATTCTGTCTTTCCTGATTATTGTAACCGCCTTCACCATCTCTTCTTTGGTCGTTGTTCCGGTCATAGCCTCTCTCGTAATTTCTTTCGTAATTCCGTTCGTAGTTGCGCTCATAATTACGCTCGTAGTTGCGAGTAAAGGTTCTTTCCTGCGGTTTTTCGGTTTCTGTTACCGGCTTTGTTTCAGAAGTCGGCTCAGCTGCGGCCTGTTCCTTTGCTTCTTCCTTTACCGCAACCTCCTGCTGCACTTCCTGTTGGGCCTCCTGCTTTTTCTCCGCGGGCACCTCTGCCTTTACAGCCGCTTCAGGCTCTTCCGTTTTTTCTTCCTTCTGTTCTTCCTTCTGCGCTTGAAGCTCCTCGTTTTGCGGAGTCGTAGTATTTCTCGCTTGAAGCTCTGCTTTACTGGGTCGGCCCCTTCTGCCTTTTTTTACTGCTGGCATTGGTTCTTCCCCATTGGCAGTTGCCGCTTCCGCAAAAGGCACTTCAGCTGCCTTTTGAGGTTCGGCCTCCTGCTGTTCCGGCGTAGTTTCATCCGCCTTCACTGCAACAGCTTCCTCCGGTTTTTTCTCTTCTATTTTCTCTTCTTCTGATTTTAGTGATTTTGTGGGCTTTCTGCCCCTCTTTTTCGGCATTTCCTGAATTGCATTATCCTGAACTGATGGGGTCTCTTCTTTTACTGAATCTTCCGGTTGATTTTCAACACTTGTATTTCCATCCACTGCTTCCGCAGGTTCCTCTTGCGCATTATTGCCTGCCTCGAGGATTACACGGACCAACTCTTCTTTTCTAAGACGCGCAATATTTTTTATGCCCATCATTTTTGCTATGTAACGCAAATCTTCCATTGTTTTATTTACGAGATTAATATCCTCCATAATCCACCACCTTATTGCATGAAAAAATTATTTATATTTACAGTACAGGGAATTCATTCAAGTAGATAAATACACTAAATCAAAAAGTTCGGATAAAAAAGTCAACAAGACTTGTAAGTACTACTGAATACTACTAACAAGGATTATATCATTCCAAAAATACCTTGTCAATGAATCAAATTTTATACCCGCTGTGCACTTATGTGCTTCAAAAAGCTGTCTTACTTACCCTATTATAATTGCCAACAGACCTCCATAACATACCTGTTTTTGGGAAAAATATTTGTTTTTCGGCAGAAAATACCGTTCCCACACATTTATCGGCAAGTAGCAATTATAGAATAACTGGCATCCATCCCCCAGTTCATCCATTTATTGCACACATTATTGCCCTGATTTATGGGAATATTCAATATTGTAGCAGAATTCCCACTCTGCTTCCTTTTTTATTTCCGGCCTGCGGAGCAGATAATAAATCATAGCACGGAGTGATATTGATGAATAGTCTTAAGCATGAATTGCGGCAGCTGTTTGACAGCGGTAGATCCCTTAATATTTTTGATGATACGGAGCACCTTGAAGAAGGCCTTCTGGAGAGAATCATCAACCTTTCCATTCTGAACCCCGGTGTATTTCCTTCCCAGCCCTGGGATGCTTTGGCTGTAAAATCCTCATTGTCAAAGCAAAAACTGTCGGGACTATGTAATGGAGATGAAAAATTACCTGTTTGCGCAGTTTGCCTTATTATTCTTGGCAGAAAAGATCTGCAGCCATTGGAAGGTTTGACAACTGTCAGTACAAAACAGCTGATGGAAATGTCCATTATGTATGCATCAAAGTATTACTCTGTTGATTTTCATGTAGTAAAATCCTTTGATGCTGAAGGGATCAAAAAATATTTCAACATCGGCAGTGATATGGATATAGAAATGATTACGTGCTTAGGCTACTTCAACAAAATTTGCCCTGCTTTCCCCAAAGAGGGTCTTAAAAGCTACTCACAGGCCATACGGGAAGTGTAAACAAATAAAAGGCTCCCCTTAAAGCAGATATTGCAGACCGATCCGTATCTACTTTCAAGGGAGTCTTTAAATTTTCAAAAGGATTTTTAATTATTTGTTCAGAAAGAACTTTTCCAGATCATTGAGCATTAAATTCGCAGCTTTTACCCCACCGGAAGTGTTCCATATATCATCATTCACTTTAAACACCTTATTGTTTTTTGCTACATTCAGATTTTTCCATAGAGGGTTTTCCAGCCACTCCTTTTCAAGCTTTGCTGCTTCTCCGTTACCCGTTTCCCATGTGAAGTAGAAAAGGATATCTCCGTCCATGTCGGGAATTCTTTCCGTTGTAACATCATCGGCAAAAGTATCCTTATTCTGGACCTGCGGCCGAGCAAAACCAATCTGGCTTAAAAGGAGTCCTGAAAATGTATCCTTGTAGTAAATTCGAGTCTTACCCGGCATAAACCGTACAATGGATACCTTTGTTGCCAGCTTGTCCCCTGCTTTTTTCCGGAAATCTTCCACTCTTTTATCAAAGTCCGCAAGAACCTTTTCCCCCTCAGCCTTCTTGTTTAAAGCCTCTGCATAGAGGGCGAAGTTACTTTTCCATTCTGCACGCAATGTTTCAGAAAATACCGTAGGGGCAATGGCCGATAATTGAGAATATATTTTTTCCTGACGCATTTTATTTCCCAGGATAATATCCGGCTTCAGCGCAGCAATGGCTTCAATATTGGGTTGGTGTTCGGTTCCCAGTTCCTTTACCTCTGTCATCTCCGGCTTTATATGATCATACCACACATTTCCCGTCCAGGATTTTACCGCACCTACAGGCTTCAGCCCCAGGGCAAGCACCGCTTCCGTCCCTTCATTGGTCAATACAACTATCCTTTTTGGTGTTCCGGTTATTTTGGTTTCTCCCATGGCATGCTTGACTATGTATGACAGTTCCGCATTGCTTCCCGATTTATTTTCCGTACCGTCAGGGGTACCTGTTTTTTGACCGCACCCTGCTGCCAGCACTGCGATCGCTGTTACACTCGAAAGTAATAATCCTATGGTCTTTGTTCTTAGCTTCGAAAAATTCATTTTACCTACTCCTTGTATTGATAATGATTATCATTTGCTATTATACGATTCTTCCACCCCCTTGTCAACACTTTTGATAATGATTATCAAAATCATTGACAAAGGGTAATTGATTGTCTACAATAGTATAGGATTAATTTCGTGAATTTTTAAATGAGGTATGGATGATGTTATTGGAAAGAAAAGCCGCAAAGATTTTGGGGCTGTTAGCCGGATGTACTCTTCTGCTGGCATGTATATACTTAAGTATTTCCCTCGGTGTAGTAAAAACGGGTTGGCAGGATATCCTCCGGGCTTACTCCTCTTTTACAGGCTCCAATGAAAATATTGTAATACGGGATATCCGGATTCCCCGGGCTCTGATTGGTGCTGCGACAGGTGCAAGTTTGGGAATTGCAGGTACTTTACTTCAAGTCCTCACCCGAAATCCTCTCGCGGATACGGGCATATTGGGAATCAATTCCGGAGCTGCTTTTTTTGTGGTTGTTTCGGTATCCTTTTTTTCCGTCGGTTCCCTTTCCGGTTTTATGTGGATTGCCTTTGCAGGTGCAGCCATAGGCGGATGCCTGGTCTATCTCATCGGTTCCATGGGAAGCGGCGGGATGACACCCTTGAAAATCACTTTGGCAGGTGCTGCAGTTTCAGCCATGGCCTCTTCTTTTACCCATGGCCTGCTGGTTATAAATGAAAAAACCTTAAACGAGGTTCTTTTCTGGCTTACAGGTTCCGTGCAAGGGAGGAAGCTGGAGATGCTTCTATCCGTCCTGCCTTATATGATTATAGCCTGGATAGGTGCGTTTATTATTGCCCGTCCGCTAAACATCCTGCTAATGGGGGATGACGTGGCCAAAAGCCTCGGGCAGCGAACGGTCCAAACAAAGATTGCCGCAGGTGTATTGGTGATCCTGCTTTCCGGCAGTTCTGTCGCCATTGCCGGCCCTATTGCCTTTGTTGGGCTGGTAGCTCCTCATACAGCAAGACACCTCACAGGGACAGATCTTCGATGGAGTGTTCCCTATAGCGGTTGTGTCGGTGCCATACTTCTTCTGGTTGCTGATATTCTGGCCCGTTTTGTGGCGATGCCGGGAGAAATTCCTGTAGGCGTTATGACCGCCATCATCGGATCCCCGTTTTTTATACTTATTGCACGAAGGAAAGGAGTAAAGGCATGAACAATTACACGACCTTTCGAAATCATAGATTGGGAATTTCCTTCCTATTGGATAAAAAGGCGATTTTGATAACAGGGCTGTTATTTGTGATCACTGCTTGTGTCCTTATTCTCAGCGTAGGTATAGGAACCCTCTTTATTACGCCTTTGGATGTGATTAAGACACTTGCAGGTTCAGGCTCCGATCAGCATTCGCTCATTATCAATAACTTCCGGCTCCCTCGTGTTATAACGGCACTTTTTGTAGGCGCTTTCCTGGCCGCTTCAGGTACGATTCTGCAGAGTCTCATCCGGAATCCTCTGGCATCACCCGATGTGATCGGCATCACGGGCGGTGCTTCGCTGGCGGCTGTAGTTTTTATTACCCTGTTTCAATCGGCCAGCATACAGTGGCTTCCATTTGCTTCCTTTACCGGCTCTATGGCAGCCTGTCTGCTGCTCTACATCCTGGCCTGGAAAGGTGGCGTAACTCCTCTCCGTCTGGTTTTGACCGGGATCGGGGTTGGGGCAGGGTTAACGGCTTTTACAACGTTTTTGATTCTCAAATCACCGCTTCACCTTACCAGCAAAGCCATGATATGGATGACAGGATCTGTTTACGGGTCTGACTGGCGGAATGTCAGGACCCTGCTGGTCTGGGCACTGGTTCTTTTCCCTGTTGCCCTTGTTTTCGGAAGGTCCGCCAACATTCAACAGTTGGGGGACGATGTAGCCACAGGTGTGGGGAATCATGTTCAGAAACACCGGCTGATACTGCTCCTTTTAAGCGCTGCCCTGGCAGGGTGCGCCGTTGCTATCGGAGGTGCCATCGGATTTGTTGCATTAATCGCCCCTCACATTGCCCGGAAGCTGGTCAGCAACTCCTTCGGACAGTTGCTGCCGGTATCTGCCCTGTGCGGCAGTCTTATGGTCATGCTGGCAGACCTGATAGGTAGAACGGCATTCTCCCCCTTGGATATACCGGTTGGAATTTTTACGTCCGCCATTGGAGCTCCGTTTTTTATTTATCTGCTCTATAAAAATAGAAATGCGTAAGTTCATTTTTAATAAAGATTTTTACGAATTATAGTATCGTTCATGTAAGCAGGGAGGTTATTTCGTTATGCACGCTTTATCTACAAAAGAGCTGACTCTTTCCTACGGGAATACCATCATTATAGATCAACTGAATCTTACCATACCGAAAGAAAAAATAACGGTATTCATCGGCAGCAACGGCTGTGGTAAGTCTACCTTGCTGCGTTCCATGGCAAGGCTCTTAAAGCCAAGGGAGGGCTCCGTGCTGCTGGATGACTCCGAAATCAGCAGTCTTTCTACCCGGGAAATCGCCAAGCATCTTGCGATTCTTCCCCAAGGTCCCACGGCCCCTGAAGGTTTAACGGTACTCCAACTGGTCAAACAGGGGCGATATCCTCACCAGAGCTTCCTCCGGCAGTGGTCCGTGGAAGACGAGAAATTAGTGACAAAGGCCTTAAAGGCTACGGGTATGTCGGAGCTGGCTGAACGGCCTCTGGAGTCCCTTTCCGGCGGTCAGCGGCAGAGGGCCTGGATCGCCATGACCCTCGCGCAAGATACTGACTTGATTCTTTTGGATGAGCCTACGACATACCTCGATATGGCACATCAGATCGAAGTCCTTGACCTCCTTTTTGAACTGAACGAGAAGGAAAAACGTACCATTGTTATGGTTTTACACGATATCAACCTCTCCTGCCGCTATGCGCATAATATCGTTGCCGTTAAGGATAAAACGGTGTATGCACAAGGCAACCCGGAGGATATCGTCACAGAAGAGTTAATCCGCCATGTGTTTGCTATGGAGTGCAAGATTGCTCGTGATATGGTTTTTGGAACCCCTCTTTGCCTGCCTCTCGGCAAGGGTAGGCATATACTTTCCAGCAAGGAAAAAACCGTTTCCTAAATGAAAGAACGGGATTGAAATATCATTTTCAATCCCGTTCTTTCATTATTTTTTTACTGTATCCATGGCCTTCTTTGCAAATTCATTATTTACCAGCTTTTCATAGTCAGCCGCTTTCTTTAATTCTCCGGCTTCCTGCATAACCTTTTGCAGCAGTTCCAGAGACTCTTTTTTCATGATGGGGTCCTTGTTCCATGCATCATACTCCTTATACCGCTGGGCAACCTTTACCAGAATCGCCTCATCCGTATCCGGGAAGGAGGGCTTGATGACCTTTGCGATTTCTTCGGGGGTATGACTATCCACCCATAATTGGCCTTTATAGATGGCATTGGTAAATTTCTGAACCCGGTCCTTGTTCTTTTCTATGTAGCTTTTCTTTGCAAAGTATGCAGTATAGGGAATCTCGCCGCTGTCTTTACCCAGGGATGCCAGGATGTATCCTTTCCCTTCCTTCTCCAGCATGGAGGCCGTGGGCTCAAACAAGGTTACATAGTCACCCTGTCCTCCGGTAAATGCACCTGCCATCAGGTTGAATTGTATATTAGTATCTACGTTTACATCTTTTCCAGGATTCAAACCGTTCTTCCTCAATATGTATTCCAGTGTCATCTCCGGAACTCCGCCTTTTCTTCCGCCGATAATGTTCTTTCCTTTGAGGTTGCTCCATTTAAAATCCGGTTCCTGCTTCCTCCCCATAAGGAATTGCCCGTCGCGTTTGGTCAACTGTGCGAACACTACGGCATGATCTTCCTTGCCCTCGTTGTATACGTAGATGGTTGCTTCGGGTCCGGCAAATCCGATATCTGACTGTCCGGATAATACGGCTGTCATTACCTTATCGGCACCGCCGCCATTAGTAAGCTCCACCTCTAGCCCTACTTCCTTGAAGAAGCCCTGGTTGATGGCTACATACTGTGGAGCGTAGAATACCGAGTGCGTCACCTCATTAAGCTGGATCTTCACCAGGTCCTTCTTGCCACAGCCGGGTGCAACCACCAGTGTCAGCCCAAGAACCAGGACAAATGCCCAAATAAACTTTTTCATAAAATACACCTCCTATGGCAGTATATTCATACGGCTTTTTAGAGGTGTAGAGTTTTATTGTTTATTTCATTAGCCTATCCTCAAATTTATCTACAGTTTGGGGTGTTGATAGTTTCCCGTTATCCCGGTGCCACTCTCCTCTTCCTCCGCCTCACTACCTTCCCCACCCAATAGCAGGCAGAATAAAATACCACCAATATCAGTCCTGCCGCCAGGCCCAACCCTTGTCCCGGGACAAGGGGCATGCTGGCAATAATGACAATCAGAGAAACAATTGCAACCCAGGATGTATAAGGAAATCCCGGAAGCTGGCAGTTCCCTCTCGGCGGACACCCTTTCGTCCGTCTGAATTTGTAATGCGTTGATACGATAATCAGATAGGTAAATAGAAGTGAAAAACCACCGGAACTAACAAGAAATATATACACCTGCTTGGGAAGCAGGAAACCCAATCCTAATGCAGCCAGCATTGCGGCTCCGGAAAAGAGAATTCCCCGGTAGGGGACATCTCCCTGGTCCTGGAGAAAGGCCGGAGCATGCCCTTCATCTCCCAGGGACCGGATCATGCGGCCAAGCCCAAAGGTAGCCGCCAGCATGGTGGAAAGAATCGCTGTTACCAGAACAACGTTGATAATTCCCGCTACCCAGGTAAGCCCACTTCTCACCAAGCCTGCCACAAAAGGACTGACCTCCTCTGTAACCCCGGCTGTAGGCAGTAAGGGCAGGAGGACTGTAATAGCCAGAACATACAGACTCACCAAGGAAACAACTGTATAGGTAATAGCCTTTGGAACCGTTTTATGAGGGTTGGCGGTTTCCGATGCCGCCAGACCGATAATTTCAAAACCTGCATAGGTAAAAATTACAATCAGCATACTTCCTGCGATGCCGGATATTCCTCCCGAAAAAAAAGATTCACCTCGGAGAGCGCCTAAACCGACAGCAGTCTTTCCGGGGAATACACCAAAGATCAAAAGAAGTGCTACAACGATAAACCCAACGATCGTAAGAAGTTTAACGGAAGCAAGTGCACTTTCCAGCTTGCTTAAATTTTCCGCCCCCAGCAGATTGGCCAGGGTGATCAAAATGATGATGGCGGAACCGAGTACCGGTATGGATAACCCGGGAAACCAAATGCGTAAAAGCAGCGATACCGCAGTTGCTTCGCTGGACATGGCCAGCACCAGCCCAGTCCAGTAGACCCAACCGGTTACGAATCCAACACCCGGACCAAAGGCACGCTGGGCAAAAGTGCGAAAAGACCCCGGAGCTGCATCTGCCACCGTCAGTTCCGATAGTGAAAAAAGAATGAGGTATACCAAGGCTCCGCCCAAAATATAGGCGATGATAATGCCTGGCCCTGCCGCATGGATGCCGATGGCGGAACCGAGAAAAAACGAGCCGCCGATGACGGTTCCCAATGCCATCATGGTTAACCCCCATGCACTAATTCCTGAACCTTCTTTGTTCATTTGCCGTCCTCCCTGTATTTTTCTAAAATCAATATTGATTATTAGTATTTACCTTTGGCCCGGCAATAAACAAAAAACAGTCATAAATTATTTAAGCAGAAGGACATACTGATGCAAGTAGCCCTTCCGCTTAAATTTCCTTAGCATAATCTCGATTTTTTCCGTTCACTCTTTCATTATTCAATAAAATCATCATAAATCACTTCATAAGGGGTATAATGCAGGTCAGTACCACCGCAGTTCAGCCGCAGGTATTCATCCATCTCAATCATGTCCTTATCCGTCAGCCCGACAAATCGTATACTATACCGGTACCCCATGCCCTGCTGCTTTCTCACGACTTCTCCTTTTGCCTTTTTCGTAAACGGCAAGAGGTTACCATAAACATAAATCTCCATTAAAATGATATCTTTTTCCTTTAGCACACTATTCGAGGTAATATTCACTCCGGAAGCAGAAATATCATTTACCTTAAACTCTGCTTTCTGGTCATTGCTGCGATAAATCCATCCGCTGCCCGTAACAATATATCTCTGGCAATGTCGCATGTTTCCCATTACATCCCCCCTTTCTGCGGTCCAGGCCACAATGCTGTTGAATAAAAAAGACCTTTAATATGGCCCTGTGAAACACACGGTTATATTAAAAGTCTTGCTTCCCTCTCGGGCTGTAAAGCCAGGCAATCCATTTGCCGGTTGTTGGCTTTGCAACTTGAAGCTACTCCCTTTTATGGTACCAATATACCATTACAATAGAGTATCTGTCAATGGAATGTAGCGGCAATCACAACACATTAACACTTTATTCATATTTTCTTCATAGAAGCCTTATAAAATAGAAAAGCGCTCCTCTCAGAACGCTTTTGCACTGCTTTCTATTTTTTCACAACCGGTATCCAGACTTCGCTGTAGCACCGATCCTCACCCGACTCGTAATATAGTTCCAGTTCCGGTCCGGGCGCATGCTCATATCCGGAATTGGGAAACCATTCAGGAAAAATCCGTTTCCATATGGCCTGGATTTTTTCCGTAGTTTCCGAAGATTTGTGTTCTTCCGTTCTGAATATTGCCCATGTAAAAGGGGGAACTTCGACCGACACCAGGCCTTCAGGAACTGCAGTGCTTCCTTCAAAATCAATAACGCCGATCATGTAGGGAAAAGTGTTCCCCCCCGTATCGCGGTAGCACATGATGGCATTGGAATTGCATAGCCCTTTTACTGGTGATACGGTGGCGATCTTGCTCAAGCGATCAAGGGTACCGTTTTCAAAGGACTCCTCCCAAAACTTCGGTATTCTTATAAAATTACTTCCATTGGTGGTTTCAATGATTTCTTCAACACCAAATACTTTAAATGAGCCTTTTTCTTCGATCCTGTAATTCATCTCAACATCTCCTTTTATCGATATGTGAAAAGAAATGCGAGGATACGCTTTTAGCTGCACACCCCGATCGCGCGCAGATGTGGGTGTAACCCCGTGCAAATTTTGAAATGCGCGGGTAAACGAGTTCGGTGAGTCATAGCCATATTTCAATGCAAGGTCTATGATTTTGATCGTGCTGTTTTGCAATTCAAAAGCAGCCATGGTTAACCGCCTTCGCCGTATGTATTCAGACATGGAAACATCCGTAATAAACGAGAACATGCGCTGAAAGTGATAGGACGAGCAGCAGGCGATTTTCGCAGCTTCTTCAAAATCAATATCTCCTGCCAGGTTATCTTCAATATAGCTTATGGCACCGTTCATTCTTTGAAGCCAATCCATATCCACGACCTCCTTTCGATTACCAGTATAACAGAGTAAAAAAAGTTCATCTCCACATTTTATGCACAAAAATGTGTGGTACTTACGAAGAAAAATCCATGTCGATGTAAGGTATGTCGTCTACGATTTTCTTTCTCCGCTGATGCATAAAGCTGGCACACCATGGGTCCAGATTGTTCAGGTCCCTGCTGCGGTGAATGGCAATATACAGATCCATCTCACGCAGCTTCAAGAAGGTAGGAATCTCCTTGATCCAGTGCTCTTGCAGGTAATTCTCCTTCCTGTAGCCCATCATAAAATGCTTGAGAAATTCCCGGGCTTTCTCTACATCCTCCTTTGCGGTACAGTGATGCGGCACCACATAAAACAAAGCCATTGCAATGTCATGAGCAAACCAGAAATACTGGCTGTCATCAAAATCAAAGAATGTAATCTCTCCATGGTCATCCACAAAGAAATTTCCTCCGTGCATATCCTGGTGAATCAGCCCATATTCATCCTTTCCTTTTGGCAGGGTCTCCAGATATGCAACGCTCCGATTCCATTTCTCGATGATCTCCGCTTCCGAAGAAGGTAAAAATCGCTCTGCAAAACCAATCAGGTCCTCCTGCCCCTCCGGTCTTTTATATAACGGATTCGATGGCTGGTAATTCTTAGTTACCCGGTGTATTCGCCCCATAATTTGACCGTAGTCTTCAAAGAAAGGCGGAATCCAATGATGTTTTTTTGGGGGTGCTCCTTTTGCCTTTTCAAAGGAAACAGCCACAAAGAGCGGATTTTCATTCTCTGCCGCCTCCATGAGGTTTCCTTCGGGAGAAGGCACAACACGGGCCACAGGAACACCGTGGTCTGCAAGGTAGTTAATAAAATCCACCTCCGCATACACTTGCTCTTTTTTTCTCCGCAACCCGGTATGGGAGATACGGAGAATGTATTGTCTCCCGCCTCTTTCAAATTCATAAACAAAGCTCTCAAATCCTCCCAAAGGCCGGATCTGAGCCGGGTCAATCCTGTATTTTGCAATCAGTTCATGAAAAACCTTCTCATTATATTGGTCCCTTATTGCTTGTTCCATTACAAAACACCTCTTCCTCTTGATTTAATAGTACATCTGTTTTATCTTCCTGTCCAGCTTTCACCCTTCCGATGACTCTTCGAGAACTTACCCAGCTTCTTGTTTTGCTGTTTCTGTGCCATCTGAAGCTGCCGACTTTCCTTTGATTCCACATACTTTGCTTCCCTTTTCAGCTTTAGGTAATTTTCGTACCGCATAGGGTCCAAGGTTCCGTCTGCCAGCGCTCTCTTTACAGCACAGCCAGGTTCCCTGTGATGCTTGCAATCATTAAATCTGCAATTCGCTGCGATCTCTGAAATATCGGAAAATGCATCTCCAAGTCCTTCCTCCGCATTAACAATCCCCAATTCCCGCATCCCCGGGGTGTCCAGCAGCACACCGCCCTGTGGCAAAAGAACCATCTGCCGGTGAGTAGTGGTATGCCGCCCCCGGTCATCGTCCTCACGGGCTGCAGAAGTTTTCAGTACTTCCTTTCCTGCCAGGGCGTTGATCAAGGTAGACTTCCCTACGCCGGAGGAACCCAGCATGACCATAGTTACTCCCGTGCTAAGGTAGGCTCGGAGTTCTTCCAGCCCGGTTCCGTTTACAGCACTTACTACGTGAACCTTAACCCCCGGAGCAACAGCTTCCACCTCCAGTACCTTCCTCTCTACATCCTCGCACAAGTCCGCCTTGCTGAGAATGATTGCGGGAATGGCTCCACTTTCCCAGGATAAGGTCAGATAGCGTTCAATGCGCCGCAAATTATAATTTTTATTTAAGGAAGTGCAGATAAACACAATATCAAAATTAGCTGCCACTACCTGCATTCCCTCGGCACTCCACGAATCCCTTCGTATGAACTGGGTTTTTCGCGGCAGAATATCATGAATAATTGCCCGATCTTCACTACCGGCAGCCTCCAGCACCACCCAATCCCCCACAGCAGGGTATCCGCCCTTTTCTTCCAGATGGTAGTGGTACTTTCCTGAAACTTCGGCAAAACGTTCACCGGATTCGCAAACAACGCGGTAGAGTCCGCGATGTTCGGTAATGATCCGAGCAGGCACGAGGCCTGGCTGTGAATTTTGGCTGAAAGCATTTTTCATTTCATTATTGAAACCATATTGTTCTAAAATCATAATTCCCTCCTAAATAACGCAGCAGTATTGGATTATCTTAAAAAAAGACATAAAAATCCCGCAGAAGCATAACCTTTTTCTGCGGGATGATACTGATGAAGTAATATTTTCACTCTCCTAAAAAAGGCACGAGAAGCCTCCTCGTGCCGGTTATTGAATACAAATCGTATGGCGGAAAGGTTATTCGCAGAGCTGTAAAAGGCAACGAAAATAAAAGCTCCTATCCTGGGCTTTCCATTTTATAAAGGGCCTTTTACACAATATTCAGTTACGTAGAAATCACCTCAAAAACTTTTCTCATCGAATCAATCCACTCCTTTCGCCTTGGGTCTTATGCCAATTCTACTTTTATTCTATTCCTTCTTCTGCTGCGGGGTCAAGAGAATAAACAGTTATAATGATTCTGTATTGTTGCAGTAATAAAATACCCAGCAGGCGATACTGTGCACCCGGCCGGAAACTCGAAGGTTCTTTCTCTGCAGCAGAAGCATACAAAAATCCGTATAGTATGCCCTTCCGGGTTCATCCTACTGCTGCCCGGCATCCATTAGCCGGAACTGCGATTCTTCGTTTATATAGTCAAGGAGGAAAATTTCCTCCTCAACAATTCTGCCAACCACATTTACCCTGTCGTCCTGGGGTAAATCCCTCTTGCATATCTGAAGTTCGCCGCAGTAGTCTAAATAAGCCTTATTATCAATGGTTACATAACCGATTTTCCTCTCAATGGTATCATGAGGCTGCATTAATTCAGCGTCCTTCAGCCCTATGGAACCCGTAGACCGGACCACATCCTCTGCCCAATCCGGCCTGCTGCTGTGAGTCCCTTGAAACAAAATACTTCTCTCCATCTCATTCGGCTCATAAACATTCATTCTGAGTTCCATCAGCTTTTCATCCAACCGGCCTACCGATTGAATTTCCTCCTCGGAAGGGATGCTGTCCCCAAACACTACATTGTCAATGCCCAAGGCATACAAGTGCTTTGCTGCCACCTGCGGCTCCATTTCCCGGTGCATCTCCAATGTAGGCCGCCCCTCGAAAATCGGTTCCTGCCGATTGCCCTGGGAGGGTATAAATGCTGCTATATGGTGAATTCCATGTTGCCGGAGCAAATGGTTCCTGTGCTCAAAAATCGCCCGCGAAATCCCTGTATTCCTTCTAGAATAGTAGCTATGGCATGCCTGAATGTTATTATAGTCCGGCTTTCCTTTTTGCTCAAAGTCACTAAGAAATTTTTCAGTGACCGTACTGGCATTGATCTCGATTTTCAGGCCATAAGGATTTTTTGTAAACTCCGCGATTTCCTCCGCAGTAAATCCGGAATTCACTCTTACTCCATATAATCCAAGTTCCTTTAAAGGCTTAAGGTTTCTTATATCCCATTCCAAATGCGTAAAGGTCCCGGGCGAAATATCCGCAATGATACTCATTCCGTACATTTCGGCAAAATCCAGTATGGTTTTGAATCCCTCAAGAACCTTTGCATCATCAGCCTCCGCAATATGCAGGGAAGCAAATATGTTTGAAAACCCCTTCTCCCGGGCATGCTGAACATACCTCAAATTTTCCTCCATCGTATAATTGGCCCCTATATATACGGATATACCTTTTGCCATAATAATTTCTCCCTCCGGTCCCAGATAATAAAAGCGATCAGTAATACAGCATATGCGGTTCAAAACTATAACCGCCCGAACACACAACATTCAATTTCATGTCGTGTATAAGCACAAATAAAGCTTGTACTACCGTATATTTTGTTGATCAATAAAAAACTATACTCCTTTACATCCAGCCTATGCTTTTCTACTATGGACGAAAGCAGAAAAACTTAGTAGTATATTCCAAAATATAAGAAAAATTCATATGGAATGAAAGTTCTGTTGCAGAGGAACACTGAATATAGTAAAATACCCTTGCTTGACTCAAAAAGGTATATAAAGGAATTATCATATGAGCTATAATTTGCTGACTGCATTGGATATATTGCTTTTAATAAATTCTGTTGTTATTATCATTTTAATTGTTTTAGAGCGAAGGAAGCCGGAGAGAACTATAGCGTGGATCTTAGTCTTGGCTCTGTTTCCTTATTTGGGTATTCTCTTTTACGTCCTTTTGGGGAGAATGTGGCATATAAGGAAGCCGCCAAAAGGCTTTTCCTCGTATAACAGGGAAATCATGCAGCGCCTTATCCGTAAACTGGATGACCATGAAATTATTCCACTGATCCGTTTGCTGATGCGGAACAGCAATTCGCCCCTCTTTATAAATAATCAAATCAAAATCTTCAAGGATGGTACGGAAAAATTCCCCGCTTTACTGGAGGAAATCCAAAAGGCGGAACACCATATCCACCTTGAATATTACATTGTGCACAATGATCTCATTGGAAAGCAGCTCCAAAGGATGCTGATACAAAAAGCCCGTGAAGGAGTAAAAGTTCGATTCATCATCGACCGGATCGGGTCTTTCAAAACCTCTAGAACCTTCTACTCCGAGATGCAGGCAGCCGGTATCGATGTAGTATCCTACCCCTATGTCCTTGCCCGGTTTCTCAACAAGCTGAACATACAGCTCAATTATCGAAATCACCGGAAAATTGTAGTTATAGACGGGAAAGTAGGCTTTATCGGGGGTGCGAACATCGGCGATGAATATTGGGGAAACGGCAAAATGGGGTATTGGAGGGATACGCATCTCATGATAAAGGGAGATTTCGTATATGGGCTCCAGGCTGTCTTCTTTGATGACTTTCTTACCATCAAAAGGACACACGCCCGTAATGTCTTTTTTAACGATGCTTTGAAGAAATACTATCCTTCCGATGATATTCCTAAAGGGAGCATGATGCAGTTTGTCACCAGCGGGCCAGATACCGAACAGCCTGCCATCATGCAGTCCATTTTGAAAATGATTTCCGTTGCGGAAAATAATGTTAATATAACTACACCGTACTTTGTCCCTAATGACAGCATTATGGATGCTCTGCGTTCCGCTGCCATCTCTGGTGTTGATGTACGCATCATTTTTCCGGGAAAGTATGACCACTACATCGTTTATAAAGCCTCCATGACCTACCTGAGCGAACTTATTGCCTATGGTGTCAAAGTATACTTCTATGACAACAAGGCTTTTCTACATGCCAAAGTTATAACCGTCGATGGAAAGATTGCATCCGTCGGCAGTTCCAATATGGATGTGCGCAGCTTCTTTCTTAATTATGAACTAAACGCTGTAATCTATGATGAAAAAGTAGTGTCGGAACTGGACAGGATGTTTTTCGAAGATATCCAAGCCAGTGTTTATATCACCAATGAGTACTTCGACAAGCTTTCCGTCTTTGATCGATTCATTCAGGCCATTGCCAGGATCTTCTCGGCACTGCTATAGTACCCAGCTTGTACAAATTTTACGTCTCTGCTTCATTGGAATTTTCGGAAAAACCAGGTATAATAAGAGGAAATGAAATTGCATTTTCACCGACCCTAAGAATGCGTAAACGTAAAAAATGAAAGGTAAAATTTATGGATAATGGATATTTATTTGTCGGCATTGTTGTGCTGATCCTTCTTACCTCCGCACTTTCGAGGGTGGTAAATTCCCTTCGATATTCAAAAAAGCTCAAGGCACAAATTACACAGCGTTGGGGCAGGGAGCCCGGAAAAGTAAAACCGGAGAAGCTGAGGTCCATTGCAACCTATTTCAATGACACATCCAGCGAAAATCTACAGCGGCATATCATCGACAACATTACCTGGAATGACCTGGACATGGACAGGATTTTCATGCGCATCAACAATACCGGTTCCAGTGTTGGGGAGGAGTGTCTCTATTCACTGCTGCGAAATCCAAGTTTCGATATCGAGACCCTAAAGAAAAGAGGACGGCTCATTGAGTTCTTCCGGAAAAACCCTTCCCAGAGAGAAAAGCTGCAGCTTATTTTTGCAAAACTCGGAAAAGTTGACGATACCAACATATCCGACTATTTTACCGGATATGCTCCAGAACCTAAAGGAAGAAGGACATTATACAACCTGCTGGGCCTCATTGCCTTTATAGCTCCAGTCATAACGGTCATCAGTTTTCCTCTGGGCATGATGATCTTTATCAGTATTTTTACTGTCAATATGACTTTATATTATAAATCAAGAAACGAGCTTCGATCCCAGTTGGAATCTATAAGTTATGTAGTTCGACTGATTCACTGCACCAAAAATGTTATAGAAACCGATATCCCGGAACTAAAGGAGTATATCCAAACACTGTCTTCTTCCTACCAAAACCTCAAGCCCATCAGTAAAAAAGCCTTTAATCTCCTGTATAGAAGTGGTGATCCTATCGTCGAATACGTAAAAATCGCCTATTTGCGGGAACTGGCCAGTTACGAAAACATCTCCCGTCTCATAACCCGTTATAATGAGGATTTGCGGATTATATATGAAACCATCGGTCTGTTGGATAGCCTTATGGCAGTGGCCTCCTTTAGGGAAAGCTTGAATTATTGGTGCGTGCCGGACCTGGAAGGAGATAGCAGGAAACTGGTTTCCAAAAAGGCTTATCATCCCCTTATTAAGGATCCGGTTTCCAACACGCTGGAAACGGACAAGTCCCTGCTGATCACAGGTTCCAATGCCTCCGGGAAATCCACCTTCATAAAAACTACAGCCATCAATGCCCTGCTGGCCCAATCTATCTATACCTGTCTGGCTGAGGAATACAGTACCTGTCTTTTCAAGGTGTTTAGTTCCATGGCCTTGCGGGATGACCTCATGAGCAACGAGAGCTATTATATCGCAGAAATCAAATCTTTAAAAAGGATTTTTGACCACCTGGAGAATAACCTCCCCTGTCTCTGCTTTATCGATGAAGTGCTGCGGGGTACCAACACCATTGAAAGGATTGCAGCATCCTCTCAGGTACTATTCAGCTTGAGCCAGAGCAACTGTCTCTGTATAACAGCCACCCATGATATCGAGCTGACGAGGTTGCTGGAAGACAATTTCATCAACTATCATTTTCAGGAGCAGATCACCGATGAGGGAATTACCTTTGATTATAAGCTCTACCCTGGACGCTCCCATACCCGGAATGCCATTAAGCTGCTAAAATTCATAGGCTATGATGAGAGCATTGTAAATAATGCGGAAGACAGGGCACAAAAATTCCTGGCTGAAGGCAAATGGGATAAAGTCCGGTAAGCTGCATAAAAAGAGACGAAGGATTTCTTCCTTCGTCTCTTTTACTATGTCACTTTTCATATGCAATGCATTGTATCTATCCACTGATTCCTTTCACTTTCTGAACCGCCTTCTGGATCGTGTCTTTCCCCACTGACATGAGCAAATCCTTTTGAACACTGTTCTTAAAGACAATGCGGGTGTAGAATGCACACGCAAACAGAAGAATTCCCGATAATCCGAATACTACCTGCATTTTTGTTACAGGCACGATTAAAAGATGGAAGGTGCGGCCATCCAGGAGTTTTACAATATACGATCCCAAAGCAGAGCATGCAAATCCTACAATCCCCCCGATAGCAGCATTAAAGCCCAGATAAACGGTTCTCCCCTTTTCCGGAGAGTAGTCAAACTGCATGTTGAAAAGGGCAATGTTGATTCCTCCCCAGGCAATCCCTCCAAGAATCTGATTAATGGGCATCAGGACGTACACATTGGCCGGTGTGGTGAAAAACCAGATGGAATGGCATAGGGCCAGAATTCCTATGGTAGCCATTGTCACCGTAGGCCAGGAGGTTCGATCGGCAAGTTTGCCCCATAGTCTTGCGCTGACAACCAGAAATACGGAAGTGATCATATTGCAAATCGTAATGTAGGTGTAGCCCAGGTTTAGCCCTGTTACCATATAAACGGCAAAAAACGGTGCTCCGATCTGCAGCCCTATATTCCACATTAAAAAGAGTCCGATAACCCTTTTAAACTTTTTATCGCATAAAGGTACCATAAAGATTTCCTTCAAGCTGGGTATTGTGGCACTTTTCTGCGCGGGTGGCTCCTTAATGGAGGACAACAGCAAAAAGTTTATGACTGCGAAGACAAGTGCCATGGAAAACACCAGAATAAACCCTGTATATTCCATGTTATTATTTTTATAGACATCCAATACTCTTCCCATGATCAGGTTAAAAACCGTAGAGACCCCAAATATCACCGAATCCCTGGTGCCAAAATATTTTCCACGGTCCTGTGGGTCCGTCAAACTCACAATCCAGTTGGAAGCCGCCGGTGTAGCAAAGGACGTGCAGGCATAGGAAATAAAATATACTGCCCATATGGTGTAAAGACGGACGCTCATTTCCGTAATCAGCAGTGGAATGAAGACCATGCCTCCCAGCAGTAGCCGGTGAATAAGAGAAAATATCGAAACCCAGATTTTTCTTCGACTTAGGTTTTCAAAAACCATGGGACTGAGAATCTGAATAACGCCGGCCAGCGCTGGAACCGCGCCGATCAGTCCGTTAAAACTATCATCCGCCCCCATAAGATTTGCAAAGCCAGCCAGATAAGCACCGCTGGTAAGAACAAATATTGTTCTTGCGGATACCCCTTCCAGAATAAACAGCTTTCTTCCTCGCCGCTTGTCTTCCTCACCAACCGGAGCACGGTTGAAGTAGATGTTTTCTATAACCCCTTTAAATCCCATAGTGTATTCTCCTGCATCTGCACCGTCGTCCCTGGCTCTATTTGTTCTTCGTTTTATCCTCGTATACTTCACTATTATAACAGCTTAGTCTCATATTGCAATAAACAATAGAGCTTTTTAAAAAAGAATTACATAATCGTTGGTTGGATGAGCTCCTGCAGTCTGTCCTATTGTATTCATCGGAACTGCGGGCAAAAGAGTTAACATAAAAGCAACATAAACTATGTATTTGTTTCGCTCGGCAAGATGCAGCCAACGTATCTTATGTAACCCCAACCTCCCGCAGGAACTCTCCTACCTGTCTGTCATACTCCTCCCGGTTGTTCCAGTAAGCCTGTGCGTGGCCCGCATTGGGTGCCAGGTATAATTTTTTCAATCCGGGCTTTACTTTATACATCTCCACACTCATCTCCTTGGGAATATAGCCATCCTCCTGCCCATGCACAAAGAATACGGGAGTCAGCACCTTTTTCATATCTCTGACAGGAGATACTCTGCCGTAAGACATTCCGGTACGGAATCGGGTTACAAGATCCGATAACGGAATGATGGGGAAAGATGGCATATGATACTCTTCATAAAGTCTATACTTAAATAGCTCCGTTAGGTCTGAATAGGGGCAATCCGCTACGCAAAAGGCAATCCTTGGATCAATAGCCAGATGCTGCAGCACCGTGGCGGCTCCCATGGATTCCCCCATGGTACCGACGACTGTTCCTGACCCCAGGGTATTTATTACCCAGTCGGTCCAGGCTTTGAGGTCCTGCTTCTCATAATACCCGAAGGTTGTATTCCTTCCTCCGCTTTTACCGTGATTTCTATGATCGTACAACAGTACGTTAAATCCCCTTTTTCGGAACAAATTCATATACTTGATGGACCCAAGGAGGGTCATGGTGATCCCATGACAGATAATGACGGTCTTTTGGGAAGCCTTCACAGGAAAAAACCATCCATAAAGCTTATACCCATAGGGAGATTGGATGATTACTTCCTCCTTCTCCAACCGGTCAAACTCCGCCTTTATCACTCTGCCGCTTTCCGTTTCCATGGACCAGGCTTGTTCGTAGGTAAAGGTTTTCGGTAATATTGCCTTGCTGGAAAAGAAATAGGCTATCACTAAAAGTGCTGCTATAAAAACAGCAAGGGTTATTAGAATAATCATAGAAATACATCGCCCCCTTGATCTCTATTCACTCATTTTGCAGATATTTGCATTTATACAGTAGGCAATCTCTCCCCCAAAACCATGTTTTACCTGCCGTGCATCGTAAGGTTTGAAGTCTACTGCCTTTATTACAAGTATAATCCTTTTTAAAAAAGTTTAGAATCCCTCCGGATAACTTTTTTAAACAAGCAGCCGGGATATAGAAGGCATGAAAACCAAGATAACCCGCCGGTTTTCATGCCTTTTTATAAACCCTGTCAATAACCCCACCTCCAAGGCAGAGCCGATCCTGATAGAACACGGCAAACTGTCCCGGAGTCACGGCTCTCTGCGGTTTATCGAAAAGCACCTCCCAGGTATTTTCCGACTTCCTGTTCACAGTAACCCCCTGATCCGGCTGCCGATACCGGAATTTGGCCGTACAGACGAAAGTCTCTGCTGCCGGAAGATCTCCGACCCAGTGAACATCTGCTGCCAGCAAGCCTGTCGAAAGCAGTGCAGGATGATCCTCTCCCTGGGCCACATAAAGGATGTTTTCTTCCAGGTCCTTTTCCACTACAAACCACGGTTCACCGGAGCCTTTTCCTCCGATTCCCAGCCCTTTCCTCTGGCCCAGAGTGTAATACATGAGGCCGTCATGCCTACCCAGTGCTTCACCGGAAAGGCTTCGTATTTCCCCCGGTTGGGCAGGGAGGTACTGGGAGAGGAATTCCTTAAAATCCCTCTCCCCAATAAAGCAGATTCCCGTACTATCCTTTTTTTCCGCTGTTTTCAGTCCTGCTTTGGCTGCTATCTCCCGTACTTCCCTTTTAGGAATATCAGCCAGTGGAAACAATGTCTTTGCTAACTGGGATTGTCCCAAAGTACAGAGAAAATAACTCTGGTCCTTCCTCGGATCCCTTCCCCGAAGAAGCCTGTACTCCTTACCGTCATAATCAACGCCGGCATAGTGCCCGGTTGCCAGGTAGTCCGCACCGATTTTCATAGCATAGTCAAGAAAGGCTTTGAATTTCACTTCTTTATTACACATCACATCGGGATTCGGAGTCCTTCCCTTTTTATATTCATCCAGGAAATAAGTAAAAACCCGGTCCCAGTATTCCTTTACGAAATTCACCGTATAATAGGGAATGCCAATCTGATGGCACACGCGTACTACGTCTTCATAATCCTCCGTGGCGGTGCAGCAGCCACTTTCATCTTTTTCATCCCAATTCTTCATGAAAACGCCAATGACCCGATAGCCCTTTTCTTTCAGAAGCAAGGCAGCTACAGAGGAATCCACACCGCCTGACATTCCCACAACAACCGTAGTATCTGCAACACTTCGGGTCATAGCGCACTTGCCATCCGCCGTGCCAGCTCTTTTTCATTCTTTAGATAGAGTTCTTCTCCTTTTAGGACCTGCTTGGTTCGATCTCCGGTCTCTAAGGAATCCAGATAAACGATTTCCTCCGGTTTGATCTTAATCACTTTGATCTTCCCGGCTTCGCTATCGATGAGATAGGACTCCGGTGAAAATTCCTTGGCTTCCATGAGTAACTCCGGCACCTGGTCGCTGGTTTCCGCTCTTCCAAAAATTTGTACACCCTTTATTTTTCTATAGTTAATATACTCTGTATTCACCAGCAGGCATACATTGGGGTTTTGCTGAATCGCTGTGAATTTTTCTCCTCCTGCGGACATTATATAGATGTCCGTTTCCCTTCCTAAAAAGTATTGCACCGGGCTGCTTCTCGGAATATTGTTCATACAGGTCGCCAGTGATGCCTGTTTATGCTCTTTCAAAAAGCTGATGATGCGTTCATGCAGTTCCTCGGGTAATAGCTTGTTATTCAATAAAATCCTCTCCTTAGCAATAGATTCTTTTCCCATAGTATGTAACCGGAGAAAAAATCTATTCGAGAGTTTCTTTTTTGAAGAGTGAAAGGACAACCCAAGGAACTATTACCCCTTGGGTTGTCCTTTCTTTACCTTTCCGCTTCGAGTCGTACAAACAGAATGTTGTTTTCCAGGTGAATGTGCTGGAACAGATCGGATTCCATCTCCTCCAGCTTTCTGAAGGTAAGTCGATAGGTCGTGCATCCGTCTGCGGGCACTTTGTAGTCCCCGGTAATTTTTCGCAGTTCCTTCAGAATATCACCGGCACCTTCGTGTTCATCTTCTGTCTCCTGCATCACCTGCATGACCCTATCTAAGAGCTCTTTTGAAGGATTCTTCCCGTATTCCTTAATTAATGGAAATAAAATCTCTTCTTCCTTGAAAAGATGCTGCTCCAATTCGGTTTTTAGGTTATGGAAAAGTTTATGCACTCTCATCAGCACATCCCCGTGGTGAAGGCCATGAACACGCAGAATTTTCGTTACCAATTCGCTGACTTGAGGCAGTTCCTTCTTCATGTAGGTATGGTGCGTATCTACGATGTGGTCGATGAGTCTGTCGTAGGACATATTGCGAAAATCCGCGTTTTCTTCTGCTTTAGTTTTACTTTCTTCAAAGGTTCTATTGAGCTTTTCCATGATTTCGGCTTCATTTAAGTTTTGTTCCTTGATAGCTTCTGCCAGCGGCCTGTTTCCTCCGCAGCAAAAGTCGATACCGTATTGTTTAAATATTTCGCTTGCTTTTGGCAAAAGAGATACAATTTCGCCGATATTAGTGGTTACATTTATTTTATTTGTCATGATGAATTCCTCCAATTCTTTTATTTTCATTTTAGGCAGGTGTTCCCCTGCTGCCGGAGCTAAGCCCTGATGGGCTATAGCCCCTCTCGCCCCATTGCTTATATAGTTATCACTGATTCAAAAGCTGTTCCGCAAAGATCATGCCCGCTTCCTCTGCCTGCAGTAACTCTTCCTCCCGGTTAAACTTCACCCTTAGGGGGAAGAAAGGCTCAACCACTCCGGTCTTTTTCACAAGGTAATTTTGATCGATGACGGTAAACCCTAACCCATGAAGCTGTTCATCCAGATGTACCACGGCTTCTCCGCTCCAGCCATAGGAACCGAAAGCAGCAGCAAACTTATCCTTCATAGCTTCTCCCGGCAGCGACTTCAAAAATTCCTCGATATTTCCTACCATATCCGCATACCGGGTAGAACTGCCGGCCAATACTCCATCGCTCTGAAGCACCTTTTCCCGTACTTCTTCCAGGTCTGCCTTGCTCAGGTTATAAATCTCAGAAACCACTCCCAGTTCCTGCATCCCTTTCGCCATTCGGTCCGCAATCCTTCCGGTGTTGCCAGTCATGGTACTGTACACGATAACGACCTTTCGCTCCAGATTCTTTTCCTCTGCGCTGCTCATGGCATCATACAGTGCAATAAACCTTGCAGGATCCTCCCGCAAAACATAACCATGGGAAGGAGCGATCATTTTCACTGCAAGCCCTTTGATCTTTTCCAGCATCATCCGTACATAGGGCCGATGCGGTGCCATGATGAGTTTGTAGTATACCTTAAAGTCTTCCAGGTACTCTTCTCTGGCCAGATCATTGAAAATTTCAAAATTAGCAATATGCGTACTGAAAATATCGCAGGTAAACAGGATTTCATCTTCCTGCGCATAGGTAATCATGGTTTCCTCGGTGTGGAGGTACGGAGTTTCAAAGAACTTGAGGGTTTTTCCCCCGATGTCCAGAGTATCTCCATCTCTCACCACTACAAACTCCCTATTATGAAGTTTGAACATATCCTTCAGTAGTTCTGCACCCCTTTCGGTAGCCACGATTTTCGCTCTTTTCGCCTTCGCTGCCAGTGCAGGCAATGCTCCTGCGTGATCCGGCTCCACATGGTTGATAACGATATACTCAATTTCAGCAGGATCGATTAGCTGACTGAGGTTATCCACATATTCCTTCCCGAAAGCGATATCCACCGTATCGATAACGGTTGGCTTCCCTGTCATTAACAGGTAGCTGTTATAGGTGGTTCCCTTTTCCAGAATCAATCTGTGAAAAGGCACTTTCCTGTCATCGACTTTTCCTACCCAGTATATTTTTTCATTCAATCGCAACGCATTCATTGTTCATACCTCCATTGATTTGTTTTCGTTTCGTCTATGGTCTTATCATACAACTACACGTCAATAAATTCTGTGACTGGGATCAAAATTTTAATTATTCTTCAAATAAACAGCAAAAGCCGTGGAATGAATACAATATTGCATCCATTCCACGGCTTTGATTTTACATTACTCTTCCGGATCAGCCTAGACGGAAAGCTCCAGGGCTTCCTTATCCAGAATCAGCAGCTTCTTATTTCCTATTAACTCGATGACACCTTCCTCCTGGAGATTGCTTAGCTTCCGGCTGATGGTCTCTCTTGTAACACCGATATAGCTTGCCATTCCCTCACGGCTCAAGGGTAGTTCAAGCAGTACGCCCCGTGAATGATTCCTCCCGTATTTCCCGGCAAATTCCATCAGAAGCATACTGACCCGGGTCTCAGCATCCTTGGTTCCCATATTTTGAATCAACCGCTCCAAACGTTCCAGACGACTGCACAGTTCCTCCATAATTTTCAGTCCTACGCCCGGATGTTCCCGCAGCATCTGCTGAAACTCCTGCTTATTAATCATGCAGACCTGGGTTTCTTCCAATGCTTCCACATTGTAAGTGGCCTGCTGGTCCTTCAATAAGTTTTTCTCACCTATAAAATCTCCCTCCGAGAAGATATACAAAATTTGCTCCTTCCCTTCGGGCGTATACTTAAATGCCTTCACCTGTCCACTGTTTATAATAATGAGGCTATTGGGGAAGCTACTTTCCATAAACAGCATCTGCCCTTTCAGATATTGTTTTCTTTGTATGAGCGCCACGATCCTCCCGATATCCTCGGTGCCAAGACCTGAAAAAATAGGTACTCTCAGGGCACAGGCTCTATGGCTGCAATTTTCACAGTTACATGCATGAAAAGACATGTCTCACCTCTCCTTGTCCGTTGCTTCTACTTTTATTGTACCACAGAGGGAGGTATTCAAACACAACCTTTTCTGCTTCTCCTACCTGTGCTTTACCAAAAGCTTCTCCAGATATACCACGCCTTGGTACATAAGGGCAGCAGCTACTGCCAGGATCAGAACGCTGGTCATCACCAGGTCCAATTGAAACACCTGGCCTCCATATACGATTAAATAGCCGATTCCCGCTTTGGATACCAGGAACTCTCCGACGATAACACCGACCCAGGACAAGCCGACATTAATTTTCAGTGCACTGATCATGGTAGGAAATGCAGCCGGCAGTACCACTTTGGTTAAGACCTGTCTCTTTCCGCCTCCAAAAGTCTGCACCAGCTTTATTTTTTCCTCATCCACTGCCAGAAAACCATTGAGAACTTCCATAATGGTTACAATCAGTGAGATCGCCAACGCCATTACAATGATGGATGCAGGACCCGCGCCGATCCATATGATGAATATGGGGCCCAGGGCGATCTTGGGTAAACTGTTGAGAACAACCAAATACGGTTCCATCACTTTGGACAGAAAGCTGGACCACCATAATACCACTGCAATTAAAGTCCCTGCAACGGTACCTAAAACAAAACCCACGATGGTCTCAAGGCAGGTAATTCCTATATGTTTAAACAACTGGCCTTCATTATATAGATTGGTTAGAGTTCGCAGGATCCTGGACGGCTGACTTGTAATAAATGCATCAATCAGTTTTAATCTTGCGGCTGCTTCCCATATAACAAAAAAGGTTACCAGCAGTAGGACCTGTGTGATCAGAATCGCCATTTTGCGTCCTTTTATCTTTTTCAAATATTCTTCGTGTTCCCGTGATATGAACTCTTTAGCGGTATCTTTTTTCCGTCTGCCGCTCCTTCCCCATTTAAACATGTACATCCAGCTCCTTCCATATTTCGTTAAAATACTGCCTGAATTCCGGAGCTTCTCTGCAAGTTAAGGGCGTTCTGTTTTCACAGCTTAGCTGTATGGTATATATATTTTTCACTGTGGCCGGTCTTTTGGTTAACACTACTACCCGGTCTGCCATACTGATGCTTTCTGCAATATCATGTGTTACCAGAATTGCTGTCTTATTTTCCTTTTTTATGATGGAATAAATATCGTCTGTAACAGCGAGCCTTGTCTGGTAGTCCAAAGCAGAGAAAGCTTCATCCAGCAAAAGGATCTCCGGCTTCACCGCCAGAGTTCTTATGAGTGCCGCTCGCTGCCGCATTCCTCCTGACAACTGTTCAGGATATTTGTCTTTAAAATCATAAAGGCCATAGGTTTTAAGCAGTTCAATCGCATATTCTCTGGTTTCCCGGGTTAGAAGCTTTCTTATTTCAAGTCCTAAAAGCACATTTTCAAGAATGGTTCTCCATTCAAAGAGATGGTCCTTCTGCAGCATATATCCAACTTCGCTCGAAGTCCCGGAAACGGGATTCCCATTCACTATGACACTGCCGCCGGTGGGAGGCAATAATCCGGAAATCAGGGATAACAGGGTTGACTTGCCACAGCCACTGGGTCCTACGATACTGATAAACTCTCCTTTTGCCATGCTTAAGTTTATATTCTCCAGTGCGTGGATCTCCCCGTTTAGGGAATGATACTTCATATCAAGTTCATGTATTTCTACTATGTAGTGCATCAAAAACACCTCCGGTTCGGCTGTTGATACAATCAGTATATTCCTTTTCATCCTAAAAAGTTCGTATACAACAGCCGGAAATACGCATGAACAAAATGCTAAGACACCTTGTCCTTCGCGCATAAGTTTATGGGACACACCTTCGCGAACAAGAGGTATTCCTTTTATAATAAGCAAAATTTTTCACACACTAAAAAAGCCTCCCCATAGGAAAGGCCGAGCTATCATATTATTCTTCTTTTAAAACAGTAGCTTCCTGTATGAAGACAAATACACCAATAGCCAATATCACATCTCCGATACTGATAATCTTCGGCAGCGGATAGGGCCTGGGGAGGGGAATAATATCTGCCAGAAATGCAAGTCTTGTAGTTTCCTTTAATAACGTATGCGTGAGATCCAAACTGGCCTGGACCGCATCCGCGGGAACCAGTCCCACTATTTTTAAGCCTTCAAGCCATACGGGCATGTGCCCTCCATTTGAGACGATAACCAGAAAATTCATGAATGTCCCGGTGAAAACGAGCCACATGGATTTTTTCTTATAATTCATACAGATGCCTGTAAAAATAAGGAGATAGGATAGGATGTGAATATATAAGAAATAATTATCCAGGAAACGGGCTATGGGTTGAATTCCCTTTGCTTTTAGCAGGTTCGAGGCCACTTCCACAATAAACCCCAGGATAAAAAAGTACCAACCCTTGAATTCCAACTTCTCAATATTCTTTATCTTTCCTTTTCGAATCTTGCTGACAATAGCGGAGGTTGCAACCGATTCTATTACCATTTACTGTACTCTCCCTGCTGCAATCTGCATACCCATCATGCTACAAAATGTTTGTGCAAGCTTGGGCTCAAATTGTGTACCTGCGTTCACAAGTATTTCCTGTAAAGCGGTTTCCTTATCCATTGCATTCCTGTAAGGACGATTGGATGTCATGGCATCATACACATCAGCTACAGCAAGGATGGAAGCCTCGATGGGGATTTCTTCTCCCTTTAATCCGCTCGGATACCCTTTACCGTCAAACCGTTCGTGGTGGAAGCGAATAATCTGGGCTATATCTTTCAGGAAATCTACATCTTTAAGGATCTCTGCTCCTATAGAAGTATGCCGCTGAATCTCCATGTATTCTTCCTTTGTCAGCGAACCGGGTTTCTTTAAAATGCTGTCATCGATACCGATTTTTCCAATATCATGAAGTATGGCTGCCGTTTTTATGTTTTGAATCTTCTTTGCCGGCAGGCCCATAGCCTGAGCCAGCTTTACTGCGTACTCCTGTACTCGCATGGCATGTCCGCTGGTATACGGGTCCTTCGCTTCCATGGATTTATTAAGAGCCTGTATGGTATCCATGTACATATTTCGCATCTCAACGTAAAGCTTAAAGGAATATCGGGCAATAAGAAGCGGGCTAAAGAACAATACCACTGTTAAATATCCGCTATTCATATACGCCATTGCCAGTACCGTGCCAATAAAAGCGATTGCCACGGAATTAATCAATGTATCACCGATGCTCTTAATTAACATAATGGAAAAGCGAGTCTCGGATAGCAATGAAAACAGCACCGACATGATGGCACTGTTTAAAAAGACATAAGTAAAAACGATAAGCAATATGGGCAGCAGCGACAGTTTGCTGATCTCGCCTCCGACAGCAATGTAAACGATTCCCGAGACCCCTGTCAGCAAAACATTTTGAGCCGTGTTGAATACCGTTTTATAGGGAGGAGTATTAAAAATATGTACATATCTTCTTCCTCGAACTTTAACCACTCTGCAAAGGAAGCTTACTACGGATACGATTACCCCTGCAAGCGGCCCCCCTGTTATTATTGCCGCCAGGTTAATTGCAAAGAGGACGGATACTGCTACTCCATTGGGTAATATAATCAAAAATGACTCCGCAGCCGTTCCAATGATACACCAGAATAGCAGCAGGCCATAATTCGAAATATCATACTGTATAACAAGATAATTTCCCATCCCTATTGCAAGTAAACCCAAAATGCCAATATAGACTACCGCTTTCTTTGGTAAGTTCATAACCTTTACTCCTCTTGAAATACACTATATATGTATCAGGCCAGCTTGAGATATCATTACCACCAAGTATAAGTTGCACCAGCTGATAAAACCAGTGCGAGAATGCTTACTACAAAAAGCAGTACTTTTTTCATCGGATATAGCCCCCTTTACAGGTATACTCTGCCATTTCGCTATGTTGGCATGCTATATACGCTTCGCTGAAATTGATGTAAACATTAGCCAGCCTGAATATTATTGTTATGATATTTTACAATACTTCGATTTACTGCATCCAATGTTGCTTTAACAATAGCTTCCTTTTTATCTCTGCTTACCAGTGCGGAACCCGTCATCATCTGTTCACGGTTGGGCAATATCATGGACACGGCTACTACAACTACCTCGTTGCCGGCAATAGTCGCGGTTTTTATATCTTCCAGCACCATGGCATCTTCCACATCGCAGTACTTTTCGACTGCGCTCAAAGTAGCTTTAGCCAGCATCCTTTGCGTGTTGTAGGTCGTATTTGTCCCGGAAATCACGCCTTCATATCTTTCATCGTCCTTCTCCAGGGCTACCTTGACATTGGCTTTTCCATCCGTGATGGAATACTCAATGGTCTTCAGTTTGAGCCGGCCTCCATCCGTCGTTGAATCCGTATCAATTTGTGCGATGCTTATTTTTTTATGATCAATATCCAGTCCGAATTTGGAGATGAGAATGGATTGAATGTCTCTGGAGATTTGCTTCGGACTTCTTCTCATACTGGAAACAATATGAATTTCTTCGATGTCCTGCTCTTCATTAACGATAATCCTACAGGACTCTACAGCCTTTATTTGTTTTAAATACTGTTCAACTTCCCTAAAATCCATGTTCTCCCCCCATATCTTTTCTCAGCTATAGGATAGTTCTATAGTCCTATATGCAGCTTTCATTATATCTGATATCTCACGCAAATTCAACAATATTTGCATTTTTTTAGCAATAAAAATGCCAGTAGCTGGAAAACCAGCTACTGGCACTTTAACTTCGGTAACGGCGTTTTAATTTTGTAGATAATTGTATATGGTAACTGCGGCCTGAGCCCGGGTCATTTGCCCCTTGGGGTTAAAGTATCCGTCATAACCGTTAATGATTTTAAGTCCTTTTGCGATAACCACGTAACCAGTCAGTTCAGAATTGATCTGATCGGCATCCTTAAACTCGCAATTGAAAATTCCCTTCAAGTCGGCGATCTTGTCATACTTTAACGCCCGAATTAAGAATTTAACAGCGTCCTCCCGTGTTACGACTGCATCGGGCGCCTTTTCAGCTTCCTTTATAATCCCTTCTCTTATGAAGAAGGAATAAAGGGCATCAACCTCTTTTCCCTCTTTAGCTACAGGGTAGGGATTATAATAATCCAACGTTTTTGACAGGAGTGCAAAGAATTCCTTTTGTGTTATATTCTGATCCGGTTTGAACTCGGTTCCTTCCAGTGATACTCCATATTCAGCCAGAACCTTGATCTGACTTTCAGCAAAGTGCCCTGCAATGTCCGTATACTGTACCGGTTTGTTTTCCTTATACGGCTTACCGTCATAACTGATAATCGCTCCCGTATTCACATCAAAGGCTACAGGTTTTCCCGGCTTCACTCCATAAACCAGTTTCACCTTCTGATCCTGTGTTTGCGGTGCGGGGATGATTTTCTCCATGGTTATAGGCTGTGCCTCTATAACGTACTGAAGCTCAAGGCCAATTTCGCTAAACATTTTTTGATATACGGTATCCAGTGAAATTGCTTTTTCTACGGATGGAAACTCTACAGTAAACCAATCCGAGTCGAAGCTGGTTATTTTTCCATTAATGGCGTCATATCCCACCCTGAGAGCATTACCAGGGAATGGAATTCCATTTACTTTCCGGGTATATGCAAAGCTAAATTGTGTAGGTTTTTCCGTTTCCTTGTAATAAGGTAGGACTCTGGAATCATTATCTTCATCATATACTGTTTCATTGAACTTTGTCGGCTGCAATTCCTTCAACAGTGCCTCAGCAGCTGCTTTCGCAGCGTTCTTGTCGTATTGGGCGGTTTCATCCGATTTGTGCTCATAATAAGTGTTAAAGGATTTTACCTCTCCACTGATTGCGTTAATGACAACATTCGCATGCCTGTAGTCGGATTTATTGCCTTCTTTCTTTTGGAAATCCAGGCGCCATACAAATTCATTTCTATCCGTCCAGTTCTTGGAGAGACTGTAGTTTTTTACTTCATACTCACCGGTCAGTTCCAGCACCTTAATATTTCTGGCGATCTTTTCAGCTTCATCTTTTGAAATCAGCTTTGCAACCCTTTCGATGGCGTTTTTCTCTTCTTCCGTCAATACAATGCTGCCACCTGCGACTCCACTCGCCATTGCTTCGGCTTTCACCTTAGCATCCATCAAACTGTTTCCATATTGGTCCTTTGCCGTGAAATACAAACGGGTATTTTCTACTTTTTCTCCGGTGAATGCATCAATGTATGGGTTATTGCTGCTCTTCGGAACAAATACAGCATAAGGCTTGATCTGGTCCTTATCATAGGTATAATTGTATTGAAGCTCCAACCCAATTTTGTCCTTATAAGCCTGCTGGGCTTTTTCCATGGAGAGGGCTCCTTCTACGGATGGGAACTTCAGTTCGTCATTCCAATTGTAATGATAACCTATGACATCCCCGGTCTGCCGGTTAACAGACACGGAAACGTTGTTTCCATAAAACGGAATTCCATTCACTACTCTTGTGTAGTTGAAGTAGAATTCGATTCCTTGAATGGAATTAATAGAATTATCCTGATACTTCACCTGTGATAGAAGTCCGGGATTTACCTGGTTTATAAATGTTTCTGCAATCGCTTTTGCCTGCTCTTTACTAAACTTCGGAAGCTTTTTGGAAGCAGAATAGCCTTCCGGCTTGTAAAGACTGTAATTCAGGATGTTCCCTTTTTCGTCAACACTTGCATTGACACTTCCCTCCACTCCATCCTTTCCACTCCAGTTTAAGCGCCATACTTTTTTCTCATTATAGTTGTTTACATCATAGGTAAACACCGTATAATTCTCCGGGATAGTAAGCTTGGATTTCACCTGCTTAATCGCCTCTTCAAGGCCTTTCTCATTTGTTGCTGCGAATACCTGCGCCGGTATCATGGCTACGACTAGCATCATTACCGACAGCAGCAGTGCAATTTTCCTTTTCAAACCAATCACCTCTTCTAAATATTTTACCAATTTGTACCTCTGTCCATTTAGACTGGGAAAATAAAAAAAAGTTCCATAAATTTTTCTAAAAATAAGAAAAATTTAGAAACTTTTTTAAAAATAACCCTATTATAGGTAACGAACTTTACACCTAAATAAATCGGAGCAGAAAAACAGCCGGCAGTTGGGATGGTTTTCGGCGGAGTAAATTCAACTTTAAAGTTCGTTATCCATAGGCCAGATTAATGAAACTAGCCCAAAGGTTCCGGTCTGTAAATAAGGTGAAGCACGTTTCCTTCCGGATCTCTGAAAAAGAAGGTTTTGATGCCTGTCGGTGAAACTACCGGAGCAGTGACAACTTCCACTTTTTCTGCCATGAGCCTTTCAACCATTGCTTCAAATTCATCTACTGCCAGGGCCAAATGGCGAATTCCGCTCACTTTATCGCCTACTTTGCCGCCATCTTCTTCCGTCTTTACGAATTCAATCATGGCGCCGTCGGGAGCCATCAGGAAGAAGGTGCCTTTGCCGTTGTCGTAAACGGTTCTGAATTCGAACATTTTTATGTACCAGTCTTTCAGGGCCGCCGTGTCCTTTGCGAATACCGCAACATGTTCTATGCCTTTAATCATTGGGTTTATCCTCCTATTGGTTTGTTGGAAGCGCTTACAGCGCCTTTTTGAGTTTATTATATAGCAGAGAGGGGGATTTTTCAAGGCTCTTTTTTTACGGGATTTTGTTGGGGAGTTCTCTGGGGTGGGCTTTGGAGTGGCTTTGTGGTTTTTTTATTCGGGTAGGCCTCTGGAGTGGTCAATGAAGCGCCGGGGGAACCCTATTCAGTCGGCAGAGTTTCCCCCGGCGGCCCCCTCCTTGCCTGGGTCCGGGGATTTGGCCCCAACAGGTTCTAAGGGCGCTTCCGGTTCTTCCGGGGTCGGCTTCAATTTGACAT
>ENA-OFCE01000010-OFCE01000010.1-metagenomes-genome-assembly--contig:-NODE-10-length-162835-cov-6.843316_pt1 | contig 162835 bp, 140 predicted proteins | sample MGYA00153388_OFCE01 | MGnify analysis MGYA00153388
CTTGTTCAAGAAGGCTCTTAAGAATTCAAACCAGCAAAATTATTTACATACCCTTAGAAAAAGGGATGTTGCAAAGTAAAAGTGAACCACCCCTGTCAAGTAGACAGTGGTGATAAATAAAAATGCTAACGCCAATTATCGAATGTGATGGTTGGCGTTACTTTTTTATGCAATGCTCTTCTGCAGATACACTGTCTGTACTCTATCGGAGCCATACAATTTAATCTTTTTTGATACCTACGATAGTTATAGTAATCGATATATTAACTGCTGCTTCTAATTCTTCGTATGTACTAAACTTTCTTATTCAGAAAGCAGCTTGTTGGTGATATCCGAAACCATGCCTTCACTCACTTCAATTCCATAGATATCCTCAATACCTGAAATGTCTCTTTGCCGTTTGCGGACCACTTTTGGTTTGAAGGAGCTTTCGCGATCCTGTGGAACATCAATGTTCATCTCACCATTTTTGCTGCGAATCGTTTTACTCTTTTTACCATTAAGGGCATTCGGGTTGTCTGTACGTTCATAAGGAGCATACCCCAGATGATCATCCATTTCTGCTTCCAACATGGACTGTAGGGTACCACCCAACAGATCCTTCGATGGTTCCTGAATGTCATCAGCTGTCTTGATATCATACTCCTGAAGCAGACTTGCAATAATGTTCTTTTTGCCCTCACTCATGGGTTCTCGTCTTTTTGCCATAAAAAAGCCTCCTATGATTTTATATTTTATCATAGAAAGCTTATTTTACAGACTTTTCTTCACAGGCTCTAATTCTCATGCACTAAATGCAATTATTTTACTCATTTTTCGTAGAACCCAGTTATACCAAGCTTTCTACGTTTTACAACATGTTCATTTCATCCGCATTTCGAGTATCCGCAATTCCGGCAAATTACGCAGCCTCCCTCATGCTCCATGGGCATGCCACACTCGGAACATGGGGCCCCTATAGCCGAATCCTCGCTCTTCTCCGTATTCATACAGAACTCCGACATCGTGCAGGAACTGCATTCGGAAGAACATTTATTAGCCGTCGGCCCTGGAATTCTCTCCTCATCAAAGGTAGTCAACTCGGCCGACACTTCTTCATCCCTGCCATTCTGCAGTTTCGCCACCTTTTCTATCAACCTTCCGATGGCATCAGGACAGGATGTCACCTTTAGGCCCCTCTGCCGTATGGTGGACGGACACCGAATCCCCTTCAACTGCTCAACGATGGATTTCGCATCAATCCCGGACCGCAGGGCAATGGATACCAGACGGCTGGTCGCTTCCGACTGGGATGGACACCCCCCGGCACGTCCGGTGTTGGTGAATACCTCACAAATTCCGTGTTCATCATAGTTTACCGTGATATATAAATTCCCACACCCGATCTTCACTTTTTCCGTAAAGCCAGTGGTTATATCCGGTCTTGGTCTGGGTGCTACGGGGGAAACTTCGCTTTTCACTGCCTCCTGCTTCTCGGTCTCTTCCTTCCCCTTAACTTTTCCGATATTCAGCACCTGCAGATCTCTGCTTCCATCCCTGTAGATGGTAACTCCTTTGCAGTTCAACTTGTACGCCAATTCAAAAACATCTCTGACATCCTCTCTCGTCGCTTCATTCCGGAGGTTCACGGTTTTTGACACTGCATTATCGGTATATCGCTGAAATGCAGCCTGCATCTTTACATGCCACTCCGGAGTAATGTCATGAGATGTAACAAACACATTCTGCACAGTTTTCGGTATCTCTGGAAAACCTTTAATAGTCCCCTTTTTCGCAATTCGCTTCATGAGCTCACTGCTATAAAACCCTTCCTTTTCAGCTACCTGCCTGAATAGTGGATTTACTTCCACCAGTTCGTCGTTATCCATTACATTTCGTATATAGGAAATGGCAAACAGTGGCTCAACACCGCTGGATACACCTGCGATGATGCTTAACGTTCCGGTAGGTGCAATGGTCGTAGTAGTTGCATTACGCACTTCTACCCCTTCCTTTTTATAGACACTCTGGTCAAAAAATGGGAATACACCTTTTTGTTTCGCCAATTCCATAGAAGCCCTTCTGGATTCATCCTGTATGAGCTTCATGATCTTTTCCGCCAGTGCAATAGCCTCATCGGAACTATAGGGAATGTCCAGCTTGCACAGCAAGTCGGCCCATCCCATAACACCAAGTCCAATCTTCCGTGTCCCCCTCGTCATACGATCAATTTCCGGCAGCGGGTATTGGTTCACGTCAATAACATTATCCAAAAAGTGAACTGCTTTCCATACTACCTCCCGGATCCTATCATAATCAATTTCCAGCTTGCCGTTATTGCCTTTTATCATCAGACTTAAGTTGATAGATCCCAGATTGCAGGCTTCATAAGGCAGTAGAGGCTGCTCCCCGCAATTGTGAATATAAATACCATTCGCATCGAATGCGTTAACTCCTGGAACCTGAACATCATATACTTCCTGTTCATCCAACGCAAGAATGTCTGTTACAACAGCGACAAAACGTTCTCTGTTTAGAGCGCGTTTATAGCTTTTTAACGCCTCACTAAGCCTGCTTTGCTTTTTACTGCTGCCAAATCCTATTGTTTCATGGAAAGCCAGCAGGTTGTCCCCGGATATGACCAATTCATGCCCACTTTTAATAGGATACTCCTTATAGCCCCCTTTACCATCAGGCATAGCCTTAATGCCGGAACTTTTACGATTTTCATATATTGTTGTGGCAATACCAAGCCTATGCAGCATACGTTGAGCCCTTTTCAAACAGTTCAAGTCATTTTGCCACAATCTCACGGAAATACCTTTTTCCTGTGTCCCTATAACGGTTCCATCGGTATCAAATAACCCCCTTAGAAAGCCTATATGAAATTCAAAGCTTGTTCTTTCGATATCATCTGTTACTACCTTTTTGCCCGGTACAATTCCATAGCTCTTGGCTAAATCTCTTAAAGATGCCAAGCGCATACGGTTTTCCTTCCTATCACCAATAACAGTTTGGAAACCATTGAAATCACTTCTGTGCGGCAAGGAATATGCTGCTTCACCTGCAGCTTTCATCAGGGAGGCAGCTTCCTCATCATCACCCCATACGGAAATTATCCCTCCCTCTTCTTTCAGGGTACCATCGCCTAATAAAAGGCCAAGTAAATACCCTTCATCCTCATTGCCTTTTCCTCGCCATTTCAGTCCACGGTTATTGGAAAGGATTATGCGGTCTCCTGCCGTAATTTCACCCGCAGCCTTCCATTCCTCTTTTATACTAAAGCGCGTAAAAGCTCCCGCCACCCTCACTAGATGATCCTCTGTGAGTTTCAGCTCATATCCTCTATCTGTACGCAAATTAATCACTTTTTTGACTCCGGTTTTAAAGAAACCCAGCTCCTCTGTATGATGAAACCCTCCATTCAAAGCTAGAGAAGTATGTTTTCCTAAAATATCTACGACTTGAACAGGTCCTTCACTGGTTAAAACCCAGGTATCACCTGTTACACAGGGGTTGGTGCTTTCAATTTCCCCCAGTTCCGGAGTCACATTTTCCTTGTTCAGCCGGTCAAGGAAGATGATTCCCGGCTCCCCATTGTTCCAGGCCATGTCGACAACCAAGTCAAATACCTTCCTGGCATTCAGCCGGCCTGCAACCTTTTTCTCATGCGGCTCATACAAGTTATACTCCCGGTCCTCCTCTACCGCCTTCATAAATTCCTCTGTAATTCCAATGCTTATGTTAAAATTCGTAATCTCGGCATTGTCCTTTTTACAGGTAATAAAATCCATGATGTCCGGATGATCTACTCTGAGAATTCCCATGTTGGCGCCTCTTCGGGTTCCGCCCTGCTTCACGGCTTCGGTAGCGGCATTAAATACCTTCATAAAGCTAATAGGACCACTGGCGACACCCCCTGTAGAGTTTACGGCTGCCCCTCTGGGCCTTAGCCGGGAAAAGCTGAACCCGGTTCCTCCTCCACTCTTATGAATAAGTGCAGCGTTTTTTATGGTTTCAAAAATCCCTTCCATGCTGTCTTCTACCGGTAGAACAAAGCAGGCACTTAGCTGTCCTAAAGGCCTTCCTGCGTTCATCAGTGTGGGAGAATTAGGCAGAAACTCCAGGTTTGCCATCATAGCAAAAAAATCCTGTTCGATTGCTTCCAGTTCCTCTGCCGACACGTACTGAGCATCTGCAGCTGCAACAGCCTTTGCAACCCTTCGAAACATCCCTTCGGGGTCTTCCAACAATTTTCCATTTTCATCCTTTGCCAGGTATCTCTTTTCTAATACTTTTACTGCATTTTCTGATAAGTTCATAGAAGCCTCCTTGCCATATAAACACAATATTTAGTATATGTAAAATTTGCTAACACTGTATATTGTACCACTTACAGATAACAAGTCAATACCAACAGAGGAAGATTTTTATAGTAAATTAGTCCTATCCTATTTATGGGGAGACGCAGAAAACCCGTAGTAAAGTCTTTTACTACGGGTTTTCTTGTACCATTTTTATTTTTTCGCTTCAAAATATTCCGCTGGGTAGTTGTTGTTTGGATCCCACAATATCCATTCCTCATAGCCGGCATCATAAACAGCCTTAATCTGCTGTTTCACCTGCTCTGTACCATACTTCTGGTAGTAGCCGGCTCCAAGCCAGGGCGCCGTGAATGCTTGAAGGTAAGGTCTGATCTTGGCTTTATGCTCGACATTGGCCAACCGTTTCTTGCCTGCCAGCAGCGTCTGGTAAATAACATTGTAAGGTTCCAGGTCAGGCTTGCCAAAGGTTACTCCATTGATCCCCTGTCCTACGCCATTCTGTCTTACATTCGCATAGTGGGAAGGGTAAACCATAGGACACATGTAGTCTACTTCCTTCGCTAACTTTTCCCAGTTCTGCCCAATAATTTTATCATCTCCGGAGCTTACCGCAGCAATTCCGAAAACATCCGCAGTCAAAGGAATCCCCAGTTTGTCGTGAATCTCCGTATAGGATTTATTTAAAAACTCAGCGATGGTATCCGACTTGGTATTCGGATCGAAATCCGGCCCAAAATCCATGAGCTTCGTATCCCCATCATTACAGAACCTCACGTAGTCAAACTGAATCTCATCAAAGCCCTTTTCCTTAGCTTCTCTGGCAATCTTCCAGATATACTCCCAGGTTTCCTTACTCATAGGATTTACCCAGGGCTTACCATTCTGATCCTTCCACACACCGCCATTTTTTGACTTATAGGCTACTTCCGGCTTCTTCTGTGCCAGGATTGGGTCTTTAAAGCATACCAGTCTCCCGATAACATAGATATTGTTCTCATGCAGTGTCTTTATTGCTTTATCAACATCATATTTCTTTTCCCAGCCTCCGATTTCCCTTACTTCACTAATTGCAGTTTCATATCCCACTTTTCCATCGTCATCCTTAATATCAATAACAACCGCATTCAGTTCGGTAGTTTTCGATAAATTTACGATTTGCTGGATTTTGGCAGGGTTCCCTGCAGTCCACCCGGTTAAGTAGATCGCTTTTACCTTTGGAGATTTAACCTCTGGTTTGGGCGTCGGAGATGGAGACGGAGTCGGCGCAGGTGTTGCGTTCTTTTCCGCAATTTGTGTTGGATCTCCTGTATTTCCCTGCTGAGTTTTATCCGAATCGGATGTTGTCTTGGTAGTGCATCCGGTAAAAGCGAATGCAAAAATCATAATTGACGCTAAAGCTAAAGCCAGAATCCTCCGTTGTTTCTTCATGTTATTCCCCATTCCTTCGTTTTTGTTTTAAGACTTGGCATACCTCACATGTTGGAATACCTTTACTATACTATACCTATTATTTAAAACACAAGCACTTTTACCATTCTGTAATATTTTGCACCATTTTTGCTCCAATATGATTAACATAATTTTTTCAATTTATTATATTTAGGAAAAGCGTATGTAATGATGAATTGTGCATAATTCACCATGTATTTATCGGCAAAAATCTAGACAACAATTATAGTTTTTCCGCTTTTCTCTACAATATTTTAAAAAAGCAATGCGTGTTGCGAAGAACCTTCGCAACACGCATTGCTTTCTATGCTGACTGCCGCAACAGTGACTCTATTTGCTAATCCCCTTACGGGAAAACCCCTCGGATCTTCTTTGCCTTTACAAGTCTTTCAATAGCAACCATATAAGCACCCATGCGAAGTGTTGTTTGCTTTGTGCGGGTTTTATCCCATACCTCATTAAATGCCCGAATCATAATCTTCTCTAACGCACGGTTAACCTCTTCCTCATCCCACATCAGAGACTGTATGTTCTGCACCCATTCGAAATAGGAAACAACAACACCTCCTGCATTTGCCAAAATGTCAGGGACTACGACCTTTCCATTCTTCTCAAGGATCTTATCCCCTTCCACTGTGGTAGGGCCATTGGCACCTTCTATAATAATGCTGGCTTTAACCTTCTGCGCTACATGCTCATTAATCTGATTTTCAAGGGCTGCCGGTATCAGTACATCCGTATCTACGGTTAACAGCTCTTCATTGGATATATGGGTAACTCCTGCCTCTTCATAATCCGCAAGAAGCTTTCCGTTAGTACCAAGGAATTGCTGTATCTTGTCAATATTCAAACCGCTTTTACAGTATACTCCACCTGAAACATCACTGATGGCAACAATTTTACAGCCCTCATTATAGAGGAGCTTTGCTGCAATGCTTCCCACATTACCAAACCCCTGTACTGCAACTCTCGTTCCCATGACCGGCATCCCCAACCGGTGCAGAATCTCCCGGGTCATAAACATAACTCCACGGCCCGTAGCTTCCCGTCTTCCCAGAGAACCACCTATATCCACCGGCTTACCGGTTACTACTCCTGGCACCGTATATCCCTTAAACATGCTGTAGGTATCCATGATCCAGCCCATAATTTCCGCATTGGTATTTACGTCTGGAGCCGGAATGTCCTTATCAGGTCCGATAAGGGGCAGAATCATTGCCGTGTATCTGCGGGTCAATCGTTTGAGTTCACTCTTGGAAAGCTCCTTGGGATTTACCTTAACAGCACCTTTCGCGCCGCCGTAGGGAATATTTACAACAGCACATTTGAGGCTCATCCAGGCAGCCAATGCCTTAACCTCATCTATATCAACATCCTGGTGATACCTTATACCGCCCTTGCAGGGACCTCTGGAACTTGAATGCTGTACCCTGTATCCTTCAAAAACCTTAATGCACCCATCATCCATTTCTACAGGAATGGATACTTTTAATTCTCTTTCAGGATACTTAATTGCTACATAATCATTTTCATGCAAATCGATCATCTTTGCTGCACTTTCAAGAACTTCAAGCATGTTATCATATGGATTGTAGCCGTTTGGCATAATGTTTCCTCCTTAAAATCAGTTGGCTATTATTCCTTCCCATCCCTGCCAGACAATAATACAAAATATCATTTCCCATTGGATTCAAAGTTTTTTCTATTTTACCCTATTCTGTTACGGATGATGTAAGCAAGGGTCAATCCCATTTTCCGTTTTCTTTAAATATCTATGCAAAAACATTGTATCCCCCTATCACACCTCCTTTATATCATTTTGGTTATAATAAATCCTAATTAAATATTATTACACTCAAAGCAACTTTGCAAGATATTATGTAAAATCTGCTATGTTGAACACGAATATCAGTAACGCTTTTTAAAGAACAAATACGGTGTAGCCTGCAGTATTCTTCATCATAAAATGATTATAGTTTCCTTACCATAAAAAAAGACACCATGTAGTATCTACATAGTGTCTCTGCGCTCGATTATTTACCTGAACGGTAGGCTTTCTGTACCATTGCCTGATGATTTGAATCAACACTGTTGGTTCCATGGGTGCGGCTATTATAGAAATGTATGTCAAAATGCCCATCCATTCCATTCCCTTTTACGGTATCCAGATTATCTCCCGTACCATATCCGCCACTTCTTCCGCTTACTGTCACATTGGCCGGCTTGCTATCCAAACCCGCATGGGGCATTGGCGCAACCGATGCTGCTAGCCTTCTGCCATTAACTTCTACGATTACGGCTCTTCGCGTCCAGTTGAAGCCACCTGCAATTTTCTTCAGCATCTGTGTATCTTGCAAGGATGCAGTCTCCACATCGGCATGGTTATATCCATAAGTTCTCTTTACAGTAAAGCTTAATCCGGTATCCACATCAATTACTTTTGCAACGGAACCGATGGAGAACACTTTCTCCGCGCCCCCAAACCAGGATAAGAGTTCAGCTTTCCCGCCACCGGAAGGCTGCGGTTGAGCCGGTGCTGCTAGCTGTGTCTTTTGTGGCTGTGATACAGCATCCGATTTTTTTGCCTGGACTTGCTGCTGAGACGGTGCATCTTCTTTTACTTCCTGCTTCTGCACTTTTGCAACAACTCCATTGTTTACACCATATTCGATTTTACTGAGGGTATCAGCCCCCACAATTCCATCCGGTAGTAATCCCAACTGAACCTGGAAATCCACTACCGCATCATTGGTTACGACCCCAAAGAATCCGGAAGGTTCTTCCTTGAAAAACCCCATCTTTTTTAAGTCTTTCTGTAGTTTTATAACTTCTTCGCCTGAATCCCCTATTCTTATCTTTGCATCAACAGTTTTTACCTGCGTGTCCGTGTCCGGAGTCATACCCAATTCAGTTTCCTGGGCAGCAAAACTCCTGTCACCGTCTCCACGGCTGTATGTATCCCGGTCTCTAAGAGTATCCATTGAGGCAACCGTCTGCGGCGCCTCTTCAGATTGAACGGCCTGTGAATCATTTTTGATAATTAATGCCTCGACGTTGTTGTAGGAAGTGATCAAGCCAAACAATAGTAGTACAAAAGCTAATGAGCCAAATAAAATAATGTTTTTTCTCTTTTGCATTCTTTTCTTTACCCCCTTCTGATTAACTGTGTACCGCTAGCAGCACATTAAATCAGGGGCTTCAGGTCGAATATAAGTTTACCATAATACTGGTAAAATAGTAACCCTCAAATACTGGAAAACAGCACCAAAACGGCTAAACCTGGCTTACTGCCAGGTTTAGCCGTTTCTTTACATTTCCTTTACATTTTACCCATAGCACAATTTTACTTCACTATTCTATTACTTGCAGGTGGTGCGGCACATCGTAAAATAAGAGGATAAAAAATTACTGGTGAAATTGTAAGAAAAAACATATATAATAAATGTTAAATTTGGAAGATTCTTTAACAAGGAAGGTGTACTATAACTCTTTGGATTTAAAAGGTGTTTTCCATAATATTATTAAAAGGAAAGAGGTAAGAACAATGGTAAAAAAGTATCTTAAAACACTTATAGCAGCCCTTTTACTTTGTAGTATGATTTTTACTGCGTCCACTCCGATATTCCCTGTTGTCAAGGCAGCTGATGTGCTGCCAACGTCTTCCGAGATTGTTACAACCATGAAATTGGTTGATGACTATTGGATTGCCAACAATCCCTCACCGGGAAATCAAGCGTGGAACAGAGCCGTATATTTTATGGGAAATATGGCCATGTACTACACATCCCAGGATCAGAAATACCTTGACTATGCCCTGACATGGGCAAATAACAACAACTGGCAGTTATACACCGGAAGTACCAAGACTGCCGACAACCAGGCTGCCGGCCAGACCTATATAGACCTTTACAATATCCAGCCGGACCCTAATAAGATACAAGCAATAAAGGCCAGTGTAGATACACTTGTAAATTCCAGTCTTGTAGATAATTGGTCATGGATTGATGCCATATTCATGGCAGCACCTGTCTTCAGCAGGCTGGGTAAAATGTACAATGATACCCGGTACTACGATAAAATGTATGCATTATATAATGATACAAAAAGCAGAAGGCAGCTGTACGATACCGTTGAAAACTTATGGTATAGGGATGCCAGCTTCCTGTGGCCGAATTTTAAATCTCCCAATGGCTATAAGTGTTTTTGGTCAAGAGGCAACGGTTGGGTTATTGCCTCCTTACCAAGAATTCTACAGACACTTCCAGCAAATGATCCACATAAAAGTGAGTATGAAGCAGATCTAAAAGCAATGGCAGCAAGATTAAAAACCATACAGGGAACGGACGGATTCTGGCGCGTCAGTCTCTATGACTATAATGAATATCCCGGACCGGAAACCAGCGGGACCGCCTTATTTACCTATGCCATCGCATGGGGAATTAATAACGGACTCCTGGATAGCGCTACCTATTATCCTGTTGTGGCAAAAGCCTGGAACGGAATGGTACGGGATGCCGTTCACAGCAACGGCAAACTTGGCTATGTGCAAGGCGTGGGAAGTCAACCTTCATCATCACAGCCCGTTACATACGAAACCACAAGTGACTTTGGAGTAGGTGCTTTCCTTCTTGCCGGAAGTGAAGTTTCAAAACTAGGAAGCACTCAGACTCCAGGACCTTCTACAACACCAACCCCTACACCTGTGCCTACACCCACACCGACACCTGCCGGTGATAACTTAGCTTTAAACAAGCCGGTCGCTTATTCATCACAACAGGCAGGAAACGAAGCGTATAAAGCTGTTGATGGAAGCTCCTTAACGAGATGGTCGGCTGATACGTATCCGGAATGGATAAATGTTGACCTGGGTTCCGTTTACACTATCGATAGGACAGAAATTATGCCCTATAGTGACAGAGCCTATCGATATACAATCGAAGTATCTACTGACGGGACAAACTATGTAAATGTTGTTGACAAAACCAACAATACAATAGGAGGCTCACTACTCACCGATACATTTAATCCTGTTAGTGCAAGATATGTCAGGGTTACCGTCACGGGCTGCTATAACTACACAGGCACATGGACATCAATTAATGAATTTGGAGTGTATAAGAGCAGTTCTGCAACTCCCACACCTTCACCAACACCTACCCCCACTCCGAGCCCTTCAAACAACCTCGCTCTGAACAAATCGGTGATTGCCTCCTACCAAATGCCCGGGCATGAAGGAAGTAAAGCTGTCGATGGAGACATGGCTACGACTTGGGCTGCAGATTATTATCCTCAATCTATCAATGTGGATTTAGGACAAGTCCATGCAGTAAACAAAACGGAAATCGCGCTTATTGATAGTAAGGCTTACAGGTATAAGATCGAAGTATCCAGTGATGGTATAAACTACACACTGGTTGCTGATAAAACCTCCAATACCACTGGAAGCTCACTATTTACGGATATATTTTCACCCGTAAATACAAGATATGTAAAGTTGACAATCACCTCTGGCCCAAGGAAAACATCGCCTTCTGTCAATGAATTCAGAGTGTTTGGCCCTTAATAAGTTTTTTGGGTTAACAAGTGTATATTGCTAAATAATTGATATATCTTCCGGAGAGTTGGTAACTCATTTTTTAAAATCCGATCACTCTCTTATTCTGTTTGAGTCGTATCTTCAGAATAATCCGTGTATCGGATTTTTTGTGCCCTTTTACCTGTACTTTATCAAGGTGCCACAAATTTATCATCGAACTATAATGATTCTTAAAATAGAACATTGGCATCCACAAATAAAGCCCCACCTGTAAAGTGGGGCTTTGACTGAAGTAGAGCATTGTCTACATCCTGAAATCTTTATTTGGGGAATTTTACAATGAGTCCTAAAAGATACTGCCTTAACAAGGAATAATCAATGGCATTGATACTGCTGTCACCATCCAGATCAGCGGCATACAGATCATCTTCTGCTGGAAGATCATTAATCTCGCCCAGCAGGTATTGTTTCATTAGTACATAGTCCATTTCATCGATAGCACCGTCTCCATTCAAATCGCCCACCTTGCCTGTATTGGATAAGGCGGTGAACTTGAACCAGTCTACATTGAACAGATAGCCGCTGCTTCCGCTGAAGTACAGATACAGGTCGTGCTTTCCGGCAATGCCGCTGAGGTTGGCTGAAATATCCGTCCAGGTCCCCCAGGATCCTGTACCTGGTACGGCAATGGTAGCTGTCGCCGGATTATTGGGGCTATCCAACCGGATTTGGATGCTTCCTCCACTGGTAGCACTGGAAATTCTGGTTTGGAAGCCGGTTGCACCGGTTCCGAAATCCACACCCGTATAACCTATATAATCACCGTTTTCGATATACCCGACACTTCGGCCGCCGTTATCGTCCATAAGATCGGTTTGAATTCCAGACATGCTGTTGTAGAGTTCCGCCTCAATTGGTTCGTAAGCACTCCGGGAGGTAGGTTTTTCAGGAAAACCCGGAATTACTGGCGGAGGTCCGTCTTCGGAAAATCCCAGAGCAACAGTGACGACCGACTGCGCCGGTAGAGTAACCGTATTCCCCGAGAGGCTGCCGACCGGAGTAAATCTATCCGTTCCGTTGAAAACCGTCCGGTATACTGCCGAGCTGCCTGCGGAATAACTATTCAGATTCAGTGCGACGCTTGACTCGGAAGCGGCTTTGTTGATCAATACGAGCGTAAGCTGCTTCTGGTCCGGTGAGGTGAAGGCGGATATTTTTATATCGCTGGAACTGCTGGTAGCTGCTACCCTCTTATATCCGGGGTTGGTATACTTCGCATAGTGCTGGATGGTATAGTAAAAGTCCGAAATAGTATAGCCTTTGCTATTTCCCCAGCTGCTTTGATTGAAAGGGTTATACAGGGCCACCAGAGGCCGCTGGTTATTTTCCCAGATAAGGTCCCAGAAAAAGTAGCCGCTGACACCTTCTTCTACAAGGGAATTATGGATCAATTGCGCGGTAGTAAAGGCCGTCCCGTAATCATATTCCGTCTGGAACCGGGGCTTATCGGGGTAAGCAGCCGCAATTGCCTTGAAAGCACTGTTGAAGCTGTCCGGATTGTTCGCATCACCGCCGTTATACAGATGGTGGGCAATTCCGTAAATCTTGGCAAGGTCCATGGCATTGGCATAGTTCTGTACCAGATTGCTGCCCACACCTGTCGCCTCTGCCGCAAGTATCTTCGGCTTGACAGTCATGGCCTGCAGTTTGCTGTATACTGCATCCAGTGCTTTACCATAGCTGGGGTAGTTCGAATCTTCCGCAGGTTTGAAAATACAGGTTTCCCAGCCCGAATTTTCGTAATCGGGCTCATTCTGGATGCTGATGTAGTCGGGAAGGATGCCTTTCGCTGCATAGGCATTCAGCGAATCATACCAGTAGTCCGCAAATTTGCTGTAGACAAAGGCCCCATTCTCCTTTACCAGGGTGCCTCCGTTCATTACACCGTCTTTCTTCAGGTTGGACGGTGGAGACCAGGAAGAAAGCAGGATTTTCAGCGATGGATTCATAATTTTAGCCGTTTTTACGATCTCCGTATCTTGATAATCAAAACCGGGACTGTTCCGATACTGGTTTCTAAGACGCAGGATATCCAGTCCCGAGTCAAAAAACAAAGTCTGATATAGTTCCTTTTTATTCGGGTGCTCCGTCAGCCAGTTATTATACCAGGCAATGGCTGCTCCAAAGCCCTCCAGGGTCTGGTAAGTGGTACTGACATCTACCGATGCAGTATAGGTAGTAGCTGCGTGGCTCTGCGAAGGAATTATAAAACTGGCCTGGAGAACTGCCGCAACTAACAGCAGCGCTAACTTATTTCTCTTTTTCATCCAATCACCCTCCAATCTTTATGTAAAAACAGGATTACCGGGCTTTCAAAGCTTATTTGGGAAACTTGACGATAAGGCCCAGAAGATATTGGCGCAGCAAGGATAAATCAATGGCATTGATGCTGCCGTCGCCGTCCAGGTCGGCAGCATACAGGTCATCGGTAACAGGCAAATCACTGATAATACCCAGTAAGTATTGTCTCATCAAGGAATAATCGGTCGTATCGATAGTGCCGTCTCCATTCAGGTCACCGACTTTTGCTGCCGGTGAAGAGTCAAATATGGAACATATTTTCGATGTCTGTTTTAATCCGTTTGTACCGTCTACCACCGTTTTCCCCCAATCGGTCAAATTGGCCCCCGGCCAGTCATTTGACAAATCAAGGTATTCTTCGCCGCCTCCGTTGCCTTTCCACGACCATGCCATCCAGCCTACATTCTTTTCCTTGCAGTAGCTCATGATGCTCGCTTCATCGACATCGCCATCGGAATGATTCCATCCGAATTCTCCGATACAAAGAGCCAATCCCTGGTTGATGACGCCGTCGATATTGGATTTTATTGTGGCTGCGTCCTTGCCGGCAGTCCCGTACATGTGGATTGAAAAGATAATATTCTTCAGGGCATCGGCATCCAATACAGCTTTTCCATAATCATGAATGGACTTCCCGTATTGGCCCCATCCGCCGGCATCTACCATAATCGTATGTTTTAGCCCCGCATTTCTGATGATGGGAATCGCCTTTTTGTAGCCATCTGCCCAACTGGAGCTATTCCATGCTCCCATCCACTCATTGGCGATATTGATAATCACACGGTCCTCTTTTCCAACCAAAGCATCCTTTATCTCTACAAAATAGTTTGCAGCAGCCAGCAAGGGGGCCTGGTCATCTTTTCCCGTAGCATCATGTACTTCCAGTACCGTTATCATCTTATTCTGCTCGCAAAGGGCGATGATGTTTTTTACGGAATTTACATCATCCTTTGTCCATTGTCCTCCATCCGAAAGCGCGATCCTTACAGTATTGCATCCCGCCTTTGCCAAAGCCGGTATCGTTGTTGCCAATTGGTCCTTGTACCACGTGTGTGCATGATTTACACCTCTTATGATGAATGCATTTCCTTTTGCATCGTAAAGGCTGGTTCCTGAGACTTTAAACCCGGCTACTTCCGAAGCAGCACGTACCGGAATAACCCTAAACATGCTTATGAATAATGAAATCACACAAAGGAATAAAATACTTTTTTTCATACTTTATAACCCTCTTTCCTTTCTGATTTTTGAAATACCAGGATGCTGCGCATCCACTGACAGGTTGTCTCCATGTTATTTCTCAACAGGAAACTTTTGAATCATTTGCAGTAAATATTGCTTCAATAAATCAAAATCCAGTGCATTCACGGTACCCTCTCCATCAACGTCTGCAGCCTTAAGGCTGTCACCGGTAAGCTGCGTAATCCCCAGTAAATGCTGCTTTATCAGTGAAAGATCCAATGCATCTATATTCCCGTCGGAGTTCAAATCGCCATACTTTACCGTCGGTTGCCCTGAGTTATAGACATTCTCAAGCATCGCGTAGGCCCACTGCTGCCGCATGGCATTATAGCCGTCGGCAGTCGGATGCACATTGTCCGAGCTGATATAATTGGGATTGCTTTGGAAGAATGCCCAGAGATCAGGTCCTTTGATAATCTGTGGATAGGCTGCATACAGCGCATCAATTTGAGCGTTGTAGGAAGGTGCATAGCTCTGAATGTCGGTTAAGCGGGCCCAGGGAATTTTAGGTATTACCGGAATCTTGCCGGCGGCCAGCACTGCCTTCACCATTGTCTCCATATTTTTATAATATGCAGCAGTGCCTGCCTGATTGCCCCAGGAATCATTCGTGCCGTAAGATAATCCGACATACTTGCCCGGAAATGCACTGAGCCATGTATTGATGTACTGCGCTCCATGGGAGCTTAACAAAGCGCCAACTCCACCACATTCGGCAGCTGGAAAATACGCAGGCTTAACGACATTGATCATTTGAGCAAAGGTACCGTTTCCGCTACCGTTAACCACCATGCCGCCTGCAGTAATGGAATCTCCATAAAAAATCCAGTCATCCTGGATACCGCGGCTGGCATCATGGACATCCAGGTTTATACTGGCTGTATTTCCGCTTAAGCTGTCCGCTTCGGAAATGGACAGCCGGAGCCAGTTATAACCCGATAAATCAATGGAACGCTGTCGGGAATGATAGACATTACCGGATACCCTTACCAGCGTTACCCAGCCGGAAGCCGGGGCACTGCCCCCGCCTGCTGCAGCATTTCCTTCAAGGGTATATGTTTTGAGGTTATTATACCCCCCGGTGTTTTTTATGGTATGGTCATAGTCATAGGTATCGTTGTTATACCATGCTACCACCACCTGCCTTCGTTGTTCCGACGGAACTCCCGACAAGTCATAGGCGATCCACCCCGGAACCGCACCCCGCCATGTAGTCCCGTAATTGCCATCGTTTGCACTGGAAGCAATATCCGATGAAGCAAAAGCCGGAACATTTCGGCTTATTACAGGAAGTGTCGCCGGTGCAGCTCCCGTGATGCTATATTGCATAAAGTATACACCTGCGAAAACCAAAATCATAAGTTTGCAAAACGTACCTAGTAGTTTCATATCCTCCTACCTTTCTTTCTAAATATCGTTACTTTTTCGGAAACCTATCCATTTTATCCGGCAAACAACATTGCAGTCTATTCACCGCTTTGTGAACCTTTTTATTTTACAGCCTCCTTCTCCACGCCTTTTTTGGTTTATAGAAGTATTTACAAGCCAAGGATCAGCTTCCTTAATTCGGCCAGATCAAGGGCATCGATCTGCCCATCCCCGTTCAAGTCCCAGGTATTCATGTCGATAGGACCGGCAGGACTCAATAAGTACGTTTTCATTTGTTCAAAGTCCAGTGTATCCACTCTTCCATCACCATTCAGGTCTCCACGCTTTGAAGAGACTCCTTCCGCCATTTTAGCCGCATGGGGAGCAAACACATTCTTCAATATGGGATCGCCATGGGAAATATAAAATCCCCCGGAGAAGGAAGAATAACACCAGAACAAATCCCCTGAAGCAGTAAGTTCCTCGATTTTTGCGAACATTGCTTTCCAGTACTGTTCCCTGTTATTGTGAGTATTGAACTCTTCCATAACAAAGGGTTTTCTCACGACGTTATGGGAATCGTTTATCCACATTTCAACCAGCTTTGCCGCCTGATCGGGGTTTAATCCAGCCCAGGCTTCATCGGGATACGGATGTGCTGTTGTAAAGTCGGTATAGGGCGATTGATGCAGATACACGAACGGATTCCCTTCATCGCCGCCAAAACCGTATTTGCTCTCATGTCCTTCGATTCCTATGCTGACCATGTGATTCGGATCGAGGGTTTTGATGAATTGGGCCATTTCATCCACCCAAGCTCTTAATGTAGTTCCTTTGACGTTTTCCTCCTGACTGACGTCCTGATACCGGGGCTCATTCATCAATTCCCAGGAAAATATTGTCGGGTCCTCCTTATAGGGTTTATTCGTATAATGGTTAATCCTTGTTACAAAATGTTCCACATAATTTTTATACTGCTGTTTACATCCTGCATGAGTAAAGAATTTAGCCCTGTTGACATGGGATGTGCCCGGGAGCCCTTCCCATTTAAGCCGGGTGTCAATTCCGCCGTAGGCTTCCCAATAGTTTTCAAGAACGATGATAACTTTGATATTGTTCTTTTTTGCCGACTCCAGTATGTAGTCAAACAGCATAAACTGCGCTTCATTGTAGACTCCCTTTTGTTTTTCGAATCCATGCCATTCTTCATGAGAAAACCCCCATGTCCTTAAAACCTTTATGCCGTCTGAAGCCATCTGACTCATAAGGTTGTCGATCTTTGCCTTATCCATATATTTGTTTTCTATATCGTCCGGTGTTGCCGTATTAGATCCGTCTCCAAAGGTAAAAAGATCGTAAGCATTGCACCCTGCAAACCGGAAGGATTTACCATCCAGTATAAAGGAAGTCCCACTGGCTGAGACGAAGCCAGTGCCCGGGGAAGATGCGGCATTTACACGCATACCCGACAGGGTAATTAGGAATTGCATCATAAGAACAAGCGCTAAACAGATTTTTCTTTTTGTTCCCATGCTATATAAAACCTCCAGTCGGCCTTTTCATTTTAAAAAATCTTGAGTTTATTTTCCTGTTAATCCTTAAAGTATCGAGAGCAAAATGCTCCCGATACCGCTTACGGATATCCTGCTACACCTTATACCTTCCAAAAGTAAAATACCCAGATTTTAGGGCAGTTCTACCTCCGGATAAATTCAAGTCTAAAGTTGGATATCGATATAACGAATGCTCACCTATAGTAGCACCTTCTTTAGGAGCGCAAAGTCAATAGAATCGATGGAACCATCGCCATTCATATCCGCATTGACGAGGTTTATACTCGACTCCTGTCCCAATAAATACTTTTTCATCAGTGTAAAGTCGAGAGCGTCTATACTTCCATCCTCGTTCAGATCGCCTGGTTTCGGCTCTATAGTTTGACCGGGTTCTTTTCCGAATATTTTGATTCCGTCTCTGTATACAGGAATATTTTCCGTCACAGCATACTCCTTTGTAATATTTTTCCTACTCCAATCATTGGTGGGATCCCAATGCGGTGTCCAATCGGAACCCAGCTTCGGAACAAGGGCAAAGTGGAATTCACGGTCTCCATAGAATGCGTTACCGCTCCAATCTATTTCCAGATAATATATTCCAGCCTGCGCATCCCATGGGAATGGCCCCTTGAGCACCGTTGGCTTGCCGTCCTGGATCTTTCCTTCATCGTACATGATCTGAACATCGAGATCTTGTATGGATTGTCCCGCACTTAACATTTCCGAAATATTGAAATAGTAACGTGCCTGCATCCGACTTTCGAAATGAGGAGGCTTGCACGATTCGTTATGAATGTTGATGGTGATTTGCGTTCTCTCGCTGTTCTCCTGCTCCAGCTTGGCTTCAGAGAAATATTCCAAAACCTCCGGTCCCTTTGGAGGAAAATTTGCCAGCGGTTTTTGCCCCTCGCCGTAATACTTGAATAACCCGGCCAGCGCTCCGACAAAACCTGCGTTGTAATCCACAGCCACCTCGTTATAAACAAAGTCTGTGGTCTCATCCACATGGTTGTCCTTGGTATCCGGTCCTCCCACCAGTGCTCCCCAGAGCGTATGCCGGTGATTTGCAGGTTCCAGCATACTGAGGGTTTTTGAACCATGAGCCGCACGGTGGTGCGGATGTTTTGCAGAAATATCGGAATATCCTACTTCGTAGCTTCTCTTCATCGGATTGTCTCCAAGTATGTAATCCATCTGTCCTTTGGCCCAATCGGAAACATCCTGCTTTCCTGCATATTTTGTATATACCAGTGCGCACAATTGCGCTGCAGCATTATAACGGGCCGAGCCCCAGGTATTCAAGACTTTGAACCCTGCCGGTGTACCTTGTAGAAATGTCGTATCATTCGGATTTTCATGGGGTATTCCCGACCAGTATTCGAGATTCCACCGGAAGATATACCAATCCCTCTGGGAATTTGTCAAAGGAGCGAGTTTGGCGAAAACACCTCCCCATACCGTATCCCAGGAATGGACCCAAATATTTTGCCAATCGTTATCCGTTGAAGCAATGATCTTCTTCATAAACCCTGTATACCGCCCATCGGAAGAAACGGAAACAATATCGTTGATATAGGACGGTTCACCGGTTGCAATATTCAGCCATACAGCCGCCCAGGAAAGTTCATCCTCGTCATAGGAAGAATTGTAGAAGCCTCCCGAATAACCACACCCACGATTCTTAACAGCAAACCGGTAAAGTGCCTTGGCAGTATCCAGGCATTTTTTCGCATAGGCAGCCTCTTTATCCTTGAAGTTCAGGTACTGAATCGCAAGCGCTGCCGCCGCCCCGGCACACTGGTCACTGGCAGGCGTCTCCTCCGTCGCAAAGTACGCAGGCCTTTGTACCTTCTCCTTTTGATTTAATTCCGGCGGTTGCCACCAATTATGGTCGATACTTCCCTCTCCAACCTGGTAACAGAAGGCAACCACTTCCCCCTTGCTATCCAGAAATGTGGACCGCAGCAAATAGTCATTCCCCCACTTAAGGATATCCACCATATGTTCTTCTTCTCCAATTTTTTGGAAGGAATCCTTGAACTCGTAGAACCCCCATCCCAGTGTAGAAATTGTATAGGTTTGCGGCAAACCGAATTTGACATGGTCTCCGGCGTCATGAAATCCTCCGTGAAGATCGAGAGTGCCGTTGCCGTCAGCATCCAAAACTGATTTATACCGGTCGATAAAGGCTTGTGATAAGTTTGTGCCTGTGAAATCCTTGGTCATGGGTATCAATGGCACCGACTCATCCTCCAGGTGGCAGTCGCCCCTCCATTCAAGCTTCCCCCCGGTAATTCCCGGACCGCATTTGTTTGCATCATAAAAGTATATAGATTTCTGTAGAGCTTCCGCATAATTAAACGGCGGAGTTGTTGGCCCCGCATAAACATTACTGCCAGGCAGTAATGAAGACAAGACCGCGAACACCGTTACCACGGCTGCCAGGGTAAGAGAGCAAAGTCTTTTTTCCCATATTCTGGACATACAAATCCCCTCCACTTTGTAAAATATGCCCCTACAGACATTGTTCAATCAACAGCAAGTCAACGGGCACCGCTTCCATTGACATCTATTGCTCTTACTCCGTTTGGATCGGGAAAAGCTGTTGTTTTTCCAAACAGACATTGCCGTATAAGGGCAGAGTCGATGGGTTTCCGTTATACTATTTTCTTACTGCCACGGCGGGTATCCGCCGTGACAGTAAAGGATACTTGGCACTACCGTGTCATGGGTTGATTGTTATACTTCCGTTGTTGAAGGTAACATTGGTGATCTTACTCATATTACCGTTTCCGAAGGCTCCTCCGGTCTTGAATGCCAGGGCAGCCGTCGATGAAGCAGTCCCTTTGATCTTAAAGGTGATGTTTGCAAACACTCCGTCTGTCGTAATCAACTCACTGCCGATGGTATTGTCAAGGAACAGGAAGCTGATGGTTCCGGCATTTATGTTTGATGCGAAGTTAACCGCCGGATTTACTACGATATTACCTGCCGTTACTGAAACGGCCTCGAGGAGGTTTGGATCATAACCCAAATAGAAATTGCAGGTTCCGACATTAGCTGGTGCTACTTTTGCAAAACTAACAGGTACTGTCACCGTATCGCCTGCTTTTCCGGATGCTGTTCCGATGGTCACGCTCAGATTGGTGGGGGTGGTGTTAACAACAGTTACAGTTAACACAGGATTGCTTGTTACACCGAAATCGAAAGTCAGTGATTTTATACCTACAGCCAGCGTTGCAAGGTAACTCTTCAATATCGTTACCGTATTCCCTATTACCGTATAATGAGTCCCCTGGGTCAAGCCGGTAATACCTTTGAATGTATTCCCGTTGGGCGTCAGGGTAACTGCGATATCCTCCTGCAGGTCGGATTTCAAATCAAAGGTTGCTGATGCAGGGCTAATGGAAGGATTCTGCGTCTGACCGCCGGGTTCCTTACCGGACACCAGACTGCCACTTACATAAGCAGTTACTCTCTCCCAATCAACATAACCCGACGCTGAAGCGTTAAAGGAATAATCATCCGACTGGGTATAATTTGTCCAATCGGATTTTGCAAACCTTGCCTGGATCTCTATGAAAGCTCCAGCTTTTAAAGCAGGTGCGCTGCTGGCAAATCCAACCTCAAGGTAATAATCCGCGTCGGCTGCCGGGGTCGCCATTTTTACAAAACCAGCGGTTACTTTGCTTGTAACATCCACGTACGAACTGCCATCCGTCATACCGGAATGGTCACACCAGAAACTCTGCGGCTTCTCTCCATTGATCGTATAGTAGTATCTTAATTTTACATCCGAGAGATTCACAGGCGTCGTGCCCGTATTTACAATTTTGAACTTTGGATAGATTGCATTTGAAGTTGGCGCTGTGTTGCTGTTGAACATCTGTACCTTTATAGCTGCATCTGCTGCAAAAATACCTACCTGTGGAATACATAACGACGCTAGCATAACCAGCATAACCAGTAAGGCAATTATTTTATTTTTCATTGCCGTGACCTCCTTTTTTTAACTGTTTTTATGTATGAAAAACCCATTCACCCTATATATTTAAACCGAATAGAATAAAACCTACAGTCCAACCTCGCATATATTCACAGAACACGGATTCATATGCTTACTGAAACTACAGTTGTCAATCCGATTATAGGTAGAACAATTTCACCTCCTTAAAACCAATTGGATGAGTGGCTTCTCATAAAATTGATAAAATTTTCAGCTTTTTACTATGGATTGCGTAAAATTCAATTATTTCACCTTGGAAGCGGTCTTAAAGTGTTCGATGCACGTAGAGAGCAGTCGTTGTCAATGATACCTTATATCACCAGCATAGTCGCATAACCATGCACATAAGCCAGTTATAGGTGTACATAGAAGATAAGTAAGAATATATGTGGGAATTCCCTGTCAAGTGGCGTAAGATAGCGCTATTACCCGGTCAAATAACCTGTTAAAACACAAACTGTATGATAGAACATACATTTTTACAATGAATAGAATGGATCATACGGCTTTGAATGCAATACATACGACGTTAATAGAAGTGCTTTTGTTCAATTTCATATCATACAACATAATACCCATACCATACTTTTTCTCTCTAAAATTTTATCTATATTTTTCCATAACCTTAGTGTTTAGATAATATCATAGGCAAAATCATTTGTAAATCACTTACTGCAAGAGTGACAATTTTGTTACAAATTATGCAAAATTTTACACATCCATATATCCTATTGTGTATTCAATAAGCTGTCTCAATCTCTCCGCTTCGTATGTAAAGATTTTTACATCCGTAACAAATTTTCAACATAGAAAATTTGATCTTTTGTAAACAATCTTTCATTCATTCAAAAAATCATCATTTTAAATCATTTTTACCTTTAGTATACTGCAAATAGTTATTATCATCATCATGCGAAACGGAGGAGTACATGTGACAAATTCAGAAAATCTTGCCCCCCCTTCCCTGCCGCCAGCAAAAAAGCCCTCACGCTTTCTATCTCAATGGAGAAAGGAGTGGAAAAAAAACTACTTTATTTATCTTATCCTGCTTCCAATAGTACTGTATTATATCGCATTCCACTATCTTCCCATGTATGGCGTCACTATTGCCTGGAAAAGATTTACCCCTTCCAAGGGAATATGGGGAAGTACCTGGGTCGGATGGACAAACTTCATGAGCTTTTTTAAGAGTTACTATTTTTGGCGTTTGCTTAAAAATACGCTTCTTATAAACTTTTATGAACTGTTGTTCGGATTTCCGGCACCGATTATCCTTGCACTGCTGCTGAATGAAATCAAGGATGGTCTATTCAAGCGGGCCGCTCAAACCATAAGTTACCTGCCGCACTTTATCTCAACAGTAATAATATGCGGAATGCTTGTAGATTTCCTTTCGACCGATGGGCTTGTGAATTCGATTTTATCCGTCATTGGAGTATCACCCAACGCTTGGTTACGAGTACCGGAAGCCTTCAGGGCAATCTATGTGGGGTCCGGCATATGGCAAGGGGTAGGCTGGGGGTCTATCATTTACTTGGCCTCACTCTCGAATGTGGACCCTCAGCTCTATGATGCAGCCTTTATTGATGGGGCAAACCGGTGGAAAAGGCTTTGGAATGTCACGATTCCAAGCATTCTTCCTACCATTATCATTATGCTGATACTTCGCTTAGGCCATATTATGAGTGTCGGTGCGGAAAAAATCATTCTCCTTTATAATCCTACTACCTATGTAACAGCGGATGTCATATCCAGCTTTGTATACAGACGTGGGCTTCTTGAAAGTGATTACAGTTTCAGTACTGCGGTTGGCTTATTTAACTCAGTAATCAATTATACCTTTCTTTTTATTGCTAACGCCATCAGCCGCCGTGTAAGTGAAACTAGTTTGTGGTGAGGAGGTGTACGCATGAGATATAAGAAAAGTGCAGGAGAAATCATTTTTGATGTATTCAACTATGCCTTCATCATCTTTCTGATGGTGATTACACTATACCCATTCTGGTATATAATCATAGGCTCATTCAGCGATCCAACCGCGGTTGCACAACATAGAGGTCTTATGTTTTGGATAAAGGGATTCAATATCGAATCCTATAAAGCTGTATTCATGAATCCCAATATATGGACCGGATACCTCAATACAACCTACTATCTAGTCGTAGGAACTGCTGTAAATCTATTTATGACGGTTCTGGGAGCCTATGGGCTATCCCGTAAAAAGCTTTACGGGAAATCGGCTATTATGAAGATTATTGTGTTCACCATGTTTTTTAGTGGTGGACTTATCCCAACCTTTCTTATTATAAGGTCCATGGGGATGGTAGATACACGGTGGGCAATGATTGTACCCGGTGCCATCAGTACGTATAATATGATTATCATGCGCACTGCCTTCCAGTCGGTACCTGACAGTCTGGAAGAATCCGCCCGAATGGATGGTGCTAATGATTTTACTATCATGTGGAAAATTATTGTGCCTCTTTCATTACCCGCCATGGCAGTTATCGCTTTATATTATGCGGTAGGCCATTGGAATTCCTTCTTCGGTGCCCTGGTGTACTTGAGAAGCAGACCCTTGTTCCCTTTACAGCTTATTCTAAGGGAAATTCTTATTTCTAACTCGACGGATACTATGATGACAGGCGTAGTTGCCGACCGTGAGCCCATAGGAGAAACCATCAAATACTCCACCATTATAGTTTCAACCTTACCGATTTTATGTTTGTATCCTTTCCTTCAAAGGTACTTTGTAAAAGGGGTTATGATAGGCTCATTAAAGGAATAGCGTGAATTTTCAAATTACTCTGTAAAAATAAACTCTAGGGAGGTTTTATCTATGTGGAAAAAAACTTATTTTAAAAAATTTATTCATTTGGTTGTGGCTTTCATACTTCTCATGTCTTTACTGCCAGGGTGCAGCAGCGGAAACAAAAACACAGGTGCAGGTACCAGCACCGCTCAGGATAGCCAGACAGCCAGCGTAGCAGGTCAATACCCCATCGTCGACAAACCCCTAACACTAACCATGTGGAGAACATTAAGCAAAGCTTCCGCCGTCATGAAAGACTTCAATGAAATGGCGGCCTTCCAGGAGGCTGAAAAAGCAACGGGAATCCATATTGAATTCAAGCATCCCCCCGCCGGCCAGGAAAAAGACCAGTTCAATCTTATGGTAGCATCGAATGACATGCCGGATATCGTATGGGCAGGCCACTTTAAAAGTGATAGCAATGCACTGGCCAACGAACTGATTATCCCCTTAAATGATCTGGTGGATAAATATGCACCCAACTACAAGAAAATATTGGATAGCTTTCCCAACCTGAAAAAGTCCATGTACACGGATGACGGCAAATTGACAGCATTGGCTTATGCCCAGCCGTATATGGAAAATGTATTAACCGAAGGCTATATGATTCGTAAGGATTGGTTGGATAAATTTAACCTGGCTATTCCGGAAACCATCGATGACTGGGAAAAGGTGCTGACAGCCTTCAAAGAAAAAGATCCCAATGGAAACGGTAAGCCGGATGAAATTCCTTTTGATGGTGCCAAGGGTAAAGCGTTTTATAGCTTTGGCTATGCCTGGGGCATAAAACCATACGATTATTTTATAGAAGGAGGCCATGAAAAGGGTAAGGTAAAATTCGGACCTATCGAGCCGGCTTTTAAGGAATACATCGTTAAAATGAATGAATGGTATAAAAAAGGCCTTATCAACAAGGATTATCTCACGTCAGATGATAAAATGCGTGATGCAAACATGACTTCCAATCGAACAGGGGCATTTTTTGGGGCATTGAGCGGGTCGCTTGGCAACTATACGGGGCTTATGAGCAAAGACCCAAACTTCGTGTTATGGCCTGTAGCATGGTCAAAACTGAGTACAAACGGCAAAATCTATGGAGATAATGGAAGAGCGTTAACGCTGAATGGCGGTAAGGGCTATATTACAGCAGCCAATAAGCATCCTATAGAAACAATACGATGGTTTGATTGGGGCTACTCCAAAGAAGGACAGCTAGCGTTCAATTTTGGCAAGGAAGGTGTCAGTTATACCATGAAAGATGGGGCTCCGGTTTATTCCGATGAGATTATGAAAAACCCCAAAGGACTTTCCACCAATAACGCAATCGCAAAATATTGCCTGGCCAATATGGAGGGTGCATTTCTACAGCACCCAGCCTACCTTGAGCAGATCGCAGGCTCTACTCCTGCGCAAAGGCAGGCTCTGAGAGTATGGGGAAAAGGGTGGACCGATTCGGCTGAACAGAATCTTGCTATGCCTCCCTTCTCACTTACAGACGCGGAGCAGACTTCCGATGCCAGCCGATCTACGGATATAAAAACTTACACGGATGAGATGATTGATAAATTCATCATCGGTCAGGAACCCCTAGCAAACTATGAAAAGTTTGTTGCACAATTAAAGGCTATGGGTATCAATGAAGGTATCAAAGTTCGTCAGGATGCATTCGAACGCTGGAAAAAGCGGGGAAATATTGTTTTCCAATCTAAACTGGAAAGTGCCAGACTCAACTACAAAAATGCAACTCTGATCACGGATAAGGGCTTACAATCTTTAGACCCTGATTTGAAGTAGCATAGCAGCCCCTCTATCCATGCATTGCGATTATAAAGTGGAATGTAGGAACCTATATTCCACTTTTATTTCATTTACAAATATGTTAAAATATAGATAATGTATGTAATCCCGCATTTTGTTTGATATGGAATGTACTACGCCTTACTATATGAGATATTTATTGCCCTGTTACGGAATTTTTCACTTTTAGTCCAATAAGGAAAAGATACAAATTAGTGTTACTATATCTACTACAGGAGCATCTAAAATGAGATTGTTTAAAAAGTTTTCAAATGTGATGAATAGGCATTATTTTTCGATACTTTCAAGGTTTATTGCTTCTTATAGCCTGATGCTGATCCTCCCTATGCTTCTGATGGGATGGCTAACCTACAGCCAGTACTACAGGGTGCTGAACCAAAAAGTTGGAGATTCTGTTACAAACATGCTGTTCCAGGTACGGGACATTATGGATACATACATGAATGAGCTGATTGAAATGCCAATCCAGATGCAGAGAGACTCAGACCTTACCTCTGTTATCATGTCGCAAGACCTGTCCCGATTCAATGCCTATCAGATTTATGAGGCAATCAAGGAACTGAATGGCTATAAGCCCTTAAGCGATTTTATCGATGATATTATGATTTATATACGCCATGAGAATAAAGTAATGACTACGAAAACCATATCCGATTCCGAACTGTTTTTTGACAGCATTTATCACTTTGAGGGTATGTCCGGTAAAGAATTTATACAACGCATATCTCCCATCAATGAGGTTACCCTATTGCCATCTCATCCTGTAACAATCGGAACGGATAGCCATGCGCAATCCTTCGTCACCTACATAAGACCGCTATTTGTCAAGGATGTAAGTGATGCGTCAAATCTCAAATTGATTATAACCATTAAGGAAAGTACAATCCGCAAGCTCATGGAAAAGGTATTGAGCGGGTATCATGGGGTAATATACGTACTGGATAAGGATAGGAATGTCATTATGTACACCGGAGAGGGGCCTTCCTTTGCATTCGATCAATATATTTCATCACTCCAGATTAAAAAAGGGGATGAGAACAACTCCTATGTTACCACCATCGGCAACGAAAAGTTTATAGTGTCCTCCACCACATCCGCTAAAATCGGTCTCAGTTATATATCCGTTATTCCAGCCCAGCAGGTGTTTGCGGAAGTAGACCATATATGGAATTTATCCGTTTGGGTTATACTCATAGTCTTGTTCATTGGTATTCTATTAGCTTTATTCTTTACCTACCGTAATTATTCCCCTCTGCGTAAGCTTCTTCACATGCTATTCCAGGGAGACCGATCTTTTTTGCAATCCAGGCATAAAAGCGAATGGGATATTATCAGTAAGCAAATCCTTCAAACAATAGACAGTAAAAATGTATTGGAAGAACGCATGCGTAAGCAATATCCCATCTTACGGGAAAGTTTTCTCCGCAAACTGCTTATGGGTAACTCCATCGACGTAAAATCGGCAAATCCGATTTCTGATTTCCTCGAAATTGATACATCATCCAGTTTATTTTCCGTCATGGTGTTTTATATTAATGCATATTCTCCTTCCAATTGCAGCAATTCTGCCACAGAAATCGATTTATACCGATTCATTGTTTGTAATGTTGTTGAGGAACTGTGCGATTCCGTGGGCAAAGGGTATTCTGTTCAGATCGATGACCGAAAAGTAGCAATTTTACTCCACTTTAATTCCAGTCATGCGGGCAGCCACTCCAGAAGATTAAAGGACCTTGTACAGGAAGCAAACACGTTTTTCGAAAAAAACTGTAATTTTTCCATCTCGGCAGGAATTGGCAGAACCTATGAAAATCTTACAGGGATAAAAAGTTCCTATAATGAGGCCAGTTTTGCACTGGAATACAGAATAATAAGAGGAAATACTTCAATTCTTGATTTTAATGATATTAAAATAACCCACGAATTCGTTAATTATTATTCCTTAAGTGATGAGAAAATGGTCATTGACTATTTACAGCGCGGCGAATTGGACAACATCATACAGATCCTGGATACTGTCGTTCAAAAACTGAACGATAACTTTCCTCCATTGGAAACCATTCATTGTGTTTTTTTCGAAATGATCAACACTGCCATACAGGTAGTCGATAAGACGGGAATCGCAAATTTTAATACCTTATCCGCCAGTGAATCACTACAAAGCTTGCTACAATGCACCACCATCGAGGAGCTGTATAAGGAAATCATTAAGTTCTATACACGAGTATGCAGTGATTTGGCAAAGCGAAAAGAGTGTAAGAATTCTCAGCTTGCACATGACATTATTCATTATATTGACCAAAATTGCAGCAACAAGGATTTATCCCTTACAACAATAGCTAGTGCTTTTGATATCACCCCCTGCTATTTGAGCCGTTTCTTCAAGGATTATTTCGGCTATAATTTCAGCGAGTACCTTCAGAGAAAAAGGATGGAAAAAGCCCGGGAGTTGCTTCGGAGCTCCGATAAAACAATCAATGAGATTGCTGATGCAATCGGGTATATGAATACCCATAGCTTTATCAATAATTTTAAAAAGTCCGAAGGCATAACTCCCGGGCTTTACCGGGACAAAGGTTTTGCCTGATATTCAATCTTCCAGAAGCCCGATTTTATTAAAGGGAATCTTCTTGAATTCGGGGATTCGGGAGAAAATAACAGAGTTACCCTTCAGTGCGAAGTTATTATTATCCACATTAACAAAACCCAGTTCCTCTATATTGCTAAAAGTGATATTATTCTCAAAGGTTCCCAATTGCATATTCCTATTATCCCCGGTAATTTCCCCACTATTGCAGATTACGTTATTACGTACTACATTCCGCTTCGGCAGCAGTGGTTCATCATTCAGTATGTTTGGAAGCGTAGGATACCGCTGGCTCCATATTTCACTTTGATAAGGCACCTGATTAAATTTGCTCATGAGGGATTCATAGTTTTTCTCACCCGGCTTATAATTACGGGTCATGAAAGCGATAGAGGTTCCGCAGTCAATGATGATATTGTTTTCCACGATGTTTTCCCGTCCATTTGCTAACTTAAAGGCTTGTTTGCCGATCTTATAGAAGACATTGCCCCGCATTTCAACACCGCTCATGTAATCATCCAGGTAAATAGCCGCCGTCGAAACTCTGAGGTCACTGGCGACGATATCATGGAAGTAGTTATAACGAATAACGTTCCCCCGCCACACAAAACTTCTTCCCGAATAGATGGCAGATGCATCGGCAGTTTCCTTGACAACATCATAGATCTCGTTGTATTCCATGATATGATCATTACCTCTAAACTGGATCGCCAGATGAGGAGCATTATGTATTTTGTTATGAGCTGCCCGGTTACCCACTCCATTTAGTTCTACAGCAGAGGTGTAGGTTAGTTTTATCCTCGCATAATTATAGATATCATTGTTTTCTGCATAGTTCCGTGCAGGTGTAAGGGTGACAAAATCACCGCCGTTAAGGTACACACCGCCATTTCCCATGCTGTATATACGGCAGCCATAGACCCCGTTGTTCTTTCCACTGCTTATTTTTACTGCGTATCCACCCATTTTGCTGATTTCACAGTTTTGTATCCGGTTATTTTCTCCCCCTTGAATATCGACTGCACCTCCACGGCTAACTTCCATCGTAATATTACTAAACGTAACATTGGAGGTATTGCTCATAGAAATCATTTTCTTGTCAAAAAGAGACAGCTGGATCTTTTTACCCTGTACCGGTTCCGGCGGATAGAGGTAGAGAATACCGGTTCCGCGGTCAAGATACCATTCACCCGGTGAATCAAGCTCTTCCAGAATGTTATAGAAATAAAACCGCTGTCCTGCCTTCATGGCATAACTGGTTCCTGTATAGGTTTCGATCTTCTTTTGATCAAAATCAATGGATTTAATCTGTAAATCATTGGTCGCCCAATCGTTTCCCCAATACCCAAGCATCCAGGTATAGTCAATATTTGCCCATGTACGAAGCCCATCGTCCTTAAAGGTAAAGGTATACCCCGGATTTGCTGCATCTACGGGTCTATAAACTACCTGGGAAACGGTGGTGAAGCCATTGTTAGGCCACCGGGCCAGGGTCATAACACTGCCGTTAAAGAATAATTCCGGAGCCACTGCCTGCGTATTGCCCAAAACACCATACTCTGTGATGCCAAGAGCTTTCAGATCCACTTGCAGCACTTGATTGCGTGCGTCCTGTGGCAGTCTTGCCAATACAGCCGTGTCAGCCACTGGTTTAAACAGGGATGTATCGAAGACATCGCCGCCAACAAAGGATACCTTCTCATCCCTATAGGCTTTGAAAACAACGGGTGACTCCGGAGTTCCGGAATCCCGTGCATCCAGCTCAAAGGTATTGGTAAACCTGTATTCCCCCTGTCTTATATAAATTGTTACTCCACCCTCGGGGATTCCGCCACTTGCTATTCGTTCACGTACTGCATCGCGCGCCTTTTCCAGTGTTGCAAAAGGTTTATTGATTGAACCGTTATTGGTATCCTTCCCGTCTTTTGCGACAAAGAATTGGACTGAGGAACTCTCCTGTGCTTTTACACTACTACCCTTGATTGGAACGAAAAGACTGCTGCCTACTACCGCAACTAAAACCAGGAGAACAACAAAACCGTTTACTCTCTTCATCTTTTTAACACACCTCACCTTATTTTAATTACATCACAACTTATAAAGCTGGGAACTTGTGTCTGCAAACGCAATTATACTACAAAATCGAATAAATTTCTATATTTTTACTTATATGTTTTTTTATATAAATTGATAATAAATAAAGTAAAAAGGTAGTTCTGTATTTATCATCCAGAACTACCCTTGCTACTATAGGTTGAAAAAATTTTCTATTAAACTACCGTTGTAAAATTGTAGTTTAAGACTGCTGCCCTTGCTGCTGATTCTGCTGCTGTCCCTGCTGTTGCCCCTGTTGCTGATTCTGCTGGTTTCCCATGCCCATACCCATATTGGAAGCCACACTGGAAACCATCTGCGGTAATTTATCGATCATCATGGATAAATTACTCTTCTGGGTAGTCGGAAGCATAGTAACATTATTTTTTTCAATGACTACCACTGCATCAGTACTGACTCTCGCACCAAGTCCTAATGCACCTGTTCCCATGTTAGCTGTCTGATTAGCGTTTGGGCTTCCCATTTTGCTTTTATTGCTGCCGGTTCCATATCCAATGGTGATAGACATAACGGGAATGAGTGTTTTATCACCATGAGTAACGGGCTTACCCAAGATTGCTTCCTTTTTTGTAAGATCTTCCAGATTAGAAAATAGAACATCCATATTATGGGTGAAATTTGGATTCTCCTGCATAAATATGCCTCCTTTTATTTTTACATGTTTATACGTTACCGGACCCAGCTCTACGGGTCCTATACATATTGATTAATGCTGTAATTACGTTAAACTTAGCATTTGCGTTTACATAAATATAGTCATTATCCGTTACAAAATTCGGGTCGTTCTGAAGTGAATCTATATTTATAAATTGTGAAGCTGCATTAAGAGCCCCACAAGTAACGCCGGTAATGGAAGGGTCCCTGAAGCCGTAAGATGCATACACATTGATATCCCTGGGCTTAAAGCTTCTTATCAGTTCCATTTTGTTGGTTATTTTACGTTTTGTCCTCTTCAGGTTTCTTTCTGCTATCCCTTTGCCAAACAGGTATATTGTCAGCACGGGTTGGGTATCAATAATAGTAACCTCTGCCTTAAGAAAGGGATGTAACCATTCAAAAATCAAGTTCACATTCTCTTTATCCGAATCAAAGGTAAAAATAACTTTTAGTGCCGCTATGGACAGCAATAGAATAAATAGGGATAGCAGCAAAAGGATCATTATTATTGTGTTCATGGAAAGTACCTCCATGTACAAGCATTGATTTATTTGTACTCATCTAGTTTAACCATCAGGAAAGCAATTATTAGGTTTAATTTTTCAAAAACACCCAATAGTAGGATGTCCTTTGCCTATGCGGGTTCACTCTGATAAAGAAATCATTCTAATTTTCATGAAAAAATTCAAATTACGATGTTATTCTATAAGTACCTATATACAACATACAAAAGTTTTTACATCACTTCCTTAGTACGCTTGTATTTTCCTTCTTGCCCATCGTGAAAATTTAGTTCGGTCCATGTAAAATTATTTTTACGCTTTATATAGCCACCCTTCTTACAAAAAAATACTCCTCTCACACTTGATTTTTTTATCTTTGGTGAAAAGAGTATTTTAAACTCTATCTAATTTTCCATATTTTTATCAAATAAACTATTTGCACGATTTTAGCTCTTGCTCTGCCTGCAACGCTTTTCTTGTATAAATTTCCTGAATCGCCGTGTTTTCTCCCAATCCGTGCAAATAAACTTCCACTTCAAATCCTTCTTCCTGAAGAACCTGTTTCCATGAGTCTTCCTCTCCTGCCATGTCATTGATTGCGTGATCTCCCGCTACCAGCATAAACGGCATCAGTGTCACCTGCTCCACCCCTTTTTCCTTTAGTACAGGGATAATATCCTTTAGCTCCGGCAGCCCTTCCACAGTAGCTATCCACGCATTCATCCCGGCACGGTCCATAAAGCTTTGCAGGCAATAATAGCAAGCATTACTGAAATGCTCCGTACCATGTCCCATCAATACTACTGCCTGTCCGTCTTTTTGCGGTGAAATTTGCCTTTTCAGGGCCTCTACTACCTGCGCATAGTCCTCCTGTGTATATAGCAGAGGCTCTCCCAAAGAAATTTTCTCAAAAGCGTTTTCCTTTTTACAGACTTCAACCGCTTCTTTTACCTCGTGATATTCGGAACCCGGCAATACGTGGAGCGGCTGTATTACCACCTGGGTAAAGCCTTCGTCCTTCATGGCTTCAAGGGCTTGCTGCGGTGTAAGAACAGTAACACCATCCCTTCTTTTAAGCTTTTTAATAATGATCTCCGATGTAAATGCCCTACGCAGCTCATATTCCTCTAATTGGGCCCCAATTCTTTTTTCCACTCTCTCAATATTATTACAAAGCGCCTCCGGATAGCTTGTCCCGAAGCTTACAACCAATATTGCCTTCTTATCCATTTTACCTCATCCTTTCGTTTTATCCTGCCAATCCTATAAACAGCACATAAAAAACCCTTCTGCCTGCATAAAGACAGAAGGGTATAAATGTACGCCGTATAAACCATATTGTACTTCCCATCCATATCTCTATCACTCGTAGATAATGAATATACTTGCAAGCAGGTCTTCTGGCTCAGGATCATCGTCATTTTTCCCTTCCCATCCGTCATTCAAATGTCGGACAGTGGTTTGAAAAACTCCTCCCCCATACAGCGGCGGGACCGCACGGGATTCTCACCCGTTTCCCTATAAAGCCGGTCTTATCTACCGGCCACTTGCAGTATTCGTATTCAGTTTTATCCTATAGCATTTTCCTATGCTTTAACTATTATATAGGAATTATTTCATCGAAGCAATGTACTTTCTCATTGTTTCATAAAATTCTTCCCTGTATTTGCCCTCCGGTTTCAGCAGTTCTCCGGCCCGTCTTTGGGAAGGCTGCCGGTTTCTTTCAAGAAAAAATTTCTTCCGTGACCTCGGTTCTAAGCAGCTCAATTCTATGGTCCCTTTCCCACCGTCCCTGGCGTGGGATCGTATTTTCCACTATCCTACGAACCCTTGCCGGTTTTTCTGTCAGCATCACGATTTTATCTCCCAGCAGAAGGGCTTCCTCAATGTCATGAGTAACAAATAATACGGTTTTGCTATTGTTGCTTATCATTTCATCGAAGCACTTCATCAATTCAAGTTTCATGCTTGCATCCAGAGACTTGAAAGGTTCATCCATAATCAATACCCGCGAAGGGCAGGCAAAAGCTCTGGCGATGCTTACCCGCTGCCGCATCCCCCCACTCAGCTTGCCCGGATAGTATTTCCTGAATTCATAGAGTCCTACCTTTCTCATGTGCTTTTCAATCAGTTCCCGGCTTTGCTCCTTGCTCATCTTGCCCTTCAGTACAAAGTCAAGGTTTTCTTCGACTGTTTTCCATTCGATCAAACGGTCCTCCTGAAAGATAAAGCTCAGAGACTGGCGGTCAAAGCCTTCCACGCTTCCCTGATCCGGTTGGATAATGGAGGCTGCGATATTCAGCAATGTACTTTTACCACAGCCGGAAGGTCCCAGAATACACGTCACCTTATCCTCTTCAAAATCTATACTGATGTTTTCCAATACCCTTAAATCCTGGAACTGCTTTGCTATGTTCCTTATCGCATATTTCATCATCATCACTTCCAACTGTTTACTTTTATGAAGAAAAGCTTTATGATCCGCTCCAGCAGGATGGACAGCACCACAACAATAATAATCCATGCAAACACGCCGGAGGTGTTCAGATACATCTTCTCCATTTGCAGGCTTCCCCCGATGGAGTATTTGGGCTGCCCCAAAACCTCTCCGGCAATCACAGCCTTCAGTGTCAGTCCCAATGCAGCTCCTATGACAGTTGACAGGTAGGTTCCCACTGTGGGTATGTAAATACCGAGGACTATGTTTTTTGTACTGACTGAATACAGTTCTGCCATTTGCAGCAGTTTTTGATCTACATTCAACATCCCTTCCACGACACTTTCATACAGCACGGGAAACACCAGTATAATTCCAATAAGTATCGGTGCACTTTCGCTGTTCAGCCAGATCAATCCCAGAATAATAACCGCCATGGTAGGAACGGATTTCAATACAGACACTACTGGAATCATCATATGGTAGGCCCACCGGATCAGCCCGGACAGTACGCCCAGTACCAGCGCCAATACAACGGAAATCAAGAAGCTTGTACAGCTTCTTGATAACGTTGCCATTAACAGTTTCAAAAAATTCTTTCCTTTGACGATATCCAGCAAACTATAAATCGCACTGACCGGAGAAGGAACGATAATCTCATTGTCGAGCCATCGGGCAACGATGGCCCAGACCATCACCAGTATACCGGCAGAAACCCAGACATACTTTCTACTTTTGTATATAGAGTCCTTCATCCGGAAGCTTTCCTCCTATGGACTGCGGTTCAAAGTCCAATAATATTTTAAAATATTTACTGCATTCCTCTTTGGAGTCGGCAACATTTACAAACTTCAGGTTTGCCCTGGGAATGCATTTTTCAACAGCCGCCTTATTCACGCTCAACTGCAGTTCTTCCGCATATTCACCCAGCTTGCCCGCATTTCCGTTGGCCCATGCGATGCTCTCTTCAAATTGCTTTAAAAATCCCTGTACAAAGCTTTTCCGTTCCTTCAACAGTTCCTCTTTTATAATTAAACTGGACTGAGGAAATCCCAGAGAAGACTGGGCCGCCTTCTTCCATTCCGCATTCAAATCAAATGCAACCTTCGTCGTGTTTTTCTTATCCAGCACATTGGTCAGCATGGGCTCGGGCATAACCGCTACGGTACTTTTTCCCGAGATAAATGCAGGTGCCAGTTCTGTTGCTGCATTCAGATAGGTGATTTTAATATCTTTCTCCGGGTCCAGGCCGTTTTGCTTTAATAAATATCGAAAAGCAATGTCTGGTGTCAAGCCTTTACCGATACTGTAAATTTCCTTTCCCTTAAGGCCATTCCAATCCTTTATTTCCTCTGCACCGATTACATACAGGGAACCCCAGCCCGCCGTTGCCGCCAGCCTGTACGGCAATTGCTTGTTGTAAGCCTGTGCTGCCAGGTTGGAAGGAACCACTGCAATGTCAGCTTCCCCCGACATTATTTTCGCAGAAAGCAAATCCGCTGTTTTCGCTACTTCATAGGTTATATTGACATTTTTATCGATGGAAGGATTCTCTTTGATCATTTTAGCGGCACTTAAGGCCGGAAGCCCATCAGGAACATACATCTTTATATTCTTTACTTCCACAACCTTTTCTTCAACCGTTTTTGGCTGGGAAACCTCCACCTTTTTTTGCCCGCAGCCGGAAAATACAGTTGCAGCCAGCATTACACTTACCGCAATTCCTAGTACTCTTTTCATTGCAAATCCGCCTTTCATGAATGATTTTGTAGTTTATGTAAAACTAATGGTTTACAGCGAGAAACTCCTCTTTTTCCTTTACTTAAAAGAAAAAAGTTATTCCAGTATATAGAATAACTTTTCCTTACGGATTGATCAATACTTTCTTTACCAATAAACGTATTCATTTGCGGGTTTTTCCGCTTTTTCTATCTTTTCCACAGCAATTACCGGAGTTTTTACACCTTTAAAATCTTCAATTACAAGGGTTCCTGCAATCTTTACCCACGTATCGTTTTTCCATTCACCGGCTTTATCATAACGGCACAACAGCCCCACAGGCTGTAAATCTGCCGCACAGCATGCCATCATAAATCGAGCGGTTACGAACTGATCCTCTTCGAATTCCTTATCTTTGAGCACTTTACCCAGCATCTCGATTTTTTTGCCGTTATATTTTTCCATGTTGTTATAGATCTCATCTGCACCCAGTACGAAATTTTCATCTTCCAGAACCAGTGGCTCTCCTTTAAAAAGGCTTGTAGTAACGGAATCGCCATTGCTGTTTTTACTGCTTGTTACCGCACTATTATTGATAGCGCCCCCTTCACCTGCGCTGCTGCTTTGAATATCCGTTCCGGTATTTTTAGCCGTTTGTGCTGTCATAAAATTGCTTCCTGCCAGCGTTGTTGCTCCGATTTCCTTTGCGGGTAATAGAAAGGCTGTCGCCAAAGGGATAATAAAAAGCAGGTAGGGCAAAAGGTTGACCTGCCTCCGCTGAGGCCGGAAAATAGTCCTTGCGAGAAACAAAGCAACGACTACCATAGCCCCAATCCCAAATTTCATATAAGGGATAATCCGTGGATGAACGTAGAACCCTACCTGGCCTGAATCGATAATGCTATAGAAAAACAGGGCAAATCCCAATAAAATAAAAAATTGCAGAGCCGCTTCGATATTGATCCTTTTAAATGAAACCTGCTGCACAACATATCACCTCCCTCTAAAATAGTATTGCAGATGCCGCATACAGTAACGCAAAGGAAATCGCTACTATGATGAGTACCAGCTTTATAACAAATCGCTTCCTAAAACTTCCCAGCAGCATGAGCAAGTTCTTTATGTCAAACATAGGTCCCAGGACTAAAAAGCCCATGACTGGCCCCAGGGCAAACTGGCTTGTAAAGGTTCTTGCAATAAATGCATCTGAGGTCGAACATACGGAAAATATAAAGGCAGAAGCCATCATGATTAACAGTGCAGTTCTATTCTCTCCCCCGACACCGGCAAGTATTTCTTTGGGGACCAGTGTCAGCATCGTAGTCGAAATAAACGCACCCATAATAAGAAACCGGCCCACCTCAAAAAACTCTGCTGCCGCATGCAGGAAAATAGCATTTACCTTCCCCAAGGCTCCTTTGCTGCTGCCGTAATCCCGGCTGCAAAATCCACATTTGCATGCCAATGCATCAACTCCATTTGCCAGCATGGATTTCTTCTCCGGAAACAATACAAACATCAAGCCTACCACAACTGCGATGGCAATTCCCAGGAGTGTCCTGTAAAGCACCACCGAGGGCTGTCCGGGAAATGCATAGAAAGTGGAGGCGATAACAATCGGATTCACAATGGGAGCGGATAACATAAATGTAACCGCCACCGGCAAGGGAATCCCCTTTTTTACAAGTCTTCCCACCACCGGAACAATGGCACAGTCGCACACAGGAAACAGGACACCGGAAACAACAGCTGCTCCAAAGGCTGCAATTCTGCTGCGTGGAAAAAGCTTCACAATGGTTTCCTCTGAGATGAAAACTTGAATTACAGAAGACACAAATACCCCAAATAATATAAAAGGGAAAGCCTGTATCAAAATGCTTAGAAACACGGTATTAAATGTCTGTAATCCAGATAGATCCGGGTTTGTTTGCCGGATCGCCCTATATACGGTTGCCAGAAAATAGAGAGTAATCAATGCGAACAATACCGCAAAAAGCTTGTCTGACGGCTTGGAAAAGAGCTTCTGCTTTTCCCGGTAGATTTCTCCGTGTTCAACCACCAGCCTGCATTCCTCCTGCGAATATATGCTGAGAATATGGGCGGATTTATTAATGGTTGTTACTGTTTTAGTTATATTATTGATCCTGCGCCTTGGCAGTCTTTCCCTGTTATTTATGATTACCGCATCACTGTTTGAAATCTGCTCCACCAGAATTGCTCCCATATTATTCATAAAAACTTCAAAAGTGGATGCATCAATCATGTGAATCACCGTATTGATTTCACAGCTTTTCGTTACTTTGCGGTCTCCCAATGCAAATAATAGTTCTTCTACCTTTGCCATTCCGTTATGCTCGATAATGATTCGCTGGGGGAAATATTTTTTAAGGATCCTCCCAACAAAGGCTGCATTTATCTCTTCACTGCTTGCTCGTTCAATATGTATTCTCTCGTCCTGCGCTGCACCTTTATCAATCTCTTCCTCTCCGGTTTCACATAGGAGAATAACAATGCGCTCTTCCGACAGTGTACCGCTTTGAAGCAATCCGTTAATAAACGTTGTTTTACCTGACCCTAGAAATCCGGTAATAATGTCAATCTGTGTTTTCATCTTCTAAAACCCCACTTATACCGTAACCTGGAATAGTCTGGAGAGTTCATCCTTGTTCAGGTCCCTGCCAATCAAACATAATCTTCCCGTATAATCGGCACCGGTAGTTTTTATATCAAACTCTTCCGGTACATAATCGAATTGGGCCCACTGATCCTGACCGATCTGCAAGAAGCCCTTTCCCCGTAAAACCATACCATAAACCTTGTGATTTCCCAAAGCATGCAGTATATCCTTTAAGTCTTTTTCCTCGTAGACTCTCGGCGTTTCAACACTCCAAACACTAAAAACTTCATCGGCACTGTGACTGTGCGAATGCGGATGGTCACAGCCACATTTGCACCCGGGAGCATGACTGTGTTTTTTTAGTATTACCTTTTTTATCTCATTTTCCAACGCTGCAGAAGCCTCCTGCTCCGCGGTATCGATAATGCATGCTGCAGAAAGGTTTTCCCAAGGAGTAGTAATTACATTGGCCTTGCTGTTGCATTTGCGAATAGCCTGAACTACAGCCTCGGTTTTTTTACTGTCGACTTTCTGGGTTCTGCTTAGTATCACGGTTTTTGCGTTTTTTATCTGATTTTCAAAAAATTCACCGAAATTAGAGGCATACATTTGATACTTTTGTACATCCGCCACCGTAATTACCATATTCATTTGCAACAGTTCCTTCAGTTTTGGTGTTTCACAGGCCTTTATCACATCCGAAAGCTTTCCGACGCCCGAAGGCTCGATGACGATTCGATCCGGTTTAAACTTTGTAACGACTTCCTGAATTGCCTTCCCAAAATCACCTACCAGGGTGCAGCAGATGCACCCGGAATTTATCTCCTTTACCTCAACACCGGATTTTTTGAGAATACTCCCATCAATACCAATCTCTCCGAATTCGTTTTCGATGATGACCAATTTTTCATTATACAGCTTTTCTTCCAGCAGTTTTTTTATTAATGTAGTTTTTCCCGCACCTAGAAATCCTGAAATAATATCTACTTTTGTTTTCATTTATGTACCCCCTGTTTTTTAGAAATTCAATACTCTTTAAATCGTTCTCGTTTCTGTCCGGTCTTCGATAGTTCCACCTGTACTTATCCTTAAATTTTCATATATCCGTATCAATTCAAACAAGCTTATGCAAATCATATGCATTTGCATAATATTATATACTATAAAATAGATAAAAAAAATATATAAACTGCATGAAATGAAAATTTAAAACTTACAAGCTCTAAATTCCCCCTTTCATTTGTATGGAAGCGTATACCTCCTTCATTGGAGTTACACTATAATAGTATCCACAAGGATACTACGTTTCAATAAAGTGAGTACTTGATATAATGCGGGGAAATGTTAGTATTTTATTATAGGGAAGAAATTGCCCATGCATTGAAAACTGGAACTTACCTATCAAAAGTACTGGAATGGAGAGGATCATATGCTAAAAAACATTACAGATTGTGTTACACTGAATAACGGAGTAAAAATGCCGTATTTAGGATTTGGAGTTTTTCAAGTGCCGGAAGGCGATGAAGTCATAAATTCCGTCAGATATGCTTTGAAAGCCGGATATAGAAGTATTGATACCGCCTGGATTTATCACAATGAAGAAGGGGTGGGTACCGCCATCAAGGAAAGCGGTATTCCCCGGGAAGAGCTTTTTATAACTACAAAGGTATGGAATTCCCATCAGGGATATGACAATACCCTTGCGGCTTTTGAAACAAGCATGAAGAGCCTGGGCCTGAGTTATTTGGACCTGTACCTGATTCACTGGCCCGGCAAAACCAAGTACAAGGAAACCTGGAAAGCACTGGAGAAGCTGTATAAGGAAAAACGTGTCAGAACCATTGGTGTTAGTAACTTTAAAGTCCACCACCTTGAGGATCTGCTGTCCGATTGTGAAGTGATCCCAGCCCTGAATCAGGTTGAATGCCATCCATGGCTGTCACAGGAAGAGCTTCGCAGCTATTGCGCTGAAAAAGGCATACAAGTGGAAGCCTGGGCACCACTGGCAAAGAGCAGGTCCTTGGATGATGAAACCATACAGTCGCTGGCTTCCAAACATGGAAGGACTCCTGCCCAAATCATACTCCGGTGGCATCTGCAAAATGGAATAGTCATCATTCCAAAGTCCGTTCATGAAGACAGGATTATCGAAAACTCCAAAGTATTTGATTTCAGTTTATCCGAAGAAGATATGGAAAGAATAAACAAACTCAATTGTAATAAGCGCACAGGGTCTGACCCCGACACCCTTACCATGGGATTTGAGTCTGTTAAATAGCTATTTGCAAATATAAAAGGATACGGAGTGCTCTCTAAAGCTCTCCGTATCCTTTTTCTCATAATTGTTACCCCTTCTGAAGGCTTTCCCACTCTTCGTAGAGCAGCTCAAGCTTTTTTGTCAGTTCATTTTTTTCTTCAAACAAGACCACAACATGCTCGTAATCGCTGGTAGACTTCCCCATCTCCTGCTCCACTGCTGCAACTCTGTTTTCCAGTTCCGTGATTCGTTCCTCAATTTCCTGTATTCTCCGGGTGCTGCTTCCCTCCTCACGTTCCTTCCGTTTACTGCGTATGGCAGGTTCTTTCACTTTTTCTACTGTTTTGGCAGGAGCCGCTTCCATTCTTGATTTCCATCCTCGATACTCTTCAAAGGTACCGGAATAATCGGTGATTTCCCCTTCCTCCATCTCCCAGACTCGTGTAGCAAAGCGGTTGATAAAATACCTGTCATGGGAAACAAACAAAATCGTTCCGGCAAAACTGGAGATCGCTTCCTCGATCCATTCCCGGGAACGTATGTCCAGATGGTTTGTCGGCTCATCCAGAATAAGAAGATTGACGTTCCCATGCATCATAATACACAAACGCAACCGGCTTTTCTCTCCTCCGGAAAGGGACTGTACCTGTGTAAAGAGATCCTTGCCTTTAAAATGGAAAGCGGCCAGCTTCCTCCTCGCGTTTTCCTCATTCGTTTCCAGCGCATACCGTACAGTATCCAGTACGGTAAACTCCGGACGTTCAAAGGTGATGGTCTGCTGCAAAAAACTGTAGCGTACACTTTCTCCAACCCGGGCTGTTCCCGCATCCGGAATTTCCTCTCCTGTAAGAATTCTAAGAAGCGTCGTCTTTCCACAGCCATTGTTCCCGATCAGCGCAATTCTTTCATCTTTGCCGACAGTAAGCGTAATCCCCTTCAGTACCTGCTTATCTCCATAGGCTTTGGACACTCCCTCCAATAAAATGATTTCCTTCCCTGAAAAAGTATTTTCCTGAAATCGGGCGGTCAAATCCTTTTCCTTTATTGGCTTTTCCGTCTTCTCCATTCTCTCAATTCTTTTTTCCATGGCAAAAGCCCTTTTGTGAAGCGCTGGATTATCTGCATTATTTGCCCATTCATGCATTTTCTTTGCCGCTTCCTCCAACTGCTTGATCTTCTTTTGCTCCTGCTCGTACCGGGCCAGCTGCTGAAGGTATCTGGCCTCTTTCTCCCTGACATAGAAGGTATAGTTTCCTTCATATCGCTCGATTTGCCCCTCTACAATCTCGAAGGTTCTTGTAATCACCTTATCCAAAAAGTACCGGTCATGGGATATTACCACAACACTTCCCTTATAGGCTGTAAGAAACTCCTCCAGCCATTCTACCGACCGGATATCCAGGTGGTTTGTCGGTTCATCCAGAAGCAGGATCTCTGTCCCCTGTAAGATAATTCTCCCTAAATTTACTCGTGTCTTTTCACCCCCACTGAGCAGGTGAAATTCCTTCTCCTGCAGTTCCGTATCGATATTGAGGCCCGTACACACTCTGAATATTTCATTTTCCAAAGTGTATCCCCCCATAGCCTCAAATTCACTTTGAACTCTTCCATACCGCTTAAGCAGCTCCGGAGTGGCATCGGATTCCATTCGGGTTTCCAATTCCTTCATCTCACGCAGCAAAGTATATTGCTTCTCAAAAGCTGTTTTCAGCACATCCAGTACTGTATACTGCTTAGGATAGTCCGGTATTTGGTCAAGAACTCCAACCCTCTTACCTCCTGCCGTACTCATCCTTCCGCTTTCATAGCTTTCCGTACCTGCAAGAATTTTGAAAAGAGTGGTTTTACCTGTTCCGTTTTTGCCGATCAGACCCACCTTTTCACCTTCATAAACTTCAAAGGTTACACCCTTTAAAACATGATTATCTCCATAGTATTTGTGCAGTTCACTCACTGCTATATCCGCCATTTATGCTCTCTCCTCTCCATATCCTTCCCGGGCGGAAAAAGACCCGCGCAGGTGGAAACATCCACTGCCCGGGTCTGTCAAAAAAGCATAGTACGATAGTACAGATATTTGAAAATAACAAAACCCGGGCAAGAGAATCACCCGGGTTCTACATTCCGATATAAAATAATGATCCACCTGCGTACGTCAACAATATCCATTTTTAGACAGACTCCCCCCTTTAACAGCTAATTTTGCTGAAACGCAGGATACGACATGTAAAAGTCTGCCTAAAATATTGTTAATGATTGCAAATGTGTTCACTATTTCACCTCCCATATAGTAGAATCATATCATATACCTTTGTCAATTGCAACGCTTTTTCACTCAAATCGCTTCTTGTGGCTCAGAGAGGCAGCGTCTCTCAATTCTGTATTTTGTTCTACTACTCCCCGAAGATTCATTTATCCTTTGATGGAACCTACCATTACACCCTTGACAAAATATTTCTGTACAACGGGATACATGATCAGCAGCGGCAAAGTAGCTACAATAATCAATGCATACTTTAGGAGTTCCGACATATAGATCCTCTTACTTTCCTCTACGAGATTTGCCGATAGCTCATCCACTGTATTCAGCAGTAGAATCTCTCGCAGAAAAATCTGTAGGGGGTACTTGTTTTTATCGGTCAAATAGAGTAATGCATCAAAGAAACCATTCCAGTGTCCTACTGAATACCATAAAGTAATTACAGCAATTACGGCACCGGACAAAGGCAGGACGATGCTGGCCAGGAAGCGGAAATCACTGCATCCATCCAGTTTCGCAGACTCCAGCAATTCATCCGATATATTGGTTGTAAAAAACGTCCTTACGACGATGACATTATAAACACTCATGGCACCCGGTATGATGAGAGCCAGCCGGGAATTCATCAACCCGAGGCTTTTTACCAAAAGATAGGATGGGATCATGCCACCGGAAAACAACATGGTAAATGTAAATACAAACATGATTATATTTCTGCCCCGAAAGTCTTTTCTGGATAAAGGATATGCTGCAATTACGGTAACAGCCACATTGAGAAGGGTGCCGAATACCGTATAAAATAAACTGTTTCCATAGCCCAGCCATACATTCTTATAGGCAAGCACCGCCTTGTAGCCCTCCAGACTAAAGCCCACAGGGAATAGCCACACTTTGCCGCTGATCAATGCTTCCGGCGAACTGAAGGAAGAGCTTACGACATTAATCAGCGGATACAAAACTGCAAGAAAAAAGAGCGTAGCAAAAGTATAGTTAATGATGGTAAACACTTTGTCTGATCCTGTATTATTGGCTTTTAAATTACCTTCCATAAGGTATACCTCCTTCTTCTACCATAGGCTTGTCTCGCTGACTTTCCTTGCAATACGGTTTACAATGAAAATTAAAATCAAACTGACGACTGACTTTGTCAAACTGATCGCAGTAGCATAGGAAAAATTAGGCAGGCCACTGTTGATACCGACGTTATAAACGTAAGTATCAATAACTTCTGCCGCATCACGGTTTATGTTATTTTGAAGGAGAAACACCTTTTGGAAGCCGACATTCAGAATACCGCCAAGATTCATGATAAGAGTGATGACAATGGTAGGCAGAATGCTGGGCAAGTCAATATGCCATACCCGCTTGAGCTTATTTGCACCATCAATGATTGCCGCTTCATGGAGTTGAGGGTCAACACCGGCCAATGCCGCGATGTAGACGATGGATCCCCATCCTGCATTCTGCCACACTCCGGACCAGACATAGATGTGCCGGAACAGCGTGTCAATGCCCAGAAAATCAATTCTCTGGCCGCCAACCAATTCAATAACGTTATTAATAAACCCCGTTCTCATGGACAGCATCTGCGTCAGTATTCCCACCATGACAACGGTGGATATGAAATGAGGTGCGTAAGTCGTCATCTGTACAGTCTTTTTAAAGGTTTTGTTTTCTATATAATTCAGTGAAAGTGCAAGAATGATGGGAAAGGGAAAACCGGCAATCAAACTGTAAAAGCTGATTATAAGCGTATTTTTAAGGATTTTAAGGAACTGATAGGAATGAAAAAACCTGTTAAAATGGGTAAAGCCTACCCAAGTGCTGTCCATAATTCCCTTAAGCGGGCTGTAGTTTTGAAACGCAATAACAATCCCATACATAGGCAGGTAATGAAATATTATAACATAAACAACGGGCAGCAGCATCATCAAATAAAGCTGCCAATTCGCCAAGTCTTTATAGAATGAGCGTTTTTTCCGCTTTGTTCCAGGAGAACCTGCATAGATTTGCACATGATTATTTTCTAGGTTCATAGTGTCCTCTCCCTGTGTCATATTCCCGTATGCAGCGGGGTACTTCCTACTACGATGGAATCCCCCACTGCATACGGTTAAAATTGCTGAAACCTTCCGACCTGTGATTACTTCTTGTTCTTCAGGTACTTGTCATAATTGTCCTGTACAGTTTTTACATAATCCTTTACGCCCGCATTTTCCAATTCCTTTGTATAGGTGCCCCAATCTTTTTCAATATCCCCGTTTGAAGTAATAAACTTTACCAACCAGGTCTGTACGATCTTATCCAATGCAGCCTTCTGGTCTCCATTTCTGGCCAGCACGTCCTCCGGATAGAACATGAAGGGGACCCTCTTTTCTAATGCCTGATAGGGTTGATAATACTTTTTGGTAATTTCCTGCAGCTTTACTTCCAGACTGTCCTGATCCAGTTGAGCCTCGCCGAGGCGCAGAGATTCCGGCGTATAACTGGGAGCCATCTGATTCCAGTGTACAGTCTGTTTCTTGCCAAAGTCCACCAGTCGCTGGAAGGTTGCAGGTTTTCCGTCAATTCCCTTTAGGCCGGAATCGGGAGCCAGCCTTTTCCAGTCTCTCCCCTCTTTGCCCATTCCAGCTACATAGCCTTCCTTCATTGCGCCTTCTGTATCAAAAAACCAATCAAACCACCGCATGGCAGCCTCAGGGTTCTTGCATTTTGAGGTAATCAAATTCGACCCCCAACTCCCGGCGGCTCTTGTAAAGGCAATTGCTTTTCCTTCCGGTCCCTTTAAAACGGGCACCGGTACATATTCCTTATACCGACCGGAGGGTCCATTGTCCACTGAAAAATGCCCCCAATATAGTGCTGGAATCGCACCGATCCGTGCGCCGCCAGGGTCTTCAACCAATGCAGTCAAAGGCTTTCTGTCCTGGGTAAAGGATTCCGGCGCCAGCAGCCCTTCGTCAAAGAGTTTTTTAAGGTATCGGATACCTTCCTTGAATTCAGGCCGATCCGCCGTAAACTGGATTTTTCCATTCTCTACCGTGAGATAGACTCCCTTTTCATAGAAAAGGAAGGATTGCATGATAAAACATTCAACCTCATTATTTGCACTGTTGGCAGCGGCGAAGGGTATTTCGTCCTGTTTCCCGTTGCCATTGGGATCTCTGGTTTTGAAGGCCTTTAGCACCTGGTAAAATTCTTCGGTGGTCGTCGGTACGGACAATCCAAGCCGGTCCAGCCACGGTTTGTTTATCCACATCTTTTTAGGCATATAGGTATGTAAAACCTCTGTAAGACCGGTGAGAGAATATATTTTTCCATTGGGGGTACGCATGTAATCCAGTAAAAACGGTTTTTCTTTCAGCATTTTCTTAACATTGGGAGCATATTTCTCAATGAGGTCATCCAAAGGCAGGAAAGCGCCCTGGGCCGCATATGCGACTCCTAGAGTGTCATTAATGCCGCCGTTCATGAATACATCGGGTAAATCACCACCGGCGAGCAAAACCTGTATTTTTTCTTTAACGGCACTCCCGGGCAACACGGTCCAATCAATATGGATATTGGTCTTATCCTCATACCATTTGGTAAACTCATTTGCGTTAATGTCATCGATGGTTTGATCCTGAACGGTTACGACCTTAAAAGTTATTTTATCCTTTACGATAGGGAAGGTTCCTGGGGGTGTAACTTTTGAGTCGTTTGCAGTGGCAGTGCTCTCGGCATTGTTTTCACTTGTTTTTTGAGAATTCGATGTACAGCCGGTAAATAACAGGAAAACACATACTACCATACTCAATATTGACACCGTTTTTTTTGACATGATGACTCCTCCTTATATAATTTATACTAACAGGGCTTTGTTACCTCTTCTTCTGATAATAGTCATTTCACCTCCTGGCAATTTTGTGTAAAACAAGCTGTAACAATCCACCTTGCAGAGTGAATCCCATTACAAGAAGTACTCTGCTTGGATGCCCTGGATAAATAGTAAGGCCGCTTTCGGAAAAGGAAAAGTCTCTCTTTTGAAAAAAGAGGGCGATTCTTAATAAAATCAACCCTTCACTTTTTATATAGTGTGCATTTTTTAAGATTTGAGCTGCCGGCTACGGTTGTTTTTCTGATGCAAGCCGCCTTACATCGCTAGGAGTGAGCCCCTTCTGGCGTTTGAATGCCCTGCGCAGCGTATTGGCACTATTGTAGCCCGTTCGCACTGCAATCTCCTCAAGCGTCATCCCTTCATTGAGCAATAATTGGCAGGCGGTTCCAATACGGATTCTCTCAATATAGTCAGAAAAATTTTCTCCGATCTGTTCCTTGAAAAAGTTCGACAAGTAAACTTCCGACAATCCGAACTGCGAAGCAACATAATTCAAGCCCATTTCCTGATGCATATAGCTGGCTTCCACAAACCGGAGGATGTCCTCCTTCAGTTTCAAATTATGGCTGCGTTTATTTCCTTCAACGACATCACAGATACTGTCGTATATTTTGTGAAAATATTCAAATACATTTTCCGGTGAGCCCACATGTTTGATTTTCTTAAGCATTTGGTAGATGGTATAATGAGCCGAAGTGGTAATGGAAGGTGTCTGCGATACAATTTTATATACAGTCCCTGTCATCTCATTATATAAATGATGAATCATATCGACGGATATTTTTTGTTTCTCAAAATTCTCGGTGTACAAGATATCGATGAGCTTTGACAGTTCTTTTTTATTCCCGGCTTTCGCCATGCTGGTTAATCTCATCTCCACCTCCAGGGGATAGTAATAGATCCATTGCTCTTCATGAATTTGTCCGTACCAGAATATTTGCTTACTGCTTTGTGCTTTTCCATATTCCATGGCATTTCTTGCTTCATTGAAGGAGAAATACATATCCGTCAAACTGCTATAGTGGTTTCCCGCTGCGAAAGACACGTTAATGCCATAGCTTCCTTTGAGAAGCTCATGAATTTTATCGGCTTTTTCCTGTATCAGGGCGGAGCACTCCTTATCCGAAGCAAAGGGATACTGTATGATAAAGGCGATGGTAGACTCATCCATATCCACCGGTGTACTATCAATACCCTTCTCCTTGAATGCTTTCTTAACGATCTCCCGCAAAGCATTAAGCTCCTTTAAGGCATCCTTTGAAAGTAGTCCATCGTACCCATGGATACTGACAATCAATATATTGAAGCACTCTCCACACAAGGTCATTCCGACCTGCTGCAAATTCGATTTTACTTCCTCTTCGGAGCTAAAATCGCCGTTAATAAGTCTCCGCACGAAGGTTGCCTGCGTCAGAGGGACATTATCCTCTAGTGTCTGCCGCAATGAATCATCACTTTCGATCATCTGGGAAATGGCAGAGTGAATAAAGCTGTACTCATCCCCGCATGCACCGGATAAACCGGTGATCCGTGCAGCCACCATACTGGCGATTTCCTTTACAGGCTTGACATTCCTATAGGATAAAAAGCATGCAGCCGTTAATCCAAGCAGCAGGCAAAGAGCTATGGCTGCCAGGGTAACATTTCGTACATATTTTACTTTTGCCAAAACTGTATCGGAGGGCAGAACTGCTACATAGGTCCAGTTGTTAAAGCTGGATGAGGTAAAGGAGTAAAGAAAGCTTTTACCGTTAATAGCCTGTTCTCTGATGCCCCTGGATTGTCCGGGTACAATATCTTTGGGAAAATCCACGCTTTCTCCCTGCTCCTTTGAAAACAAAATTCCTCCGTCTTCATTAAGAATGTAAACATTTCCCCCGCCTTTTGTATTGATCTCCGCCATGGACTTTTTGATTTCCTCCAGGTCAACCAGCACCATGATAATACCTCTATTTGTACCGGGAAATGATGCTGTAATGGATTGAAGATATGTTACCGCAGGATTGCCGAGTCCTTCCAGGGTAGATAAATCAGGCAGGACATGCTTTGTATGGTATTTGGGCAGAATCTCATTCTCCCACTGCTCTAAGCTCTTATCTCCATACTTGTAAATTCCATTGTAAAAGTAAGAAATCGAGTAAGAATTCTTCTGGGATAATACTGTTTTTAACTCGGGAAATATAATATAAAACTTGTTAATAAAATCGTTTGTGACGGTTAAGGATTTTAATTGATCCAGGGCTTCATAGAGCAAATAGGTCTCATTCATGGCAAGAGGTCCCCTTTTGCTGGCCAGCAGATTTAGCTTTGAGTCGATGGAGAGCTGCATGGTAAACACTTCAGCCTCCCTAAAACCCCTGTCAATAATGTATTTCGTCTGTTCCAACATGTTCAAGTTTGCTTCCAGTGCATCCTTTTTTACAATGTTTACATTCTCATAGTAAACCAGCCCGGTTATTACTAATGGAATAAACAGAATGGCAATATACGATATCATAAAACGCTTTAGCAGACCTTTTTTTGAACTACTCTGTTTTGTATCCATATACTCTCCTCAACTCTCAAAGGGTGGCATTAATTGTAAGAAATCAACTTTATACTAGCATACTAACCGGTCTTTTGAAAGAGTCTATTTCCCTCATTCCATAGTACCGCGTCTTACATTGAGAGTATTTATATTCCTTTCCTACCTAACGAGATAATTTATTATTTTTTGTCATTTTATGTTATAATTGCTTTATTAGTAAATAATGGAGGTCTTGGTAAATGAATATATCTCGTAATCTAAGAAACGGACTCTTATTCCTATTGGTTTTTCTGTTAACCGTAAGTCAATCCGTCACCATCCCTGCATATGCGGGCGATAATCAACTGAAACTGGACGACAAGATTGTGCTTATGGTTGATAATGCAAAAGCCTATGTGAAGGGCGCGGAAAAAAGAATCGACAGGCTGGACCCGAGAATTGTCCCCATTGTAAAGGATGGTCGGACATTAGTACCCGTACGGTTTGTGTCCGAGAACTTCGGTGCAACGGTGAATTGGGACAGCGTCACCTCAACAGCCACAATCACAGCCGATCAGGCTGTTACGAAAATAACCGTCGGGAGCAAAACTCTATCTGTAAACGGTAAGGAAATTGTTCTTGATACTGCTGCCGAGGTAATAAACGACAGAACCTATATTCCCCTCCGGGCGTTGGTAGAAAAAGGACTAAACAAAAAAGTCTTTTACGAAGACGGACTTATTATAATCTATAGCAATGAGCAGGATGTCACTAACAATGGATGGCAGGATTTTGTCAACAGTGCCATGGATTTGTATAAACCCCATAAGATCACTGCTGCTTTAGGTAGTGAACCCTATCAAATGAATACACTTTTGAAAACAGACAGTATTTCGCAAGCCATTAGTAATCTTGTGAATGAAGGCCTTACAAGATATGGTCAGGATGGCAAGGCAATTCCCGGTCTCGCCGAAAAATGGGAAGTATCGGCAGATGGGCTTGTATGGACATTCCATCTTCGGGAATCCCATTGGTCGGATGGAACACTTGTCATGGCACAGGATTTCCGGTTCGCGTTTCTCGAAGCGTTGAAAAAGGAAACAGCTGCAGAGTATTCCTATTTGTTCTACGTGCTTAAAAATGGAATGGAATACAATACCGGAAGGGCAAAACGAGATGACGTCGGTATTGTAGCAAAAGATGACAAGACGCTGGTACTGACTCTTGCCGCTCCTACTCCTTACCTTCCCGAATTGCTTGCCTTCGGTAACTTCGCGCCCATTAAACAGGATTTTTATCAGAATAACCCCGGAATCTACGGAGCAGACGCTGATAAGCTTCTGTACAGTGGTCCCTGGATAATAAAAGAATGGACCCATGAAGAAAAACTGCTGCTGGCCAAAAACCCTTTTTATTGGAATGAAGGAAACATTAAAATTGATGAAATTGAGTTTAGGATTGTAAAGTCCATCGATACAGCATTGGATATGTACTTTGCCAATGAACTGGATATCATTAACATCAGCAACGGCGATGCAGCTGCTTTTGAAAAAGCAGGTTATAAAGTATCTTCCTATGCAGATGGGGCTACCTTCTATTTTGAATTCAATACCCTGGATGTTGTAATGAAAAACGTGAACATCCGAAAAGCTCTGACTTATGCAATCGACAGGGAAGATTATATAAAAAATATAAGAAAAGACAAATCTGTACCCGCAACTACCTTTACAAACCCTGTCGTCATGGGTGAAAATCTTCCCTTTGCCATGGAAGTCGGAACTCAAGTGAAAGATAATAGTTCCACCGAAGCCAAAGCACTGTTACAGAAAGGATTGCAGGAACTGGGGCTGAACACCCTGCCAAAGATTTCAATATTGACAGGCAATTCGTCTGCTGCAATTAAGGATGCAGAGGCATTTTCGGAATATTGGCGGCGAAATCTCGGAATTGAAACACAAATCATTTCAGATCCTTTGAAAACCCGACTGGAAAAAATGTTGAATAAGGATTTCCAAATAACCATTAGCGGTTGGAGTCCAGATTATAATGACCCGATTTCTTTCCTTGAAATCCTTGGAAGTAGCGATGGGAATAATCACACAGGCTATCAAAACAAAGCCTACGACGAACTGCTTTTCAGAATCAGAAATGAGGAAAATGCCTCTAAAAGAATGAATCTGCTGCGGAACCTGGAAGAATTACTGTTGCAGGATATGCCCGTAGGGCCTATCTATCACAGAAGCAGGCTTTACTTAGCCAATCCCCGTATTAGCGGACTGGTCCGGAGTTGGAATCATGATATTGATTTTTATTGGACGACAGTAAATGACTAGTTTGCATAAGAAGGCTGTGATGGTTCCATCACAGCCTTCTTCACATCTTTTTATAAACTTCTATCCCAACTATCGATCTTCTCTAAAATATGGATTCCCCAACCCTTTCGGAGGGGCATTTTCTTTGGATTTCTTCATGGAAATGAAAATAAGCACCACAATGGTAACCACATAAGGCAGCATATCAATAATATTCTGCGGCACCTTAATGTCATACTTCTGCAACCGGAAACCGATGATATCCAATCCTCCGAAGAGATAGGAACCCAGTAAGGCCTTATAGGGACTCCAGGTAGTAAATATGACAAGGGCAACGGCAATCCAGCCTCTTCCCGCGGTCACATTCTCCTGCCATGCAGGCACATAAACCAGGGAAAGGTACGCACCACCCAGGCCGCATAATGCGCCGCCCAGCAGTATATGGGCATATTTGTACAAAACCACATTGATACCTGCGGCATCGGCGGCAGCAGGGTTTTCCCCTACTACCCGCAGATTCAGGCCTTTTCGAGTGTTGTACATGTATATTCCAAGGGCTATAGCCGTAATGTATCCCAGGTATACATAGATATCCTGTTGAAACAATATGGGACCCAGGAAGGGAATATCTCCGAGAAGAGGTATTTTGCAGGTAGCAAAGGTTCCCTTCAAAGCCTCCGGAACAGGTTGTCCTACCAATTTCTGTCCCATAAAGCTGGAAAAACCCGTTCCGAAAATGGTGAGAGACAGTCCTGAAACTACCTGGTTTGCCCGCAGCGATACCGTAAGAAAGGCATAAATCAATCCTCCCAGTGCACCGGCCAACATGGCGCCCAATAATGCAGCAATGGGATTCTCGGTTGTCAATCCTACCTGGAAACCTATGACAGCTCCCATGAGCATCATTCCCTCCACACCCAGGTTAAGGTTTCCTGATTTCTCCGTGATCCCCTCTCCTAAAGTGGCAAAGAGCAGCGGAGTTCCCGCTTGAATTGCATGTCCTAAAAATGATTCAAACCCGAAAGCCACCTACATCGCCTCCTTTCTTCTGACATTTCCCAATTTTATTTGATAACCGATAAAAAACTCACTTCCTAAAACAAAGAAAAGAATCATTCCCTGCAAAATCTCCGCTGCCGATTGTGGAATCTGGAAAGCCGTCTGTATAAAGGCTCCCCCCTGTAAAAGCGCAGCAAAAAGAAGAGAAACCACAATGGTAAAGGGTGCGCTTAGTTGTGCCAGCCAGGTGGTGATGATAGCTGTATATCCAACGCCTCCCGTAACTTCCACAGAAAGCGTATTGCTTACTGCTGAAGCTTGAACCATTCCTGCCAGGCCGCAGAGCCCTCCACTGATAAACAAGGATAGTATAATAATGCGATTCACATTCATCCCCGCATAACGTGCCGTATTCTCACTTTCACCCACCACAGAGATTTCATATCCCTTTTTGGTGTGATGGATAAACACATGCATTATAATAGCCAGCAACAATGCAAAAATCCACCCGATATGAACACCTAAAACACTGGGCAGCACTGCATTGTCCGGGAAGTTCGGGATCTTTGGAAAACCGATGGCCTTTGGGTCCTTCCATGGACCGTATTGCAGGTAGGTAATCCATTTCAATGCAATATAGTTCATCATAAGGGTGAAGAGTGTCTCATTGGTACCGTATTTCGACTTGAAGAAAGCGGGAATCAATGCCCACAAGCCTCCGCCCACAACTCCCGCAAGTATCATCAATACCAGCGTCACCGGCCTCGACATCGCCGGCATCTTCAAAGCTACAAAGCTGGCGGCAAAAGCACCCATAAAGATCTGCCCTTCCGCTCCGATGTTCCAGAACTTCATTCGAAAGGCTACTGCAATCCCCAAGGAAGTTATGATCAGCGGAATGGCGCTGATAATGGTTTCCTTAAATCGGTAGGCGCTTCCGAAGGCCCCGTCCAGCATGGATTTGTACACCGCGAGAGGGGAATGTCCCATCAAACGAATGAATACGCCGGAGGTTAAAAGCGCCAGCAGCACGGCTGTAATTCTAAAAGCAGCCGCTTTCGCCTGTGTTAAGTCGGTTCGTTTAATAATTCGAAACATTTGCCTTCTCCTCTCTGACAGACCCCAGGGCTTCCCCCGCCATCATCAGTCCTAATTGTTCCTTTGTTGTTTTTCCCGCTTCTACGATTCCTGTCACCTTTCCGTCACAAAGCACCATAATCCGGTCGCACAGCTCCAGCAATACATCCAGGTCCTCGCCGATGTAGAGGATCGCCACATTCTTCTTTTTCTGCTCGTTCAAAAGGTCATAGATGATATAGGAAGCACCGATGTCCAATCCTCTGACGGGGTACGCCGTAATCAAGAGATGCGGATTGGAGTCGATCTCTCTCCCCAGCAGCACTTTCTGAATATTTCCACCGGAAAGCTTTTTCACCTGATGATGGATCCCCGGTGTTTTGATATCCAGTTTTTTTATCATATCTCTGGCTTTCTGCTGTATCGGCTTTCTCTGAATCAGAAACCCTTTCTGGTTCTGATACTCCTTCAGAATCAGGTTGTCCACAATATCCATGGAAGCCACCAAACCCATGCCCAGACGGTCTTCGGGGATAAAGCTCATGCTGATGCCCTTCTTTATAATCTCTCGTGGCGTTTTTCCAACGATATTTTCACCTTCATAGAGAATCTCACCGGAAGCCACTGTGTAAAGTCCTGCAATAGCCTCACAAAGTTCTTTTTGCCCACTGCCAGCAACTCCTGCAACGCCTAATATCTCTCCCGATGAAAGATCAAAGGAAATTTGATCCAGAGCTCTGACCTTATCTTCATCCAGTACTGTCAGGTTTTGCACTTGCAGCAGCACCTGCTTTTTCTCCGTTTCCACTCTTTCAATGGCAAGCTCCACAGGACGGCCTACCATCATCTCTGTGAGTTCTTTCGTTGTCGTTTCCTTTTTGTCGACCGTCCCCACACTCTGCCCGTTTCGCAGCACTGTAATACGGTCACTGATCTCCATAACCTCGTTCATTTTATGTGTAATGATAATTACTGCACATCCTGCTTCCTTCATACGCCGCATGATATCAAAAAGCTTCTTCACTTCCTGAGGAGTAAGAACCGCGGTAGGTTCGTCCATAATCAGGATGTCTGCGCCTCTATATAGCACCTTCAATATTTCCACTGTCTGTTTTTCACCCACAGACATGTTATAGACTTTTTTATCAGGGTCGATTTCAAGTCCGAATCGCTGAGAAATTTCCTTTATCTTTTGGGAAAGCTTCTTCTGGCTGATAAAAAAACTTCCCTTTTGGCCTGCAATGATATTTTCCTTGGCGGTCATTATTTCTACCAGTTTAAAATGCTGGTGTATCATTCCGATTCCCATGGCAATGGAATCCTGAGGAGAACTGAATCGAACAGGTTTTCCGTGTATAAAAACAGAACCGCTGTCAGGGGTATAAATCCCTGACAGCATATTCATCAAAGTACTTTTACCTGCTCCGTTTTCTCCCAGAAGGGCATGAATCTCACCCTTGTTCACGGTCAAATTAATGTCCTTATTTGCTATTACCTGTCCAAAGGTCTTGGTCAGGTTTTCAATCTGGATTAAAGCAGTATTATTCATATCTCCACCCTTTATTTACTTGATAGCATTTTGCCTACTACACCTTCAACAAACCAGTCACAGCTTAACTGATCCTTATCACTTAATACCTGGCCTGCTGCTACTCTTTCCTTCCCGCTCTGATCTTTAATAGGGCCGGCAAACACATTAAAGGAACCTGCCAAGATCTTTTTCTGAACTTCTTCTACTTTTGTCTTCGCTTCCGGTGTTGCCAGATCTGTCAAAGGAGCCAGTGCAACGATGCCGTCTTCCATGCCCTTCCAGTAGCTTTCTGCTTTCCAGGTGCCGTCCTTTACCGCTTTAACCTGCTTTACATAGTAAGGTCCCCAATTCCAAATGGGAGCTGTCAAAAACGCCTTGGGAGCAGCCTTTCTGCTATCTGTATTATAACCGATGGCAAAAGCGCCTTTTTCTTCTGCAGCAATCTGCGGACCGGTCGTGTCCTGATGCTGTGCGATTACGTCACATCCATCCGCAAGAAGTGTTTTCGCAGCATCTTTTTCCTTTGCAGGATCATACCAGGTGCTTGTCCAGGTCACGTTTACCTTTGCATTTGGGTTAACGGAACGAACTCCCAGCGTAAAGGAGTTTATCCCTCTGACAACTTCCGGAATATCAAAAGCAGCTACATAGCCAATCTTGTTGGATTTGGTCTTAAGGCCTGCTACGATACCGGACAGGTATCTTGCCTGTTCGATTCTACCAAAGTAGTTGCCCATGTTTTCGCCGGTCTTATAACCGGAACAGTGCATAAATTTTACATTCGGATTCTGCTTTGCTACCTTTTCCACATAATCCATGTAACCAAAGCTGGTTGCAAATATAATTTTAACGCCCTGATCGATCATATCCTTCATAACCTTTTCAACTTCAGGTCCTTCCGGTACAGATTCCTTAAAAATTGTCTTAACACCTAATTCGTTTTCCACCTGCTTGCGTCCGTCTTCGTGAGAACCGGACCAACCACCGTCACCGGTGGGGCCAACAAAAATAAAACCAGCTACGGGTTTATCATTTGCAGTTGATGTAGTCTTAGCCGCCGGCGTTGCTGTACCGGTGCCGGATGCTGGTGTTGCGGAATTGCCGCAGCCTGCCAGAAGTACAGAACATGAAAAAATTGCCGCCAGTGCCATTGCAGTAAGTTTTCTAAACATGAAATAACCCCCTGAAATTAAATTAATTATATTAAATAGGAAAATATTGTCCTATTCAAATTCGATTTTTCCGTTTTCCATGGATTTGATAATGGCCAATGAACTTACCGGTATCCCTTTTTCCCTGAGCAGCTTTCCACCCTCCTGAAATCCTTTTTCAATTACGATTCCAGTGCCTTCCAGAGTGGCTCCCGCACTGTCTACGATTTCCTTCAATCCGAGGACAGCACGTCCATTGGCAAGAAAATCATCAATGATCAGGACATGATCTTCCGGCTGCATATATTTTTTTGAGACTCTGATTTTGTAGTTTTTATCTTTTGTAAAGGAGTAGACTTCACTTTCGTAGGTTTCCTTATCAAGATTTTTAGATTCTGTTTTTTTGGCAAAGACAACAGGTACATTGAAATATTGGGCTGTGATGCATGCAATGCCGATTCCCGACGCTTCGATGGTTAATATTTTGGTGATAGGCTTATCTTTAAATCTTTCCCTAAATTCCTTTCCGATTTCATTGAAGAGGTTTACATCAATCTGATGGTTCAAAAAGCTGTCCACTTTAAGGACATCCTTTCCAACAACTCTTCCATCTTGTAAAATTCTTTGCTTTAACAGTTGCATTTGATCCTCCTAAAAATCTGCTGCCTTTCATGGCATCTATTTCTCTCTAAAGCAGTTCATCAGTAAACAAAAAACTCCCATACCTACACTACAAGTAGGCTGGGAGTTTAACAAATCGGTTAAAAACGTATAACCCGGCAATAATAAAAGTACACAATTATATAAGGAAATAAAAGTGCATACTCACAGCCGTGATTATCCGCAATACTCATTAAACACCCGTAGCCAGACCATTTATGGTGGTCTCGTAGAAACTTCCGGACCGTATCTCCGAAATTATACGAGCGAACTATTATTAAATTATTTTTTGCTAATGTTCGGTTTTTTTAATAGAATTATTGTAACCCAGAATCAATACAAAATCAAGAACTTTTGTGCATTTTATGACGCAGTGTTTCAAAATAGGCAATTATCCTACATTTCAAGTATACAAATTAAAACAAAAAAGGATATTGTATATAACCTATGAAACTAGTATAATATGGTGTGGACTTTTTTAAAGTTCGCACTTTTGCTCAAGTAATGAGAAAAAAGTAAATTAAGTTTTTCAGAATGGAGTGATAGAAAATGAGTAACACGAGAAAGTATGATGTTGCGATAGTAGGTTGTGGCACTTCCGGTATTTTTGCAGGCTACGAGCTGATAAAGCAAAACCCCGGTCTGAAAGTTGTAATGCTTGAGCAGGGAAATGATATTTATCGTAGAGATTGTCCCATTGTAAAACATAAAGTAAAGGACTGCGTTAGCTGTAAATCCTGTGATATCATGAGGGGATTCGGTGGAGCCGGTGCTTTCTCCGACGGAAAATACAATTTTACTACTGCTTTTGGCGGATGGCTGAACGACTATATCCCTGACGAAGAAGTAATGGACCTGATTCGTTACGTTGATACTGTAAATATGGAATTTGGAGCCACCAAGGAGGTCTTTTCGACCTTCAGCGACGAAGCAAAAAAACTGGAGAAAAAGGCCCTTGAAAATGACCTTCACCTTCTCCAGGCTGCAGTAAAGCATCTGGGTACCGAAAACAATGTTGAGATTCTCAAGAAACAGTATGAGTTTTTGGCAAAAAATATTGAATTTCAATTTAGCACAGAGGTAAAGAACATTGTCGCAAAAGAGGGAACTTGCAGCCTTGAAATCAATAACGGCACAACAATCGATTGTGATTATCTGATTGTAGCACCCGGAAGATCCGGAGCGGAATGGTTTTCACGGCAATGTAAATCTCTCGGGCTGAACCTGATCAATAACCAGGTGGATATCGGTGTCAGAGTCGAACTTCCTGCAAAGGTTTTTGAACATATTACCGACGTAGTCTACGAGTCCAAACTTTTATATAGAACCAAACAGTACGGTGATATCGTAAGAACCTTCTGTATGAACCCTTACGGGCATGTTGTATCGGAAAATGTGGATGGCATCATCACTGTAAATGGTCATAGCTATACAGACCCTTCCCTGCGAAGTGAAAATACAAACTTTGCCCTGCTGGTAAGCAACCGGTTCACCAATCCTTTCAATGAGCCATACCAGTATGGTAAGAGAATCGCATCACTTTCCAACATGTTGGGCGGCGGCGTACTGGTACAACGGTTTGGCGACTTGATCAAAGGAGTTAGGACCAATGAGCACAGACTGGGACAGAGCTTTACGAAGCCAACCCTGAAAGCGACCCCAGGAGATCTGAGTTTGGTTCTCACCAAGAGGCATCTGGATAATATTATTGAGATGATCTACGCATTGGATAAAATAGCGCCGGGAACAGCCAACTACGATACCCTACTCTATGGCGTAGAAGTAAAATTCTACAGTTCAAGACTTGAACTCTCATGGGAGCTGGAAACCAAGATGCAGAACATGTTTGCCATCGGTGACGGCGCCGGCGTAACCCGCGGGTTGTCCCAGGCCAGCGCTAGCGGTGTCCATGTAGCAAGAAGAATATTGGAAAGAATGAAATAATAAAAAAATGACCGGATATCCGGTCATTTTTTTATTTGGAAATATTTAAAAGTCCCAGTAGCCCTTTTAGTACTCCAACGGAGTTTAAAAACACAATCAGCAGCATCGCAGGAGTTACATACCGGATAATAAAGTGCAGTACATCTACCACTCCGTGGATATTTAAAGTCTCATTATTTGTAAGCTCTGAAGCAAAGTCCTTCTTTTTAATGAAATAGCCTATAAATATGGCGATGAGAAGCCCTCCCAACGGCAAGAGAATATTCGAGGACAGGAAATCAAACAAATCAAAGAAGCTCTTCCCGAAAACCTTCATTCCACCTAAAGGAGCCGCTCCATCCGCAGATAGGGCCGCGGGAATTCCCAAAAGGAAGATAATCCCTGTATTCAGTAGTACCGACTTGGTTCTGGAAAGCCCTTTCTCCTCCGTAAAGAAGGCTACAGGCACCTCAACGATGGAAATCATTGCTGTTGTTGCGGCAATCGCCGATAAAACGAAGAAGGCGATTAATAGTATATTACCCATGTACATCTTTGAGAACACCATGGGAATTGTCATAAAAAGCAGTCCAGGTCCTGATTCCGGTTTCATGCCAAAGGCAAACACCGCCGGAAAAATGGCCAATCCGGCCAGTATGGAAACCAGGGTGTCGGACAATGCCACCTTTAAGGAGGTGCTTATCAGCTTATTATCTTGTGTAAAATAACTTGCATAGGTCATCATGGTTCCCATCCCCAGAGAAAGCTTGAAAAAGGCAAGTCCAAGTGCTGTAAGGAGAACATCACCTTTGATTTGCGAAAAGTCCACCTGGAACAGGAACTTCACTCCCTCAAAAGCTCCAGGCAGCGTTAACGCCCTTACACCACAGATGATGATCAGGATAAAAAGCACCGGCATCAGTGTCTTCGTCACCTTCTCAATTCCCTTCTTAACACCCGCAATTAAAATAACCGAAACCACGACTAAGACGATAAACTGCCACAAAACCGGGGAAAAGGTTCCCGTAATGGTCTGTCCAAATTGACTCTCCGCCAAAGCCGCATCAATTCCATTGAAATCGCCCCGAACAGCCTTAAACACATAGGAATAAACCCAGCCTGCAACACAACTATAAAAAAACATAATAAAATATGCCGCAAATATTCCCATATATCCGATGGACTTCCACTTAGAACCCGGCTTTAGCACTTCAAAAGCACCCACAGCATTTTTTCGAGTTCTTCTGCCTATGTAAAACTCGCTTACCATAACAGGTATCCCTACCAATAGTATACAGATCAAGTATACAAGAAGAAATGCCCCACCCCCGGACTTACCCGTTAGATAAGGGAATTTCCAAATATTGCCCAACCCCACCGCTGAGCCTAGTGTTGCAAAAAAAACCGCAATTCCTGATGAAAAACCTTCTCTCTTAGTTCCTGTTTCTTCCATTGATTTATCTCCTAGTAAAATTGTTATATATATTTTATAGCCTTTATTTCTATATGTCCACATGTATTTTAGAGTGTTACACCCCACATTAATTGGGTATACGCAGAATAAAGTGATTTCCTCGCTCGTCTACCCGAAGTTCAATGTTTCCCATGTTCTTTTCCGCAAGCCTTTTAACGATATACAACCCAAGACCGTCTCCATTCGCCCCTTTTGTTGTATAGCCCTTTTCAAAAACCGATTTGCGAAGCTCCTTCGAAATCACAGGGACATTGTTAATGACTTCGAAAACATACTCTCCCAGTTCCTCATAGATATGGATTTCAAGTATTTTCTCCATAGAATCCGCGTGTTCAAGTGCGTAGATTGCATTTTTCAGCAGGTTAACCAGTATTTTCACCAGATCAAATGTCTTTATTTTCAGATTATCCGGCAGCTGCATACAATCCAGCTTTACCTCGATTCCCTTGTTCTGCGCTGAAGCTACTGCAGAAAATATGGCAGACTCTACCTCAGGAATTCCGATCTCATACTTGCTGCTGATATTTTTTCCTTCCTCTGTCAGTTTATACGTATATTGCAAAGCCTTCAGAGGTTCGCCAATCTGAATCAAGCCTTGAATAATCTGCAGATGATTCATCCAGTCGTGTTTATAGATCCTAAATTTCTGATTTACCTCTTCGCTGATCACCAGACGATAATCCGTCATCTCCTTATCCGTAATCAGACGGGTCATGATCAGGATTTCAATTACAATCCAGATGGAAGCTATAATTCCTACAAGTCCAATGAGCCAGAAACTATTCTTAAGTGCATCTTTTATGGGTCTTGCCAACTCACCCACGGAGGTCATGGTAACAAGATGCCACCCAACAACCTCTATTTTCTGGGCAGTTATTACGATCGCTTTATTACTTACTTTCAATTCCTGCTGGATAATACTGTTCGGATTATTCCTTAGTTCCTTCATCACATCACTGGGAATATTCATTAGTATATCCTCACTCAGAGGATTAAAATTCAAATCATACAGGCCTTGGGCGTCTGCAAAACCTACCGGAGATTCATTGCTAACCATCTGCAACAGGTCGGAATTTAAAATCATGAAAACATATCCGATGTTTTCCTTTGTTTCTACAGCCCTTCCATCCTCAAAGCCCAGCCCATTAAGCTTATTGCTGACAAAAAGCACTTTTTGATTTTTCTCGTTTTCTTTTACGGTCGGCATATCCCCATAATACCATAGCTCATTTCTCTCGGAATTTGAAAAATCTGTAAATGTCGGAGTTTTTAAAAAACTGACGATATCAATAGGGATTTTTTCCCGCATAAAGTAAGGTTTTCCAGTTTTGGAAACACAGAAAACCTCTTCTATATATGGCTTTTCAGCCAAACTGCCAAATTCTCTTGCATAATATTCATTCATCCGGTCCTGCTGCATACGATTAATGGTTTCAAAATCCTGAACTGCCTTTCTCAGACCATAGTGCGTCGAAACCTCTCTTATCGTTCTCTGTAGGTCAGTAAACACAGAATTAATGGATAGTGTAGTTTTCGACATACTGGTCTTAATCTCATTCAGTTTTTCCTTTTTAATGATATCAGTCGTTTTATTATAGACAATAAACATATTCAGTGAGATCGGTATATAAATAAGAATAAGAAATAGTGCTAATAGATGTAATCGAAGACCCCGCTTTTTAATAATTGTTCCCGGTATACCATTTTTTATCTGCATCCGCATTTGCACTTCGTCCCCCACTCCAAGCTGTCTTTGTGCCTCTGAACAAACCGCCTTGTCAGAGATGCTTCAATCAATTCTGTTCAAGCTGCACACCCTTGATGTCATGCCTCTTATGCACTGGTGCAAACCACATTCCGAGGCACATTCCCTTGCCTATATACATATTACCAGACCTTGGTTCATTATTCAAATACTATATATCATTTTATATACTTTTTTGCTGAAAACTTTTATGGAGCCGGTATTGGAAATACAATTAGAAACGGCGGGTAGTTCTCCCCGCCGTTTCTACTCTCCTTAAGCATACATTTCTTCTTTTAATTTTGCCACAGTATCATTCTCAAGGTATTCGTCATAAGTCATTTGCCTGTCAATGATGCCCTTCGGTGTTATTTCCATAATCCTGTTGGCCACGGTCTGTACAAATTGATGGTCATGGGATGTAAACAGTATTGTGCCTTTATAGTTAATCAATCCGTTATTGAGTGCCGTAATGGACTCCAGGTCCAAGTGGTTGGTAGGCTCATCAAATACCAATACATTGGCACCGCTTAACATCATCTTTGCAAACATGCAGCGTACCTTTTCCCCTCCGGACAGTACGGATGCTTTCTTCTGGGACTCTTCTCCCGAAAACAGCATTCTTCCGAGCCATCCCCTTATATAGGTTTCGGTTTGGTCTTTGGTGAACTGACGCAGCCAGTCTGCCAGACTTAAATCAACACCCTCAAAATACTCTGAGTTATCCTTTGGGAAGTAGGCCTGCGAGGTCGTTACACCCCATTTATATTCGCCGCTATCTGCTTCCATTTCGCCTGTCAGGATCTTAAAGAGAGTTGTCTTTGCAAGACCGTTGGTACCTACAAATGCTACCTTGTCTCCTTTGTTAACGGTGAAGCTGATATCGTCCAGAACCTTTTCCCCTTCAATGGTTTTTGAAAGACCTTTCACCGTTAACAGCTCATTCCCGGCTTCCCGGTCCGGTTTGAAGTCGATAAAGGGATACTTTCTGGAGGAAGGTTTGATATCTTCCAAGGTCAGCTTGTCCAGGAGCTTTTTACGAGAGGTTGCCTGCTTGGATTTGGAAGCATTGGCACTAAACCTCTGTATAAATTCCTGAAGCTCCTTCATCTTGGACTCGGTTTTCTTGTTCTGGTCCTTTGCCTGTTGAAGCGCCAACTGGCTGGCCTCATACCAGAAATCGTAATTACCCACATAAAGCTGAATCTTGCCATAGTCAATATCCGCAATATGAGTACATACCTGATTCAAAAAGTGCCTGTCATGGGAAACCACGATGACGGTATTGGGAAAATCCGCCAGGAAGTTTTCCAGCCATTTGATCGAGGCTATATCCAAGTGGTTAGTAGGCTCGTCCAGCAGCAGTATGTCGGGATTGCCGAATAATGCCTGTGCCAGAAGCACTCGTACTTTCAGGTTATCATCCAGATCCTTCATGAGCTTGTCGTGGAGTTCTACAGGGATTCCCAGACCGTTCAGCAAGGTCGCTGCATCCGATTCCGCCTCCCACCCGTTAAGTTCGGCAAACTCACCTTCCAATTCAGAGATGCGTATCCCGTCCTCTTCGCTGAATTCTGATTTGGAATAAAGCTCTTCCTTTTCCACCATGATATCATAGAGTCTCTTATGTCCTACAATAACTGTCTTGAGAACATCAAATTCGTCGAATTCGAAATGGTTCTGCTTTAGAACCGCCAATCTTTTTCCGGATTCGATGATAACATCCCCCTTGTTGGCTTCCACCTCTCCCGCAAGGATTTTCATAAAAGTGGACTTTCCGGCGCCATTGGCACCGATAAGGCCATAACAGTTACCGGGAGTGAACTTTATATTAACATCTTCAAACAGTAATCGTCCTCCGTACCTTAGAGTTATGCCATTTGTACTGATCATTTCCGCTATACCATCCTCTTCATTTCTAATAATGTCGTAAAACATCTGCTATTATACCACATTTACACCAAATGTGGTAAATAATTTTTATGCAACTGTAGAAATTCCTCTTATTCCGGCCTTTTAGCTCTGCTTCCAATTTTATCAAGATAAAATCTCCCCGTTGATGATAGTCTCGTCAACCCGGCATATGGCAGCAGCGGATTCTCTCAAGTAATTGCAAATGAAGTATCTTTCGGGAAAAGCAGATTGTTCATACCCCCTATTTTTTCCATCGGATATTGTTTATAATTTGTTTATATTTACTTTATAGGAAATCAATAAGTATCCTGTACAATGAAAATATAAGGAAGCTTCCTTTAAAATGATGGTGGATTTTTATAAGTCTCCCATCGATACTATAAATCAAGGAGAGATCTAGTATGAGAAAAAACAAAAAAGCCGTCATGGCAGTCAGCTTTTGTTTAGGTGCTGTTATGCTGGCTACAACAGCCTTTGCCGACATTACTTCAAAAACCGGCTACGATCAGTTGAAGGATTCTATCAAGTATACGGCCGAAAGCCTCAGCAAGCGTGTTGATAGTCATACCTTCGAGGCTACCATGACACTAAAGGATAACGACAAGGTTATCGCGTCCGAAAATTCTTTGTCCAAAGTGCAGGGTGACAAAAACTTATCCGAATCAACCACTGTATCTGCAAATGGTCAAAGCAGAAAGTCATCCAGCTATAGCGATAAGGAAACGCGTATTTGGTACAGTCCGGAAAATGATACTTATAACGTTATTGAATATACCAGCGCTATGGAGGCGGGTTCCTTTAGAAATCCTTTCGAAGAAGACCGTGCCAAGGATGTGGAAAAGATCTTCGATGCAGTGGTGGGTAACCTGAAGGATTATGTTGTAGTAGAAGAGAAAAACGACGGCAGCAAAGTATTGTCCGGCTCCCTGAGCGAAACCCAAATCCCTGCCCTGGTCAATGCAGTTACCTCCTTTGCTTTCAAACAGGAATTTGGAGGTCGACGCGTATCCTCCGATGCGGAACAGCTTCCCCAAATGGTCAATGATATCTATGTTAAAAACGTTACCGGAAAAGCAAACATTACTAAAGAGGGTCTGGTAGAAAATGTTTTAGCTACCGGAATACTTAGCGGCAAGGACAAGGACGGAAATCCGCATGATTTGACAGTAGAGGTACTTTTACGTCTCACAGATGTAAACAAAACCGTAGTTGCCAAACCGGATCTAACCGGTAAAAAAGTAGAAAAGCGTACGGAAAATGCTCCTCAGAAGGAAACTGTGACCCAGCGATTTGTGGGCAAATACAAAAATGATATCGTGATTGTTAAGGATGATCGCTTTGTAAAAATTGGTGAAAGAGTTCTTGAAATTACATCCGTGGATGATAAGCACGTAACTGGAAGATATACGGAGCAGTATACCAAGGACTACGCAGATAAGTACACCAGCAAGGACTTTACTTTTGATGCTCCATTTGAAAAGAACCAACCTTTTGCAATTATCAAAGATGCCGATGCATCCGGCCAAAAGGAAAAGGGAAATATCCATTTTGATACATTTACAGGACGTGTTTACTTTAACCTGGCAAGCAATAACGGTTCCTATGACTCTACCTTTACCCGAGTGTTTGATAACTAATAGAGCACTATTTTACATGAGATTACCGGCAAGAGCCGGTAATCTCATGTATCATGTATAAATAGTTCAGGGGGAACGATGATGGAAAAAGTTCTTGAAATTAACAATTTGACAAAAGCTTATAAAAACGGAAGAGGTATAACGGATATCAACCTGACAATCCACAGGGGGGATATTTTTGGTTTTCTGGGACCGAATGGGGCCGGGAAAACAACTACCATGAAGATCATGACCGGTCTGCTTCGTGCCGATAGCGGCGATGTAAAAGTTTTTGGCCATAGTATTCATAACGAGTTTGAAAAGGCCATGCAAAAAGTCGGCTGTATCATTGAAACTGCCGAGTCCTATATGTATTTGACTGCCTACGAGAATCTGAAACTATTCTCCAGGTATTATACCGATGTAAATGATAAACGAATTGACGAAGTCCTGGATATCGCCGGGATTCTAAAATATAAAAACGAAAAAACAAAAAACTTTTCTTTAGGAATGAAACAACGCCTGGGAATCGCTGCTGCCATCCTTTCGAAGCCGGAGTTGGTAATTTTGGACGAGCCTTTGAACGGATTGGACGTAGAAGGCATGATTGAAGTGAGAAATCTCATTAAGAGGTTAGCAGAAACGGAAAAAACTACTTTTTTCATCTCCAGTCATCTCATTCACGATGTGGAACTCACTTGTAACCGGATCGGGGTTGTGTATGATGGAAGGCTGTTACGCGTGGATGATACCGAAACCATTCTTACGAATTATGCTTCATTGGAACACTATTTTATGAGCGAGGTGGATCGACATGGAAGGATTTAAAGCGGCATTTATTAATGAGATCGATAAATTGTATAGAAGAAAAAAAGCTTTAGTCATCGTTATCCTCTCCCTTGTAATGATTGTGTTCGGGCAGTTGGCCATCATTGGACTCCGAAGCGGACTGGGACTTCGGGGTACCAGCAGCACCGAATTCCCCATTCTTGTTCTCTCGGTACTGGTTAATACCCTGCTACCGTTGTTTGTCGCGCTCATTGCAGCAGATATCTTTACGGGAGAGTTTTCTCAAAACACCATGAAGTTGTCCTTAATGCGCCCTGTGACCCGGTTAAAGCTTTACTCCGCCAAAGTAGCCGCCATCGGGGTTTTTGCTTTGGCAAACCTTTTGATTGTAATGGTATTATCCACTATTACCGGGTTTCTATTTAATGCTTCGACAGCAACAGCTTCCGGCCTTGTGAAAGTGGTGCTATCCTACCTGATTTCCCTGCTACCCATCATGGTTCTGGCTTTGGGAATCGTACTGCTGGCAAATATCTTTCGGAGTGGAACGACGGTTTTCTTCCTGTCTATCCTCTTATTTATTCTTAGCAAAGCCGTAGGAATCGTTTTTTCTCAGTATTCCAGCCTCCTTATCACCTCTATGATGGGTTGGTACGGTTTATGGATTGCAGACCCTATGCCCCTTGGAAAAATTCTACGACTGTTTATTATCATGGCAGGATATGCTATAATGTTCTTTACAGCAGGCTTTTACCTGTTTGACAAAAGAGATTTATAAAAAGGTGAAATGATGCGTTTAAAACGGTATTTTATGTTATCCAATGCTGCAATCGTTATCGTCCCACTGCTCATAACGATTGTGGCATCTTTTGCATTTATTTTTATTTCCTCCAGGTTTTTTGATACAGGCATGAGTTATAAGGATTTTGAAAAGCTTGGAGAGATAAAGTATGAGCTTTTCGATGCCCAGGGAAGCCTTTTGCGGGTTAAGCCTGAAATGCTCCTGGATAAAGATTTTCAACAGCATCTCGCTGCCCGGTTTGCCAATATCAATACGGATATTCTTATATTGAAAAATCGGAAGCCTGTTTTTGCAACCAAAAAATTAAGCACCATCGACATCGAGAAGTGCCTTCAGGCAAAAGAGGACAGCCTGACTCCCCCACTGCTTAAAACAGGAGGTGTCTCCTATTCGGTGAAAATCTCTTCCTTTGCCTTTACAGAAGGCGATCCAGGCAGCATCCTATTGCTGACCCCGATCGAAAGTAAGGAATCACCGGCAAAAAATTTACTTTATTTTGCTCTGGGCGTATTTATTGTTTCCTTTATCATCACCAATGCCATATCCTCCGTTATTTTTACCAGAAGCATATTACAGCCTCTCTCCGGCCTCCAGACTGCTGCTGGAGAAATCAGCCGGGGCAGTTTGAATCATGAAGTCATCGAACAGGGCAGCTATGAAATCCGGCAGCTTTGTAAATCTTTTGAGGAAATGCGGCTAAAACTTAAGGAATCCATCCATATGCAGATGAAATATGATGATAACCGTAAAATGTTGGTATCCAGCATTTCTCACGACCTAAAAACTCCCATTACGTCCATCAAAGGCTATGTGGAGGGCATTCTCGACGGTATTGCCAACACGCCGGAAAAGGTAGATAAATATCTTAAGACAGTTTATAGTAAAGCCCTTCAAGTGGATGGAATGATTGATGACCTTCTTTTGTATTCCAAACTGGACCTGAATCAGATTCCGTTTCATTTTGAAAAAACTGAAATCGGAAGATACTTTGAAGATTGCGTGGAAGAAAACGAAGGAGAACTGGAAAATTCCCAAATAAGAGTGACCCTGCAAAACCATTTGAACGGCCCCCGCTATGTCATGATAGATCGCGAACGCCTCCAAAGAGTGGTCATGAACATTCTGGATAACGCCAGAAAGTATATGAATAAGTCTCAGGGAATGATCACAATTTTGCTGCGAGAAAACACCGGCAGCATCATTATCGAAATCCGCGATAACGGTGCAGGAATCTCCAGAGAGGAGCTTCCTCTTATCTTCGACCGCTTCTATCGCGCGGATGCCGCCAGAAGTCAACTTAGTGGAAGTGGATTGGGACTGGCCATCGCGAGACAGATTGTCGAGGGCCACGAAGGAAAGATATGGGCCAAAAGCAGCAAGGGTGAAGGTACAAGTATTATGATAGCACTGAAAAAGTATAGTTTATAGCAATGACAGAAACGATTTTGTACGGAATGAATTGAATCCCTTTATCAGAATACTAAGAAAATATAAACACATAAGGAAAATGTGTAAACCATTTGAGCGTTATACAGGAGGTAAGTGTAGAGATGAAAAAGATACTAATCGTTGAAGATGATCAAAGTATTGCCGAATTGCAGCGGGACTACCTGGAGATGAGCGGCTTTTCCGTGGAAATCTGCAATGACGGTAAAACGGGTCTTCGGAACATTGAAAATGGAGACTATGATCTTTTGATTCTAGACATTATGCTGCCGGGAATGGATGGATTGGAAATTCTGCGTCGCATCCGGGATACTCAGGACATCCCCGTCCTGTTGGTATCCGCTAAAAAAGAGGAAATTGACAAAATCCGGGGACTGGGGTTGGGCGCAGATGATTATTTGACCAAACCTTTCAGTCCCAGTGAGCTTGTGGCAAGAGTAAAAGCCCATATCGCGAAATATGAGCGGCTAAAAAACAGGTACGGCAATGGAAACAGGGAGGCAATACAAACGATCCGGGGGCTTGAAGTCCAAAGGGATTCACGGAGAGTTTTTGTAGACGGCCGTGAAGTCAATTTGGCACAAAAGGAGTTCGATCTACTGCTTTTTCTGTTTCAAAATCCGAACAGGGTTTTCGGGCGGGACGAACTTTTTGAAAGGATATGGGGCCTGGATTCTTTAGGTGATGTAGCAACCGTAACAGTTCATATTGCCCGAATCCGCGATAAAATCGAGGCAGATCCTTCCAACCCGCAATATATTGAGACCGTCTGGGGAGCCGGCTACCGGTTCAAGGTTTGATCTGCATGGTATAAAAAGAATGCGAAACGATAGAATAGAGATACCGTAGGGGGCAGGTTTAGAACCTGCCCCTACCATTCCCTCTTCAAAAATTCTTTATATAATAGATCGCCAGTTGGGTCCTGTCCCTGAGCCTGGTTTTCTCCAGCATGCCCGTAATATAATTTCGTACGGTCCCCTCACTGAGAAAAAGTTTTTCCGAGATCTCCCGGTTGGACATTCCCTCTCCTAACAGCTTCAATATTTCCAGTTCCCTTTCCGTCAGCTCCAGCCTGCTCAAATCCACTTTTTTCTCCTCCCGGAGCATGGATGAAAGAGCCCCAGCCACTTCCTTTTCAAAAACCGCATTTCCCTTGGCTACAGCCCTAAGACTTTCAATAATGCTGTCGGAAGACTGATTTTTTAAGATATACCCTTCTGCCCCACTCTTTACGGCTTCCTTAATATATTCATCATCCTTAAACGTAGTAAGAATCACAATTTTCACATCTTTAAAATGGCTTTTGATCTGTTTTGTTCCAAGGACTCCATCCATTACAGGCATTCTGACATCCATCAGCACAATATCCGGGACATCGCGCCGGCAAGCCTCAAAGGCTTCTTGTCCATTGGCAGCCACACCTGTGACCTCAAAATCCTCTTCCAGTTCCAACAATATCTTTAGGCTCTCTCTGATTAAGGCATCATCATCTACGATGAGAACTTTCAAACATGCCACTCCCTTCCCTTGAATTTGGAATAAGACATACGATGAGGAAACCATCCTCTGAACTCACGGAGACAGTACCCCCAAGGTTTTGCACCCTTTCCTTCATACCGCTGATTCCCAGGCCTTCCTTGACCTTTGAACACCCCACCCCATCATCCTTTATAAATAAACGAATATATCGCTGGTTGCATTCTATATTGATATCTACCCGGGTTGCTTTGGAATATTTCGCAGCATTGGTTAGGGCCTCCTTAATATTGGTACAGAGGATTTCCATTTTCTCCGGGGAAACAGACTTTAAATCCCCGGAATGTCTGAAATCAATCTCACAGAAAGTAAATTTTTCAATTAGGCTCTTGATATATTCCGGACCCAATGCCTCTCTCGGTTTAATGTTATGAACAGTATTTCTAAGCAGCGTAAGACTCTCGGATAGTCCCTCGATGGAGTTTCTTAAAAGCATCGAAGCTTTTGCAGCATCTCTGTCGAACAGTTTTTGGGAAGCTTGCAGCTGCATAAGAATTCCGGCAATACTATGGCCTACATTATCATGAATCTCCCGGGCAATACGGTTTCTTTCCTTTATCTCCGCCATGTGGACTGCTTCCTTCGTAGAGTCCAGCAGCTTCTGCTTGGTTTCTTCCAATTGGTACCGATATTGTCTTTCCCTATCATAGGTATCCAGGAATAATCGCTCCTTTTCCTCCAACTGATGGCTTATATAACCATACACCACACAGAGAATCAGTATCAGAAGAAAATTCATTCTGTCGCCTTCTCCTGCAAGGTAAAATCCCACTCCTGCTATCGGCAAAAGTCCAAATAAAATCTTTTTACGTACCAGCTCATAGGCGATAATACCGAACAAAACCGTATAAACAGAGCTCAGTATGGACGCGGCACCGATCAATATACCTTCGATTCCGATAATCCAAAGTGCGTTATTGTACTTAAACCTATATATGTCCAGAGCGGCAATCAAAAGAAACAGCATAACCTCCTCAAAACGGGCACTCCCTTTTGTAACCACTCCACTAATGATATAAAATGCGAAGGATAATTTGAAAAAATAAATCATTAAACGCTCCATCGTACTTATAGATAACGAACTTAAAGCCTTACTAAACCGGAGTCGAAAAACAACCAGCCGTTGGGATGGTTTTCGGTGGAGTAAATTCAACTTTAAAGTTCGTATCCATAAAATTGATTTGTATACCTATTATATACTTCACACAGAAATAAATAAACAAGGAAATGATGTATGAACCGGGCAGTACGCGCGCAGCAGTATCTTGTAGAAATTCAAGAAAGCGTGGGAACAGATTCCCCTGTTCCCACGCTTTCTTGAAACCTATTTTCAATTGGTAACCTCCGTTTTCCGCCAGGAACCCAGAAGAAAAAATACTACGGCAAAAGCCAGCATGATCAATATTTCATTCATGGTTCCCCCAATCCCGGCACCATGGAGCACTTTATCATAGGATCGCATAATCCATGTAGTTGGAACGAAGTTTGCTATCTTTTGCAGTATATCCGGCATAAAATCCAAAGGCCACCAACAGCCGCCCAACATGCAAAGGGGTGATAGAACCAGCGAGGATATCAGCCCGGATTGGCGTGCATCCCTGCTGATGGTATTAATGGCAACTCCCATGGATACACATACCAGTGAGAATATCAGGGAAAGTATTATCATTTCAAATACGGTGGAGCCGAGTTCCGCCCTTACCACTGTGGAAAGGAAGAAAAATATAAGTAGTACCTGAATAATCGAAACTGCAAAGAAACTGGCAATGTTCGTTACCATGTATTTTCGCATGGTAATGGGAGCGGAAATAATTCGGAAAAAGGTTTTATTTTCCTTATCCCTGATCATAATCATAGGAGCAAAGGAAGAAAGGAAAAGCATGCTCATAACGAGAAATCCTAATGCAGCGGTTGTTTTCTCAAATAAAATTTCCTTATTCTTCACTGTCTCATACTCTACATCAAAATTTCCATTATTATACGTATCCAAACCCTGGTAAAACTTTTCAATATTGCCACCTGAGCTCACTGCTATATTCCTGGCAGAATTCAGGTAACTGTTGATATTGGTCATCAGCGGAACTGTTTGATTCGTCTCCTGTAAACTATAGCTTTTGATCTTTGTCTCTTCACCCCGGATCAGCTTTTCCGTATAACCCTTTTGAATCACAATGGCACAGTCCATCGTTTGATTCACAAGTTTCGCGTTGATTTCCTCCTCAGATATATTTTTTACAACGCTTTGGGCCTCAATAGACCGGATGAAACCCCTTGTGAATTCCGTATTATCAAGGTCAACCACCCCACATACCAGACTGCCTCTACTGAATCCCGTTGACATGATAAAAAGTATAAGAACCACGGGAAGGATGAGCATAAAAATGATATTTGCCTTGCTCCTTACTATTCTTCTCAGGTTATTCCAAAACAGACTACTCATATAAATTTCCTCCTTCCTGCCAGTACGGTAATCACTCCAATCACCACAATCAAAACCCATAGAACTGCGAGACTGAAATAGGCCTGTGCCGCATTCTCTCCATAGATGGTGCTGAAGAATGCCGTCTGCCCGAGATTGCTGGGGAGAAACAACTTCACTGTGTTATAGATCTTATCATCGGATATGATTCTCGCATAGCCTCCGGAAGCGAAGGTCATGATGGGAATTACCGTTGATAAAATAGTAGCACCTGCATTTCGGTCCTTTGCCACCATAGCAATCATCACCCCTAATGCAACGGCAAACACGCTGAGGGTTGCGGAAGCAAAAAGAATTGCCGGCAGATTGTTACCCCAATAAGCGCCAAATGCGTACTTTGCAAAGGCGATTAGCACAAGAGATTGTAAGAACACCATCACCATTAGGCCTAATATCTTTCCTGTAAAATGACTGGTCATACTGACAGGCGTGCTTCCAAGACGGATTCGCATGGTGTCGATATAGTCCGCGGCCACTCCATGAAGCCCGTCTTGCGCTCCATACATGATAATCATAACCAGCATGGTTACCGCATAATAGTCGATCGCTCTTGGAATTTTCCCTTTCGCTGAAATTGGAACTCTCTCCAGTATATCCCCGGTATTATATGCAGGATTGCTGTTTCCCAGTTTGTAAGCCGCATAGGTCGCGTTAGCTCCCGATATATAGCTGTCTACCAGATTTTTTATGATGGATGCTCTGAAGCTGCTCTCATTATCGGAAAAAACCTTTATGGTCCCCTTTGTACCCTTTTGAATTTCGGCCGAATAGCCGTTTTCCACCAAGATAAAGCCGGAAAGTTCTCCTTTTTTTACTTTCTCTACCCCTTCTTCATAGGAGGAAACATTTACTACTTCCAAATAGTCCTTTACCTCATCAACACTGAGAAAACTCTCAAGCTGCTTGGAATACTGACCTTTATCCTGGTTTAAATACCCTATCATGGTTTTATCTATATTCCGTATCTCGAACGCATTCCCTAAGGCATTCCCCAGTATTAGAATCAATATAATAGGCAGCAGCAGCGTGTTTATTAATGATTTTGTGTCCCGGAGGCTTCTCAAAATCGTATAGTAGGTGATTGTAAAAACCTTCAACATCGTCATCCCCTTCCTGTGATCAATCTCGCAATTTCCTGCCCGTGAGTGTAAGGAAAACACCCTCCAGGGTCGGTTTATCAATGTTCAGCGATATGATTTCACATTCTGCGGCGGACACGGCGTCGATAATACTACTAAGGTTTTTGCTATTCTTATGGGACAGGACGGTTACCTTGTTGCCATCAATGATTGCATCCTTTACACCACTGAGCTTCTTTATATTATCGAGGACAGTAAAGTTTACGTTTGCAAGATCAATATCTACTTTTTCCTCAAAGGATATGAGTGATTTTAAATCATCACTGGTACCACTGGCAATAATTCTTCCATGGTCCATAATGGTGATTTGCGTACATACTTCTTCAACCTCCTCCATGTAATGCGAAGTATATATTACAGTGGAACCCATCCGATTCAACTCCTTTACGGATTGAAGAATGTGCTTTCTGGATTGAGGGTCAATCCCTACAGTCGGTTCATCCATGATAATCAGTCCGGGATGATGGACAATGGCACACGCAATATTTAACCGTCTTTTCATACCTCCTGAATATTTTTTGGGAAAGTCCTTTCTCCGGTCCCAGAGTCCCGTAAAGTTCAGAGCCTCTTCTACCCGTTCCTTCAAAAGGCCATCCCGTAATCCGTAAAGCTTTCCAAAGAAAGTAACATTTTCCCATGCTGTAAGATCTTCAAATACGGCAATGTCCTGTGGAACAATACCGATTTCCTTTTTCACTTCATATTCATGGGTAGAGAAGTTTTTACCGAATACAAAAATCTCTCCTCCATCAATTTTTGTGATCCCGGTGATGGCATTGATCGTCGTTGTTTTACCAGCACCGTTGGGCCCTAACAAGCCATATATTTCACCTTCCTTGATCTGAAGGTTTACATTGTCTACCGCCAGCGTATCCCCGTAGCGCTTTATCAGGTTCCGTATTTCCAGTATCATAAAAAGACCTCCAATCCCTGTTTCAGTTTCTCTTGATGGTATCATGATACTACCGATCAAGGGTAAAAAACAGTGAGTGGAGGAATGATTTCACATGACATTTGTCATACATGTAAGTGTACTCATCAATTTTGTTCAAAGTATACTTCCTTGTGTCCGTATAGAGGAAGTAATTTATCAATACTTATAGCGTACCAGACTGAAATTTCAGGTTGTACCCTTTACCTTAGTACTGGGTTACAGCACCTTTATACATGTTACCGCTAGGACTCCTTGTGTTCTGCGATGCCTTTGCAGATCCGCTGGCAACATTTACTACATAGGGAGTAGAATTATCCAAATAAAGGGTATTGTTATTAAAGTCATTATTCAGGCCCCACCCGGCAAGCTGCTGGTGAACCTGGAAAGCATCTACAACATTGCTATTACCATTCCTATAGCCCGTGTTGTATCTTATAATAGCATTATTACCTTTTGCATCAATAAAGCTGTCGGCGTAATGCAATCCACAAATTCCAGTACCATTAAAAGTACAATTTTCAATAAGGGTTCCTGTGGTCCCTTCCTTAATATCAATATGTTCTCCCGTTACGTTAGGACCTATTACGCAATTTTGAACCTTGTTATTATCGCACTCTTTTGCGTAAGTAGCCCATTTTCCGTTATCAGAGCCTATATAAATACCTTCACCCATGCCCGGCTCAGCACCTTTTCCCGTATCATGAACCTTGCTGTTCTTGATGGTGTTATTACTGCTGCCATCACGGAAATGGACGGCTTCTCCCCCGATGTTATAGACTTCGCAGCCATCAAGCACGTTATAGTTTGCATTGTCCAGCATGATCCCCTTATTGCCTGTTTCCACCTTTATATTCTGAACAATCCAGTAATCCCCGGTAAGGTAGAATACGTAGCCACCAGTTATGCTTGGTCCCTTAAGAATTGCAGGGCTTGTTGCACTTTCACTCTTAAGCGTGATCTTCGCAGCAGAGGTTCCATTATTGCTTGCAGTGAAATTACCTGCATATGTACCTGGCTTAAGAACGATAACATCACCTGGCTTGGCATTTGAAAGTGCAGAAGTCAACTGTGAAGCTGTCGATACTGTTATTGTTGGTGTTGGTGTAGGGGTAGGAGTAGAACCTGTATAACCGAAAACATTAACCTCTGTAATAGAATTCCATGCGTTGACGGTATTGCCATGTCCAACAATTCTCACATATCTGGCATTTACATCGGTAAAATCAAATTTTTCCAATGCAGTTGTAGTTCCGCTGCTTTGGCCGCTGTATACATTTGAAAAGTTTGTATTGTCCGTTGATACCTGTATATCAAATGTAGACCTTCTAACATCGCCACTATACCAGGCAATTTCAATATAATCTACCGTTTTTGCAGATCCCAGGTCAAAGTTTATCCACTGACCGTCTCCCGAAGCAGACCATCGGGTAGCTAAATTGTTATCGATTGTATTGGCAGGCACATTGCCGTCATCCGCACTTGCCGTAACGGATGATATGGGAAGTTCCGCAGATGCGGCAGATACAGAAAATCCGTTCATAAAACAGATACTGGCTACCATCGTTATAACCAGCATGATACAAAATATACTTTTCTTTTTTAACATTTACTTTACCTCCTAAAATTCGCATTAATCTTACAAATTCCTCCACCTGAATACACAGATACATCCAGTAAAAAAATTACAGCCTGGTACGCTATAAGTATTGATAAAAGCCTCCCTCCTTTTGTTGGATTTCTGTTTGTTTTGTATGCTTTCTCCTTTTTCTATATTTTAACATTAAACTTTTCCCTCTTCACAGGACGTTTTTGACATACTTCCGGCTTTTTTTTACTCCTAGCCAAAGCCTCTCCAATACTATCCCTTGATTCCTGCCTTAATTCAGCATATAATTAGCATGTTATATTTTATCGAGGACGGTGCTTTATGGCTTACAAGGATTTACAGGAATTTATGCAGCTTCTTGAGGAAAAAAAACTGCTCAAACGTATCAGTACGGAAGTTGACAGTAACCTTGAGATTACTGAAGTTGTGGACAGGGTATCCAAATCCTATGGCCCGGCTCTGCTTTTTGAAAAGGTAAAGGGTTCTCCTTATCCGGTTTTAATCAATACCTTCGGTACCTACGAAAGAATGAATCTAGCCCTGGAAGTAAACCATTTGGATGACATTGCCAAGCAAATCAGCAATTTTATAGACATGTCCGGTTATTTCGGAATTATGAATAAAATCAAATCTGTTCCTAAACTGGCCCGGCTGGCAAAGGTCTTTCCCCAAAAGGTACTGAGTGCTCCCTGCCAGGAAGTAGTGGAAGAGCCGGATCTTACAAAGCTGCCGGTGCTGAAGTGCTGGCCGGAAGACGGTGGTCCTTTTATGACCCTTCCGCTGGTTATAACCAAAGACCCTGAAACCGGTATGCAGAACATGGGAATGTATCGACTTCAAGTCTATGATGAAAAAACAACAGGGGTGCATTGGCATTTACATAAAGACGGTAGGGAAATCTATGAAAAATATAAAAAGCTGGGTGGGAGAATGCCTGTCTCTGTGGCTCTGGGTGCCGATCCTGCCACCATTTACGCTGCAACAGCTCCTCTTCCGAAGGAAATTGACGAAATGGTATTTGCCGGTTATTTGCGGAATAGGCCCCTGGAGATCGTAAAATGTAAAACCAACGACATTTATGTGCCTGCCAATGCAGAATTCATTCTGGAAGGCTATGTAGATATCGGTGAACTGCGGGAAGAGGGACCTTTTGGCAATCACACCGGCTACTATTCCCTAAAGGATCTGTATCCGGTTTTTCATGTGACTTGCGTTACCCGGAAGAAAAATCCGGTTTACCCTGCTACCATCGTTGGAAAACCCCCGATGGAAGATTGTTACCTGGGCAAGGCAACCGAAAGAATCTTTCTTCCTCTTTTAAAAATACAGCTTCCGGACATCATTGATATGAATTCTCCAATAGAAGGAGTCTTCCATAACTGCGTTATCGTATCCATTAAAAAGCGGTATCCGGGACAAGCCCGGAAGGTGATGCACGCCATGTGGGGTATAGGACGGATGATGTATATGAAAATGATTATTGTAGTGGACGAGCATGTAAGTCCTCATGACCTGTCCACCGTTGCCTGGAAGGTATTTAACAACATCGACGCTGCCAGAGACATAGTCATTGTGGATGGTCCGCTGGATGCCCTGGATCACGCTTCCCCACTGCCGCATTTTGGACATAAACTGGGAATTGATGCTACCAAGAAATGGCCCAGCGAAGGACATAGCCGTGAATGGCCCAATGATATTGAAATGTCGGAGGAAATAAAGGAACAGGTTAACAGGAGATGGAATGAGTATGGTATCTGAAATGATTGGAAAACTAAAAACTTATGGGAATTTGGTTATGTTCTCTCATACCCTCTTCTCCCTCCCCTTTGCTATGGTAGCAATGTTATGGGCTGCCCAGGGAATTCCTTCCCTGTGGACCTTTGTCTGGATTCTCCTGGCACTGGTAGGTGCTCGGAATGGGGCCAATGCCATCAACCGTCTGGTAGACCGGAACATAGATGCCAAAAACCCGCGGACTGCCGGGAGGCATCTCCCCAGTGGCCAGGTAAATGTTGGGGAGGTTATGGGGTTGATCATCGTTTGTTTTGCGCTCTACCTCCTGGCAGCTTTCATGCTGAATCCCCTTTGTGTGGTATTGTCACCGCTGCCTGTGATCATTTTCCTGCTTTATTCCTATACCAAGCGCTTCACCTGGGCCTGCCACCTGGTGCTGGGCATTGCTTGCGGAGGAGCCCCGGTAGGTGCCTGGATTGCCGTCAAAGGCAATATCGACTGGGCCTCATTGGTATTGGGTGCTGTAGTTACGTTATGGATCGCCGGCTTTGATATCATTTATGCCGTACAGGATGTAAAATTTGACAGGGAGGAAAATTTATTCTCCATCCCTTCCATTTTCGGAGTAAAAAATGCGTTGATGATCTCGACCCTGTTTCATATCGTTGCCGTCGGAATGCTGCTACACCTCTACTTCTACAGGAACATGGGGTGGCTGTACCTCACGGGGCTCGGTATCGTAGGGCTTCTGCTGGCCATTGAGCATATCATGGTTTCACCCGGTAACATGCGGAATGTCAAGATCGCATCCTACAGCATCAATCAAATAGTCAGTGTGGTATTTTTTGCGTTTACAGCGCTGGATTTGTTTCTGAAATAGATGAACGGAGGAAAAGGCATTGAAACGATATATAGTTGCCCTCACAGGTGCCAGCGGAAGTATCTACGCTGTCAGACTGCTGGAGGAACTACTGAAAGCAGAACAGGAAGTCCACTTTATAGCCAGCGATAATGGAAAAAAGGTCTTGGAATACGAACTGGAAACTACCTTTGATTCCGTTCTGGATCATCTCTATAGGCTTGGCGGAGTACTGAAACTGCATGGGAATGACAATCTCTTTGCCTCTGTCGCCAGCGGTTCCTTTAAAACCTCCGGTATGGCCGTCATCCCCTGCTCCATGTCAACCCTTGGAGAGATTGCTACAGGAACTTCGAAGAACCTTATAGGCCGGGCAGCCGATATATGCTTGAAGGAAAAGAGAAAATTGGTACTGGTCCCTCGGGAGACACCTTTCAGTCCCATACATTTGAAAAACATGCTGCATCTGAGTGAAATCGGAGTTACCATTCTCCCAGCCATGCCTGCTTTTTACAATAAGCCGAAAACGCTGGATGATGCGGTTAATTTCGTTGTCGGGAGAACTCTGGATGCATTGGGCGTTGGGAACACGTTATATCGGGAGTGGGGAGAGGAGAATAGTTGACAGTTGATAGAGGACAATTGACAGTTATAGGAATTGAAAATTGAGAATGGAAAATTGAGAATGTTGATAAGTTATAGTAAAAATTTATTTTGGAGGTATGATATGAAAAGAGTTTTAACAGCTATGATTGTAGCTTTCAGTATGGCAGCAGCTTCGGGATGCGGGGCTTCCAATAAGCAGGCACCTCAGCCTACGGCTGCACCGGAAAGTAAACCAGCACAAACTTTATCCATCGGTATTATGCCGGATGTAGACTCCATTCCCCTGGTCATTGCAAAGCAGCAGGGGTATTTCGAGAAGGAGGGCGTAACTGTCAATTTGGAAAGCTTTAAAAGCGCCATGGACAGGGACAGTGCTCTTCAAGCCGGTAAGATTGACGGTGCAATTTCCGATGTGTTGGCTGCGGCTTTTGCAAAAGAAGGCGGCTTCGATGTAAAAATTACTTCAAAGACGGACGGCAGCTACAAACTGCTGGTGAACAAGGATGCCAAAATCAGCAGTTTATCAGACCTTAAAGGCAAAAGCATCGCTATTTCCAAGAATACCCTTATTGAATACACAACTGACCTTATGGTGCAGGAAGGAAAGATAAAACCGGAAGATTTAAATAAACAGATCATTAAAGATATTCCGGCAAGGCTTGAAATGCTGCAGCAGGGTAAAATAGACGCTGCAACCCTCCCCGAGCCCCTGGCTTCCGTTGCCATCAAGAACGGTGCCAAGCTGCTGAACAGCTCCGATAAACTGGGTATTAGGCCAGGTATTCTGTTGTTTACGACAAAAACCCTCCAGGGCAAGTCCACCGAAGTAAAAGCCTTCTACAAAGCCTATAACCAGGCTGTAGAGTACTTGCAAAAGGAACCGGTAGATAAGTACATTGACATGCTCATAAAAGACAACGGTTTCCCGGAGGCTGTAAAGGGTACTATTACAGTACCTTCCTATACGAAAGCAGCTATGATACAGGAAAAGGACTTTGATAACGTTATAAAATGGTTAAAGGAAAAACAACTCATCAAAAACGATTATAAGTTCAAAGACCTGGCAGATGAACAATTTATAAAATAGCAGGCAAGGCACTGGTCCAAAAGCTTCTTCGCCGCTGGCCCGGTGCCTGAACACTTATACAAGGATGAGGAAATTCATGATTGAGATAAAAAATCTCTCGGTAAAATACTACAATTCAAAATCGCAGATTCCAGCACTGGATCATATAACGCTCTCCCAAAAACAAGGTGAAATCTGTGCGCTTATCGGCCCGTCCGGTTGTGGCAAATCAACGCTGCTCCATGTACTCTCCGGCATCGTAAAGGACTATTCCGGAGAAGTGCTTATTAACAGTAATCCGGTAAATCCGAAAAAGCAGCGAATTGGCCTCGTACCCCAGAATTTCGGACTGCTGGAATGGGAAACGGTATACGAAAACGCGGTCATGGGCCTAAAGCTGAAGGGAGATTCCATAAAGCAGCACAAAGCCTCGATTGAAAGGGTTCTTGAAAAGCTGAAAATTGCAGAGTTACAAAAACGATACCCCTCCCAGCTAAGCGGGGGCCAGCGTCAGCGGATTTCCATCGCCCGCTCTTTTATACTCCAGCCGGACATTCTGTTAATGGATGAGCCCTTCTCCGCACTGGATGCCATAACTCGAGAGGAAACGCAGGATTTGTTCATGGATTTATGGAAATCCAGCAAGGTTACTACCTTCTTTGTAACCCACAGCATTGAAGAAGCCCTGTACATTGGTCAAAGAATCGCAATTTTTTCATCTGCTCCCGGCCGGATTCTCCGATTTGTGGATAATCCTCTGTTTGGTGCTGAGGAACTGCGGTTTAAACAGGAATTCTATCATCTATCGGTAGAACTTAGAAAAATAGCGAAAGAGGAATGGTCGAAATGAACCGAGAAACAAGTACTGCAAAAAACAGTTTTACATACGGCGCTACCTTTTTTGTTCTTCTTCTGTTATGGCAGCTGCTGTCATACATCGCACACATTCCTTTTATTCCTTCTCCTCTGAAGGTCTTCAACAATCTCTATGCTATCTTTCTGCCCAGCATATGCAAACATCTGCTTTACAGTTTATGGAGAATTACAGCAGGTATCCTGCTGTCTGCTGTGGTGGGTATTCCCCTGGGGTTATGTATGGGGTACTGGAAGCGCCTGGACAGCCTTCTATCTCCCGCGGCATATTTTCTCTACCCCATTCCTAAGATTGCGCTTCTCCCCATTGCCATGCTGGTTTTAGGCCTGGGAGACACCTCAAAGATCGTCATGATTATGCTCATCGTGGTATTTCAGGTGTTGATAGCTTCCCGGGACGCGGTTCGCGGTATTCCGAAGGAAACCTACCATGCCTTCGATTCTCTGGGAGCAGGTTCCCTGAGCATCTTTCGGAGAATCATAATTCCTGCGGTCTTACCGGCTCTATTTTCTTCTGTCCGGGTCAGTTTAGGCACGGCACTTTCAGTACTGTTTTTCACAGAAACTTTTGGAACGAATTTTGGAATGGGATATTTCATCATGGATGCCTGGATGCGGGTGAATTACATAGAAATGTATTCCGGTATTTTGGTTTTAAGCGTCACAGGCTTGCTGCTTTTTGTGGTTATCGATGTACTGGAAGCTGTTTTGTGCCCATGGAGAAACCCGTTACCCAAATAATCATGATTCATTCCTCATAAAATTTTTCTGTTTAATTTCTGGCTTATGAGGTAAGAATAGTTAAAGACAATATGCAATTATGATTTGGAGGGAAATCTATGAGTACTGAATTTTTTACTGCAATAAAAAATAGACGTTCTATCTATGGCATCAGCAAGGAATCCGTGATCTCGGATGATAGAATCAAAGAGGTGCTTTATGAAGCCGTAAAACACGCTCCCACCTCTTTTAATTCCCAGAGTGGAAGAGTAGTCCTCTTACTGGGCGAACAACACGATAAGCTATGGAATATTACAAAGGAAACCTTGAGAAAAATAGTTCCTCCGGAGAGCTTTTCTCAGACAGAAGAAAAAATAAATGCATTCCGTAATGGTTATGGTACGGTTTTATTCTTCGAGGACCAAAGCATTATCAAGAGCCTACAGGAACAGTTCTCCCTTTACAAGGATAACTTCCCCGTATGGTCGCAGCATTCCTCCGGCATGCTCCAATACATTGTTTGGACGTCATTGGAAATCGAGGGATTTGGAGCTTCGCTGCAGCACTACAACCCACTTATTGACGATGAAGTGAGGAAGGAATGGAACATACCGGAAAGCTGGAAACTCATCGCTCAACTTCCTTTTGGAAAGCCCATCGCTCCGGCATCGGAGAAAGGATTTATCCCCTTGGAAGATCGTGTAAAGATTTTCAAATAGCTACTAAAAAGCATCGTACAGTGAACTGCTCCCTGTCAAGTAGACAGTAGAAAAAATAAAAATTCTGGAAATGGTACAATAAAGTAGACACAAAGTTAAGTTGATTTAGTGAAAGGTGGTCTACTTTATGGCAAGAAGGAGTTATGATAAACAGTTTAAAATAGCAGCTGTAAAGCTGGTTTTGGAAGATAATATGTCTGTTTCTGAAGTATCAAATGAATTATCTATCCATTACAATAGTTTATACCGCTGGATAAGTGAATACGAAGAATATGGAGAAAGTGCGTTTCCAGGCCATGGAACCGCACTTTCTCCATATCAATATGAACTAAAAAAGCTAAAACAAGAAAATCTTGAATTGCGTAAGGAGCTTGATTTATTAAAAAAATTCCAGGCCTTCTTGAAGAAAAAGAGTACATAAGATTTCGATATATTAAGGAGAACCAGGATTCCTTAAACATCAAGAAGGCTTGTAAAATATTGAACGTATCAAGATCAGGATACTATAAGTATTTAAATCAAAGGCCATCTGCCAGAGATATTGAAAATCAAGTATTAAGTGATGACATCAAAGAGATTTTTGAAGATCATAAAGGTCGCTATGGATCTCTACGTATTTCTAAAGTACTGGAGCAGCAGGGACTAAAAGTTAACCGTAAAAGAGTAGCACGGCTTATGCGTCTCATGGGGCTTTGTTCTAAGGGAACACGTTACAAATATAAAAAATATAATCAAAGGGTACAAGGAATAGAACATCCAAATCTATTAAATCAGATTTTCAAAGCTGATGGAAAAAATAAAATTTGGGTTGGAGATATTACCTATATTCCAACAAAGAAACGCACACTGTACCTAGCGGTTTTCATAGACATTTTTTCACGAAAAGTTGTAGGCTGGGCTATGGATATAAAAATGAAGGAACAACTTGTAATATCAGCTTTTAATCAGGCTTATGGAAAAGAACATCCCGAGCCAGGGCTGGTAGTACATACAGATCAGGGTTCTCAGTTTACAAGTGGTAATTTTCAATCTCTTCTAAGAGCTAGAAAAGCAGTTCATAGTGAAAGTCGCAAAGGCAATCCATACGATAATGCTTTAATGGAATCCTTCTATAGAACATTAAAAAGAGAGCTTATACAAGATGCCGGTTTTGAGAATCCTGTACAAGCTCAGCAAGAAATTTTCAAATATATTGAATTATACTACAACACTAAGAGAATGCATTCTGCTCTTGGATACATTTCTCCTGCCAAATTCGAAGAACAAAATTCATAAAATCCTCTTAACTTTGTGTCTACAAAACCTTGACAATTCCACAGTTTTTATTATTTAAACTGTCTACCATAAGGGGAGCATATCACAGTTCATTGTACGATGCTTTTTATTTAAATCAGCGTCATTTGATCCAACCGGTCCTCTTCCTTCAGATAGTAACCTGTAGCCGGAATATTCTTCGTTCTATAATAATCCAGATCTTTAAACTCTACTTCCTCAACCCGCTTCACCTGGGTCATAGTACTTCCCTTCTTGGAATTCAATACCTGAACCCCCTGGGAGTCCCTTGTGGTTTTGGGGCTAATATTAGAGGTATTGAAGATCAGTACCTTTTCAATGCTGCTGTAGGCCACCAGTTCCACATCTTCCGTGATAAACATCATATAGACCAGCGGAGCCATATCCGAATACGCATTGGCCAGCTTTTTGCGGTTAGTCTTTGTAGCATAGCTGCTCAAGTCGATCTTTGCCATTTTCCCGTTATCAAAGGCGAAAAGCATATAACCGCTGTAGTTGTCGGTAGCTACGATATACAGGATCTTCTCGTCCGGCTCCAATTGAAGAAGGTTTGCAAGATAATCCCCTAAACTGCTGGCTTTGCAGTCTTCGATTTCATATATCTTCAACTTATAGACCGTATGCTTGTTGGAGAACAGCAGCAAGTCCGCCTTATTATGCGTTTCAATTTCCTGAACGATCTCGTCGTCATCCTTCAGTTTGTGTTCAGGATTTGAACGCAAGGAAACCAACGGGATTTTCTTCAGGTAGTTGTGCTGTGTAAGGAAAATCTTCAGATTATAATCTTCAATCAGATGTTCCTCCGTAATCACTTCAATCACTTCTTCGTGAATAATCTCCGTCCGCCTGGGCTTTCCGTACTTTTTGGAGACATCATTCAGCTGCTTGATAATGATTCTCTTTATCTTCTTCTCATCTGCCAATATTCCCTTCAGATCATCGATTTCCTTCTGAAGGTTTTCCACCTCGCTGATTCGCTTCAGGATGTACTCCTTGTTCAGGCTGCGCAGCCGGATTTCCGCAATAAATTCCGCCTGAATCTGATCGATGCCGAAGCCTTTCATCAGGTTTGGCACAACATCGGCATCCTTTTCTGTGTCCCTAACAATTTTAATCGCTTTATCGATGTCCAGCAGAATCTCTTTAAGACCCAGCAGAAGATGAAGTTTCTCCTCTTTTCGGGCAATATCGAAGGCTGTCTGCCTTTTTATACATCCGATCCGGAATGTGAGCCATTCAGTCAGTAAGGCCTTAATCCCCATGACCTTTGGACTTCCATTTACCAGAACATTGAAGTTGCAACTGAAACTGTCCTGCAGCGGAGTCAGCTTGAACAGCTTGTTCATCAGGCTGTCCGCATATTCCTGGTTGTTCGACCCTCTTTTCAGATCAATGGTGATCTTCAACCCACTCAGATCCGTTTCGTCACGGACATCTACAATGTCCTTTATTTTTCCATCCTTTACCAAATCAATGATAGCATCCATTATGGCCTCGGAAGTGGTGGTATAAGGGATTTCATAGATTTCTATACAGTTGTTCTTTTTATCGAAACGGTATTTTGCCCGCAGCTTGAAGCTTCCTCTTCCGGAATTGTAGATATCATTAATTTCCTTTTCCTTATAGATCAGCTGTCCACCGGAAGATAAATCAGGCGCTTTCAGATACTGCTTAATATCTACGTTCTCATTTTTAATGAATTCCACTGTAGTTTCGCAGACCTCTGCCAGGTTAAAGCTGCACATGTTGTTTGCCATACCCACCGCAATCCCTTGATTGGCATTGACCAATATGCTGGGGAATGTGGTAGGCAGCAAAGTCGGCTCCTTCATCGTACCATCGTAGTTGTCGATGAAGTCGACAGTGTCTTTGTCCATGTCCCTGAAAATCTCGGCACAAATCTCATCCAGCTTCACCTCCGTATAACGGGGTGCTGCAAAGGCCATATCCCGGGAATAGCGCTTTCCGAAGTTTCCTTTGGAGTCGATGAAAGGATGCAGCAATGCATCATTTCCGCGGGTCAGACGTACTAATGTTTCATAAATCGCCATGTCCCCGTGAGGATTCAGCTTCATAGTCTGCCCAACTACATTGGCCGACTTGGTCTTGTTTCCGGTCAACAGCCCCATCTTATACATCGTATACAAAAGCTTCCTGTGGGAAGGCTTGAATCCGTCGATCTCCGGGATTGCCCTGGAAATAATTACACTCATTGCATAAGGCATGTAGTTTTTCTCCAGGGTATCGCATATTTTTTGTTCTTGTATATGTTTCATTCTTTCACCTCAGTTATTTAACTTACGTCCACCATATCCATGTACAGGTGCCCATTTTCCTCAATAAAGTCCTTCCTGCCCTGCAGGTTCTCCCCTAGCAGCAGGTCGAACATCTGCTGGGTTCTCTCCACATCATCCGGAAGCACCTGGATCAGTCTTCTTGACTCCGGATTCATGGTGGTCTTCCACATCATATCCGGCTCATTTTCACCCAGTCCTTTTGAACGCTGAATAGAGTATTTGCCTTTTATTTTAGATAGAATAGCAACCTTTTCCTTTTCGCTGTAGGCAAAGTAGGTATTTTTGCCGGCATTGATTTCAAACAATGGAGACTCGGCAATAAATACCTTTCCTACTTCAATCAAAGTGGGCACCAGGCTGTACAGCATGGTAAGAATCAGGGTTCGAATCTGAAACCCGTCCACATCGGCATCTGTACATATGATGACCTTGCTCCACTTCAGGTTTTCCAGCTCAAAGGTATGCAAGTCCTTATTATGCTTGGACTTGATCTCAACACCACAGCCAAGAACCTTTAGCAGGTCTACGATGATCTCATTTTTGAAGATCTTGTCAAAGTCTGCCTTCAAGCAGTTGAGAATCTTACCCCGAACGGGCATAATTGCCTGAAATTCAGCGTCTCTGGCCAGCTTACAGGCTCCCAGCGCGGAATCACCTTCCACGATATAAATCTCTCTTTTGTTTAAGTCCTTGGTACGGCAATCCACGAATTTCTTCACCCTGTTGGTAATGTCAATATTCCCTGCCAGTTTTTTCTTTATGTTAACCCTGGCTTTCTCCGCTTGTTCCCTGCTTCGCTTGTTCACCAGGATTTGTTCGCATATTTTTTCACTTTCCAGCATGTTTTCAATGAAATAGATCTCCAGCTGCTGCTTCAGGAAATCCGTCATGGCTTCCTGAATAAACCGATTGGTGATGGCCTTTTTGGTCTGGTTTTCATAACTGGTTACAGTGGAAAAAGAGTTTGTAACCAAAATCAGGCTATCCTGAATATCGGCAAATGTGATTTTACTTTCATCCTTGTTATATTTTCCCCTGGACTTCAAAACCTTGTCGATCTCAGCAATAAAAGCGTTTTTAACGGCTTTATCCGGAGAACCTCCATACTCCAGAAAACTGGAATTATGGTAATACTCCAAAAGGTTTATTTCATTATTGAAGCAGAAGGCAATCTGCATCTTCACTTTATACTCCGGCTTGTCTTCCCGGTCCCGTCCCTTTGTCTGGGTTTCATAGAACCGGACCTCGCTAAAACCTTTATCCTGGCTGATTTCCTTTACGTAATCCGTAATTCCGTTTTCATAGCTGTACTCCCAGGTTTCACCGGATTCCTCATCAAAAAGAACAAATTTCAGACCCGCGTTAACCACTGCCTGCTTTTTCAGGACACTCTGGTAGTATTCCAGCGGAATGGCAATATCCGTAAATACCTGCAAATCCGGTCTCCACTTGATGCTGGTTCCCGTATGCTGGTAATTGCATTTCTGTTTCGTCAGACCGTTGATATTTTCACCTTTTTCAAAATGCAAATCATATTTGAACCCATCCCTATAGACGGTTACATCCATATACTCCGAGCTGTACTGTGTGGCACAGCTGCCCAAACCGTTGAGCCCAAGGCTGAATTCATAGTTTTCACCGGAATTGTTTTTGTATTTCCCTCCGGCATAAAGCTCACAAAAAACCAATTCCCAGTTGAATCTTTGCTCTTTGGGGTTAAAATCAAGGGGTATACCCCTTCCGTAATCTTTTATCAACACAGATTTGTCGGCAAATCTTGTAACCTCGATAACAGTTCCATAGCCTTCCCTGGCTTCATCAATGGAGTTTGAAAGAATTTCAAATACCGAGTGCTGGCACCCCTCCAATCCATCCGAGCCGAAGATAACCCCCGGACGCAGTCGGACCCTGTCAGCTCCCTTCAGTGAAGATATACTCTCGTTCCCATATTCCCCACCATTGATCTGTTTTGTCATTTGTGCACCTTCCCATCTAAATTAGTAATGAACAAATCTTGGATTTTACTATTCATCACTCATCCTTCGTTCGTTATTCTCATTATACACCAAACATATGTTCGAGTAAATAGTTAGTATAATCGTCTGCCAGCAATATCATACATAATTCTCGGAAATATTTCAATCACTTGTGGAAACTCGTTTTAAAATGTATAATAGAAACGTATAACGTGATTATGATTAAAGAAAGAGGCTTTGATAAAATGAGTTTTTCCACTGGATTATGTAAAAGTTTAAATAGATTGTTTCCCTTACCGGTTCATCCTTTCAATCTGCAGAACGATGGCGTCAAAACATACGCGCAGTGGCAGTTTGAAAAGGCTGAGAATACCATCAAATTCTATCTGGAAAAGGTATCCACCCAAGACATGTTTAAGGATAAAGTCGTTCTGGATGTCGGCTGCGGCGCTGGAGGCAAAACCCTCTACTATGCTGCGCAAGGCGTGAGGAAGGTGTACGGGCTGGATGTCGTTGAGCATTATCGGGAGGAATCCAATTCCCTCGCAAGGGAAAAAGGATTGTCACACCTTTTCGAATTTGTCCTGGGAGACGCTGCGGCTCTTGACTTTGAAGAAGGTTATTTTGATACCATCATCATGAATGATGCCATGGAACATGTTGACGACCCTGCGGCTGTCCTTAGGGAATGCTATCGGGTGCTGAAACCCGGTGGAAAATTGTATGTTAATTTTCCACCTTACTACCATCCGCATGGGGCACATTTGAGCGATGCCATCGGCTTTCCCTGGGTACATATGTTTTTTTCAGATAAGACCCTGATTCAGGTCTATAAGGACCTTTTAAAAGATACACCCGACGGAGCGGACAGAATCAATTTCAGAATTTCAAAGGATAAAAACGGCCAAGAGTACTTCTCCTATATCAATAGAATGACCATCAAATGGTTTAACCGGCTATTAAAAAACTCGGGATTTGCAGCCAACTACTATAAGGAAGTCCCCTTGAGAGGATTTTTATCTCCCTTGTGCAAAATTCCTTTTGCGAGGGAATGCTTTGTAAAAATGGTTGTGAGTATTTTGGAAAAACCAAGAATATAGGCTTTGCCGATAATACATTCAGGATGCTTGCCATGCAAGCATCCAAGGGTAGTTATGCACTTTCGACTATAAACTTTGAAGGGATATGATTAGGGTGAGAGTACTTATTTTATCAGTAGGCACAGGCCATGGGCACCATCAGGTTGGCAGCGCCATCATGAAAAACCTTGAAGAGTATGATAATGTTCAATGTACGAAGATTGACACTTTTAAATATATTAACCGTATTCTAGGCAGTTCTCTTTCGGAAGGCTACCTGATGGCCACCAAGTATACCCCCAAATTCTACGGAACGTTTTACAGAATGGCTGAAAAAAGAAAGCCCAGCGAGAATCTATCGGTTTTCAGAGCTTTTAATACACTTTTGTCCAGAAAGCTTACCTACATTCTGGAGGACTACAGACCGGACGTAACTGTATGCACCCATGTTTTTGCCGCTCAGATCGTTACAGTGTTGAAAAAGAAAAGTCTGGCGGGCATAACCATGGGAATTGTTACTGACTTTACCATTCACCCCTATTGGGAAGAAACAGACCTGAATTACTACATAACCCCCAGTGAATTACTGAATGACCAGGCAATTCACAAGGGCATTCCCCTTGAAAAGATTCGGCCTTTGGGGATTCCGATTTTTGAAAAGTTCAGTCAGAAAACATCGAAAACCGAGGCAAGGGAAATGGCCGGAATCGAAGACCAACCCACAGTGCTTGTTATTGGAGGCAGCATGGGCTATGGGAATATAACGGAGATCATTCAGCAGTTGGACCTTTGCACCACCGACTTCCAAATTCTCTGTGTCTGCGGCAACAATGCTGCCCTGAAGCAGAAAATCGATACGATGAAAATCAAAAAGAAACTCTATAGTTTTGGTTTTGTAAATAACATCGATATACTTATGGATGCTTCCGATTGCATCATCACCAAACCGGGAGGTCTTACTGTCTCGGAAAGCCTCGCCAAGGGTCTTCCCTTAATACTCACAGACCCTATACCCGGCCAGGAAGAACGAAACGCAGACTTTTTAAAGGATGCCGGTGCATCCATCACTGTAGATAACAATTTCACAGCTGACAGAGCAGTGCATATTCTTTTGTCCGATCCATGGAAACGTTACGCGATGCTGGAAGCCGTCCATCGAATTTCCAGACCCCATGCATCACAAAATGTATGTGATTTGATATTACAGCAAATCCCCCGATAAGAAACAGTCGGGCCTATGGCCCGACTGTTTCTTATCGGAATAACACTTTATGCAGCCAGTGTCTTTTTATTTCAATGGCTTTTTTAGGACATACCTCGTGACAACAGAAGCAGGCTATGCATTTATTCAAATTCGGTACGGGCTTCCCGCTCTTCATATCAATAATTCCCGGAGGGCAGCTTCTCTCACAATGACCGCAGGAAATACAGCTGTTATAATCAAAATGCGGTTTCGCCCGTAAGGTGTTTACAAAAAACTTTTCTACTGGTTTAGGAATTCTCCCACCTATAAAATTAATATTCACAGAGTCAGGTAATTTAAACGGAGCTACATTGATTTCGCTAAGCCGTACTCCTTTAATTTGAAAGTTTTCCACTGTAGTACTTCCAAGACCATTTTCTGCCGCTACTTTCACCGTGGGCACCCTTTCCGGCTTGATACCTATGATCTGGGATGCAACTACATCCAGTGCATAAGGGTCCGTAGATGCCATTATGAGACCCACATGCCGCTTATCTCCCCCCGAGGGCCCATTGCCTTCCATCCCCTCAATACCATCGATGACGGAAAAAACAGGTCGTACATACTCACAAATATCAATCAGATGCTGTGCAAAATTCGCTTCATCATTCATTTTAAAATGGTATTCCGCCTTAATCAAACCGGGTATAACTCCAAAAAGGTTTTTTACAGCCCCTGTGAAGGTCATCATTCCATGAGTTTTCAGTTTTGCAGCAGAGATGACAAAATCAACATCCTCCACCACTTTGATGATCTGCATGCTCTTCAACATTTTTGCCCTATCATTGGTTACCTCAACCACCGAGGTATCATAGTTCAGCTCGCAGCCCGACCTCTCCGCTACCTCCGTGAATCCGCAGGCCTTATAAATGCCCTCCAGGGATTTTCTAGTAAAAGGTCCGGCAGGACTGTCTCCCAATACGACTTTGCATCCTGCTTTTTGCAGATACCGGACAATGGCTTCAACTACTGCCGGATGAGTAGTTACAGCATCCTCCGGGCGGTTTTTCTTTAGAAGATTTACCTTTATCAATCCTCTGGCTCCCGGTACCATTTTTTCATTTAACGCCTTTATATTATCCAAACATTTAAAAACGGCTTCTTCGACCTGCTTGAGCTCATAACTGTCACACTTGACGATTCCTACTGTACTCAATTCTCTACACCTCACACATGATAAAATGGTAGAATAATTCTATTCTACCATTTTACATTTTGAACAACAATGTCTATTAAATATTGCTTGCTACAATTACTTTTCGTCTGTCTCAACCATTTTTACAATCATCTTTGCCAAAGCTCTTCTGTCCTCGTCATCACCAACCCGCCACAGTTCCTGCAGCACTCTTTGCTCTCTGTTTTCCGGATCAACGGACGCAGAAAGAACATTTCCCACCCTGTAGCCGATCCGGTCAATGGTATTTTCTGAAAATCCCATGGTTTGTCCGATGGTAACTGCCTTTCCCAGCGTATGTTTCCATTTGTTCCATTCACCCAACATTTCTGAATTCCTAAAATCCACACATCCACCTCCAATTTCTTTATTGTTATTATTTTCAAAAACCAAAAATATATAAAAAAAACCAGTGTTAAAATTTAACACTGGTTTTTTCAGACTTATTTTTTTGCATCCTTTAAGGCATTATTTACAGCTTCCAAAACACCCTTACTGGAGTTTGATGCACTGGTTATTACATCAACGCCTTCCGTCTTCTGCTTCTTGATGATTTCAGGAATCAGATTCGATTCTACTGCATTAATAAGTTCTTTCGTTTCCTTCTGTTCAACGATTTTTATAGAATCTATTTTCCCCTTTTTTACTTCTACAGAAACCTTGATATCACTGGTAGCTCCCCTGCCGGTTCCGGAATAATTTCCATCCTTATAGCTTCCCCCGCCAGAGCACGCTGTGACCCCGAAAGCAATTATGCATGCTGCGGCTATAGTTTTTATCCGTTTATTCATTCCCATTACCCCCTCTTATTTCGAAACTTTTGAAGCTTTTGCTGCGTTTTCACCGGCAATTCTTCCATAGGTTACGATGTCAGCCATGGCGTTTCCTCCCAGCCTGTTTCCACCGTGGACTCCTCCGGTAATTTCTCCGGATGCAAAAAGCCCGGGAATTACTTTACCTGCTTCATTAATAACTTCAGCCTGCGTATTGATTTTTACGCCCCCCATGGTGTGGTGAACCGCAGGTCCCACTTCAATGGCGTAGAATTTTGCTGTCTTTATGCTGCGCGGCATGTCCGCACGCTTGAATTCTCCGTCGTTTTTACTTTCCACAAATTTGTTATAATTCTCAATGGTTGCTTTTAGCGTATCTGCATTCATCTCAAGCTTGGAAGCCATTTCTTCCAGTGTACTGAACTCGTTTACCAGCTTCATCTGGAAGTACTCTTCCACTGCTGAAAGACTTTTACGAATTCCCTCGTCGAATACCAGGTAGGCCGTCTTCCCCTTCTGCTCCAGAATAGCTGCAGATACTACATCACGGGTTTGCAGCTCATTAATGAAGCGCTTCGCATCACGGTTTACCAGAATGGCACCGTTTCCGCGGACAGCCTCCGTTACCATGACAGCTTTTCCGGGAACTACGGTTGGATGTGTCTGGATCTGATCCATATCCACCAAAGCTGCTCCAACTTTTGTTGCCATAATAATTCCATCCCCTGTTGCTCCTGCATGGTTAGTGGTGGCGAAGCCCTTAAGCTTCGGATCATATTTGACAACCATTTCCTGGTTTGCGCTAAATCCACCGGCAGCAAGGATTACGTTCTTTGCATTGATTTTGTATTCTTTTCCTTCCTTATTCTGTGCTTTAACCCCAGTGACCTTTCCGTCCTTGTCGGTCAGAATGTCCGTAGCCTTATTCCAGAGGCGGATATCAATCTTTCTGCTCTCCGCTGCCCTTTTCAAAACATCTACTACGTGAGCTCCAACAGCAGCTCCGCCTTTTGGACGATGTGTTCTATCTACACTGGCGCCAGCCATTCTTCCAACATCGCTGAGGTCGGCTCCCAATCCGGTCAACCAGTCTACAGTTCCTGCTGATTTCTCTGCAAGATTTCGAACCAACTCAGGATTGTTTTTGTTGTATCCGCCTTTCATGGCGTCGTTATAAAAGAGCTCTACGCTGTCCTGAATGCCTTTTTCCTTTTGGTACTTGGTTCCGGCGGCATTCAAACCGCCTGTAGCCCGAGTTGTATTTCCACCGACCATAGGCATTTTTTCAAGAACCACCACTTTGGCACCTTGATCGTGTGCTTCTACGGCAGCTGCAAGACCACCACCACCGGCTCCGATAACGACAACATCCGCAGAGTTTTTACTTCCCTGTATTGCGGAACATCCCATAAGTCCGGACATCCCCATGGTGAGAACCAAAACAAGTGCTGATAATTTTTTCATGATAACTCCCCCTTTAAAGTGATCTCCCTGGTCCAACAAAAAAACTTTACCTCTCTTTGCCTTTTGTGAACATTTTGTAAATATTTTATGAACATCTATAGTATATTTGTTAAATAAATAACATTCAATAATATGGTCATAATGTTCATTTTGGTCTTTATGGTCTTGACTACCAAACCCCTAATCAGGAACAAAATGCTGCCGCACCTTGTTCTTCGCTATGGGACCCTAGGTCCCTTTCGACAGAGCTATCGCTCCTGAGCACCCCCCTGAAACCGGCAAGGGGAATCCCCTTTGCAAACCCCGGTACAGGAAATTCTAATCAAACCAAAACAGCATAATTTCCTATACCTCAAAAAAGACGCACCTCTGTGCGCCTTACATCTTCCCTCTATATTTATGCTGTGGACGGCCGATCTTTCCGTATTCCTGCAGTCGCTCCAGCTTTTCCTCCCCGTAAAGGAATTCCAGATAACGCCTTACCGTGACCCTGGCCATACCTAGCTTTTCTGCCATTTCCTCTGCTGTAAACCATTGATCGGTCTGTTTTACTGCGTGAAGGATTTGCTTATACGTTTGCTCATTGAGGCCCTTCTCCAGCTTTTCCCTTTGAATACTCTTGGGCTTTTTGTTTACACTTTTAACCCGGATCACCTCATCAATCATCTTCTGGTCCAGAAGCTGGCAGGCATCAAAATCCGCCTTTCTTTTCAGGTATTGACACAAAGCCTCCTTGAACCTTTCAAAAGTGAAAGGCTTCACCAGGTAGTCCACAGATCCGTACCGCAAAGCCTGTTGAATCGCATCGATGCTTCTGTCCGCAGTGATGAGAATCACATCACATTCAAGGCCTTCCTTTCGAATCCATTTCAGAAAATCCAACCCGTTCTCTCCCGGAAGGTAGATGTCCAGAAGGATTACTTGAGGTTTCTGAACCATGATCATTTGCTTTGCTTCCTTTATGGAACCGGCTGTACCGCTCAGGGTAAATCCCTCGATTCTGCTAAGAAAACGGGAATTGATCTCCTTTACCATGGGGTCATCTTCAACAATCATTACTTTTACCATATTTCTCCTCTTTCATGGGCAGTTCAACTCTCCATATCGTTCGATTTCCGCTTTCAAAGGAAATAGTTCCTCCTGTTTCATCAATAATGCTCTTTAGAATTGCCAGGCCATATCCCCTTTGTCCGGATTTGGTTGAAACTCCCGGCTCGAAGATTCGTTCCTGAATCCCAGGTGGAATACCAGGCCCGTTATCACTGACTACTATAAGGATTTGATGGCTGTCCTGGTAGATTTTAATTCCTATTTCAGCGTCTTCCTTTCCGAGGACCGCGTCAATGGCATTCTCAATCAAGTTCCCCAGGATAGAAGTCAAATGATTCTCCATGATGCCCTCCGGAAGCTTTTCCAGTCTTGAACTGCCATCAATCTCCATATGGATTTTTGCTTCAGAGGCTTTATTGTACTTGGCTAATAACAAACCGGCAATGGAAGGTTCCTTAATTTGATGGGTAAGAATCCCCATAATTCCCTGCCGGATTTCCACCGTTTTACATATATATTGCACTGCCTCGTCATGCTCACCGAGTTGGATCAGCCCCGAAATGGTATGGAGCTTGTTCATGAACTCATGATTTTGTGCCCGTAGGGCTCCTGTCATCTTTTTGATTCCCGTGAGTTCCTCCGCCATTCTCTTTACATCCGTCAAATCATGAAAACTGGCAGCCACCCCCACTGTATTCCCCTTGTGATCTTTCAACAGATGGCAGCCGATGAGAGCAATAATCCCGGGTCGAACCCGGATTTCCTTATTCAACAACGGCTGTCCCAATTCCAATACTGCCTGCATGTCTCTCATATATTCGAATTCTCTGATATGTTTTCCCCTGGCGTCTTCCCCTAAACCCAGAAAGCGCTCAGCCCATTTATTATAAAAAATGATCTTACCATTTACATCTGCTGCTACGATTCCTTCCTTCAATCCCTGAAGCACAACCTCTCTCTCACTCAGCAATTGTGCAATCTCGCTGGGCTCCAGCCCAAAAATGGTTTTCTTTATACTGCCGGACAAAAGATAGGCTCCGGTCAGTCCCACCAACAGTCCTACCAGCAGAATCGGAATAAAGGTATAGGAGATGGAATAGATCTCCTGATATACATAATTGGTCAGGACTCCTACGCAAACGGCTCCCACCTGCACGCCTCCCCGATATACCGGTACGAAGGCTCTTAAGGAGGGGCCGAGACTGCCTGTGGCTTCCGATACATATTCTTCTCCTTTGGTCAATACCCGCTCTTCATCGCCTCCCTGAAATCTCTCTCCAATTCTCTCGGGTTTAGGGTGGGAATAGCGGATGCCATCCATATCCATTACAACAATAAACTGAGCTCTGACTTTCAGGCGGATTTTTTCAATCAGTTCATTCACCTTCACCTCTCCATTTGGAGTTCCAACGCTTTCTTTCACCAGTTCAACCTGAGAAACAGACCTGGCAATGTCCAAAGCACCTGCTGCCAGCTGGTTTTTAAGTGCATTGAAGATATGATTGAAAGATAAGAAAGCAATGCTTATTATAACTAGAAGAAGAATTATTATATTGTACAAGGTAATTTTATATTGTAACTTCATAGGTCTCCTACTAAAATCTTGTTAATCCTTTACATAACTATTTTATCATACGGAGAAAGCCTTTTCCACCAACAAAACAATTCCTTCATACGTATGTGCAGCTGGCATTTTTAAACTCGCGTGAGGATTTGAACATAGTTTTTTCATCGGCACTATTTTACTATAATCCTGTAGTAGTTATACTGTGCATTTTTAAAGTTTGTGGTAAAATAGTATTCAGTTTATATATATTGAATTTACATTCTCACTGGAGGAATTTTATGTCGCTATCCATGTTGAACATACTCTTTGTTTTATGCGGAGGTTTAGCCGTTTTTATATATGGAATGAATCTTATGGGAGAGGGGCTTCAAAAATCTGCGGGAGAGCGTACGCGGCGAATATTGGAAACCCTTACCTCCAACTCCGTTGTTGCAGTATTGATCGGTGCTCTGATTGCATCCATTCTTCAAAGTAGCAGCGCTACCACCGTTATGGTTGTCGGATTCGTCAGCGCCCGACTAATGACCTTAACACAGGCCATCAGTGTCATCATGGGCGCCAATATCGGCACTACCGTCACTGCACAGTTAATCGCCTTTGACATCGGACGGTACGCCTATCCCATTGCCGCTCTGGGGTTCATATTTTTCTTTTTTAGCAGGAAGAAAACCATTAAATATATTGGACAGACAGTATTCGGGTTTGGTCTCCTATTTATAGGTCTTAATACAATGTCGGACGCTATGAAGTCCCTAGCGGATCATATCGATTTTCAAAATATGATTTCCGAACTGAACCACATGCCTGTACTGGGCCTTTTAATCGGAATTTTAACGACAGTGGTAGTTCAAAGCAGCAATGCCACCATTGCCATGCTGCAAAAACTGGCCTCACAACCCATAAACGAAAGCGGGCAGGCTCTAATTAGCATACAATCGGCACTACCGATTCTTTTCGGCGATAATATTGGAATTACCATTGCGGCAATCCTTGCATCCATTGGAGCCAGAATCAATGCAAAACGTGCAGCCTTCGCCCATGCCGTGTTCAATATTCTCGGTGTACTCATCTTTATCTGGTTTATACCTCTTTTTGCAGAGTTTATCCGGTTCATGTCGCCGAAAGGGCCGGAATATCAGATCGTAGCACGGCAGATTGCAAATGCCCATACCGCATTTAATGTGCTGAATACGCTGATATGGTTTCCTTTTATATGGCTGTTGGAGAAAATTGTTACCCTTTTGGTACAGGGAGAAGAAGAAGTTATTGACCAAAGAGTTATATACCTTGATGACCGGATGCTGGACAAGCCTTCCATTGCAATGGACCTGGCAACCAAGGAATTAGCCAGGATGGCAACTTTTGCTCACCAGATGATGAAAAGTGCAAGAAATGCCTTCGCAAATTCCAATATGGAAGAAGCACATCAAGTCGTTGAAACGGAAGATATGGTGGATATGCTGCAAAAGGAAATCATTCGCTACCTCTCTACCATGCTTTCCCAGTGTGAATTGACGGAACGCCAATCCATCCGGCTTGTAGGGCTTATGCATACGGCTAGTGACATTGAAAGAATTGGCGATCACTGTAAAAATATCGCTGAATTTGCCCAACAGAAGGAAACTGAATTTGTTCCCTTTTCGGAGGATGCCATAGCAGAAATCAAAGATGCCTTTGACCATCTGAATAAAATGGTGGATGACACCATCCGGGCTCTTCACGACGGCAATACGGAGTTGGCGAAGAAAGTGCTTTCGGAAGAAAATGAAGTGGACCAGTTGGAGCATTACCTCCGTGCCCGCCATATCGATCGCCTGAACCAGGGAGAGTGCAATCCCCAGGCCACTATCACCTTCATTGAATTGATTCACAACCTGGAAAGAATCGCCGACCACTGCAACAACATTGCCGAAGCAGTTCTGGATGACTACAGCGTCGGCCCCTACGACCGGGTTGAATAGCATTCGAATCTGGAACAAGTAAAATTAGCCCCTTTGGTCGCGGCCACAGCCTCGAAACTATGCCTCCCCTCCGGGGAGGGGTTGGGGGTAGGGGTGGGAACACCTATGTCTTCATTAATTTAAAAAACCGGTAGAGCCTATGGCTCACCGGTTTTTTCATCTTCCTTCAAAGCGTTTTTAAAGATAATTTCGTCCGAAATATCCAGTTGTTTTTGCAGTTCGTATAATTCTTCCTTATAAGAATCCTCCGGCAGCAATTCGCCATTATCCGGACGATAGGCCTCCCGCAAATTATTAAGATAAATAAAGTCATCGGTAATAACCGTCCCATTACGGAGTACTGCATATCCTTTGGAAGAATTCAGCATATCTTTACCCAAGGCGTAAGGAGCTTCAATTCCCATGAGATTGGCAATGGTAGGCAGCACATCGATTTGCCCTCCGATTTTGTTAATAACCTGCCCCCCTTCCAGTCCGGGACCATGGATGATCAGTGGAACCTTCTGCAGCTGCGTCCAGGAAAGCTCGCTAAATTCCGAGCCTAGAAAGTCAAACAGTTCCTGGGACTGGTGTTTGGGTACGGCAGAGTGGTCACCGTAGAATGCAAGTAATGTATTCTCGTACAGCCCTCTCTTTTTTAACTCTTCCAGCAAAAAGCCGATGCTCTTGTCCGCATAATTTGCTGCCTTCAAATAATTCCCCAGATAGGTGTCCTGTAACTCCCCCACATCGAAGTCATAGTCCTTGAAGTATTCAAAAGGATGATGGCTTGATAAAGTAATCAGAAAACTGTAAAAAGGCTTGCTTGTATCAATTTTATCCAGGGTTTGCCGGAAAAAGGACATGTCACTAAGGGCAGAAGCCCCATCCCATCCTGCAAAATCATCCATGACAAAGTCATCCTGATTCAGGAATTTATCAAATCCCAAAGTCTTGTGCATCTCATTCCGATTCCAAAAAGTAGGATAAAAGGCATGGGCGGAGTAAGTACTGTATCCCTTTTCCTTCAAAATATTTGCTGTGGATTGATACGCATTTTCAGGAAAGCGGTGGTAAACAGCCCCTTCTTTTAACGGGTATAAGGATGTATTCGTCAGAAACTCCGCATCGGATGTATTTCCACCGGCTACCTGGTAATAAATATTATTGAAATATAAACTGTCCTTTAACAATTTATTTAAATTCGGAGTTATTTCCTTTCCATTAATTTCCCTGTTAACTACAAATCCCTGCATCGCCTCAATTTGAACTACCATGAGGTTTTTACCGGCAGCTATACCTTCATATTTATCGTCAGTTCCTGTATCAAGTGCTTTTTCCTTTTTCTCATAAAAGGTTTTAATGGACCGCTTGTCCTCAGCGGATATTCCAATCTTTTCGTCCATTTTTTCCTTTATAAAGCTTTGAGCATCATACAAATGGAAGTAGAAAACTCCCATACTTTTGACAACATAATTATTGTCATGGGAAAAGCTTTTTCGGTCTGCCTTTACATAGGCTCCCAGGAATCCGGTCAAAGCAACGGCTAAAACCAGAAGTCCTGCCACACACCGTTTTTTAAAGGCTACATGGGCTGCAATGGATTTTTTACTGATATAAATCAGCAAGGCAATCATCACCGGCAAGTCAGCCAGGTATAATATGTCCTTCACTTTAAAAAGACTCATGATGCTTGAATCCACCGAGCTCACCATAGTAACATCAAATTGGTAAAAAACCGGTATGCTGATGGCATTATAATAGTAGCGGTAAAAATTCGTATCGGCAACCAGTATGGTAATGAGCAGGAAATTAACGATAAAGAGTACAATATTTCTCTTTCTGTTGGAAAACATAAAAACAAGAGAAGTCACCATAAGTACAATCGAAAAGGACGACAGAAGCATTCTCAGGTTGTCCGACGTAATAAAAGGACGGATATTAGCCTGAGTTGTAAACTGAAAATAAAAACACTTCGCGAGGATGGAAACTAAGAACCAACCCCAATAAAGCCATTCCGCATTTTTCTTCAGGTTTACATTTATATTCCGGTAATTTCTACCCGTAACAGCCTCCTGCACAAACAACAACTCCCTTTCTCTATATAATGCCCAAAAATTTTTACTCCTCTTTTTGTGCCTATATTTCTTACTATTCTATCGCAGGAATTACCCTCATTATTAACAAAACCATTTCTGCAATTTAAATACAACATAGCGAAATACTGGTGAAAGCCATTATTTCGCTACTCTGTAAGCACTTAAAAAATTATACCCTTGATAGATTTCCAGGTCAATACAATTCATAAATTGTTAAGAATTCATTAATAAATCCTTCACATTTTCCTATGGATGAAAGGAGCTTTCCTTCAACCCGGATAAGCTCCTTTCATCCATAGGCCTTAACTGCTATTTTCCTTGCAGCGGAAGCCACTCCAGAACCCGCTGTATTTTTTTATCCCAATAGCTCCAGTCATGCGTTCCAGGCTCTTCCTCATAGGTCAGGGAAACAGGCAGCTTTTTCGCTACATCCCTAAAAGCGATATTATCCTGGTACAGGAAATCCTCCGTACCGCAGCATTGATACAGCAAAGGCTTTGCGCCATCTGAACTTGCAACCTTTTCTACCAGATGAAAGAGATCGTTCTCACTTCCCTTTACTTTCTCCAAATCACCAAAGATATTCTCAAATTCCCTCTTCATCATGAGGTCGGACACAACCGTCTCTCCAATATTTGTTGCACCGGACAGACTCGCCGCTGCGGCAAACTTTTCAGGGCATCGGAGTCCCAGCTTCAAGGCCCCGTATCCTCCCATGGACAGTCCGGCAACAAAATTGTCCTCTCTGGCATCCGATAACGGAAAGAAAGACCTTGCAATCTCCGGCAGCTCCTCACTGATGTATGTCCAATATTTATAACCATGCGCCATGTCGGTATAAAAGCTTCTTCCTGCAGCCGGCATAACAACAGCCAGCCCCAGGGGTGCTACATACCGTTCGATGGACGTTCTTCTCTGCCATATGGTGTGATCATCCGACAGACCGTGCAGCAGGTATAGCGTAGGATGCTTCCTGTTGTTGGATTTACCCTGCATCCCGATTTGAGCTCGTGTATTTTGCGGCAAAATAACACAGATGGATGTTGAAACGCCCAACACCTCCGAAAAAAAGTCGCAATGTAGTAAAGCCATAGTTTTACCTCCAAAATCATTCACCAAAATGTATAAAAATAGTATACATCTTTTTCCTATAAAGGTCAAAACATCTGAAAAGCAAATAACAGGCCTCCTCCCACTGCTCTGCTTTGTATAAGGTGAACAAAAACCACAGCGTAAATCGGTTAAAATTCTAATCAACACCTGCTTATGGATATGTTACAATTAGATTAAGATTTATAAAATGAAACAGGCTGTGTTTCCCCACTGCAACCGGTAAAAATATGCTATGATGCATTGGAATTAACGATTATACCTTATACAGGATTATACAAATTCGGATGGAACTTAGCTGATTCGTACCTCGTAAAGCCCCAGAATCGTTGGCTGTACGATGCCCAAATCAGCAGTTGCCAATCCGATTGTATCTAGATAGGAGCTTTGCATGCAAGAGTCGATGCCACAGTTTACAAACCCGAACTTAATAAAAATAAAGCAGCGCAGCAGTGATCCGGGTCTTTTAATGGACCTTGTTCCGGTGCATAGTACATTCTCGGATGATAACAAGGTTTCCTCCAAGATCCAGGAGGGCAGCCTCAATACTTCGGGAGACTGGCTGAAACTCAGCATACTGGCCGGTGAATTGATGAAATCCGGAAAGATCGATAAGCTGTCCACCCTTGATCTGTTGGAAGGCCGGTTGGAGCCCTATCCCTATCAGTTGAAGGTTGCACTGAATGTGTTGAAGGAAAAGTCCAGTATCGCCTTAATGGCCGATGAAGTAGGACTTGGCAAAACCATTGAAATCGGACTTATATTGAAAGAGCATATTGTTAGAGAAAATATTCATTCCGTCTTGATTATAACTCCAAAAGCCCTTCTGCTTCAGTGGAGAGACGAAATGAAGGAAAAATTCGATGAGGAATTTTCTACGACGGAAGATGAGGACTTTACTTATGACTCCAGCCGCATTATTACTTCCTTTAATAAGCTTTCCAGAAATGTGGACAAATTTACCAACAGGCAATGGGATATGGTGATCGTAGATGAAGCGCATCTGCTCATCAATACAACCTCAAAAAGACGCCAGGCTGTGAGCTCCATCGACCGGAGATATATGCTTCTGAGTACGGCAACGCCTTTATGCAACAAGCTTACAGACATTTATAGCCTGGCGGATTTATTATATCCCGGATTATTCGGGACCGAGAAAAACTTCCGAAAAAAATACTTTCAGGACAAAGCCGGAAGAATATGCCGTCCTGAAATGAAGGATGAATTGAAAAAAATCATCTCCAATGTAATGGTGCGAACCCTCAGAAAAGACAGCGGCATTCCTTTTACGGAGCGCTACATCTATTCTCACCGGGTAAATACCACGGTGGAGGAAGATTTATTATATGAAGCAGTTATCCAGTACATGAAGAAAATGTTCTCGAGCTTTTCAGGAGGCGGTCCCTTCCACAGTAATGATGACGAGGGCGGCACCAAAGGAAAGGGCGGCTACTTCCTGATGAAGGAACTCATTATACTACAGCAGTCTCTTTCCAGCAGCCCTAGAGCACTCATAAAAAGCCTTCAAACCAGGAAACAGAAATATCCGGAGGAGTCCCCCGACATCGACCGGATTCTGGATTTGGCAAATAGCGTAGGCAGCTACTCCAAGGAAGGCAAGTTGATTGAAACCTTGAATGGCTTGGCTGGAGAAAAGGCTATTATCTTTACCCTGCGCCTGGAAACGGCCCACATGCTTTGTGACAGCTTAAATGAGAACTATATGCCTGCCAGAGTTTACGAAGGAAGGCTTTCCGGCCACGAACGACAAGCTCTCATCGAGGAGTTCCGGTCCGGCAAGCTTCAGTATATCGTTGCTACCGATTCGGCGGCGGAAGGTCTTAACCTTCAGAACGCCAGCATTGTAGTAAACTATGACCTGCACTGGAATCCCATGAAGATCGAGCAAAGAATCGGCAGGGTCCATCGACGGGGCCAGGAAAAGGATGTTACCGTATTTAACCTGGTAATGAAGGATACCATTGACGATTACGTACTAAAGGTTTTGTTTGAAAAAATAGAGCTTTTCAAAATGACCATCGGCGGGATTGAATCCATACTATCCGAGATCAAGGATGGAGATTTTGATATTGAAGAAACCATTATGGACGTGATTATGCGTTCCACAAACAAACGCGATATTGAAAAAGAGCTGGAAAGACTCCGGGAGGATATGGAGTACAAAAAGCAACAGAGCCAGCTGCGGGAAGAGTTTTCCCAGGGAGTACTGGATTAAATGAGAGTTGAAAGGGGTGATAGGTATGAAAGATTTATATGATTCAGAATTGCATCAGTTTGTGGAAATGTATTTCAAAGCCACCGGAGCCACTATTATAGAAACGCACCCGGAGTATTTTGTAGTGGTGCTGGCAAACGGAGCAACAGCGAGGTATACCTATCTTCCACGTATAGCAAGTGAAAACAAGGAGATAAAGCTTCTTGCCAAAGGCAGTAAGGAACTGCGTGCCATGGTACAGGACTGCAGCTCTCGTGCTGCGGTATCCGAAGTCAAAGCTTCCTATTCTGCAGAAAGTGTTCTGTCTGTGCTGAGGCGGAAAAAATGCTGCGACCTCTGCCCTTTCGTTACCATCTGCGACAGAGAGGATGGATGTTGTGACTTTTGCTATAACTATAAAAACTGTAATACCTCCATAGAAAATGCCGACTTTAAAGGCCTGAACGAGATAAAAGACAGTACGCCGGTAAATGCCATTGGCTTTATCTTCCACGTCGAACTTTCGAATGATTATAGCCTTAGCCAGAAAATTCAAAAGTCCCTGACCATTCTTATTGATCTGGAAACGGGAGAAACCATTAATAACATTCTAGCCAGGGACTTGACCCAGTTGAAGCTGGAACCTTGGACCGACAGCTCCTGCCTGGATCCCCAGACTTATGCAGGATACCTGAAAACTGCACGTGAAGGCGCAGAGGAAATGCTCAAGGAGCAGTTGGATGTATTTAAAAGAGAAATCGAAGGCCCTCTACAGGATAAGATTGTGGCTATTACTACCAAATTTGAAGAAGACTATGCTGAAAACTATGCAAAAAGCACTCTGGAGCAGTTGGAACAACTCCAGAGTGAAGCAGTAACCCTTTGTGAGAGAGAAATCCGGGGGTATACGCTCAATTGCAGCTATCACTTAAAAAACGCAATCATATTCCATACGACAGAAGATGTAAGGAATATGACATTTACACTGAAAACAACGGGAAAGGAAGTGGAAATCCCGGGAAATTTCTTTCTGGGACGAGTCGATATCCCCTGCAGTGATTGCGGTTCAGAAATCGATACAGGAGTTATATGCGATGCAGGCCATGTTCTCTGCAAAAATTGTATGGAAAGCTGCACTTCCTGCCATAAAGTTATCTGCAACCAATGCGACCATGAATCCTTTGTATGCTCTACCTGCGGTGAAACGACCTGTACGGATTGTGTGCAAAAATGTTCCTCCTGCGGTGCCGTGGTATGCCCTTCCCATGCATACGCATGCGTCACCTGCGGCAATATCTATTGTATTGACTGTTATGAGGTCTGCAATGTCTGTGGAGACAATATATGCAAAGAGCATATCCAGTACTGCAGTCATTGCAATGAACCCGTTTGCTCACAGCACAGCCACAACTGCAGCACCTGCGGACAGCTGTTTTGTGATGACCATATCGACAAGTGCTCCATCTGTGGAAGCCTGCTTTGCGAAGATCATTCCCACACCTCAGCCTATAGCGGGAATATCCTATGCCAGGACCACATTGCAACCTGTGCGGTATGCAGTGATACCTTTGCTGCCAACGAGATAAAAAGTTGTTCCAAATGTGAGGATGCCTTATGTCCCAGTCATTACAAGCAGTGCAGCAAGTGCCACAGCATCTATTGCAGTAAACACATCAATCATTGCAGAGGGTGTGGAAGTGAGATTTGTGATTGTACTCCTTTCCAAAAGTGCAGTCTCTGTGGTGAAGAGTTTTGCCCGGATTGTTTAAATGCAAAAGGCCACTGCAAGGCATGTGCAAGCCTTACTTCCATCAGCAGTACCGATTCCCTCGTATCGCGTGCAGCCGATGCAATGCCTGTTATTTCGAAGTTTAAGTCCTTCTATATTGGCAAATCGAAAGAACTGCTGGTACTCTATTGTAAAGGATTATTGAATGGATATATTGTTACCTGCAGTTATAATGGAGATCTCATCAGCAGCAGAGAACTGGGCTTTATGGAGAACCTGAAAGCCAGAGGCAATACAATCAGGAAGGGAGGGTGATGGAATGAAGACCACAACCCTGCATGATAAGATACTGGAACTTTATATCCGAAAGGAAAACCCTGACAGGGTCAGCCTTCACAGGACCGTAGAAAATTACCTGAAGCGCAGGTACCCGGATGGGAAAATCCAAAAAGTCGTTGATGATATGCTGGCTAAGTATAACTTTGAAGAGGAAGCACGGGAGGTCCGACGCCGGAACAAACTGAACAGTTATATTGATTCCATGGTTCTGAGCCGGATCAGGGACTCCTTTAAATCCTCCAATTCCTTTGATATTGATGACCTGGATGAAATGAAATTCAAAGCTTTGGTAAAGCAGGTGATTTTGAATTTCGGGTACGAAGTTCTTTTCATTCCAAAGAACCATCTGAGCTCCCTGGATATCATCGTGCATCGCGGCGATGTAAAAGTGGCCATTTTAGCCGTAAAATGCGCACCCAATTGCAATGTAGGCCTTCGCTCCGTGCGGCAATTAAAATATATGGCCAACCACTATAATTGCGAACAGGCAATTTTGATTTCCGACAGCGATTTTGAATCGGATGCTAAGGAAGAAGCAAGAAAACTGGGTATCACACTGCTGGATCGGGATAAGTTTCTCCCATTGGTACAGGATCTTATTCATAATCGACAGCAGGAAGAAAAGCAGTTCCTGGTCAGTGGGCTGACAACCAGCAAGGATACGATCTTCCTTGAAGGCCAAATAAAATCTCCCAAGACCAAGGTTCAGCTCTCCTTTATAAAATATTTCGTCGATCCGCAAAGCCAACACCTTATCTTTGAAGGTGAATTATATAACAACGGTAAACGCCCGGTTTCAGGATTGACAGTATTTATAAAAATATTTAACCGGGAAGGCGAATGTATTTCCCAGCGAAATGCTGCGGCAGAAAATGAAGATCTGAATAGTAAGGAAACCACTCCATTTAAACTGGTATTTCATGAAATCCTGCAAAGCGACTGGAAAAGCATATGCCGATATGAGTTGAAACTGGAATACAGCAACGTATATGTGGCTGATTAGTGTAAGAACGGGGAATTCCCCGTTTTTTTTATTAAATAAACCTTTTCTATGAACCGTTCTTACTATATAATAGGTTTAGTAAATTATATTGCATTGAGAGGAGTTTTTTGCCACATGAAAAACATACCTTTATATGAGGTTAGAGCCATTAAGGATTTAAAGGACATGCTTACGTCCAGCGCTGCGCTTTTTGGAGAGAAGGCGGCTTTTTTAGCTAAGCGCAAAGGTTCCGATGCGTATCAACCCATATCCTATAGACAATACAAATCTGATGTGGACGCTTTTGGAACGGCCCTGCTCCATCTTGGGTTAAAGGGTAAAAGAATTGCCCTGATCGGTGAAAACAGATACGAGTGGTCTATCTCCTACCTTTCCGTTATAAATGGAACAGGAATCATTGTTCCCCTTGACAGGGAGCTTCCTGCCAACGAAATTGAAAACCTTTTAGTCCGTTCAAAGGTAAGTGCGATCGTGTTTTCAGGAAGTGTATCCGAGAAACTCCTCCCAGTCGTGCAATCCTTAGATTTTATAGATTATTACATAAATATGGACGGCAGCCAGTCCACTGATAAAAACCTCTCTTTTCATCAAGTCCTTGAAAAGGGTCATGAATTAATGGCTGGCGGAAATACCGATTTTCTTAATGCTGCTATCGACGACGAAGAGATGAGTGCCCTGCTTTTTACCTCAGGCACCACAGATCTTGCTAAAGCGGTTATGCTGTCCCATAAGAATATATGTGCCAACTTAATGGCTATGTGCTCCATGTTGTATATTGGGCAGGAGGATATATTTCTATCGGTGCTACCCATTCATCATACCTATGAATGTACCTGTGGGTTCCTGTGTCCCATCTACAGAGGAGCCGCTATTGCCTACTGTGAGGGTCTGCGGCACATTCCAAAAAATTTGAAGGAATCCAAAACCACCGTAATGCTGGGTGTACCGCTTATCTTTGAATCCATGTACAATCGCATATGGGATCAGGCATCCAAAAATCCTGCTCTCCTGAAAAAACTGAAGCTAGGCCTGAAAGTAAGCAATGTAGCAAAAAAATTCGGGATAGACCTGACAAAGAAACTTTTTGCTCCCATTCATGAAAACTTTGGAGGGCATATACGCATATTTATCAGCGGAGCTGCGGGCATTGACCCTGTTGTTTCTGAAGGCCTCCGTTCCTTTGGAATCCATGCGGTTCAGGGGTATGGACTTACCGAGTGTGCTCCCATCGTGGCACTCAACCGGGATGTCGATTATAAGGATGACGCTGCCGGCTTACCACTCCCCGGACTTCAAGTTAAAATCGATGCTCCCAACAGTGAAGGTGTCGGTGAAATCATCGTCAGCGGCCCCAGTATGATGCTGGGATACTATGAAAACGAGGAGGCTACAGCCCGGGTTATGAAAAATGGGTGGTTCCACACCGGTGATCTGGGTTACATTGACGCAGACCAGTTTGTGCATATAACAGGCCGTAAAAAGAATGTTATCGTTACAAAAAACGGTAAAAATATTTATCCCGAAGAAATTGAGACATTACTGAACCGCAGCCCCTATATTAAGGAATGCCTGGTGACGGAGAAGCGCGAAAAAAATTCCGACGAAACGGTTGTAGCTGCGATTATTGTTCCGGACATGGATAAAATCACGGAAGCGTTCAAAGACAAACCCCTTTCCTCCCAGGAAGTCTTTGACCTGATTCAGAATGAAGTTAAGACCGTTAACAAGAGCCTTGTCACCTACAAATACGTCAAGGATATTACCCTCAGAGAAACTGAGTTTGCCAAGACCACCAAGCGAACCATCAAACGTTATCTGGAAGAGGATAAGAAATAAAAAAGGAAAAGCCTCCTTTCCAGAGGGAGGTGCCAGCGCAGCTGGCGGAGGGAGCGTTCCCCGGACTCAAAAAAACACTCCCCCTATCACTCCGTGACACCCCCTCTCTGAGGGAGACTTCCTTAAAAGGCTTCCATGAATCCTGGGATTCATGGAAGCCTTTTATATGTTTCAACTATAAAGCAGCTTTTTCCAACGCCTGACTTAGATCATCAATCAAATCATTTACATCTTCAATACCGATGGAGAGCCGGATCAATTCAGGTGCAACACCCGCTGCAATCTGATCTTCTTCCGACAACTGCTGGTGTGTTGTGCTGGCCGGATGTATAACCAGCGATTTGGCGTCGGCTACATTTGCAAGGAGTGAGAACAGCTCCAGACTGTTTATGAACTTCTTGCCTGCCTCCAGTCCGCCCTTAATCCCGAAGGTAAAGATGGAACCGGCACCTTTCGGTAAATATTTCTTCGCCAGGGTATTGTATTTGTTGCCTTCCAGTTCAGGATAGTTTACCCAGGTTACATTGGGGTGGTTTGACAGGAATTCAACCACTTTTCGGGTGTTGGAAACATGTCTTTCTACACGAAGGGATAAAGTTTCCAATCCCTGCAGAAGCAGGAAGGAGTTAAATGGACTCAAGCAGGCACCTGTATCTCTGAGAAGCTGGACTCTTGCTTTTATTATATAGGCAGGAGCCCCTACATCATGTGCATATCTGACGCCATGATAACTAGGGTCTGGCTCTGTCATCTCAGGGAATTTGCCGCTTCCTATCCAGTCGAATTTACCGGAATCCACGATAACGCCGCCAATGGACGTACCATGTCCGCCGATAAATTTCGTTGCAGAATGAACTACAATATCCGCTCCGAACTCGATGGGACGAATCAGATAAGGTGTGCCAAAGGTATTATCGATAATCAGGGGAATTTTATTTTCATGGGCGATACGCGCTACCGCTTCAATATCAATAATATTGATCCCAGGATTTCCAATGGTTTCAATGAACAATGCCCGTGTTCTTTCCGTAATGGCGTTTCTGAAGTTCTCCGGATCATCCGGGTTTACAAACGTCGTATGAATTCCCAATCTGGGCAAAGTGGCTGAAAACAGATTATACGTACCGCCGTACAGCGTGCTGGCCGAGACGATATTATCCCCTGCACCGGCGATATTCAGGATTGCATACGTAATGGCGGCTGAACCGGAAGCTGTAGCCAGAGCTCCCACACCGCCTTCCAGCAGTGCGATTCTCTGTTCAAAAACATCCGTAGTCGGATTCATAATCCGTGTATAAATGTTGCCGGGTACCTTTAATGCGAACAGGTCCGCCGCATGATCCGCATCATTAAAAACATAGGATGTAGTTTGGTAAATGGGCACAGCCCGTGAACCCGTAGTCGGGTCAGCCTTCTGTGCACCATGAACCTGTAAAGTATCAAATCCCAATTTCTTCTCACTCATATTCAAAACCTCCCAAATGATTTGTAAAAGCGTTGTTGGCTCACGGTTATCAGTTGTCGGTAAATTCAGGGCTGAAAGCCCTATAAAGACAGCAACCAGGAACTAGTAACCAGTAACGCTTTCCATATTTTAAATATAGAACATGTATGAATTGGCTCCATTCAACCTTCGGTACTCGTTAATAAGATCCTCTAATGTAATGGAATCTATGATCCCGTTGATTTGTTTGTTCATCTCATCCCATACATGCCGCGTTATTACCTGGTCAATCCGGCTGGTAGGTTTATTTTTCTCTTCACTGCCTTCAGCAACCTCAATCTTGCCTTCAAGAGCCCGAATTACGTCACCAACCCGTATATCCGCAGGAGCATACGCAAGTATATACCCCCCCTGAGACCCTTTAATGCTCTTTACAATTCCTGCTTTCCGCAAGGCTGAAAAAACCTGCTCCAGATAGTTCTCGGAAATTTCCTGCCGCTCTGCTATACTTTTGATGGCAACCTGATCACCATGAGAATGAACAGCCAAATCAACCAAACAGCGTAAACCATACCTACCTTTTGTCGAAATTTTCATTATAAACCTCGTCCATTCTATTTCCAACTATTCCAATATGTTTAATATAAATATACCTGCTTTTACATTCTTTGTCAATATGCTTCTTTTTTAGAAAGCAGGAAATCCGCCCTATATTTGCATTTTCTACACTACAACATAGATGGCACAGCATTCTTCCCATGCTTCGCCCGGTGCCAGCAGCCGAAAACCTGTTACATGATCAGGAAGCCTTATATTGGGAGCATTGACTGCCCATGTTTGCGGTTCGGGACACACAAACCCCTGCTGTCCGTCACTATTCCAAAGCATCCAGTGGCCATATCCCTTTCCGCACTCATAGACAAGCTTCATAGCTTTTGCACGATCTTCAATGATGGCCCCATGGAACTCCCTGCCATTTATATGCAAAGGCTGCGCCGTAAAATGCTGCCGGTCTATAACCTGCCCCACAGGCCGAACCCCTTCCTGCCGATAGTCCTTTTCCAGTTCTGTCGGTTCGATGAATCTTCCGGTAGGGAGCATTCGATCATTAAGCTCCCACTTATCGCCGATAGAAACAAGCATTCTATAATCCTCTACCCTGCCTTCAGGATGGAAAGGAATTTTGAAAGCCGTATGAAATCCAAGCCCCATCGGCATTGGTTGGCTGCTTCGATTGATGATGGTTACCTTCTGCTCCAACCCTTTCTCTGAAAGAGTGTACAGCAGCTTGAATTCAAATTCATGAGGGAATTCTTCATAGAATTCACTGCCTGCATCCGCTTCAAAAACGGCTTCCACTTGAACCTGGTCTTCCGAAAGGATGTCCATTTTTGTCACCTTCCAGGGGCGTCGATGTAAAAAACCGTGGATATGATTATTATTGGGAATTTCATTGATCGTAAATTGGTAGCTTCTTCCGTCAGCCGTAAAGGTTCCATCTTCGATTCGATTAGGAGGAAATAAAACCGGAATTCCGTATACCTGAGGTCTTGCCTTGAAAGCTTCCAGCTCCACTCCCTCCGGTGCCCGTAATAACTCCAGCCCTTTTTCAACTTGTCTCAGTTCGATCACATTGGCTCCAACGCCAGGAATCATCAGTGCTTCATATCCCCCTGCAGCAAAACGTATGGCCGGCTCTCCCTGCCATGCAGTCTGTTCAACTTTTGCTCTACAGCAGTTCGTCTCTCTCATTTCCATCATCTCCATGTAATATTTTGGCTTGATGTGCACTATCTTTATACCATATTTAGCCTAAAACTTCAATAAAAATAACGGTTTGCACTGTATTATACCCAATCGGCAGAGTAAAATTGACATCCATGGGTAACTATGATACTGTAGGTGTGATTATGATAGTTAATTTATAATGTACATAAAGGAGTGAATCGCATGCGTATTGTGATGCTTGAACCACTGGGTGTGAGTCAGGAAAACATAGAATCCCTTTCTGCTGCCCTAACATCTCAAGGGCACGAATTTATAGCCTGTGGTAGCAGAGTGGAAGACACGCAGGAGCTCATCCGGAGGTCGGAAGGTGCTGATGTCCTTCTGCTGGCAAATCTCCCCCTCAAGGGCGAAGTAATCCGGTCTGTTCCAAACCTAAAAATGATCTCTGTTGCTTTTACGGGAATCGACCATATCGATCTGGAAGCTTGCAGGGAAAAGGGAGTCAGGATCTGCAATGCAGCGGGGTATAGTACCCATTCCGTTGCAGAATTGGCCTTTGGCCTTATGATTGCCGTTTACAGGTATATCGTCCCTTGTAATACTGTAACGCGGGAAGGTAAAACGAAGACAGGCCTCATTGGAAATGAGCTTTACGGAAAGACGCTCGGCATCGTAGGCACCGGTGCCATCGGCATGCGGGTTGCTGAAATCGGTAAAGCCTTCGGCTGTAAAATTCTTGCCTATAGCAGAAGCCAGAAACAGGAGGCAAAGAACCTGGGAATTACCTATGTGAGCCTGGAAGAACTGCTTTCCTCCAGCGATATTGTTACACTTCATACCCCGCTCAACCCGGAGACAAAGCAGCTTATAAATAAAGAGCGCATCGCCCTGATGAAGCCATCTGCCGTTCTGATTAACACGGCCAGAGGCCCTGTTGTTGACAGCGAGGCCCTTGCAGAAGCTTTGAATGAAGGCAGAATTGCCGGTGCAGGTATTGACGTATTTGAGATGGAACCGCCGCTCCCGACGGACCATGTTCTGCTCCACTCCAAAAACACGGTAGTGGCTCCACATGTTGCTTTTGCTACACAGGAAGCCTTGGTTCGGAGAGCTGGAATCGCCTTTGACAATATAACTGCCTTGATGGATGGAAATCCTAAAAATGTAATGCTGTAAAGCAGCCCGAAAATGTAGATAGCTTTCACAAATCAATTTGTAAAGGAAATCTTTCCGGAATAAACAGAAGACCTGCCTGAATAGCAAATCCGGGCAGGTCTTCTCCTTGCATGATCCTATATAAAATAATCATGCTGCTCTGCTTTTGTAAATACTCATGATTAGTACTACTACGTTATTTTCCTTGATGATGGCAAATTCGAAGTTTAACTTGCGGTTGAAAAAGTAACCAGAAACGATTCTGGGCTGTTACTTTTTCAACTTAAGTTCCATAATAACGTAGTAGTATCAGGCTATCTTGACAATGATGTGCCCAAGGATGTTTGCAGCCTCGTCTCCCCTATCTGCCGCATTGCTTATATGCCTGTAGATTTCACGCATTTTAAAAATATACTTAAAGTCGTCAGTCTCTAATAACTCAACAAGTGCATTCCTATAGACTACCTCAATTTCATTCTCTATATACTTGACCTTTACCAGTTGTTCACCCGCAATGGTCTTATGGTCTTTTAAGTTTTTCACCGAATTGTTCAGAGCTTTTGAAGCTTCCAGCAGTTGCTTGACCATTATGCTGAGCTTATCATCCTTTCCAAGTTTGAACAATCGTAGTTCTTCGACTGTAGATGCACTGTAGTCGATGACATCATCAATGGCTCGGGACAGATTATAGATGTCTTCCCTTTCAAAAGGGGTAATAAAAGTTTGTTCAAGAGTCGAAATGAGAATTCTCCTCAATTGATCCGCTTCCTGTTCTATCTGTATGACCCTGTCACCGGCAAAATCATCAAACGTGCTCACATACCTGAAAAGGTACTCTATGCCTTCTAGTGTTTTTTCCGACTGCTGGTAAAGCATTTTATAAAAATCCCGTTCATCCGCACGGCCATTTAAAGCTCTTTTGAAAAAAAACATTCCTACTTCCCCCTTCCGTTATTATAGGCCAAGCCTTCATATCCCCATGATTGCTTTACATACGAAGAATAGCATTGCAGCAATTACTGCAGATGCAGGTATGGTACATGCCCAGGATATAAGTATATTTTTTACAGTATCCCATCGGACGGCATTTTTTCTCTCTGCTGTTCCTACGCCCATGATGGAGGAGTTCACGATCTGCGATGAACTAACAGGCCCTCCAATCAGTAAAGCCACAATGATGGTCGCCGCAGAAGAAACCTGAGAGGCGAAGGAGTGAATGGGCTTTACATTGAATATCCCTGATCCTACCGTCTTTATCAGCCTCCATCCGCCTGCACTCAATCCCAATGCGATCATCGCTGCACTTGTTGCCTGTACCCACAGAGGTATATGGAAGTTTCCAGCCGTTTGGCCGGACAATAGCAGGATCATCGCTACAAAGCCCATTGTTTTCTGCGAATCATTGGAGCCATGGCTCATTCCCAATGTAAACATGCTGAAAATTTGAATCACTTTAAGGCTGTTGTTTGTCCGCGGATGCATATTCCTTGTTATTTTGACAACAATTCTTAAGAAGATATATCCGGCAACAAAACCGATTATTGGGGACGTAAATAGTACAAGTACCACCTTATACAAAAAATTCTCCCAATTAATCCCCCGAATTCCACATACGGATAATCCGCCTCCCAGCAAACCTCCAATCAGTGCGTGGGATGAGCTGGAAGGCATCCTTACCCACCAGGTGATCAGATTCCATATAATTGCCGCTGACATGGCTGACAGCAATGCTAAAACCGAGATCTTCCCTCCAAAGGGCACCAGGGAATCAAAATTAATTACACCCTTTCCTATGGTCAGTGCAACACCGGTTCCCAACAGCATGGAACCTGAAAACTCTGCTATACATGCGATCCAAAGAGCCCTTACCGGTGCAATGGCCCTTGATGATATGATAGTGGCAATTACATTGCAGCCATCATGAAAGCCGTTTATGAATGTAAACAGGAAGCACACAGCCACAGCTACATATGAAATAATCTCCATCCTGTTTTCCTTTCCATTTAAAAATTCATCACAACTAAGCCCTTTCCCATTTTATGGAGTAATGGTGTCAGTCGCATTCCCAACAAAGAAATTTTGTAAGATTTCCTTTTATATCTCCACCGCTGCAACGACCGGCATGTGATCGGAAGGATACCTGCCGTCCCACGTGTCCGAAAGAAAGCCATGGCTTTTTACTTTTGAAACTCTTTTTATGAAGATATAATCAATAGGACTTGCTACCTGATCGATAATTTTATTTACCTCATCATACTCCTTGTTACTTAAGTGCCAAAAAATTTGTGCCGCCTTAAAATGGTGCACTGTAAAATTCGACCCGTGATGGGTAACCCCGGGAGCATATCTCGTATCTATCAGATAGGTTTCTGCTTCACTCCTTCCGGTAATAATCCGGTAAGGCTCAGAGCTTTCTACGGAATTAAAATCTCCGGTTACTACCACCGGAAGTCCTCCGGATATTTTCTCCGTCATTTCAAGAAGAAGATATGCACTTTCCTTCACAGCAACTACACCCTTATGATCAAAATGAGTATTGAAAAAATAGAACGTTTCTTCCGTTTGCCGGTCAAGGAACTTTGCCCAGGTACATATCCTTGTATTTGCTGCATCCCAGCCTATACTTCCCGGAATATCCGGAGTTTCAGACAACCAGAACGAGCCGTTTTCTACTACATGAAACCGGGCTTTCAAATAAAAAATGGGGGCAAATTCACCGGAATCCTTACCATCATTTCTTCCCACTCCTACCCAGCCATATTCAGGCAGCTGCTGCGCTAGATCCTGGATCTGATGTTTTAAGGCCTCCTGCAATCCAACGAGTTCGATATTATGAAACTGTATTATACTTCCCGCCATATTTTTTCTGTTCGCCCAGGCATTTTCTTCATCCTTGGGAGTATCAAGACGTATATTAAACGACATCACCCGCAATGTTTTATCTACATTGTGCATAAATAACCACACCTCTTATTCACTATAATTAATTTCTTAGGGTCGGTGAAAATAGGATTTCATCCCCCTTAGCCTTTTATTGCCCCTACCATAACCCCTTTTACGAAGTATTTCTGCAGCATAGGGTACAGCATTAAAACAGGCAGGCTGGCAACAACGATGACGGCATATTTCAGCGATTCAGTTAGCAGCTGCTGTTCACCCAGGGAATCACTGCTGCCTCCGGTCATTGCACTCATTTCATTTTTGAGTAATACCTCCCTCAAAATCAACTGCAGCGGGAATTTTTTTGAATCGGACAGGTAGATCAATGCATTAAAGAAAGCATTCCAGTGTCCAACTCCGTAAAATATGACCATTACCGCCAAAATGGGCTTTGATAGTGGAAGTACAATATTGATCAGTGCACCTATGTTTTTGCAGCCGTCAACATAGGCTGCTTCATGAAGTTCTGCAGGAATCGAGTTTTGAAAATAGTTCCTCATGATCACCAGGTTCCACATACTGACTGCCCCTGGCAGTATCATTACCCAGAAGTTGTTATACAGGTGGAGGGACTTGATCAAAATATACGTTGGAATCAACCCTCCACTGAAAAACATCGTTATCATAAAAAAGAAAGTAATTGCATTTCTCCCATAAAAGTCCTTTTTTGACAGGGGATATGACCCTGCTATGGTCATTACTACATTGACAGCAGTTCCCACAAGGGTGTATATTACAGAATTTTTATATCCGGTCATTATTGCCGGATCGTTAAAGACCGCAGTATATGCCATCAGTGTTACCTCCTTTGGAAGTAACCATATCCTGCCTTGAAGCACCATTTCAGGATTGCTTATGGATGCACTCAAAACAAAAACCAGGGGATATACCGCACCGCAAATCACAATGGAGAGAATAAAGAATATCACTAAATCAAAAATTTTGTCTTCCCATGTCTGACTGATCTTTTCCATTTTAATTATCATTCCTCTCACCGTGCTAATGGCACAAAATCATCGGTAAGGCTCTTAGCTATAAGACGATATTACACACTCTTAAGCGCTATTCTCCTACCATAAGCTACTTTCCGTCAGCTTCTTGGAAGCTTTATTAACAACAATAAGCAAAGCAAAATTGATCACGGAATTGAATAGCCCAATTGCTGCAGAGTAACTGAATTGGGATCCAGTTATTCCCACTGTATAAACATAGGTGGAAATAACATCCGAAGCGCCGATGTTCAACTGGTTTTGCATTAAGAACACCTTTTCAAATCCTACGTCCATTATCCTACCTATATCCATAATCAAAATAATTACGGCGGTAGGTACAATACAAGGTATTGTTAGAAAAATCAATCTCTTGAGCCTGCTGGCTCCATCAATAACTGCCGCTTCATACATCTGTACGTCAATTCCAGCCAGAGTAGCCATATATATAATAGAGCTCCACCCTGCATTCTGCCAGACTCCGGAAAATACATACAAGGTTTTGAACCATGCAGCTTCCGCCATGAAATAGATGGGCTCTCCTCCCAGAAGTACGATTACCTGGTTTACCAAACCATTTCTCGGCGAAAGAAATACGGAGAGCATTCCGACCAAAACAACTGTTGATAGAAAATGAGGCGCATAGGTTACCGTTTGAACTGTCTTTTTAAACCAGCCGACCCTGGCTTCATTAACCATCAAGGCCAGAAGAATCGGCACGGGAAAACCGACAGCCAGCTGATAAAGACTGATTCCAACGGTATTCTCCATGAGTTCTCCAAAATTATAACTGTTAAAAAAACGCATGAAATGCTTGAGTCCGACAAAAGGGCTCCCCATAAATCCCTTGGTAACCAGGAAATCTTTAAAAGCGATTTGCAGTCCATACATCGGACCATACTTAAAAACCAGAAAATAGAAAATCACCGGTAGAATCAGAAGGTATAAATCCCAATTTTTCCTCAATGAAGCTTTTGCTACCGAAAGGTGATTCTTCTTTTTATGCGGTGCAACCGAAAAAATGTTGCTCCTCAACACAACTCCCCCTTTTAAAAGGGCCGAACTTTTGAAGGTCCGGCCACCCCATTACCATGAATCTATTTTTTATACCTCTCGTATGCAGCCTGATGAATTTGCATCAATTCATCCAGCCCCATCTTTTTTATCTGCTCAACATAGCTGTCCCACTGTGATAATGGCGTCTTACTGGAAATAAATTCACCTTGCATCTTTGAAACGTATCCATTAATATCCGTTTGAACAACAACAAGTCTTTCGTTTTCCTTCTGCGTATAGGTAAAGTCCGGCCATACCTCCTTAGGCGCAAAAGGCATCATGTTTGCAGAGGCTTTGCTGGAAACAGGTTCTATTTCCCTTCCTCCATAATAAGGTTCCTTAATAATTGCAGGGTTAGAACCGCCAACATAGGGAGATAGTTTTCCAACTACACTATCAAAGGTTGTGGTTGGAGAAACACCTTTATAGATATCATCGCTCCAATCATATTTTCCATCTGCCGTCTTTTTATAAGTTTTGCCTTCAATTCCAAAGTGATAGAACAATGTACCCTCGTCACTATAGAAATAATCTACCCATCTCATGGTTGCTTCAGGATACTTATTGGCACTTGTTATCAGGAATGCTCCTGTTCCATTAGTATAAGGCCTAAGCGGAGACCACAGTTGATCGCCTTTTGGCCCTTTAAGAGCAGTGGTCAGCCCTTGGAATTCACTTACATGGTTTGCCCCGATATTTGCCGTATTGGGTCCTACGCATGCACCCACGATTCCCTCAATACTTTTTGCAGAGAACAAAGCCGATTTCATAGTAAATATTTCTTTGTCGATCAAGCCTTCACTGTAGAGCTTACGCAAATAATCAATGAAATCCCTATACTGAGTGGAGGTGGGTATAAATCGCATTTTACCGGTACTCTCATCCATATCAAGATTTGTTTGTATTAAGCCCCGGTTTCCAAGACCCCAGGCACCCTTTAATACATCCATAATATTTTTCAGTGCATCCGAAGTGAAAGGAATCTCATCTGCTTTGCCGTTACCGTTGGGATCCTTTTCCTTAAAAGCCTTAAACACATCATATAGTTCGTCTGTAGTCTTAGGCATTTCCTTTCCTACAGCTTTAAGCCATTGCGTATTAATAAAGAACTTCCTTGCAAGTCTTACGGAATCTGACTCAATTCCGGCAGGCAAGGAATATATTGCTCCATTGTCAAAGGTCTGACTCTTTTTAACATCGGGATGTGCATCAATGAACTTTTTAATATTCGGTCCATATTTCTCCATAAGACCTTGGTTCAAGTTTAAAAACATGCCCTGAGACCCAAAAGACATCTGGTCGGGATTACTAATACCAGCCTTCATAAATGCATCGGGCAAATCCTGGGATGCCAAGGCAAGCTTTACTTTTTCACCAATGGCCGAACTGCTGACATTTTGCCATTCTACCTTTATTCCCGTCTTGTTTTCATATTCCTGAAATACTAACAGTTTCTCAGCCTCAGCCATAATATCATTTTTTGATATCATGATTTTAAGCGTAATGGGCTTATTTACTATAGGAAAACCTGTAGTATTTAAATAAGAAAGTTTATCTTCCTTCGTCTCCGCCGGCTTGCTTTCCTTCTTAGTTCCCGAACATCCTGCAAACATACTCAGCACCATGGTGCAAGCCAGTGAAGCGGAAATTAATCTGGCCTTAAAATTCATAAATATTTCCCCCTTAAAGAAATTCAGCTTATAAAACATTCCTTCTGTACATGTACAATACCATCATAGGGTGAAACACCTTGCCAATCCATATGTAATACTGCTTTTTATCATTTTAGAACACTTCATTTTTTGACAACAAAGCCTGCCCGGATAAATGGATGGCTGCAGGTAAAAAGCGTGTATCCGTTTTTTATCAATATGTAATTTATGACTTTTACAGTTTTCTAAAAAGATGATTATAGACAAATCGATGAAGTACAATAAACTTAGCCTTTTTCAAAATGCCTATATTTCATCGGAGTAATTCCCTCCAACTTTTTGAATTTGCGGATGAAATTTGCTTCATCAATATAGCCTACCTGGTTTAATATCTCTTTCAAGCTCATATTTGTGTTTTTAAGCAAGTTTTTTACTTCATTCATTCTCTGCTGGTCCACATGCTGCATCAGCGTCTCTCCTGTCTGCTGTTTAAAATACCTGCTTATGTAGGAAGGTGACATATTGCATTCAGCAGCTAAACTTTCCAGTGACAGGGTATTGTCATTCAATCGCTTGTTAATAATTTCAAAGATCTTACTCTTTAACTGGAGGTTTTTATTTTCTTTCATTTCCATTTTATATTCACAAATCTTTGAGCAGAAAATAACCAGTCGGTCGATCATTGAATCCACTGTATCAAAGGTCTGTACGGAGAGGTAGTCCTCTTCATAGATAAAGCAATCGCTGGCATCCATATTCATTTCATCAATGATTTTAATTACGGAATTAATAATTCCAAAACAGATGCATCGTATGGATTCAAGAGGTATTTTCTGTCTGGAAATATAATTCTTCAATTCCCTTGAAATGTGTTCGACTTCAGCTTTGTCCGGCTGTTTTATTGCTTTGATTAAAGCCGCTTCAAGGCTTACCGGATATTGGTATTTCTGCTTCTCGCTTTCTTTTATTTCGTTATAAAGGATGATATTGTCTATCCCCTTCAACAATCTATAATACACTGCTTTTCTAGCTTCACTATAGGATTCCTTTACAGCCTCCAAACCTCTATAGACACTTCCTACTCCTATGGTGACCCTGGAATTTTGTTTATAGGAATCCTTTATGCTGCACAAAAGATCTATGATCTTATTTTCAATTTCATCTACATGGTTAAAATTTATAATCAAGGCTGTGCTTCTTTCATCATTGATTTTCACAGCGAAACCGTCAATCTCTTCCACCTGACTCACAATATCCTCAGCGATTTCTACCATATTTGATTTCAGTATATCCTGTCTTGCTCCGCCATTATCACTTACAAGCCGATCGTAATCATCAATAAAAAACACACATACTAAAAAATTTAGCCTTTCAAATTTCAGATAAGTCTCACTCATTGCTGATGCAATTTCATCCTTATCAGCATACCTTCCCTGTAGAAGGTTCAGCAAGAACTGCTCCTTCAATAAATACTTGTTCTTTTCACGGATTTGATCGATTACATTCGCAATATACTCTATATCATCAAAATATTTACGTTCAATCTGATTATTACTCTTCCTGGACAGTTTTTCCGTCAACTGGCGCAAAGGTTTATAATTCTGGAAAGCAAAGCCAAAGGAAACTATCGTTCCTATGATGATTGCAATAAAGAGAGAAAAATTAAACATGTTTTTTCTCGCATAGGCCTTAGACATAAATTGATCCGTGCTGATCACCGTTATGTACTTCCATTTGTTGTACTCGGAATTTAACTTTACAACAGAATACCTGGTACCCCCCACTTTTACAGTGCTGATTTTTTCCGTCAGAGACTGTACCCCTATTTTATCAAGGAAAAAAGCTTCATTTTCTGAATTGGCATCTTCCGAAATACTAAGTATGGGTCTATCATTTTCATCAAGAATATACATGTAACCACTATAATTCCGGAGGACGTTTTTTACCAGCTTGTTCAAGACATTCTGCTCGATGATGAATAAAGCCACCTTGGCAGGCTTTGTTGCATTGATCGGCAAGGGGTAGGTACATGTGATGATTTTTGTTTTCGTTTGATTATTTAGCCGGACCGCTTCAGCCGGACGCACTTTCCTGTTGCTCATGTTTTTTATACTGTCAAGAAACTCATCCTGGCTCCAATGTTCGTAATTATAGATATACTTAAAAAATATGTCTATATTCATCTCCCCCAGAGTAGAAATCATCTTACTCCTATTTTCACTTTTATACGTATCGTAATAGATGATATCATGGAGAAATTCGTTGCCCGACTTGTATTTTTCCAGTTCGTTCACCATATTGCGTGAATTTCCTGTTATACTTGTGGAATTAATATAGTCAAACTCGTTGTTTGAACTGAGACTAACTGCAATACGGTCAATTTCCTTAAAGCGCATATCCATGTTGTTGATAATTTGAGTCAATTCGGATATATTGGCATTTTCTATTTCAGATTGGAGTGTGTTTATAAAACTGACATACACCACGCTTGCCAAAATAAATAAAATAATTGCTATAAGAATGATGGATGAAAAGAATGATTTGTAAAAAAAGCGTGACAAGTTCGTCTTAATTATAACTTTTCTGATAAAATCCATTATAACCTCCAAAGATATTCCCTGAAAACTAAAAACAAAGAATTGTGCTACAAAATGAATTATAACATACGGTTAAGAAAAGCGTAAAGGAATTATTTACTCAAACTTCCCACGATTCGCAGGGGCACAGCCCTTGAATGAGAGCGCGGCCATCCGGCCACCCAGGGTCCTGTCAAATGCAAGCATGAGACCTGTACTCTACACATCCTATGGGCATCCTCTTGTATATAAGTACAGGATATGAGCTATACTAAAGTACAGTAAAAGAATTTTGTTCAACAGTATAAGGAGGAAAATCCGTGAAAATTTCAGATCATCTGACATGTCCTGCATGTCAAAACAGCAACCTGGTGGTCAAGCATGCGGCCACCTATATTTACTCCTACCACATTGATTCAGATGCTCCGGGTCATAAGAATAAGGAGGAATTTCTTTCTTTTCTATTCGACAACCGTGAAAAAGTCGATGGCCGTCAGTATATCGAATGCAGCAACTGCGGTGCTCAATACCCCTGTTCCTTTGATGTAGAAAACAAAGGAATTGATTTTACTATCGTTCGGAAGGCCATTCGCTCAGACCACACAACAACACCGGAATTTTTAGGCTAGAAGTGAACAGATCAGTCAATATGCCGTCATATAGACTTCATACTCCACACATTTTTTCATAAGAACTTCTCCATCCATGATCTCAATGGAGTATTGCAGCGGGAGGGATTGAATTTGCCTTCTGGCTTCTTTTGTAACCGTCCCCGTTGTTATGATGACGCCGCGGAAAACTCCATCCTGCGCCATCTCACCCATGAGCTTTTGGACAACATCCGCATCGATCCTAAAAGGAGTGGAAGTCTCAAAATAGTACCTTTTACATTCTATATAGACAGTATTGCCATCCTTCCGGCAAACGATATCTTTTCCACCCTCAGGTCCTGAGGGCGCGATCTGAATATGCGTATACCCGCTCTTTTGCAGAAACTCCGCGCACCATTCCTCAAATTCCTTGGGAGTCAGGTTTTTTAGATCTTCCAGATCCACCCTCCCTTCCTTGAATCGATTGATATCATACTGTCTCTTTTTGAAAAGAAAAAGTACACGGGTAAATTTTTCTACCAGCATTGCAACGGAAGGAAATAGGAATAAAAATAATAGAAAAGCCAATGTGTCGCTCATTATCGCTCACCCCGTCCCCCTTGACTATACAACGAATTTCTCTCTTAGCTTTCTGACCGTCTTTGTTATTTCACATCCGTCAATGAGTTTGATACTGTACGGGTCAGCTATTGACGCCGCACACTCCTTTGCCTCCGAAGTAAAATCTCCGGTAGTAATGATGATCCCCTGGGTAACCCGGTCCTTGACCATAGACCCCATCAGTTTTTGAACCTCGCCCCTGCCAAGCTTCGGCCAATAATCTTCCTTTGCAGCGGGGGTACCATCTTCCAGTTTTAAGAGCCTGCATTGGACATATACAGGTTCACCGTCCTTGGTGCAGGTGATTTCCTTTGCGGCTTTTAACTCATCGTATTCCATTTTTATATCTGTATAGCCTAAATCGGCCAGGAATTTTCTACACCAGTGAAGGAACTCATCCTTTTCCTTTGACAAAGTATCATCAAATACATATTTATAGGGTATGTACGGCATAAGGAGGGAGCTGCTGAAAGCCAGGTTATACAGCACTCTGTTTTTAATTTTCACCCAGGGCCTCACAGCCGCCAGGTCTTTTCTTGAAATAACAGGTCCGTATCGCAGCTTATTCTTCCGGATATCGCTCACCAGCATCCTTTCAATATTATCCAGAATTTTGCTTACGATCTTCGTAACAACTAAAATTAATACTGCATATAAAATGGTTCTAAAAAAGCTCATGCCATCACCTCCTGTCTAATTATTCCAAACAAATCCAAAACTTATACCCTATAAATTAAAGGAGAGAGGTTCATCCCTCTCTCCTTCTCTGCGTCAGGAACTTTGTTTTTTCTTCCAGCCAGCGAAATGCGGTATCCATGGATAAAGCTGCCATCAACGTAAATGCCGGTATCAAAAATGTAATATATCTGGACCGGGTTTCCCAAAACAGGAGAAAGATCAGAATACCGAGACACATGACTGCCATAACCCGATACAAGGGATGGATCCTTCTCATGAAGGCAAAAAGACCACCTATAAAGATAAAGAGCATGATAATGGAGTGCACCACTTGTGCCAAAATAAGATAGCCCCGGCCGGTATTTTTAGTTTTATCCACGAGTATATAATCATGAATTTTGAACTTCTGTACAGGTTCTCGCCTGAGTTTTTCCGGCACATAATAAGTCCCGTCGGTCCAGGTCCACTCCAGCTTTTGGAGAAGAAATCTTCCATACCCCCTGACGCCAAAAGCATTCAGGCGATCTTTAATTCTCTGCCTGGTAACTTCCTCTTTCTGCTGATATGTAGGAACTTTTTTCAATTCAATAAGGTCGGAGTCACTGAATCCACCATACCCATAGGAGGTCCCTCCTTCCGACCAGGGCTTGTTCATCCCCATGGCCAGCCAGTGTGTATAGGGAAAGGTTTTTTCGCTGGGGATACCCTGGCTGTAGCCCGTATAATCTACAAACCCTCGGAACAACTGGATGCCTGCGACAAATACAGCAATGGAAATAATCAATGCAGGGATTCTCCACCTCCAGCGGACACTGCTGTCATCGTTTTCCAACGGTTCCCCTTTGGCTCTGCAGGTAAACAAAACTTCCGCGATAACTGCTGCTAATCCAATGGCTGCTACAGGCTTTAAGAGATATCCCGCTGCTGCTGAGGCCCCTATACAGCCGAACAGGATAAAATATCTTCCTGTCCGTTTCTTTTTTGCCGCATCCCAGGCCAAAACCCAGCAATACAAGGTCAAGACCGGAAAGGGCATGGAGAGGGTATCCGTATAGACAATGGGCGCATACAGATATAGCGGTGTAGTAAAAAGACATAAAAGCATTACCATGGCAGCGATCCGCATACCGAAAACTCTTTTAGCAAGAAGATAAGCCACTACCAGTGATATGTCGATGGCAATAACATTAAGGATATAAGGAGCCCAGAAATAACCTCCTGCCAGTCGCATCACAAACCCTACCAACATTGTCACTCCCAGGTTGTGCGGATACAGCTCGAAATACTCCCTGTAACCGAAGGGTTTACCTTTCGCGATGTCACCGGCCCCTTGCATGATATCTCCAAAATCCCAGGTAGGCTTTACCCGGAGATACACGACAGCCATGACCTGTAACGCAAGAATCAGCATAAATACTGTGGCAACCACCACAATGATCGCCTCTTCACTAATCTTTCGAATCACATAGTTATAAAGCATCCATATTACCACGATGCTGACTGCTACATAACCCATGGCAGTATATTCCTTAACTGTAATCATACCTAGTTTTATGGATGGAAAAAACATTCGCAGTCCAATGTATCCGAAGGCCTGAACTAATAGTCCGCAAACAATGATATTATATATACGCTCTGCAAAGCATGAAAATCCCGAATCCGATAGTCTCTCTATTTTATATCCCCCCGATAACAACATTTTTAATGCAGCTAATAATATCTATAAAGAATATTTTACCCTATATTGAATAGGATAATCATTACAATTTTTTAACAACTATTTCCCGGCAATTGCAGTATAAGAAAAAGACAGCCTTTCTTTTTAAGAAAAGCTGTCTACCTTGAACGCCATGCATTCTCTTTTATATTTCTTTCAGCCACTCGGTAAGCCGGCTTACTTCAATGCCCGCAAGCATAACAATTCCCGTACCGTGTGTATCATTGGTAATCCAGAGAAGTTCTTCCCCGGTTATATCTTTTATTTATCCGCACTCTTACCCAGATATGCGCTCTTCACTTCCTCATTCGCCAAAAGTTCTTTTCCCGTACCTTTTAAAGTGATCCTTCCCGTCTCCATAACATAGCCCACATCTGCAATTTTCAGTGCCGCATTGGCATTCTGCTCAATCAAAAGAATGGTAACTCCCTGCTTGTGGATTTCCTGGATAATCCGGAAAATTTCCTTAACAATTAGAGGGGCCAATCCCAGGGAAGGCTCATCCATCATCAGCAATTTAGGCCGGGACATTAGGGCTCTTCCTACGGCAAGCATCTGTTGCTCTCCACCGGAAAGCGTACCCGAAAGCTGCCAGGTCCGTTCTTTGAGTCGCGGAAAAAGTTCAAACACCCATTCCATATCCTCTTTGATCTGTTTTTCATCGGTACGTGTAAAGGCACCGATCTTCAAGTTCTCTAAAACTGTCAGGTTCGGGAAGACCCTTCTGCCTTCCGGAACCAAGGTAATACCTTCCCTCACCATATTCTGCGTCTTTTGCTCCAGCAGGCTTTTTCCCTTATAGGTAATGGAACCGCCCTGTGGCTTTACAAGCCCAACAATGGACCGCAGTGTAGTGCTCTTACCAGCACCATTGGCACCGACCAGCGTAACGATTTTCCCTTCTTCAACCTCCAGGTTGATCCCTTTTAGTGCTTCTATTCCACCGTAAGATACAACCAGATTCTCTATCTTAAGCATCTTCACTCACCCCCAGGTATGCTTCAATTACTTTCTGATCATTTTGAATCTCATGGGGGCTTCCCTTTGCGATGGTAATACCGTAGTCCAAAACATAAATCCGGTTGGAAATACCCATGACCATGTCCATGTGATGTTCAATCATAAAGATGGTTAAATCAAATTCATCCCGGATCTGGCGGATAAAATGAGTAAGATCTTCCGTTTCCTTCGGATTCATACCGGCAGCCGGCTCGTCCAGCAGCAATATCTGAGGATTGGTTGCCAGTGCCCTTGCTATTTCCAGTCTCCGCTGCTTACCGTAAGGGAGCGATGTGGACTTTTCATGCATCAAATCCGTAAGCCCTACCTTCTCGATAAGGTATTTGGATTGCTCCAGCATCGCCTTTTCTTCCCGCCGATACCTCGGCAGTTTAAATACAGCTTCCAGAAAATTGGACTTTATGTGCAAGTGATTCGCAATCAACACATTATCCAACACACTAAGATCTTTAAAGAGTCGTATATTCTGAAAGGTTCTGGCGACTCCCTTTTTTGTGATCTGATCAGGCCGCAAACCAGATATTTCAGCCTTATTCAAAAAGATCTTTCCCCTGGTGGGCTTGTAAACACCGGTAATCATGTTAAAAGCGGTGGTCTTACCTGCACCATTGGGTCCGATCAACGCAACGATTTCCCCTTTATTCAGTTCAAGGCTGAATTCTTTTACTGCAGTTAATCCTCCAAACTGCATGGTGATAGCATCTGCTCGCAATAAATTCATAGTTTCGCTCCTCCTTTAGTCAGAGGTTTCCTGCTGAACCATTGGATCAGTTTATCCCAATTAAACTCATTGGAACCCATCAAACCTTTTCTATAGAAAAGCACCACCGCCATGAGCAGGGCTGAAAATACAACGGCCCTCATTCCAGGAATCGCCGGAGTTGTTATAAATACGAGATTAATAGGCTTATCAAGAACTGTGAGAAGCTCATTTCCGATGGTAACGATAAAAGCTGCAATCACAGTACCCGTAATACTTCCCATTCCACCCAGGACAATGATCAGCATGATGTTAAAGGTAAGGGTGAAGTTAAAAAACTGCGGGTCTGTTGCTCCCTGCAAATTACTGAGCATACCGCCTCCCACACCGGCAAAGAAAGCACCGATGGCAAAGGATAAAACCTTATGCCTGAAAAGGTTAACACCCATGCTTTCCGCTGCAATTTCATCTTCCCGGATGGCCTTGAATGCCCTTCCGTAACTGCTCTTGATCAAAGAAACCATAAAGAAAATCACTGCAGCAGCAATACCAAAACTCCACCACAGGTTTACTTTGGTAGGAATTCCTTTTAATCCTAGCGCCCCATTGGTAATCCCCTGCGCATTAAGAATAACGATACGGATAATTTCTCCAAAGCCCAGTGTAGCAATGGCTAGGTAATCCCCTTTTAATCGCAGGGCAGGTGCTCCAATAAGAAACGCCATGATGGCAGCTACAATTCCCCCTACCAGCAGTGCCACGGCAAAGGGTAGGACAATAGTATCCAGCGGTTTTATCAAAGGAACCAAATAGAATATTTGCTGTTTGGTCGACACCGACATAGTAAGCAGAGCCGAAGTATAAGCACCCACGGCCATAAATCCTGCTTGACCCAGAGAAAATAATCCTGTAAATCCATTTACCAGGTTCATACTAAGCCCAAGAATAGTATAAATTGCACAAAGATTCATAAATCGCAACATATAACTGTCAAAAAAATGTTTTGCGTATAATAGAAACAAAGCCAATAAACCGATAAAAACCAAAGATAATATGATATTTCTTTTTTTCATAGGCTACACCTTCTCCGATATTTTTTCACCCATAATTCCTGTCGGCCGGAATAGAAGAATAACGATCAACAGGACAAAGGCAAAGGCATCCCGGTACCCGGTCAACTGGGGTAGAAAAGCAACCAGCATGATTTCCCCGATACCCAGAATAAACCCTCCGATCACAGCTCCCTTAACATTGCCGATACCACCGATAACAGCCGCAATGAAGCATTTCAAACCCGGAATCACACCCATCAGCGGTGCGATTTGCGGGAATTTCAACCCCCACATGATCCCCCCGACGGCTGCCAGCATGGATCCGATTCCAAAGGTCATGGATATGGTTTGATTCACATTGATCCCCATGATCCTCGCTGTTTCGTGATCCTTTGAAACTGCCCGCATGGCCGTTCCGCTCTTTGTATGGTTAATCAGGTATATAAGCCCGAAAAGAAAAACTACTGTAACAACCGGAATAATAAAGGTTAGCTTTTGAATGGAGATATTGCCGACTTGTACCATATCGGTAAAAAATCCAGGCGTAGGAAACGCTTTCGGCTTTCCGCCGAAGATAACGGTGGCCAGATTTTCCAGCAGGAAGGAAGCACCAATGGCCGATATTAATATGGAGATTTTGGGTGCATCGCGAAGAGGCCTGTAAGCAGCCGCCTCCACCCCCATTCCAAGCAATCCGGTTAAAAGAATGACGAGGATAAACGCTATATACCACGGCATTCCAAAAGTTACAATTCCAAAAAAGGCAAAATAGGTTGCCATCATGAAGATATCACCATGGGCAAAGTTGATCAGCCTTAAAATTCCGTAGACCATTGTATATCCAATGGCGATGAGAGCATATAAACTCCCCAGGGATATCCCGTTTGTGAGATGCTGCAAAAATGTATCCAGCGTCATCCCACCTTCGAAAATACTTTTCAGAAAATGAAAAAAGGCATCCATTGTAATTGTCACCACCAATATTTTCTAATAAATTTTAAATTTTTTCAAACGAATACACTGATTTACAAGTCGCGCTAGAATTGAAAATACGCTTCCAACACTCAGGAGGGACATTTGTTCATTATGGGGAAAATGCCTCCTGCCAGGAAAATTATCTTCCCGACGAGGTGTGTCCCCTACCTTTTCCGGTATGTCCCTTGCACTGATTGAAGGAAGCGTACGCTGCTGTCAAGGCATGTTATTTTTTGGGTTCGACAACATCCATAAATGTAAACTTGCCGTCTTTAACCTGCTTGATAACTGCACTCTTAACTGCATTTCTGTCATTATCAAGGGTTATGGTTCCTGCGGCTCCCGGGAAGTCTTTTGTCTTGGCAATTTCATCTCTGATTTTGACTGTATCCGTGGTATTTGCTCGCTTAATAGCATCCAGGATCAGAATATATGCATCATACCCAAGAGCAGTCACCGCTGCCGGCTCTTTGCCCGGGTTTGCTTTTCTATACTCCTCAAGGAATTTTTCCGATTCCTTCGTGATCGGCTTTTCGGAAGCGAAGAAAGTAGAGAAAACGGCTCCTTCTACATCCTTTTTACCGATATCGAGGAATTCCTGCGTTTCCCAGGTATCTCCGCCAATAACGGGAGCCTTGATTCCTAATTGCTTTGCCTGTTTGATAATTAGCGCCGATTCCGTAAAGTTACCCGGCGCAAAGATTACATCCGGATTGGTAGACTTTATATTTGTCAACTGCGCTGTAAAGTCCTGGTCACCAGTATTATAATTCGCCGTAGCCACTATCGCCTTTGTATCACCGGTTAATTTTTTGAATTCGTTGCTGTAAACCCCTGCAAGTCCTACCGCATAGTCATTGGAAACTTCCTGAATGATTGCGGTTTTTTTAGCTTTTAATTTATCAAAAGCATAGTTTGCCATAACAGTTCCCTGGAAGGGATCTATAAAGCATACTCTGAAATAATACTCGTTACCCTGTGTTACCAGAGGATTTGTACAGGATGCTCCAACTGTCGGAACCTTTGCCTTCTTAACGATATCCCCGGCAGCCATGGACAGGGAACTTCCCCAGCTTCCGATAATCGCCGTTACTTTCTCTTTCTCTACCAGTCTTGAAGCTGCATTGGCTGCTTCTACCTTGTCCGACTTGTTGTCGGCAATAACCAACTCAACTTTTTTGCCCAATACTTCCGGATAGAGTTTGTTTGCCAGTTTGACACCTTCCACTTCCAGAGCTCCGCCGGCAGCATTCGCTCCTGTCATCGGTTCAAACACACCGATTTTGATTACATCACTACTACCGCCACTTGCCGTAGTATTGGCAGCTTTCTGACCACACCCGGAAATCGCCATTGATGCGACCAAAATTGCAACCACCCCGATTGAAATTTTTCGCTTCATTTCTATTCCCCCTCATAGAGTTTTTATTCTCCAGGACCAATTTTGCATGCTCACGCAAAATTTCCTTCATATCCTTGATACAAATTATACATTATGTTTATTGAAATAACAATATAAATTTTGCAAAAACCTTAAAATATGCGCATTTGACTGGAAACAATATATTCATTACAGCATATGGATAATTTCCATAAATGAAATTTAATATATTGAATATTTCAAACAATATATTGTCCACAGAAGAATTCTGAATGTTAAAATCACGGTTCATTTTATCAAATGAATGTAGTTGAAGACAAAATATAAATTTTAGCGTACAATAGTAATAGTAACTATTGAAATGGCGGGAGGATCAGCATGTTTACAGTTTTATATAATATATTTTTTAGAAAGCTTAACAAAAAGAGCAATAATTCAGTATCAACTGCTGCCCTTTTCTCCGGTAATTCAATAAACTGTTCAAGCTGCGGCAAGCCAATAAGCGATAAGCATACCTATTGCTCCTACTGCGGGGTCAAGCAGAACTCTAAAGCTGAAACAAATACACAAGAACCCGAGTAAGTTATTCTATCATACACCCTTACGACACATACAGGATATGTAGGGTAAATGGAGTTCCACCCGCGCTGCAAACGCTTAGGATTTATTCAACCTCTTCAGTATACTCCCCCTTTTAATACCCAGGCAGACACAACCTTGCTAAGGTATTAAAAGGATATAAATACTACGTGAACGGTAGTTTCGAATTCCAACAGAATTTCCTGGGATGTTAACCCGAATTCTGAGCACTAATGATTAAAGGGAAAGGCACAGTATTATGTCTTCTCCAATAGAATCTCCAATCTCTTTAAAACCATATTTTTTATACAATTGATAGGCATTTTTGTTCTCACGATGGACCGATAGTTTAATTTTATTACATTCCCATTTTAAAATCAGTATATTCGAGCCTCTACCCAGGCCTTTGTTAAGATTTCATTCACAGTTTCCTCCGCAGTCTGCCCTGAGGAATCCAGCCACGTCCCGATCCTCGGTGTTTCATTCTGTAAAATGTTGTTGAGCTGCGGAATTGTCCATTCGCCATACCCTTTCTTGTGCCGAGAAGCTTCCCTTTCAGCCACGACCTCAACACATGGCGCCAATACGACCACAAACAAAGGCCGGTTCTGAATCAACTTGACGAACTCTCCAAGCTGCGGACCTATTATGATATCTTGTATAACAACAGTAAACCCAGCTTCAAAGTATGCATCTGCTGCTGCTGCCGCAATCCTATACCGAAGAGACAGTTGCGCAAGCGCTTCGGCAGATGCGTCGGGCAGCATTTCCTCCCGGCCGGATACAATCATTTTTCGAAACACGTCCCCCCGAATATGCACGCCCCTATCAAATCGTTCCGCTAAAAGTTGGGCGACTGTTGACTTTCCGGATGCCATAATTCCAGAAATAATAAATATACCCTGTTCCTTCCACGTAATAGTTTTATATTCTTGTATAGCCATAGTTCCCCCTCCACCAAAACTGCACCTTTTTCATAACAATAACAAATTGCTTTTTACAAATAGTATACCTTTACTAGGGAGGTGGTATAAAGATAATAAATAATTATAACAATTTTGGGTGATTTCTTTTACAAGGAACTTCGCATCATTTTGTCCATGCCTATTTGTACATTACAGTAAAGGAAATATGCTGCAAATGGATAAGCAGCCTATTCATAGGCTACTAACTTATGCTCCATAAGCTTTCCGTTTTCATAAACAAACTTGGCAGAAAACATTTTATGCTCTTTTAGCCAATTCAGAAACAGCTTATCTCCCTCAGAAATGTTAAGTTCAAAGATTCTTTCGGTATCTATCCACTCCAGTGTTCCTTCATTGCATTCTTGAAGTTCACCTGTAAACTCTGTTGCGGTAAATAAAAAAACATACCAATCCTCGTCGTCCTTAAACTTTGGAAAAGTCAATATGCCTCGTAATTGCGGGTTCAAAAGAAGCAATCCACTTTCCTCTTTTACTTCCCTTATTACACATTCTTCCGGAGTCTCTCCATTCTCAACTTTTCCTCCTAATCCTATCCATCTATCTTTATGTACATCATTCTCTTTTTTCGTCCGGTGAAGCATAAGGGTTTTATTATCCTTTTCTATATAGCAGCTCGTAGCAACTTTCATGAATAACACCTCAATTTAATTCTTATGTAAACAACATCTATGGAAAATGGTATTCCTTTGATTTAAATTGTTTTCTCATAATGGAATAGCCGAAACCCATCTAATTCCTCCAACACTTCCTCCCCCGTTTTAACATACCCCATCTTTTCGTAGAAGTGATGATTTCTAAAACTTAAATAGGGCGTAGATAAAGTCCACCTCTTTACATGTGGAAATTCCGTTTCTATAAACTCCAAGGTCCTTGTTCCTAAACCTGAGTTATGCATACATGGATCTATATAAATAGAACCGACTTCAAAGTGCTCTTCTCCATGACGATATAAGCTAAATCCCCCGATGATACGGTTGTTATGCAAAATTTTATAGTATAATGCTCTTTGTATGGACGTCACCATATCTTCTAAGGAATCATAATCCGGAGGTCCCATACCATAGGTCTCAACATCCCATGCAAAAGCACGCACCTTTACTTCCAATAAAACCTGCGCATCTTCCATTGTTGCTCTTTGAAATGTAATCATTTCCTGGCAGCCCTCCTATTTAAATTCAACTTCATCCGTTGGAATAATCCTTGCAAACCAGTTTCCCAGGATACGGTGGTGATGCTGAATGATTTGAGGCGCAGTTAAAGGAGCAATATCATAAGTGCTATTTGCATCCTTTACCAGAACTACATCATATCCTAAACAAAAAGCATGCCTGACGGTTGTATCAACACAGCATTCCGTTTGCAATCCGGCAACAACCAATTTTGTGATATTTCTCGAGGATAATTCATCCTGGAGACCGGTTTTGTAAAATGAACTGGGAGTATGCTTTAAGACAATGACATCCTGTACTGAAGGAGCTATTTGCGGATGGATGTGCCACCCAGGCTTGCCCTTCCCCATAGGCTTATCGTCGCTCTCCGTATGTTGCACATAAATAATAGGAACCTTTACAGCACGAGCCTTTTCCAGCAACTTCCCGATGTTTGCCAGGATATCCTCACCTTTATAGACTGGTGCATCCGGGTCTGAAAACATTTCCACCTGAACATCAATAATTAGTAATGCAGTTTTATCATCCACTGCTTCTTCCCCCTTTGACCTCATTTTACATAGGTAGATAATACCATTTACACAGTAAAATGTCTATATTGGAGTAAAACAAAAGGACTCATTATTCAGGCATAGCGAAAAGGAATATGGCCTTGGATTCCTATTCCTTCTTATTCTTTTCCTGTACCACTTTTTCATACTCGTTTAACAAAGTATCGATCATTTTACTGACGGTAACAATTTCCGGGTCAATCAAATCCCCTTTGGTAATCATAAGATTGTGCATATACCCGCGCAGTTGCTGAATTTTTTCAACTAATTCTTTTAATTCCGACATTCTGCTCACCTCTCTACTGTTATTCTTGATTACAGAATCAGAATTATTCGTGGCAACATACACCAAATAGCTTTATTGTCCGCTCTACATGTCTGAATTCCTTCCGTACTTGTGTCCAATCCGGCTTACACCGATAATGATATGCAGCTTTATGAATAAATTATCTTTTATCCGGCAAAACTAATAACCTACAGTTGAATGCATGTTCTGTATTGAGTTGTATGGTTATCGATAATTGTATGGGTTAAGGGAGGGTGTTTCGGCCCCTCTCTTTTCCATTTTTATGAAGCTGAATTTATGCGATGAATAGCCGCTAAAATTGGTTAGAATATCTATTAACGTTAAAAGATTACCCAAGGAGGAAGGAAATTGGAAAACCAGAATAAAGCGACTATTACTGCAACTGCTATATTTTTCGCTATACAATGTGCAACCCTGGCTGGGTTCGTCAAGCAGCATGAAAAGGGCCGTATTTTTGGAATAATCACTATTACAGTGCTATTCCTCCTGTTTACTTTTCTTAAAGTTAAATACAAGATCGATATGAAAGTTTACATTACCTGGTTCGTAATTATAACCATCATCGGTCACAACTTAATCGGAGAATATCTTAAAATATATTTGTCCTCCTTTATTTATGATAAGGTACTGCATTTTTGGGGCACCTACGCATTTGCCATGTTCTTCTACGCTATTATTATCCACTTATTTCCAGAACCGGTTCACTCCAAGGGACGAGAATTTATCTTCATTGTCTTGCTAGGAGCTTCATTGGGAATGGTACTTGAGCTTATCGAATTTTTCGGGGATATTATTTATAAACCAAAGATACCTAACCAAAATGATCTGCTTGACACGGATATAGATATGATCGCTGATATTGTCGGTGCTTTAGCAGCAGGAATACATGCGTATGTAAAAAAGTTCAGCATGTTTTCTCACTCTTAAATGTATTTCATGAAGTTTCTGTTTACAAATATCCCTACGGGGTAAATACATATCGGAAACCTCTTATGAATGGTTCAGGCTGTAATATGAACATCTGGAAAATGGTGTTTAAATTACAACTCGAACCATTTTTTTGCACCTCATTTCCTATTATCAATGCATTTGCAGATAAATTTCACATGACTTTTTCACTTTTACATTAACATAATCACAATCCGGCAAATTTTTACATAGTATATACTATAAAACTTAGGCTTCACACCTGAGTTGGAAAGCCTCTTGTCCATGAGGCAAAATAACATAAAGAAAGGGGTGTTATTATGGCAGATGACAGATGGGGATTTGGCTTTGAATGGATATGGATTATTATAATTATAATAATCATATTCTGCTGCTGTGGTTTCGGAGGTTATGGGTATGGTTGTAAAGACTAAACACAATACTTAAAGTGATTTGATTTCAATGTTTTTAGAGATTCGCAACCACTATCTAGTACCTTGATCGGAGTAATCCGTCAAGGTATTAGATTATAATTGGATATTGCCGCATTTAATATAGAAGTACTGCTTACATCGCTATCCGATATGTTTTACAAGGATAAAATTATCTTTATGTTGCCAATAGCTTTACATAATCTTACAAAAGCGCTTTCTTCATACCGTCGAATTTTAAAAATAGTTGTTTAAACTTCAACCCCTGGGGTATTTATATAGTACAAACCCTAAGGATTGATAAAATAAAAATAACGAATGAAGGGACTGAGTCCACCAAAAACGTAAGATCAGGACCAAAGTTATGGAAAGTAAGAGGAAATACAAGTGAATCGCAGTAAATGTAAAAACTGCTCAGCTGGGGCAGGGTAAGGGCCGGATTAATAAGTTGGATATCCGGTCCTTATTACTGCCTACAATTTCTGAATCTTCACAAAAAGTCAACTTTATTTTAAAACATATGTAGCCAAAACGGATTGCAGGGTATAAATATTCAAGCTCTTGTTAAACTTCTTTTCGATAGGCACTGAGTTTCCGGAAATCCATATCTTCAGTTCCGCATCCAGGTCAAAATGGCCTGCAGTTTCAATGCTAAAGTGCGTAATGCTCTTATAAGGAATAGAATGGTATTCAGCTTTCTTTCCTGTCATCCCTTGTATATCAATAAGGATCAACCTTTTGTTCGTAAAGATAAACATATCTCTGATCAGCCTGTAAGCCTTCTCAATGTTTTCGTTTTCAGCCAGAACGCTTGCGTATTCTTTTTGTACTTGTTCTAAATTCACTTCAGACGCATTGCCCATTAATCCATCTAATAAGCCCATGTTGATACCCCCAAAAATTTTCTAATTCTCATTATTATAGCACACTGCCAGAGAGTGTCAATTCCAGCGCCATTTTATAAACGGTTCACCCCGCCCCATCCCCAATTATTTCATGTTGGGTATAAAACAAAAGAGACCGGCTTATACCAGTCTCTTTTATGCAGACACCATGAGAAAACGGAATTTCACCTATATCTCCTTCGGTTCCTTCGATACGATTCCACTCTTATCAAACTGGGTTGAGGTCTCCCTGCAAATAGCCAATATAACCATTTCAACATAATGCTCACATCCTTTGTATTCTATACTATTTATATACCACCTTTTTCACTTATAAACACAGGACTATTTGTACCAAGCATAACTTTTCCTTCTATTCTCCCTTTTTTGAATCCGTAGTTTCCGCCGCTTCTACAGCCTGCGGTGTTTCTTCCCCTTCCGCTAATGCGGCATTATTTGCATCCGGCTTGAAGCACAGGTACCAGTCAACACAGGAAAGCCCCTGCGGGTTCTGGACCCTTTCCTTAAGTTGCTGATAGGTCGTCGGCGCTGGAATAAGAACAGGCATTCCCGGGAACCAGTTGGCGGGTGTCGCCACATTATCCCTATCTACTGTCTGTAATGAGTCAATGATCCTGAGAATCTCAGGTATGTACCTTCCAGTGGTCAGAGGGTATTGCAGTATCGCTCTGATAATCTGGTTTTCATCGATGATAAACACATTGCGCACCGCAGATGTATCGCTTATTGCCGGCGAAATCATACCATAGAGCGTGGCTACCTCCTTATTCAGGTCGGCAATCACCGGGAAGGGTACCTCAACACCTGTCGTCCTGTAGATGTTATACACCCATGCCAGGTGTGAATATATACTGTCGATGCTTAATCCCAGAAGCTGTACATTTCTTTCGGCAAAATAGGGAAAATACATGCTGAAAGCCAAGAATTCTGTGGTACAGACTGGGGTAAAATCTAGTTCATAGAGTGGATATCTTCTATGTTTACCTTTAGCTTAAACTCAAGAATTCTGTCTTTATGGAATATGATCATATCTAAAATCATTTCAAGCATCTTCCTGCTGGGTCTGTCACTGGATATGATCTCATCCATAACACTTATTGCCGACCGAATGGTCTTCTCATCATCCTTACTTGCCTGCTTTTGCAGTTCATCAATCTGGGTCTTCAACTCAAGTATTCGCTGCTTTTTTTCTTTCTCCAACTTATTATAGGAATTTGCAATAATCCGTTTATATTCATCCGGTTCTTTAATAATCGCTTGTATCTTTGTATTAATCAAAACAACAAGTTCCTGGTCTAGTTTTTCTAATTCATTTTCAAGCTTCTTAATTACTTTTTTATTATCCTTAATCTTGTTACTGAAATTAATACCTGAAAGATAATCACTATAAGCATTCCTAGTATCCATAAGAAAAGCTTTGAATTGGTTTAATAAATCAACCTCTTTAATTTCCTTGTTACTGCATCCCTTAGTTCCATACCGCGTAAACTGACTACAATTATAGGCAGGTACTATTACTTTGCGTTTAAGCATAAAGGCCCCTACATGGTAATCACATTCTCCACAAACGGTGAACCCTCTGAATATATAATCATTTTTTGCGGTACCTTTATATTCGTTCTTATCCCTATTCTTCCGAATCTGCTGTACCAGTTCCCAGTTCTCTTGACTAATAATTGGCTCATGATGATTCATAAATATAAAATGCTCTGACTCAGGAAGTTTTTTCACTGCTCCTCTGATTTTCTTTGTTTCCTTTTTATGCGTTCTTAAGGTACCTGTATAGACATCGTTTTGAAGAATACTTTGAACGTGGTACCCCTCCCACTTATCCGCTACCTTATGTTTATAAATTCTACCAATATCCATTTGTTTTCTTGAATAATATAAGCTCGGCGTAGGGTAGTCTGTCTTTTCATTAAGGTGTGTGGCAATCTTGTAATATCCATTTCCTTCTATATAAAGTTGATAAACCAACTCTATGCAGGGTCTTATTGTTTCATCAATTACCAAAGTGTTTTTATCTTTCTTAATATAGCCAAAATAGTTCCCCATGATTAAGCGTCCTTCTCTTTGTTTATTTAAGAAGGATTGTTTTACTTTCTTACTGATGTCCTTAACATATTTATCATAAAACCATGCTTCAATTCCTGTATAATCATCATTAGTGGAAACTACTTGTCTTTTGCTTGCATCGATGAGTTTGCAATCATATTTTTCGATCAGTTCAATCGCGGTCAAAAGACTATTCATCTTTCTTCCAAGCCTTGACAAGTCCTTTACAATAATTGTATTTATTTTCCCTTTTCTTACTTCTTCCATCATTTCATTATACTCTGGTCTATCGAACAGGGAGACATTTTCAGTATTAGATGTGAAACCACTATAATTATCATCAACATATATTTTACTGATTACCATCCCATTATCAGACGCATAGTTAGATATAATTCGTTTCTGTTCATCTATACTTACATTCTCTATGTCTTCATCTCTACTTAATCTACAGTACCCAACTACCTTCATAGGATCCACTCCGTTCATTATAATAATCCCCCTGGACCTCATACTGTATCAGTTAAGGATGTATAGAAACCATTACTATAAAAATTCATAAGCTCCCATAGCAAATTTAAAAAAGAAAGGATATCCTTTCTTTTTTATACTATTAATATTGATTTATCAGATTTTAGTATCTTTAAACTTTACGCTCAACGTATTTGATTTGACTCTACTCCACCAGTGATTTCAGGAATTTTTTAAGTGTTTCCTTGTAATTTAGCGAGCCACTCCTAAAAATAGCTATATGACTATACTTCTGCTGAAGTTCTTGGATAATGTCACCGATCTCATCATCTGCATCTGAAATATAAATATTTACATACGTTTTATTAGAGATAAGGTTATATGTGATCTTCATATTCCCCCCTAGCAAATTCCCATTTGTATACTATATTTTCAGCAAGCTTGTCACTTGACAAAAACATCAGCAAGTGAGTATTTATTTGCGCTTTAGGAAAATTAGCCTTGATTACTATCAAACCTACTGCCGTAATTCTTATATAAAAAAGTATAATTTTCCATTCCCCATTTTCTTTTATTACTGCAATAGCTTTTTTGTTTTGGGACATTCGGTCCAGTTTAATGCCTCTTTTTATTAAGAATTCTTGCGTAGCTTCTTTAAAAGAAAATGTGGTAGCAAAATTGACAGTGGCCTTATTCACTTCTTTATCAAACTTAATAGAGGCAATGAAGACATGCATATGGTGAAAAGAAAATGGACTACAGGTCTAGCAATTGACCTGTAGTCCATTTTCAAGGAAAATATTCAATTATTATAGTAATTTGATCTTTTAGCATTATGGATACCTGTTTCTGTCGATGACCATGTTGTAGGTATGTATTTTTCATCTCCTGCAGCAGAACCGTCTGCTGACAGTCTGTCTCCTACGGCAGTCACTGTTATCGTGTCACCTGACGCTACATTGCTGCGGTCGAGAGTTATTGTATTGTTTGAAGCATTGGCTTCATTAACATCGGTTTTAGTAATGGTAAACTGCTTTTCAAAGTATAACCCGCCCGCGTCCGTACTCCTGATCCGAATACTATAGCTGTTTTTCGTATCGTAAACGAACGTAGACACGGTCTACAATGTATTCCCGGAAATTGCGAAGCTGCTATTGTCATTGTCCCCTGTTCCTGTTACCGGAGTGTAGGTAAAGGTGTCTCCCGTATCCAGGTCGGTGCTTGAGAATGTTCCCACACTGCTTCCTGAAGCCGTATTTTCTACTACACTGTTATTTGTAAGCGTAATGTCCGTAGGCGCTTCATTTAGAGCTGTAAACTAACACATCATCAAAAAGTACATCCGCAGATGTTGTCCTAAATCCTATTTTCCCTGCTGTTAATTCTGTTGTAGGATTTGTCCAATCTGTTTTTAATACTCCATCCACATAACCTTTAATATTATTTCCCTGTACTACAGCTTTAACAGTATACCACTTATCGGGAGTGGCTGTGAAAGCGGTGCTGGATACACTGGTCAAGGTTCCCCCTATGCATTTGTAGAGCTCCAGCGTACTTGAGGTTGCGTTGATTCTATACATATAGTAATTATTTGAATCCTGTACCCTGAAGATAATTCCTGCGTTTGCGTTGGTTATTGGAACTTTCACTTTTGCTTCATAGGTGTAATCAGACCAGGAATTGCCGGCAGTAATAAGGGAGGTGGCTGTAGCTTTCTGAGCTAAAGCTTTCGTATTATCCGTTACTACACTCCAAGAACCTGAAGCAGTAGTCCATTCTGTGGAAAGTCCATCTTCAAAACTGTCTTTCAGTAACGTGGTAGTCGTATTTGAAAATGTTACATTACTCACATAACTATTTTGGGTAGCATTCAAATCACTCAGGCTTGTTGCAAGTTTGCCCAAAACATAGACATTTGTGAACGTTACCCCATTCACAGTTCCACCCTTTTCATTCCCTGAAATCCTGGATTTTAGAGCTCCCGTTTGACGAACATTGATGTTCTTGAAGGTTACGTTATTTACAGGGCCAGTGGTACTGGTTGAAACTCCAAACCAATAATTACCAAATTGACTTATACTACATCTTTCGATATCAATATTCTCAAAAATGACATCTTGGACCAACCCTTGCGGGGGACTAAGCTGATAGCCATGATCAATAAGCAGTCCTCTGGCACATTGAAAAATATAGGAATTTCTAACGGTTACGCCTTTCTGTGGCTGGCATGCTCCCATACCAATTTTAAAGCCTACACACTCAGACCAGGCTAAACAATCCTCAAAGGTCACGGTGTCTATATTTTCAACAGTTCCGGGCCAACCGCTGGACATCCCTGTCTGCATCCAGGTCTTGGTAGAAAACGCGTCATCATCAGATATTCCAATGGCATGCTTAACAAGAACGTTCTGACACTCATTTGCATCAAAAGCATCCGCCTCAAGCTGATCAAGCGTTTGAAAGCCTTTATAATTTGTGATGGTAACATTGTCGGAACGGACAGGCATGAAGGCCCAGAAGCCACCATCTCTCAATATTACACCATCAAAAGTAAAATTGCTTGTTGCCAACGGTACTAAAAGGTTGTTTAGGAACTGCGAATTATTTCTCATGTATATACCTTTTCCATCAATGGTCCCACGCCCTCTTATTGTAATATTACTGGAGTTTATTGCAGTACGAATAAAATAAGTTCCATCTTTATTTAGTGAGCTCTTATGAAAGTCAACAGAATAGTCTGCGCCATTTCCTGTACCCACGATTACAGAGCCACCGGCTAAATAAAAGGTAACATTGCTTTTCAATGTCAGGTTTCCGCATTTGAAAACTCCGGCCGGAACATATACAATGCCGCCTCCGGCGCTATTTGCATCATCAATGGCCTTCTGTATCGCTGTCGTTGCCATGGAAGTCCCGGTACTGTCTGCATTGTAGGGTGATCGGGTTACATTGTAGATCCCGGCTCCCGAAGAGGCAGGGATGTCCGTTTCTAAAGGGTCTGCTGCAATAACGATCTTCTTCAAGTTATTGATTTTTACAATAACATAGGTTGAGGATGAAAGCGTAAAGGTCAGCTTATTCCCATTGACCGTACCTGCGATGTTCTTTGCCATCGGACTGATGGAATAAGACGTAATAGCTTCGCTGGCAGTGACTTCAATCCGGACTGTCCCGGAGAAAGAAAACTCAGCGTAGTCATAGTCTTTCAGGTAGGATATTACAGGTACATTGGTACTATCCGCTTTTAAACTAAAAACACTGGATGCGGTATAAATTGAAGGCATGGGGTAGTTTTGAATGATAGCGGCCGCATAGGATGTCTGTGGTAAAAATCCTATCATTGAGATCATTACAGCAAGCACTAGCAAAAGACTGAATACTTTTCTTTTAAACATAAATACCTCCTAAAAATTTGATTTTGATTGTTGTTAGTATATACGAATGGTTTCTGCAGAACCTTACGTGCTTTTATTATACAATTAGTCCTATTTCTTCATTGTTTAAGTCCTAGGCTCTCTGATATCTCTTTGTTGAACATTCCCCAATTATAGATTTTAAAATAGCCATCTCACCTTGAGTTAATATCATAGTAACCTCCAACTCGTACAATCATTACTTCAGAGTGGATTACTCCGCATTACTAAAAAGAACGATTTTCTACTTTTATAATCTATAGCTTTGAGATATTCATATGTACTGCTAGTATAATTCCACTAAAGTAAAAATTCCATGGAATTTTCTCTAATAAACCGTAAAATTTAACTGAAAATTACTTTAAATCCAAATTAATCCTTTCACTATGCTCTGGAAAACGACATATAGGTGTTTTGCCTTTACACCTTTTACCTTGATGTGTACGTTCCTCATTGTATTGAAGCATATAAAAGTCTAAATCTTCCTGCATTTGTTATAGCCCATATGCAATAAGTGATTTACGATAAAATCCCCACCCATATTCTACTATTAGAGTATGAAACATCATACAGCCAAATTTCCATACAAAACAAAAAAGGCTCTATTTCAGCCTTTCTAACTATCTACAACTATACACTCTATGAAATAGACTTTACCGGAGTGAATACGCCCGTATCCTAAAGGCTGAACGTTAAGACCTGTATAAATGAGGAATTTGAATGTTATCAGATATTTTTATGAATTATATTATTTCTCCAGACTATAAAAGAGAGAAAAATTATAAATTCTTGTTTAGAGCTCTCACTCCAGGGTATCTATATAGTAAAAGCCTTCAGGGTTGAGAAAATGGAATAACTAATGAAGGGACTGAGTCCACCAATAATGCAAGATCAGGACGAAGACCGCAGTTAGGAAAGTAAGGGGAACCGCAAGTGAATGGTAGTAAGTCTCAAAACTGCTCAGCGGGGGCAGGGTAACGGCCGGATTAATAAGTTGGATATCCGGCCGTTATTGCTGCCTGTGAGCCCCTTCCCGTATCGACAGTACCTTTCCCTTTTAGCTTTATTCATTTTCGCTTCTCCGTCACAATAAATTTTACAAAGTTCCAGCGATGTTATAATAATAACTCCCTATAATCTTCTATAGTATTGCTTTTCACCATAACTATAAACTTTTCTTATGCCTTACTTCATCGATAATCATAAAGGTGCATACAAAAATAGTAAAAATAATCCCGATACACATGCAAATAATTATCCACGTACTTGATTGCTCCACTGACATGTTAGAAAATGCAAGATTAACAACTCTATAAATACCAAATACTATAAATAAAAAAGTTAGAAATGTGTAAATTACTGATTTTAAAATATTTTTCAACATAACAATCATCCTTACTCTTCGTCTTGGCACTTTACCGTAACACTTTATAGGAAAATAGTACCATATCTACTTTTCACTGTCTATATTGGGATAAGAAATGAAGCCCCTGGGTTTACCCAGGGACACCCATTATACGTTAAGTGATTGTTACATGAAATAGTCTACATAATAATTTGAAATTTTTACTTCTTATTTTTATGTCATACCAGTGCCTATTTTTAAGCACTTCCATGATTCACATATTTATGTTAACAGAATATTATAAACTAGGTGAGATATTTTATGGAGGCCTTTTAATGGGATACTTTGTAAGAGTACAGCCAGATGTGAATATTTACGTAGAAGATATTAATCCATCCGGTCGTAAGACGATCCTTTTTCTACATGGTTGGCCCCTAAGCCATAAAGCGTATGAATATCAGTTTAATCAGCTTCCTAGAATGGGATATAGATGTATCGGAATGGATACCCGAGGATTTGGCAATTCCGATAAGCCTTGGAGTGGCTACTCCTATGATAGATTGGCAGATGATACTCGTAACGTAGTTGAAGCACTCAGATTATATGATTTCACACTCGCAGGTCATTCTATGGGAGGAGCCACTGCCATTCGCTATATGTCCCGGTACAACGGTTATGGGGTATCCAAACTTGCCCTTTTTGGTGCTGCAGCTCCCAGTGTAACTATACGTCCTGATTTCCCGTACGGATTGCCGAAGGAAGATGTAACCAAACTTATTCAGGAGGCCTATAATGATCGTCCCAAAATGCTCCAGCAGGTTCGAGATATTTTTTTCTTCCAGTATATAACCGAACCTTTCTCGGACTGGTTCTTCCAATTGGGCTTACAGGCGGCCGGCTGGTCTACTGCAAAATGTGCGGCAACATTCAGGGATGAAAGCCTGTTTTCCGATCTTGGAAAAATACACGTTCCCACTTTAATTCTTCACGGTATCCATGACAAAGTTTGCTTGTTCCCATTAGCGGTTGCTCAAAGGAAAGGGATTCGAAACTCTATCCTTGTACCCTTTGAAAATAGCGGTCACGCATTGTTCTGGGAAGAGCGCGATAAATTTAATAAAGAGTTAGTACAATTTATCGGGTAATACAGTGATACACCGGACAAATGCCCTGAGTATTAACCCAAGGGCATTTATTATGCCGATTTATCTAACTTTAACCTGTAATTAGCAACGGATTACTTACTGTATCGAGCTAATCTTTCCGAAAGATTACCCGTATGTAGTTCGAAAAGATGATTATCAAAATCATAAAAATATAATGAACGTCCTTCTCCTTCTACCCTTGCCCGAGGATTTTTCAAGTCTAACCCTAAGTCACGTACCCGTTTTTCATAATTACCGAATTCTTCATCGGGTATTTTAAACGCAACATGGTTGTATGTACGGTCAGCCAAGGGATCACCTTCCATTATTGCAATCCAGAGACCATTTATAAGAAAAAATTTTTCCCTTGCTACTGAAAAGGTCGCATCTCCACTTGAATATATCTCTTCTGCGCCGAATATCACTCGAAAAAATACTGATGCACGTTCTAGGTCCTTTACAATAAAAGTTAAGTGACTAATCCCTTCAATCATAGTAGCCCTCCACGATTTAATCATTGCATAAGTCCTATCTATAAGCTACTCCTTAGTACTTAAAGTGTTTTATTATTCATTTAATGAGGAATGAAAAACCTCACCTACCCTTTTAGTATTTCCTTCCTCAAACGGTTCACCAGCGCTATTACCATCCCCTGCGATGCAGGCTGGTCCAGCATGGCGGTATGATCACTCAGAAGGAACCCTGCTGATCGAAGCTCATCATGGTCCTTCTGCGCCCAGTGCTGTGGTACTGTAGCCGGAATACCTAACCCAAGAAAATCAACGACCGCCGCATCAATCGCCCTGGCTTCCTGCTCCAGTTCCGCTGGTGTATCCACAGCTTGTACATCCACCGTGTCCAGAAAGGCATATTCGGTGATCACTGCCGGCATGGTTGTTTCCCGGATCACACAGTAATAATCTCCATTGGTTCCCTGCCTGGAGAAGATTCTACGGCAGTTCTGACCGGTCTTAGAGAATTTCTCTCCAATGGCTTCCGCCAGGGCCTTGCCTTCTCCGGCATAAATGCTATGTATTACCTCATATCCATCTCCGCCACCCGCATTGTGGTGGACACTGATAAAATAATCTGCACCCCAGGCGTTAGCCATGCGGCAGCGCTCACTGAGATCTACATATATGTCTGCTTCCCGGGACATTTTAACTTCGATACCCTGATGGCTCTGGAGTAGGCTCCTCAGTTTCAGCGCTACCTTTAGGTTTAGATCCTTTTCTACAAAACCATTGGCTACCGCCCCGCTTTCCCCACCACCATGACCAGGATCAATAAATATCTTCATGCTGCTTCCCCCACCTTTCAAATTTACCGTTGAGGCAGTTAATGCCTTTTCAATATTGTAAAAATTTACCGTAATAAATTAATTATACGTTGGTATTTCGCCTTCTACTTTCTGTTTTCCTTTAACACCTAAAAATAAGAATTTCGTCGAGCAGCAATACCCATAATCATTGCTCCTTTCCAATTTTATTGAAGAATTTTCCGTAGGTGCATTTCCTTTCCATCTTACTGTTGTGTTAAAACACTATAGGAAAAGCCTTTACAGACTTTCTCTCCCCTTTTCCCTCTCCTGTATCTCTAATTCCATCACTGTCATAATGCAGTAGTTTGCCATGTCCAGCAGTGTATCCCGTATGCTCTCATCCTTCACCTGGCGCTCTCCCACCTTTACCAGGTTTTTTAGCCTCCCGTACTTGTCCCCGATCCGGGTCACTGCGGTGATGATGCCCAACTCCTGGAACATCTCTCCGAAGGAATCTCCGTAATCCTTATTCTTCTTGATGTAAACCTCTGTCAGCATCTGGCATATCTCTTCATGCCGTTTATATTTCTCACTCATTCCTGCCACCTCATTTCCTTCTTTTGTTAATAATTTACCCATTGTGAGTCGTTTCTATCGTTTTCCTCATTCCATTTCTGCCGTCTATTTTCACACAAACGTTTAAATCTCATCATTGTATTCCCTGATCATCCCTGCAATCTAAAATCCGGCACTTGCAACCGGTTGGAATTTCTACATTTTTGTGAAATAAGCATCCTTCACTTCATCGCTGACGCATCTTACTATAACCTGTAATAATCCATCTCCCTATCTAGCAATTGATTAACTTGCCCATTTGTGCTAATATTATCCATATACATCATGATCAAAAGAGGGGGGCATTTAATGGCTAGCTGTAACGAAAAGAAATGTACTTGTCCATCTACTACTTGTCCTAATCACGGAAAGTGCTGTGCATGTATTAATAATCATAGGGAATCTAATTCTCTTGTATATTGCATGAGAGAAATTGCCAAGCAAAAGTGATTCACTTATAAGCGCCATGGGATTGGATATCCATGGCGCTTTTTATGATAGGATATAACCCACGGCTTGTCCTTCTTGTCTGTAAAGAGATAAGAGAGGTTTTGCTTTTATTCTTCATCCCCTCTTTGAATTTATAGGAACTTATACTTTACTTTTTGCCTGCGAAGCCAGGCTATCCTTCCTATCCATTTTCAGCAGTGCGGCCACGGCCTGTTTCATATGTAATTCCTTCTCTTCCTTGGAGGTTTGTACGGTAACGTGCTTGATTTTGAAACTTGTTTGTTTTTGCATGGCCATTCCTCCCCAGTTCATTCTATGCCTCACTGCTTGGGTACTTTGCCGGTTTTTTTAGTTACACCGGTTAAATCACTGTCAGCATTTTGATTAATAACTTTACTGTAACTATTTTGTGTACTAAAATATATATTGGAGTGGGTACAGACTTTTGGAGTTAGTTTAGGACATGAAGGGCTGAATCTTTTCACGATATGCTTCTTTCGAACTACTAGAAGAATCACCCCGGCAGGTGGAAGAGTATATTGAGCCCATTAAGTTAAAGTCTAGCCCTAAAGAGGTCTTTGAAGAAGAAATAAAAATTGTGAGGTAATACATATGATGCAGTTTGATGTAGGATTCCAGATTATGTCCATTATTGGCCCAATCTTTTTTGTTTTTGTTTTTGGAATGATTATATTCGGCATTTTTAAAGGCATCTCCCAGTGGAACTACAATAATCAGCAGCCAGTTCTCTCCGTGGCAGCCAAAATAACGTCGAAGCGCTCACATACTTCCCACAGTACCAGCAATATGAATGATCATACCAGTACAACCTCCTCCACCTCTTATTATGTGACTTTTGAAGTGGAAAGCGGCGACCGTATGGAATTTCATGTTGCAAGCCGGGAGTACGGCCTGTTAGCTGAGGGTGATGTAGGCAAACTCACTTTTCAGGGAACGCGGTTTTTGGGGTTTGAACGGGAAAGAGTATAAACATGGCCTGCCTGGAAGCTATGGAGAAAAACAATTGTTCAAGTACCAAAACTGCTCAGCTGACGCAGGGTAACGGCCGGATCTAATTTGGATATCCGGCCGTTATTGCTGTCCGTTATGGATAATGGTTTCCGGTGATTTACAACATCTCTTCCACTCCTGCAACTTTTTTCCCGGTCTTTCCTTTATAGGAATCCTTTAAAATAATGCCCACGGAAATGATATCTATGGCAAGGCCTAGGGCCATAGCCGCACTTCCTCCGAATTGTGTAAAAATAAATCCAAAGATCGGCACACTGATTACCCCTGACAACCCTATAATAGATTCGCTTAAGCTCAGACAACTGGCCTTGTAATGCTCCGGTGCCAGTTCATAGATATAGGTTTTGTAGGAAGCTGCAAGCAGCCCGTAGGCAAATCCGGACAGTATACCCAGTAAAATGATGGCAAGGGCGCTATTAAATATGAGGATGAGGGAGAGTCTGACGATCTGCAGAAAAAACGCTATCAGTATAAGCTTTTTGCTTTGAAATTTACGCAGCAGCCTTGAGGCAAGAAAAAAGGTGATGACTTCCGGAGTGGCATCACAAAAATAAGTCAATCCCAGACTCAGGGGACCTCCGCCATAATCTCCCACCAATACGCCCAAATAATTGTAAATTCCTTTGATGGTAAAGGTATACATAAAAACGATAAGGATGGTGGCTCTCAAGGGCTTAATTTTAAATATCTCCCTTAAGCCTTCCTTCAAGGAAAGCTTCCTGCCTGCTTCCGCTTCATCTGGCCGGACTTCTTTGGAGAAAGTCCTCTTCTCTTCACGCATCACGCTAATAACCAGCAGCGTAAAACCAACCAAAACCATGATATACCAATAATATATTTTCCATCCGAAGTTTTGCAGCAACAGCCCGATAAGTACACCTGAAAACCCATAACCAACAGACCCCATGCCCCTTATTTTTCCGAAGCTTCCCAGGGCATTATCGGCTCTTAATTCTTCTATACACCAGGCCTCGGACAAGGGAACCGTCCCAAACAGGAAAAAGCCCCACAAAAACATCAGGATATTGATCTGCCAGGCGGCTCTGGCATACATTAAAGTGATAGCCACTATAATCCCCACACTGATGCAGGGAATCATAATTCTTTTAAAAACTCTGAACTTATCTACCAGATAGCCCATTAAATTTTGTCCGATCAAAGCAGAAAAGGTCATAACGGTTACAGCAATGCTTATGTCCTTTTTTGAGAAGCCCATTTGAGCCATATACATGGTGTACATGCCTGAAACACTCAGCATCATCGCCCAATAGAAAAGCATTAAAAGCCTAAATCGATTAATATTATTTTTTATTTCAATCCCCACCTGACATCCTATGATAATAATTCAAACCTACAGCCTGTTTTTATAACAACGGAAGAAATTGCGGAGCAATTTCAACACACCGTTTCAACGAGGCGGGAGATATGCTCGCCGCCTATAAAGTTAATCGGTACCCGCCACCTATAGAGGTGGGGCGGGGGCCCATCTTATGCCTCGTTATATCTGCAGGTATTATGTGGGGTTTCAGAATAATTCTCTATTCTATTCTTTTCTCTCACATAAACAAACCAATTATAGCACAATTGGCTTGTTTATGTGAGAGAAAAATTAAAACTCTTTAATTAATCTGCGGAATACTGTATAAAAACAAGAAAGTGTCAGCTTCCTGTTCAAGTTGAAGACCCGGGATATTGATTGCCCTGTACTGCTTTACAAAGTTTGTCATATCCAGCAGTGTATCCCGTATGCTTTCCTCCTTCACCAGATTCTTCAGCCGCCCATATTTATCCCCGATCCGGGTCACTGCAGTGATGACCCAGCTCCCGGATTGTGAAATATAATTATTACTTCCATTTGAAAGGAGAAATCCCTATATGAATGATGAATATTACCCTCAACAGAACTATTACTTTACAAACATACATATTATTGAAAACTCCGGAGTATGTTCTTATATGGAAAGCATGAATACGGTCACGTAACATTTCATCAAGTCATGAATTCTGTGGTTATATATATATCTATATGGAGGCAATAAGGGGTGACAAATATGAAAACTGCCATCTACGCAAGACAGTCCGTAGAAAAACAGGATAGTGTGAGCATCGAAGCGCAGTTTGAAAAGGGTGAATTGATTTGCAAACTGAACAACTGGGATTCCGACCGTTACTCCGATGTCGGGTATTCCGGAAGCAACATCCATCGGCCGGACCTGGAAAGGCTGATGAAGGATATAAAGGAAGGCAGGATCAGCCGGGTCATCTCCTACCGTCTGGACCGTATCAGCCGCAGCATCACCGACTTTGCAAACATGCTGCAGTTCTTCGAAAAGTATAACGTTCAGTACATCAGTGCCACAGAGAACTTCGACACCTCTACCCCCATCGGGCGTGCCATGGTGTATATCGTCATGGTTTTCGCCCAGTTGGAGCGTGAAACCATCACCCAGCGCATCACCGACAATTATTACTTCCGGGCAAAGCAGGGCCTCTTCCTGGGTGGAAACTGCCCTCTCGGATACCGCTCCGTCAAAATCAAAAAGAACGGTAAAAAAGCATCGGTCCTGGAAGTAGACCCGGAGTCCTCGGAGCTGGTAAAGCACATCTTTGACCTGTTTGTTACTGAAAACTATAATGTAAATAGGATCGCCCTCTACCTGAATGACAAAGGCATAAAAACGCAAAAAAATACTTCCTGGTCCAGGAATAAGGTAATCCGAATACTGAAAAACTCTGCTTATGCAGCGAATACCGCAGCTGTATACGGCTATTTTTCCCAGAACGGGTATATCATGGCCAATCCTCCGGAGGAATATAATGGGGCGAGGGGGCTCGGGATTTTCGGAAAAGAAAAGGGGGACCGGAGTAAACGGAAGGCCACAGCCCCGGAAGAGCAAATCGTGTCCATCGGAGATTTCCCGCCCTTGGTAAGCGGCGAGGTGTGGCTAAGTGCCCAGTACAAGCTCGCCGGTAAAAAAGCACCTTCCCGGTCTGGAACCAGCCAGACCACATGGCTGAGTGGATTAATAAGCTGCGCCCTCTGCGGCTACAGCATGAGCATTAAGTCCAGCCGAAAAAAAAACAAGGATTACCGCTATATCTACTGCCGCGGCAGGTCCAGCCGGGGTGCCGGCGTGTGCTCTAACAACATGTATTATGACAGTACGGAACTGGAAAGCTATATCGAGGAATCCCTCTTCGAAAAGATTAACAGCATCGAGTTCCTGAAGGGCATATCTACCCTGGCCCTGGTAAAGGACAATGAACTGATGATAAAGAAAAACTCCCTGTTGGCAAAGATATATGCTATCGATAATGAAATCAACTCCTATATCGAACAGATTGGAAAAGGCACTGCTGTCATCGATAAATATATGAACCGGAAGATCGCCGACCTGGATCGGGATAAAATGACTATCCTAAAAGAAATTGATGAAATTGACTTGAAGTTATATAGTGACGGAAAATCAGCTGTCAATATAGAGTGCTTCTCCCCTATGGCTGCAAGAGTCAATAGCAGCTTTAGGGAGTCCGACGTGCAAACCAGGCAAATGCTGGCTTCTGCACTCATAAAGAAGATCGTTCTGAACGATAATAGGGACATTACCATTGAGTGGTATGTTTAGGAGATTTTCAGCATTTAGCGTACGGGTGATAAATCTCCTGGATGGCTGAATAGCACCACCCATTTCCCCTTAAAATCGGATAGTCTAATATCTCCAAATGTAGTTCTAGCAGAAAAATCCGGGGCCTTGTACCCAATCTGGGGTAGGCTCGGCCTCAAATCGACTCCCTCAAACATAAAAACGCCTCCACACAAAAAATATCATTACAGTATACTCATTTTCTGCGTGGAGTGTGAGTGTTATCTCTTGTTTTAGGCTGTGTTCGGATATATCTGGGGTAGTCCGTTGGATGAATTGTAAAAAACTCATAGCCTTACTTTACTACCCTGATTTTTAGTTCCTTAGACAAGTCACCTTTACTTTCTTCAGCATTTTCAGTTAGAGAGAAAGCCTTACTCACTTTGATGCTGTACTCCCCTTCAGGCAAGTATAAGTCTTTTTCTTCATAAAACCTTTTCCAAAAATCCGCTTTGGGGTCATCATTAGAATAACCACCGTTTTTAGAATAATCAAATCGATAGAGTTTGTCCTTTTCCAACATTGTAGACGTTAGTGTAGTAAGTATGATACCGCCAATATTAAATTCCTTGCCGTCAGAAATATAAAAACTAATAGAGGGGTAGCCATGCCATATTTTTATTTGTTTATTATTCCCTACGTATTTAAGCGTTGCCCAAATGCTAATCTTATCCGTTGTTTTATATATCTGTTTATCAGTATATAACTCCAGTTCAAAAAGCTTATTATACTCCTGCACAGTTTCATCTGTCTCTTTAACAGTTGAAATTTTTTCGTGCTGACAGCCTATCAAAAAGACAGATAGGATTAGGAATGATATTGTCAGTAGTAAAATTTTAATGCTTTTCATTATAAATTCCTCCAACTATATACAATAAGACTGGCAACTGCTGATTTGGCGTTTGCATAGCCAATGCTTTTGGGGCTATGCGGGCGTCGAATCAGCTAAGTTCCATCTTACATTGTATAGTTAAGTTTCTTATAACCTTAGACTTGTAATACCTCGAAAAAGTTCCTATATATTACGCTGTAGTAAGAAATGCGTAATTGTAGTGGCAATGCCCACATTGAAACCTTTCATTACACCCACGTGTGGAATGTTTAATCATAGCAATATGAAAACATTATATTCTCATATTGACAATAGTGTATATCATACAGTATTATATAATTAAGAATATGAGGTGATGTTATGGATAATGAAGTCATACAAAATCTGATACAGGAGCTTCGTCGTGGCTGCCTCTCCCTCAGCGTCATGGCCTGCCTTAAGGAACCGCAGTACGGCTATTCCCTGGTCCAGGCACTGGCAGACAAAGGGATGGAGATCGATCAGGGCACACTGTACCCGCTCCTGCGCAGGCTTGAAAAACAAGGCCTCTTAGACAGTAGTTGGGAACTGGCGGAGACCCGCCCACGCCGCTATTACACCTTGAGCAGCAGCGGCAGAGAAGTGCTGGCAGAGCTCAAGAAGGAATGGAAAGCACTGTCGGATGTGACAAATGCACTTCTTAGTGAGTTTTAAGGAGGAGGATCATCATGAAAATAATTGATAAATATGTCTATGCCGTAACCGCATTGCTGCCAGAGAAAAACCGTGAAGACATAAAAAAGGAATTGACTTCTCTCCTATGGGATGCTGTAGAGGAACGCGCAGGAGAGAATGAACCGGATGAAAAAACAGCCATTGCCGTTCTCAAAGAACTGGGACCACCTGCAGAAATGGCAAAAAAATATACTGGCGAGACAGTGGCCGTCATAGGTCCTCATCTGACAGATACGTTCTGGCTGGTTGTCCGGACCGTACTGCCGATTATGTTCATAATTGTGGCCGTAGGATCTGCCATTGATCTTGCCGTTGAAAGGCCCTTCTCAGACAAAATCATCCAATGGATTATACAAACAGCTTCTTCCTTTGTAGGGGCCGGTATTAATGCCTTTGGTGTGATAGCACTGGTTTTTACAGGAATCACCTGGTTCCAAAGAAACAAAGGGGAAACCGGTAGTAAACCTGACTGGAACCCTGCCAATCTCCCGGAGATACCTGATTCTACCGAAAAAGTAAAGCTTTCCGATACCATCATGGATATCATCTTCACTCTTATAGGCCTTGAGATATTCAACTTTATGCCGGATATCCTATTCTTCATGGTAGGCGGTTTCAATAAAGCAGTGCTATATACGCATTTGCCGCTTTTTAATATCGCTCTCATCGCCAACGTGCTATTCAGTTTTTTGATGCTGTTTAAACGCCGCTGGACAATAGCTCTCAGAATATTGAATATCTGTCTTGGCGCCTTTGCTCTATTCGCTGTGGCCGCCCTTTTCCTTGATCCGAACATATTCACTTCCTTCGGGGTACAGGAAAAGGTTACCTATGGTGTAACTATAGGCTTGAGGATAACCGTCGCTGTCATAGGTATCACCTGGATCATTGACAGTGTAGGACATTTGAAGAAGATAATAGTGAAGAGGTAAATCAGCTGCGGAAGATGGTTCACAGCCGGTTTAGAATAAAATGATCCATGCACCGTAGTAATCCGGTTATTGGATCAACAAAGTTCCTCCAGTGATAATAGATGATTGTTTATTTCTGGAGGAACTATTTTTATGGATATTTTGACTCCGGGGATTTTAAAAGTATAGTTGATACACATCTTATCACTTCAGTTCCTTTAGTGTGTACTGCAAATACATTTTTTTACATTCATCCTGCAAAAGTATTCATATTCGGAACTTATATTCCTTTACTGTGAATTTAGGATATAATTTATATGGGGAGGAGTTTCATGTGAACAAGCAGTTTGGTGACAGGTTGAAGGAATTGCGTACGAAAAAAAGCTTAACACAGGAAGAACTGGCCAAATTATTTAACACCGGTAAATCATCAATTAGCAACTATGAAAATAACAGCAGGCTGCCAGATGCTGTTACAATTTGCAAATATGCTGATTTCTTCGGAGTCACGGTCGACTACATATTGGGGCGGTCTGATATTCGTAACCCCGAAGCCAGATCTAAAGATTTATATAGCCTTGATGTTTCCGGGCTGCCCGAAGAAGCAATTCAACGGGTTGAGGAGTATGTCGAATTGTTTAGGTTAAAGTACGATCCGGACAAGACTTTGAAAAAATAGTAGAATGTAAACTGTACAGGGAGGCGCTTCATGAATACACCCATTACCCTTTCCTTAATAATTACTACGGGCGTAGTAATTATCGTAGCTCTTGACTATGTTAAAACATTTTTATTGAAAAGAGAACAAATTAAAGCAGATACTATAGTTAGAACTGAAGAAGTCAAAGCAAAAAATCAGCTTGAAATCGAAAAACTACTGAGGCAGGATCAATTCCAAAACAGCAATCGTTTTGAAGAATCTGGAGATGAGCGCACGGTAAGGGAAAGGAAGAACACTTGATCCTATGAGACTTTGAAGAAAAGTGAGGTTTTGTCATGCAAAAATGGGAATATAAAGTTATCATTCGCCAAAGGCAATCCGGCTTTTTCGCAGATAATAACTGGAGTGTCAATATGTGCGATTTTCTTCCTGAAATGGGCGAAGAAGGTTGGGAACTCGTAAGTGTTGTCCCCCTATCTTCGGAGTATGGAGAAGGCAAAGCCGGCTTTACCAGTGATGAAAAGTGGGTTTTTAAAAGGCCGAAGGACGAATCCGCAGGCTGATGGAGCCGATGAGATTTTCTGGATACCTAAAGTTGGCATCCAGAAAAAATGAAGTTAATGATTTTTAAGACGGTCAACCCTAACTATAAATTAACCAAGACCAAAAATAGCGGTATGGTAATCAAACACAGAATTGTCGATAAAAACGTGCTCTTGGCCGCAATTACCGAATCCCCCTTGAAGTTCTTTGCATAAACCGCCGCAGAAGCCTGAACTGGGGCAGCCGCCTGGATGGTCAATGTAGACTTTAGCATCCCATCCATGGGAATGAAATATAAGACTGCCAGGAAAACAACTGGAAACGCAATGGTTTTAACAATGGCAACCAGCAGTACCTTCTTATCCGTGACAATCTCCACAAACTTATACCCGTACAGCGTCGCCCCCGTCATCATAAGAGCCAGCGGTATGGTAATTCCGCCAATCCCGTCCATAACCCTTTCAATAATCACAGGGGGTCTAAGGTTTAAAAAGAATAGGGTCAATCCGATGGAAATCGCGATGGTACCCGGGTTAATCAACCGTTTCAGATTTGAGAGCCTGATCTTCTCCTGCTTGTAAATGTTTACTCCGGCTGTCCACAAGAAAACATTCTGCATAACAACAAATATGGAAGCATAGAACATACCGATATCGCCAAAAAGCGCATAACACAGCGGATAGCCCAGGAAAGCCGCATTTCCGAAAATCATGCAAAAACGCATGGCCTTCTTCTGTGCCTCTTCCGCCTGTACAAAATTCACCACCTTGTTTCCCGTCAGGTAGGTAAACACAATAAATGCCAGGGCTGCCGCAGCAACATAGAAAATGTTTTTTACATATTCCGGTTTATATTCGATATTCATTGCCTTAATGACCAGCAGCGGCATTGCCAGGTTTACCACCAGCTTACTGATGTCATTGATCCCATTCTCTGTGATGAGGCGAATCTTCCGTAAAATATAGCCTATAAAAATATAGAGGACCAGAACTGCAATTTCTGACATGATACCTATATAGCTCATCTTTTTCCCCTTTTCCCTGTGAATGTAATAACAAGCAGTTCCTCACATAAAGATAACATGGATGCGAACATCCATGTTATCTTATATGAACTTCTATTACTTACTTAAACTTAACCAAACCGTCAATCTGTACCGGTAAGCCTGTAGCGATGGACTTATTCGCCGCTACCCCTGTAAGAATGGACATTGCTCCATCGACATGGGATGCAGCTCGCTTGAACTTATCTTCTACCGGAACACCAAAGAGGTCGTTCAGCAGGATCGGGTCTCCTCCCCCGTGTCCTCCTTTACCTTCCTGGATTTCCACTTCATAAGGTTCTCCAAACATCGGGAATACGCTGATGGACTTCTGTTTCAGTGCACCTTCCAGGGAAGAATGTCCCCCTGCATTTACATAGGTTCTCTCAACTACCGACATCTGGATTCTTCCCTTGCTGCCGTTAAAGCAGACTCTAAAGCCTTCCCATGGCATGTATGCATTTAAGGAGTAAGTTAAAATCGCTTTGTTCTTGTATCGAACCAAAACTCCCATCGTGTCTTCGATATTGATCCCATCACTAAATACGCTTTGGTCCCTTATATAACCATCGTCTTTTTCCGCATCCAGATACATGGCTTTGAGACTCGGGTTGTTCTCCATATCCAGAGCAAAGGGATCTGCCTTTACGGCCTCATACCCGTGTGTTCTTGGATAGAACTCTGTCACGCCTCTTTTCTCTGCGTTCTCACGTCCGTAAAACATCAAATCGCCCATAGCAAAAACAGTTTTAGGCTGTGAACCCAACCAGAAATTCACCAGGTCAAAATGGTGCGTGGATTTGTGAACAAGAAGACCTCCGCTGTTTCTTTTATCTCTATGCCAGCGTCTGAAGTAGTCAGCCCCGTGCTCTGTATTCAGCAGCCACTCGAAATGTACGGAAAATACATCTCCAATGACACCGTCCATGATCAATTCCCTGATCTTTGTATTGTGCGGTGCATATCTGTAATTAAAAGTCACTCGAACCTTCCGTCCGGTCCTTTCGATAGCATCTAAAATTTCCTGCGCTTTTACCTCATCAATGGTCATGGGTTTTTCGGTGATAACATCACAGCCCAATTCCATGGCACGGATGATGTAGTTGTGATGCGTACGGTCAATAGAGGTCACGATTACAACATCCGGTTTCTCTCTTTTAATCATTTCGTCGAATTCAGTGTGCTTATAGGTAGGTACAGGAGTAACTCCGTAGCTTTCCTGTATTTTTTTATTGGCATAATCCATGCGGGTTTGGTTCATGTCGCAGAAGCCTACCAGTTCTGAGGTTTCCTTATAGTCGTTTACGATTGCTTCATAAAAAAACCGGGCTCTTCCTCCAACCCCAACCTGTGCATATCTCTTCTTAGCCATTGTTTTGCCTCCCGTAAAATAATTTATTTACTATAGTCTCATTGTACTGTAGAGGCTAAACAAATTCAGCGCATATTTTGCCTATTATCATTTTTTATGCGCATATTTTGCTTTAGTTTTTTTGTGTTATCCGTTATACTATATACAACGCACAAAAGTTTTTACATTTCTTCCTTTGTGTGCTTGTATTTCCTTGCTTGCCCATCGCGAAAATCAAATTCATTCCTTGTAAAGTTATTTTCGCGATTTATATATCCTTGAGGTGTTGAAAATGCGACTGAAAAATGTAGAGTACCAAAGCATGGAGCAGGATATTCATATATCCTATAGAGAAAAATCAGGCCATTATACAATGGCTGTAAATCATTTTCACGATATGTATGAAATTTATTATCTTCTTTCGGGGGAAAGGTATTATTTTGTAAAAAACAGAACCTACCGCATTACAAAAGGGGATCTGGTCTTTATCAACATTCAGGACCTGCATAAAACCATAGATGCCGGAGTGCCCGACCATCAAAGAATTCTTATCAACTTTAAGGAAATCTTTGTTGCCACACCCAATAGTTCCATACGAGCGTTATTGGAGTTACTTTTTACACGGAACAGTCCTGTCATCCGCCTGGGACTCCACGAACAGAGTCAGGCAGAAGGCCTGCTCCTCAAAATGGTGCAGGAAGCACAGCAGAAGGGGACCAGCTTTGAGGTTTCGCTCCAGGCACTATTAATGCAATTTCTAGTGTATATCGGCAGGCATGCAGAAAGCAGTACCGAGGATACTTTTGAACATCCCAGTCCCATGCATAAAAAAGTATCGGAGATCGTGCAGTATATAAATAATTATTACATGGAGCCCATTACCCTCTCCCTTGTTTCGGAGCGTTTTTATGTAAGCCAATTTCACTTGAGCAGAATTTTTAAGGAAGCCACAGGATTTACTTTTATTGAGTACCTGAACAGCACCCGGGTTAAGGAAGCCCAAAAACTTTTGCGGGAATCACAATGGAAAGTGATTCAGATTGCTGAGAAAGTAGGGTTCGGAAGCATATCCCAATTCGGAAGGGTATTCAAGGAAGTCACAGGACTCTCGCCCCTGGATTACCGGAAAAGCTCCCGGGTTTAGGGAGCTTCAAACCCGGTCTTGATCATATTTTCTGGCAAATAAAGCGTAAAATGCTTCTTCGTTCCAACTACCCACTTACCACCATTAAAACCTTGCGTTGAATACTCTGTAGTACCATACTGGATATAGGGCTTAGTTTTCTCGGGATGAATGAAAGGAAAGATTTCAACATCCTTACTGCTTTCCCTGCGAATGTATCGCCGTCCGTTTCTTTTAGTATCCATAAAGTAGACATAGCTTTCGCCTTTGCTGTTTGGAGCCGAGATACCGGCATAGTAGGAACCATCTCCGTCAATAGGGCTTAAATCACCCGCAGAAGTTATGCTTACCCGTTTATCCAGATTCGGATTTGTTTCAATTATATATGTACTTATAATGGGCCTCGCAAATGCCAGTACCAGGAGTATAACTGGTACACTTACCATAAAAAACATTGCTTTTCTAAAATTAACTCGCGCATTTTTTATAAGCACTATCATAATCACCATATAGAGAGCATATGCACCCAATCCTATCAGCAGCAATTTAAAAAACTCCTGCTCATACATGCTTTTCCCCCCTTCACAGTATGAAATACAAGGCATGGCAATGTAGCCTCCGCCAGTCTCATACTCTATCTTTTATTTGAACTATTGTACGTCACGCAGTGGCTGTTTACGGTACACTCTTCGCACTTCGGATTTCTTGCGGAGCAGGTCCTTCTACCGTGGAATATGAGTAAATGATGAGCTTTTGACCAACGCTCCTTCGGAATTCCTTTCATTAACTGTTCCTCGGTGTCTTCCACATTATCACTTTTAGCAAGGCCAATTTTATTGGAAACCCTAAACACATGGGTATCCACAGCGATGGCCGGTACTCCAAAAGCATTTGAAAGTACAACATTGGCCGTTTTTCTTCCTACACCCGGAAGCCGGGTTAAATCCTCCATGGTTTTGGGAATTTGACCGTTATACTCCTCTATAAGCATTTTGCATAGAGAAATAATATTCTAAGCTTTATTTTTATATAAACCGATCTCCCGTATCTCCTTCTCCAGTTCTTCCTGATTAAGCTGTGCAAAATCCTGCGGCGTCTTATATTTGCCAAATAGCTTCTCAGTAACCTGGTTCACTTTTTTATCCGTTGTCTGAGCACTTAATACCGTAGCTATGAGAAGCTGAAAAGGATTTTCGTGAATCAACTCGCAATGCGCATCGGGGTAAGTTTTTTCGAGTGCATCCAGTACTTCCTCTATTTTGTCTTTTTTCATGTGTTTACACTTTCCCTTTCCTATTTTTCATTTGACTCTATTATTATAGTAACAAAGAAGTGAAAAAACATCAATTTACAATTATTTTACAGCCGCAGGCAGTTTCTCCAAAGGCTTTGCCCATGAAAATGGAGCGTAAAAACGCCCCATTTTGCATCCATCTATTATCCTCAATCCTGTTGTATAAGGTCTATGGTCCCTAATACGATGTGTGCTACTCCTAGTCCAAGCAACCCTGCTCCAACGGCTAGTTTTGTATTTTTACCGGACATATTTCTTCTTCTCATATCTTTTCCGCCTACGACTGCGCCCGCTGCTGTGACAGCTGTACCGAGAATTACCGGAATTAATCCTTCACGCATAAGATCCCTCCTTCATTATTGAAGACATAGATTTCGTTATTATTTTGTGTACCTTTTAATCAATTATCCTTAACATTTTTTATGACATTACACAGGTATTAATAAGATATCCAACTTTATACTTGAATGTATCCGGTGGTAAAAAACGCTTGGGTTTTAAAACATTTTTTACTACTGGAAATTATAAGGTTTAAAGTTGGATATCTATAAATACGGAAACTTCTCTCTGCATAATTTTATAACGGTTACAAACAATAATTTATGTAAATCTGATTTTCAGAGGTGTCATTATGTCGAAAAAGGATATCTATAGAAATAAGAAGGATTTCGCCCGCGAAGAGTTTGCAACTTCCATGCCGCCGAATTTGGCGGGAATTCCGCAGCCCCGGGAAATACGATCTCAAAAGGCGCAGTTTGAATCCCTGGGTACTCCTGGACATGGCAGGAAGGATCGAAAAGTTAAAACAAGTGACAAACGCAAATAAATGAGACCGGGGAGACGTGTTTCCCCGGTTTTTTTATTGCCTAGGAAAATTCTCTTTCCTAGACAATAAAAAAACATTGAATTTATGCGCGTGCC